>Ga0209097_10002378_pt1 | contig 15203 bp, 10 predicted proteins | sample AD_UKC052_MetaG_FD_184419 | JGI IMG/M metagenome (GOLD analysis project Ga0209097, IMG submission 184419) | Active sludge microbial communities of municipal wastewater-treating anaerobic digesters from USA - AD_UKC052_MetaG (SPAdes) (version 2) | ecosystem: Engineered > Bioreactor > Anaerobic >... | reverse complement strand
GTCCAAGCCCCTTCCACAATGGTTACTGTTTTCCCATCCGCTTCGTTAAATCCAATATTTATAGTTTTACCATTGCTACCGGTACCACCATAAATAGCGAGCGTAAAAGTGGAATAAGGAGCCAGGCTGATGTTGGCACCTCCCAATTGCAAAGGCACACCCCATTGACCCACATAAGAAATTCTTAACGATGCGGTTCCTCGTTTTACCGGCGAACCATTAGCACCATCGTAATTTCCACCCCAGCCACCACCAATCCAACCACTCCACTTGATCACATCATCAAAAATTGGGTACGTAGGACCGCCCGGAACCACATATCCAACAATGTTAAGCGCAGATGCAGACAAAACAGTTTGATTGGTATTTATCATACCCAGGGTAATTTTACCATTGATGGAACCAACAGGAACCGTAACAACCAGGGATGTTGCTGACTGGCTTACAAAACTGGTGACAGGTGTAGCCACCCCCTGGAAAGAAACAGATTTCACCAGGTCCAGATTGGTTCCCGTAATGGTAAGATCGGAGCCAATTGCCACCGGATTGGGAGCCATATCGGTAACGGCCGGATAGGCAATATTCATATTGGCAGATGAAACCGAAGGCACATTGGAAGCCGGATAAAGCGTTACTTTTCCGTTGACAGTTTCAGATGGCACTTTAACAACAATCTGCGTGGCAGACTGACTTACAAAAGTGGTTATGGCAGTTGTAACGCCAGGTAAGGTTAACTTTTTAACCAGATCGAGGTTGGTGCCATTGATGGTAAGGTTAGTTTGATGCTTAACCGGATTGGGCGAAAAACTGGTTGCAACCGGAAGCGTTACAATCACAGTGCTATCCGATGTGAAAGTAATTGGATCTGTGCCGCCCGACCAAAAAACCAGGGGTCCTGTTTCGGCATTATCAGGTACTTTCACTACCAGTTCCGAAAAATTCTGGCTAACAAAAACGGAATCCACCAGATCTTTGGCAAATGTTACACTGGTAATCCAGTCTAAATGACTTCCCTTGATGGTAATATTTGCACCTGGCCTTGCTTCCTTTGTCATAGATGTAATGGTAGGAACAACGCTCAGATCGAGAATGGTTTTGCTTACAATATCTCCACTTGGAACTTTTAATGTTACATAGCCCTTTTGGGTACTGGCTGGGATAATGATGCGGATTTCCTCGGAGGTTTTGCTGATAAACGATGAAGCCGGAACACTCGCGCCCGTCAGTTCAATACCAGTAACCTCATCGAGCAGGGTACCAATAAACCGCAGGGTATCACCATGCTTTGCACCCGTTGGCCCAAAGCTTAAAAGCTGAACAATACTGGGTTCATTAACCTCGTCTTTTTCACATGAGTTCAGCGTTGTTAAAAACACAATACCCGCCAAAATCAGCAATTTTATATTTAAAGAAATTCTCATTTTTTTATATTTAAAAGGCAAAAAAGAAGTTGTTTATTTTAAAACTTTAGGTACTACCCTGAAATTATCAAAGCAGATATCGGCATCAAGTTCACCAGGACCCTGCACTAAAATCCTGCTCCAGTAACCATTTGGATTTACTGTAGGTTTTACAGCATAGCTAGCCACAATTGTTTCAAATGGTATGGTAACGGTTTGCCATTTCCCCTTTGAATCATAGGGGGGTGCCCACTGATAGGCATTATTATCTTCAGCATTTAATGCGCAATTAATCCTTATTATGCTTGCATTGTATGGCTTAATCGTATTCACTTCAAACTTCAGGTTGTAATCAGCCGGTTTTAAAATTGCTTCATCGGGAATATTTTTGCTATGCTGAGGCATGGCTGATGCCGGACCGCCTGCTACTTCATTCCAGCTCCATGGAGCAGTAAACTTTTTGTACCTGATGTAGTTACCGCTTATTTTGGGCGGGTCGTCTACACCCGGGCTGGAAACCACATAACTAGCATTCCACCAGCCTTCATAGGGATCGCTGTTAATAAAGCTATTCCTCGTATCCCTGAACCAAAAATTGGATTTTGTTTCGCCAAAATTAGTTTTTACGGTAATTTGTCCCGATTGAGCCCCTGCAGGAACACGTACCTGTATTTCAGTAGGTGTTACCGCAACTATTTCACCTGCCACTCCTCCTTCAAAGTTTACGGTAAGCGGTTCGTAAAAATAGTCGCCCCGTATGGCTGCTATATCCCCTTCATTTACAAACTCGCAGGTCATACCACTTACAATTGGTTCACTAATTTGTGTTTCAAAATCGTATAGCAGTACAAAGCCATCATTAAACACAATTTTTAATTTATTGGTTACTTCAATGGGTATTTGGCTTGGTACAGAAACCAGGATAGATTCATCGGAAATGTAAGTAGGCGTAAGTCTTGACTGCTGATCATTAAACCAAACTTCCACCGCTCCGCCAAGGTATTCGCCCACTATAGCAATAAGCTGCCCCTGCCCGGCACCAACGAGTAATGAGTCGGAAGATGCAGGCCTTGTAACCCTGACATATTTTATGCGGGGCGTGCCACTCACCTCGTCTTTTGTGCAGGCGCTAACCATGGCCATAACACCCATTCCCATAAGTGCTATCAGTAATATTTTATGTATTGATTTCATATTAATTTAATTTCTTTTTGAACAAAGGATTTTAAATACTTAAGGATAATCCACAGGTGGTTTGCTTAAGTTTGGCGCCTGATTCAGTTCTGCGTTTGGAATGGGCAACTGGAAGTTTCCTTCATTTGCATTGATTGTTCTTTCGTTGTACCCGGATGTTTTGGTAAATGTCCACTGAGTAGGATTGGGCATTTGGTCAGGTTGGGTAAAGAACAATCCACGATCCTGGGAATTAAGCAGGGAAAGCGCTTTTGCAGGGTTCCAGTAATGCAGGCTAACCATATCATACCAGCTCATGCCTTCCATGGCAAATTCTTTAAACCTTTCTGATAAAAGATAATCCAGTGTAAGCGGCCCTGTACCATTGGTGCCGCTAACCTCGTAAGGTGCCAAACCCGCCCTTGTATGTACCATATTGAAATACTCAATCGCCTTTGGATCGGAGGTAGAACCACTCGTACCCATCATGGCCTCAGCATAAATAAGGTAAACCTCTGCAAGCCGCATCATATACGTATCATGCGGATAACGTTGTTGCCCTGCAATACCCGCAAGGTCAATGGGCGACCCAATCACATATTTTTTAACCGACAGGAAATTTTGATCTGTACCGGTAAAAGGAAAAATTAATTTCGTTTTATCGCTCACCTTGGTAATTTCAGGATAATATGCGCCAGGCAACATAAAACTGGCATGCAGGCGCTGATCCAGGGTTCGTCCCTGCAAAGTGCCATTCGTTTGCTCCTTAATTCCATCATACTGCTTAATCAACCACCATGTTGCGCCTTTGTCACCTCCCCATCCGCCAAACGAAATATCGGGGCTGTAGGCAAGGTATTCAGGCATACTATTCTGTGTACCCCAAACATTTGGAACAAATACCCACTGCAATTCAAATAATGACTCAGCATTATTATCATATGGATATTTGAATAAATCACTATAGTTCTTCAACAATTTTCTTCCACTATTCTTAATTACCCTTTCAGCGTAATATTTTGCACTATCCAAAAATTGCTGATTCCTGGTACCGGGAACATCTACCCCCGCACGGGTCAGGTAAAAACGCGCCAGCATAGCTTCTGCCGACCATTTTGTTAATCTACCTTCCTGAACCGGAACCAGCGGTAAATCTTCGGCGGCCGCCCGCATTTCGCGGGTTATAAAACGCCAAACACTGCTCACGGTATTTCTGCTAATGGAGGTATCGTATAACTTTTCAAAATTATTCTCAATAATAGGAACAGGACCCCAGTTCATTACCAGGAAACGATAGGCCAATGCCCGCATAAACCTGGCTTCGGCAATTCCCATTTTCTTTATAGCTGGCGAAACGGAAGAACCACCATATTTTTCGATGTTATACAAAAAGAGGTTCGACTGGCCAACTACATTGAAGAAAGCCCTCCAGGATGCGCCATTTTCACCATTATCGCCTGTGGTATTAAACAATACATTTCCCCTGTCGTTCCATGCCGAAAAAGCTGTACCACCCCTGAAATCACCGAGGTTGTACATGGCCTTATCATTATAATCGAACCAAACCTGGCTGTAAAGCAGGGAGGTGCCAGCCAACACCTGTTCGTCGGTTTTATAAAAATTTGCATCCACTATGGAGCTCAGCGGGGGCTTTTCCAAAAAGTCTTTCTTACAGCCCTGCAAAAAAATCATACCAAATGCAAAGGCAGTTATAAATTTCAAGATAATTGATCTTTTCATATAATATGATTTAGAAGTTTACATTGATGGCAAAATTATACATGGCGGTAAGCGGATAACGCCCAAAATCAATTCCAATGGCCTGGTTACCGGATCCTGCGCCTGTACCCACATAGGCTCCCACTTCCGGATCGTAACCCGAATAATTGGTAATGGTAAAAACATTCTGAGCTCCAATAGTTGCCCTTAAACCTTTTATTAATTTGGTACGGTCAAGCAATTTGGAAGGCACATTGTAGGACAATGAAATATTTTTTAGCCTTGTATAGGAACCATCCTCTACAAATCGGCTGCTTGTTCTGCCAAAGTTATTTTCCGTAGAAACCGGATTGTTTGAAATGCGTGGAATCTGGGTTCCGGGATTGGACAAGCCAACTTTTCCATTTTCCGTTGTAAGTTTTGCATAACCCATTGACTCTATCAACAGGTTTCTGCTCAGGTTGATATTATTTGGATTGCTGTTGGATGCAGCAATAAAATTATATATATCATTACCATAAGTACCTGTAATCAGGAAGCTTAAATCAAATCCTTTATAAGTCATCGTGTTGGTAAATCCAAGTGAAATTTTTGGCCATGGATTTCCAATATTGGTAACATCATCTGGTGTAATTTTTCCATCGCCATTAATATCCCTGTACTTGGCATCTCCTACCCAAATGCCATTCTGTGCATTGGTAGGCCACCTGTTTCCACTTCCATCAACCGGAACCGCGCTATTATTTATTTCTTCTTCCGATTGAAATACCCCTTCCTGTATGTACCCACGGAATAACCAGGGTTGCTGGCCAACAGCAGAACGTTGTGTCCAGTTGTTCATCCACAACGAAACGCGGTCAATAAAGGCATTATCTGAATTGAGTTTGGTGATTTCGCTGTTGAACTGGGAAATATTAAAATTGGTTTCCCATTTGAAATCCTTCTTGGAAACATTAACTGTATTGATAGATAAGTTCCAACCAGTTGTTTTCATGGATCCATCATTAACCAATGGTGCGGTTACAGAGCCGGGGCTGCCATTGGTACCCATATACCATGGCAGGCTTGCCTGCATTATCAGGTTGTCAGTATTCTTTATATAATAGTCTGCTTCCACCATTATCCGGTTTTTAAGAAATCCAATATTCAACCCGAAGTTATTGGAATAGGTTTCTTCCCATCCCAATTCCGAGTTGGTGAAGGTAGAGGGCAGAAAACCTGTACCCCATGTTGTTGCACCGGGATTAAGCGGGGCATAAATACCTGAACCGGTGCCCTGATTACCTGTAAGTCCGGTTTCGAATCGAAGCTTAAGTTCGCTGATGGTATTAGAATTAAAGAATTTTTCATTATTCACCCGCCATGCCAATGACAATGATGGAAAATTACCCCAACGGTTATCGGACCCAAAATAAGGTGAACCATCCCGGCGGAAGGTGGCAGCTAATAAATAACGGTTATCATAATTGTAATTTGCCCTGGCAAAATAGGACTCCATGGACCATGGGTAGGTGCCGCCGCCGTTGGTTGCGGTAAGCGGATCCCCTGCATTTACATCATAAATATCATTGGTTAAAAAACCGGTTCTTCCTGCTGAAAGTGCTTTCCATTCAGATTCCTGCGCTTCGTGACCTGCCATTAGCGATATATTGTGGTCCCCGAATTGTTTTGAATATTCAAGAATCTGGTTCCAGTTCCAATACCAGCTTTGATAAGAACCCGACTGAAGGGAAGCAATGGTATTATAATGCCACTGGTCAATAGCATAGGTAGGCGTATAATAGGTAGATTCACCCCAGCCAACATTTGCATTGAGAGATGTTCTGAAAACCAATCCCTTATATAAATCAAGTCCCAGGTTTAATCCCCCTAAAAATTGATTCTTCTTATTATTATTGGTGATTAAACTGGCAAGTGCTATTGGATTTACAGGCGCATATTGGTTTGCGCCATTAATTGGGTCACTTCCCCCCCATGATCCATCTAAATTGGTTACCGGTATTTGGGGGGTTAACCGAAGAGCATTTGCAATCAAAGGGCTTGCAGCATCGCCATAATTGGTGGTGGTGAGGTTTTCCTTTGTACTGTTATAGCTCATATTCAAGCCAAGGGTCGCCCATTTACGGGGCTTATTATCCAGGTTCAGCCTGATGCCATACCGGTCGAAACTCGACCCTGCTGCTACGCCTTCCTGCGCCAGGTATTCACCGGAAAAATAGTAGGTGGTATTGTTACTTCCCCCGCTCAGGCTTAATTGGTGCTTGCTTAATGGCGCTTTATTAAACAATTCTTTCTGCCAGTCGGTACCATTCCCCAATAAAGAGGGATCAAGTAATTCCCCGGGAGTAGTTCCACCTGCCAGTGCATGGTATTCATTTACCATCTGTGCGTACTGAGGAAGATTCATAACTTCCAAACTCTCAGGAGGCATTTGCATGCTGTACTGAAAAGCATAATTAACTTTTACATCACCCGACTTGCCTCTTTTGGTGGTAATAAGAATAACACCGTTAGTGGCCCGCGAACCATAAATTGCCGCGGCAGAAGGGCCCTGCAGAATCTGCATATTTTCAATATCGCTTGGGTTAATACCGGCCAAAGGATTACTGGTACTGGTAGAACCGTAGGAAACATCCTCGGCCTGCTGAATTTGTACACCGTCGATTACATAAAGGGGCTGGGTACGGTTTAGCGAACTCAATCCCCGGATATTTACGGAAATACCCCCACCCGGCTGCCCGGAATTTTGCGTAACATAAACACCTGCCGACCGGCCCTGCAAAGCCTGATCCAGGGTAGTATTAATGGTTTTTTCTATTTGCGCAGAAGTCACGGTTGTTTGAGCTGTTGTCAAATTGGACTTCCTGGAAGTTCCATACCCAATTACTACCACTTCTCCCAGGTTTTTGTCGCCTACCTCTAACGTTGCAAGAAGGGTGGTTTGCCCAGCAATATTAAATTCCTTTGAAGTGGCTCCAACATAAGAAATCACTAAAATCTGCACCGTTTCGGGAACCGATAGTTTGAAAGCACCATTGGTTTCGGTGGTGGTGGCAATCTGTGTTCCTTTGGCAGTTACGGTAGCCCCGGCAAGCTCAAGACCAGCCTGATCCTTAACTACTCCTGTAATAACCTTGGTTTGTGCAAATAACGTAAATGTTCCAAGAACGAATGCAAGAATACATGCAACCGCCCGCAAGAGTCGTTTTGTTCTCATATAGCAATGAATTTTGACAAAATTACTCTACAAGAACGTCAACTATGTAATACTTTTTTAACTAAACATTGTACTTTTGGGGTTATACCTTCCAATCAGAATAATTCTAAGGACTGAAACAGGCAAAATAGATACATTGTAAACATTTACATTGGCAAACAGCCTTGTTTTATATAATAATACTTTTTTAGCCTAATTATCACACAGAAATGCAAACATTACACGCAATTCTCATGAGATTTGCAGAAAATTATCCGGATAGGTGTACCCTAAAACAGGATTTCCCTCGTAAAAAGGGTGTTTTGATGGATAAAAATAATCCGGTTCGGGGGAAAAATTGATGACTTTTATCAGTGGGGTTGGGAAAGAGAAGAGGATTATGACTCCTTTAAACTTATAGTTAAAAGATGCTTGTCATTTTTTTTGCAGCAATTGCGAAATAATGGATTCATCAGATTCCTCTTTTACCACGCAGGAATCAAGAGGGTACACAGAAAGCCATTGCCCTTTTCTCTGAAGCACTCTAGCAAAACGCTGTGGATTTCTGCGAAATAAATCTTCTCTTACCAAAAATCAGAAGTAAGATTTCTATTTCCCAATACAAAACTTACTAAATATGTAATCCAACTGATCCTCATTGGTAATCTGCCCCGTTATTTCCCCAAGATAGTGCAGGCAGCGCCTGATATCAAGCGCAAGCAGATCGCCGGATCGGTTTTCCTGAATACCGGCATCAATATCAGCAAGGCTGCGGTCCACCTCAAGCAATGCCTGGTAGTGGCGGGCGTTGGTTACAATAGTATCTTCTTTCAGGTGGCGGCCGGCCAATACCCAATCCACCATCTTTTGCTTCAGGGTGCTGATACCTTCTCCTGTTTTGGCAGAAATGGGAATCACCTGATTGGCACCATCAACAGGTCCTGGTTTCATAATGTCAGCCTTGTTGCCAATAAGCAGGTAATGCTTGCCCGATTGTTTCAGCCAGTTAAGGGTTTCCATCAGGTCGAAGGGCGATTCGGTCTGCACATCAAACAGGTACAGCACCAGGTCGGCCTGTTCCATTTTCTCCAGGCTTTTTTCAATACCAATTACTTCAATGGTATCAAGGGTATGTTCGCGAATGCCGGCCGTATCAATCAGCCGGAAAAGGATGCCTTCAATATTCAGCGTTTCTTCAATGGTATCGCGGGTGGTTCCGGCAATTTCGCTTACAATGGCGCGGTTCTCATTCAGCAGTTGGTTCAACAGGGTGCTTTTGCCTGCATTGGGCTTGCCGATAATGGCTACCTGCACCCCGCTTTTTATTACATTGCCCAGTTTAAAAGATTGAAGCAATTCACCCACATGTTGTTGCAAAATTTGCAGCAGGCTAACTAATTTATCCCGGTCGGCAAATTCAACATCTTCGGTGGCAAAATCCAGTTCCAGTTCTATGAGGGCGCCAAATTGAATCAGTTGGTCGCGCAAAAAGGCCAGGGTTTTACTAAAACCACCCCGCATCTGATGCATGGAGGTGCGGTGCGCCGCTTCGGTTTGGCTTGCTATTACATCGGCCACGGCCTCAGCCTGCGCCAGGTCCATTTTGCTGTTTAAAAAAGCCCGGAGGGTAAATTCACCGGGTTTGGCCATGCGGATGCCATGCTGCACAAACAGGTCAATAATCCGCTGCAGTACATAAGGCGAACCATGCCCGCTGATTTCCACCACCTCTTCCCCGGTATAGCTTTTGGGCGCTTTGTACAATGAAACCACTACTTCATCAATCCGCTGCCCATCCTGAACCAGCCAGCCTACATGCAGGGTGTGCGAAGCCTGCTTTTCAAGGTCTTTGGAAGGAAAAAACATGTTGACCACCCTGATTGATTCGGGTCCGCTTAACCTTATCACCCCAAGCGCCCCCACACCCGGCGGTGTAGCAAGTGCGATGATGGTATCATTCCATTGCTGCATGGTGCAAATATCTGGTTTTAAGTTGATGGGTTGACGAGTTGGAAAGTTGACCAGTTAGTTTACGAGTTTGTCAACCAATCAACAAGTCAACCCGTCAACCCACAAACCTAAATACTAATCCATCCTGAAAACGATGGCCTGTGTATGCCGGTAGATTACTTTATGCCCATTCTGTTCGGCCGGCCGCCATTTTGGCCCTTTTTTAATTATCCTGACAGCTTCCTCCGCTAGTCCTTCGCCGGGGTCATTCAAGGCCTGTACTTCACTAATGTTACCATCCCTGTCTACTATAAATTGTACCCTTACCACTCCTGCAATGCCCATATCCAAAGCAGTTTCGGGATATTGGAGGTTTTTTTGCAGGTAGCGCACCCATTCGCTTACTCCACCGGGAAACTCGGCCGGATTTTGTACGGTTGTATACACTTTTTCAAAATCCATTTCAGGCTGTTTTGGTGAGATTACATCAGAAATATGCACCGATTCAACCGGTGGGGCTACAATATTACCAATATCATCACCCTCTATCCTTTCAAGACCAATTTTTGCCTTGACAAGGTCATCCTGTACAGGTGGCATTTCATCAGGTGAAATTTCTTCCGCAACAATCAGGGGCGGCGTGAATATTTCGGTACGGATGGCCTGCGGGGTGGCAGGAGGTGGGGGCGGTGGCGGAGGAAGAACAGGCTCCGGCCTGTCAATAACATGCTCGAGTATTACATCAGGCCCAATTTGATGGGCTAACTGTTTTGGGCCTCCGTTTCCATTAGACAGGCCGGTTAAAAAAGCAATGGCACAAAACCCGGTCATAATTCCGATTGCAATCAGCATATTCCGATCATACTCCTTTCGAAGACTGTATGCACCATACGACCGGTTACGGTCCTGAAAAACAATGTCATCCATGGATGAAACCAAAATCTGTTGTTGTGTAAGCATAGTTTTAATTTTTATACTATGACACAAATCGGCCCATTTTCCACAAAATAAATCAATGAAAATCAACGGATTACATAAAAAAAAGCCCCTCCATTACGGAGAGGCTTACTAGTCTTTTTGATTCTGAGATTCGCTGATTACTCGAGACGGAATGTTACGGCCTGAATGTGGCGGTAAATTACCTTACGTCCATTCTGCTCGGCAGGTTTCCACTTCGGACCCTTTTTGATGATCCTTACTGCTTCTTCAGCAAGACCATCACCGGGATCGTTCAGGGACTGCACTTCGCTGATGTTACCTTCTCTGTCCACAATGAACTGAACACGTACCACACCTTGTGTGCCATTGTCAATAGCGCCATCGGGGTAACGGAGGTTCTTTTGAAGATAACGGGTCCACTCGCTTTGTCCACCGGGGAATTCAGCAGGGTTTTCCACTTTGGTAAACACCTTGTCGTAGTCTTCTTCAACCACTTTAGGGGCTACCACTTCGGCTACACCTTTTGATTCAACGGGAGGCATTACTACACCTTCGTCCTTGCTACCTTCCTGATTGATGATACCAATTTTGGCTTCTTCAATCTTTTCAATTTCAGGTGGTTTTTCGTCTTCTTTCACTTCCTCATCCTTTACAATTTTAGGAGGGGTGAATTTGGCGATCTCCACTTTTGGAGGCTCAGGTGGCTTGGGCGGTGGAGGCGGGGGTGGAGGTGGCGGCGGCTCATTGTTTTTAACCTCTGAAAGCTGCACGTCATCTACGTTCACCAAATCCGCCTTTTTGTCCTTTACCTGGTCGGCAACCAATGCACTAATAAAAATCAGTGCACTGAGGGCGGCCATGGCAACAAGCGCAATCAGGAGCCGCTTGTTGTAACTTCTGCGAAGTTCGTAAGCGCCATACTCTTTATTTCTTCCATCGAAGATGATGTCGAGCAGGTCGGCACTCAGAATTTTGTTTACGTCCATCATAGCTTTTCTGTTTGCTAATTAGATTCAGAATTCCCGGAAATTCCACAAATTAATTTTGTGCAGCCGGAGCCGGGGCTCCGCCTGGATTGGCAGCCTGTGTTGCCTGTATCAATGCCATTTCTCCTTCAGATACATCCACCATGGCATAACGCTTAATATCCGCAATGGTCATTTCGTCCAAAGCATCTACCACATTTGCAAAAGTGCATTCATCCGTAGGCTTTATTACGATAACAAGGTCATCTTTAGCGGTGTTTGTCTTTTTATCCATAACCACTTTGCGCATTTCCGAAAAGGGCATTTGTTTAAAATTAGCACCATCCGTAGCAAGAATACCTTCATAATAATAAACGGATTGATCTTTGCCAAGTATCAGTGTCAGCGCTCCTGATTCCTTGGCCTTGTTTTGTTCTTCAGGCTTCTCGGTATCCTTCGGCAAAAAAAGGTTCATTGCCGTAGGCGTACTCATGGTAGTGGTAAAGATGAAGAACGTAATCAAAAGAAACGCAAGGTCAACAAGTGGGGTTAAATCCACCCGCGTCGACAGCTTTTTCCCTTTCTTAACGCCCGGCCCTTTCTTATGACCACCTCCCCCACCTTCTGCTATTTCAGCCATAAAATTCGTTTTTAGGTGAAAAAATAATTACTTCTATTCCTTAATAACTTCCTTTCTTGCCTTTGCAGCAAGTGGTGTACCGCCCGGTATGGATTCCTGACTTGTAATAATCAGGAACTTCATCTGATCATTCTTTTTAAAGGCATCAATTACCCCTTTAAAAGCAGGGTACTGCATCGTTTGATCACCTTTAACCATCAGGTTTAGTTTTTCACCAAGGAAAACGTTTCCTACCGAACGAACCCATTCCACAAGTTCATTGTTCGCCGTATCCTTTATGGGGATGCCGGGGAACGAATTGCCAACCCGCCTGTCGAGGGGAATGGCAAGGAACGATTTCAGCTGATTGAGTGAAGATGCAAAATACTCAGAAGTGCCTGCAGAATTCACCTCGGCTTCAGAAAGCTGAAGACCAAGTCGCTTGTTTAAATCATCAACCACCTCAACCCTTCGGTTTTCTTCGGAGAATGAAATAAATACACGGCCATCAGGTCCTACGCTAACCAGGCATTGGTCCGTTGCTTCGGCCTCTTTTGAGGAAACCGAACCCGGTGTTACTACAGTAAGCGCTTCAGGTGGCTTAAATTTTGTAGTAAGAATGAAGAATGAAAGGAGAAGGAACCCTACGTCGCAGAATGCGGTCATATCCACATGGGTACTTTTCCTTGCAATTTTTGGCCTTCCCATAATTAATAATATTTACTGTTTAGTAGATGAGATTCACTTAAGGAATGTTTCCATACAAAAAGCAGGAAAACTTTCCTTACGGATTTACTTATACAAAGAGGCAAAGCTCTGAGTGAGGGTAAAGCCAGATTCATCAATACCGAAGGTAATACCATCAATACGGGTGGTGAACACGTTGTAGAATACAAGGGCCACAGCCGAGGTACCAATACCAAGCGCAGTATTGTACAGTGCTTCAGAGATACCAACCGCGAGTTTGGAAGCCGCTGCAGCACCACCTTCAGAACCAAGAGAGGCAAAAGACCTGATCATACCCATTACCGTACCAAGCAGCGCCATCAGGGTGGCAAGTGAGGTAATGGTAGAAAGGAACACGAGGTTTTTCTCCAGCATAGGCAGTTCAAGTGCCGTAGCTTCTTCAACTTCTTTTTGAATGGCAACAATCTTTTGCTCTGTATCTAGTACAGTGTTGGTAGTCATTTCTTCGTACTTACGCAGGCCGGCCTTCATTACGTTGCCTACGCTTCCCTTTTGCTTGTCGCACTCTGCGAGGGCAGCACTGATATTTTTGTTGGCGAGGTGATATTGCACCTTACGAACAAATTCAGCAATGCTTCCTTTTCCGGTTGCTTTTCCAATGGTAAGACCCCGCTCAATGGCAAATACAAATACCATCAGCAAAAGCCCAATCAGCAGGGGTACAACAATACCACCTTCATACATACGTACAAGCGCATTCAAAGGACCTTCGTGCGTGGGCCAAAACGAAGTAGGGCCTCCTTCAACGTAGGCACGCTCAAAGTTGCTGGGATTTCCTAACAGGAATCTCCAGATAGCGTAGCCTGCTACAAGGCAAGCCACAGGTGCAATCCAACTAATTGCATTTCCCTCTTTTTTAGGTTGAACAGATGTAGCTGTCTTGGCTACAGGTGCAGTAGGTTTGTTTTCTGCCATGATCGTCGGTTTTTAGTGAACAAACTGTTTTTTTAGTTAAAAAATTTCGAATGAGGCCACAATGGTAAACAAAATTTGCATTACACTGATATTCCTCTGCATTTTTTTTAAGGAAGGCAAATTAGCGAATAATCAAACTGAAAAATAATACTGACCGCATTATTTTTTTTAAAACCCCCAATCGCTGAAAAATGAGGTTTTTTTTACAGTTGATAAATGGTTTAAAGCATTTTTGACATCAAAGGGTGTTATTCTTTGGGAATTTTCCCGTTTAATTAAGTTTTGTCCAAAAGAATTAACCGTTCAAATAATCTGCCAAAGAAAAAAGAAATTGATGTGGGATATTTGAAGGTCTTTCTGAATTTTACCCAACTTTATTTATTCATTGTTAGTTAATTATAAAAACAAATCAAAAAATGGTTCAATCTAAACGCGTAGTAGGTTTAATGCTTTCCGGCATTTTTGCCGTTTCGCTGGCTTTTGCCCAACAAAGGCCAAATACCCCGCCGCAGGCCCCTGCCGGGTCTGATTCAACAAGAAGGCCTGCAGGCGGTGCAGCAGCAAGGCCAAACACCGGTCCCAAACCCTTTAAAGAGGTAATTAATGAAAAAGCAAAGGTTCAAAAAGGCATGTTTACCGTTTACGAACATGATGGTAAGTTCTTTTTTGAAATTCCTTACAACATGATGGGACGTGAAATACTCACCGTAACAAGGATTTCAAAAAGCGGGGCCGGCCTCAGGGGCGGCGGCGGCGGTTATGCCGGCGATGATATCAATGAAAATGTAATAACCTTTGAAAAAGGACCCAACAATAAGGTATTCCTGAAAATGGTAAATGTGCTTGAGCGCAGTTTGGATAGCTCGGGCGGTATGTACTGGAATGTGCAGAACTCCAATTTACAACCCATTGCCGCTTCATTTGATGTAAAATCATATGCCAAAGATTCAGCAACCGGTGTTGTTATTGAGGTTACAGAGTATATTAGTGGCGACAACGAAATTTTGTTTTTTGATTCAAGGGCCAAACGTTCGTTCAGCCTCGGTGGGTTACTTCCCGACCGGTCCTATATAGAAGGGGTTAAAGCTTTTTCCGGAAATATTGAAATCCGCACGGTTAAAACTTATGGCCGTTCTGCCGGTGGACCATCTATCCCCGGTTTGCCCGCTGCCGGTGGCAGCACCGAACCTGCTACCATGGAATTAAACAGCTCAATGGTATTGCTTCCCAAAAAACCGATGCAGCCAAGGCTGTTTGATGACCGCGTTGGTTATTTCACTTCGCAGTCCATCACCGATTTCGACCGTAACCCGCAGGGTATTGAAACCATTCGCTACATCAAGCGCTTTCACCTCGAGCCAAAGCCTGAGGATATGGAAAAATACAAGCGTGGCGAATTGGTAGAGCCGGTAAAGCCTATAATATATTATATTGACCCAACTACCCCTAAAAAATGGATCCCTTACCTGATCATGGGGGTTAATGACTGGTCGGTAGCTTTTGAAGCTGCCGGTTTTAAAAATGCGATTATAGCCAAAGAAGCCCCTACAAAAGAGCAGGACAGCACCTGGAGCCTCGAA
>Ga0209097_10002375_pt1 | contig 15226 bp, 18 predicted proteins | sample AD_UKC052_MetaG_FD_184419 | JGI IMG/M metagenome (GOLD analysis project Ga0209097, IMG submission 184419) | Active sludge microbial communities of municipal wastewater-treating anaerobic digesters from USA - AD_UKC052_MetaG (SPAdes) (version 2) | ecosystem: Engineered > Bioreactor > Anaerobic >... | reverse complement strand
GGATAACGGTCGGCTCTCACTCGGCGTTACGTATCAGCGGCGCGTTCCAGTCGCGGGCAATATGAGCTTGTTGTTTGACTTCGCCGCCGCCGCTACAGGCAATCGTTAGCTTTGAGCCTCGAAGCCTCCCTCGGATACACGTTTGTTGAGCCGCGCTTGCTGCGCGATGCGTTAACGCATCGCAGTTTCGGCACACCGCATAACGAGCGCCTCGAATTTATTGGCGACGGCGTATTGAACTGCACTATCGCGCTCTCGCTCTACAACAAATTTCCTGAGCTTCCTGAAGGGCAGCTCTCGCGCATGCGAGCGAACCTTGTGAGCCAGCCCGCGCTGCACTCGCTTGCGCAACGCCTCGACATTTCGCAGCATTTGCGCATTGGCGAAGGCGAAGAAAAGAGCGGCGGACGCGAACGCCCCTCGATGCTCGCAGACGCACTCGAAGCTATTTTCGGCGCGATTCTGCTCGACTCTGGCTTCGACGCGGCAGCGACCACGATCAATCGGTTGTATAGCAATCGCATTTCGCAGGTGAATCCGAATGAAGGCGGCAAAGACGCGAAAACGCGCCTTCAAGAGTTGATGCAATCGAAGCATTTTCCGCTGCCTTCGTACTCCGTCGAGCGCGTGGACGGTGAGGCGCACGCGCAGGTGTTCACGGTGCGTTGTAGCGTGCCGCAGATGGAGCAAGAAGCGATGGGCAAAGGCTCGTCGCGACGCGCGGCCGAGCAACAAGCGGCCAATGCGGTGCTGAATAAATTAGGTGTGTGATTGATCATGGCTGAAACAAAACGCCTGCGTTGCGGGCAAATCGCCGTGATCGGAAAACCTAACGTTGGCAAGTCCACTTTGCTCAATCGCTTGGTGGGCGAAAAGGTGTCGATCACCTCGCGCAAAGCGCAAACCACGCGCTTACCACTGCGCGGAATTCTGACCACCGACACCGCGCAGTTCGTATTCGTCGATACGCCAGGTTTCCAAACTAAGCACGGCGGCGAGATGAACAAGCGCCTCAATGGCAGCGTTCGCCGCACTTTGGAAGAGGTCGATGTCGTTTTGTGGCTGTGGGACGCGACACGTCTTTCGCCCGCCGATCGCGCCGTTCTCGACCTGATCCCGAAAAAAGTTCCGGTAATTGCCGTGCCCAACAAAGTCGATCTGATCAAAGATCGAGCAGCGTTGGCCGCCGACATTACAGAGCTCGCCGCCGCACGCGAATTTGCTTCGGTGGTGCCCGTTGCTGCGAGCAAAGGCACACAAACAAAGGATTTGCTGGCCGAGATTGAGAAACTTTTGCCCGTCGGCGAACTGATGTTCGAAGCGGATGACCTCACCGACAAACCTGAGCGCTATCTCGCCGCAGAAATCATCCGTGAAAAGATTTTTCGTTTGACCGGTGACGAACTGCCGTATCGCGCCGCCGTCATGATCGACAAGTACGAGCAAGAAGGCAATCTTCGCCGCATCTTCGCCGCGATTCTCGTGGACAAAGATTCACAGAAACCTATCCTCATCGGCGCAGGTGGCGAGCTGCTCAAACGCATCGGCACCGAAGCACGACTCGACATGCAAAAGCTTTTCGGTGGTCCGGTTTACCTTGAACTCTTCGTGAAGGTCAAAAGCGGTTGGGCAGAAAACGCGGTCGTGCTTCGTGACCTAGGAATTACCTAGGGTAGACAACGTGTTGCCCATGCGTTCGCACACAGCGTCATAACAAGCGATGGCCGTCCAAGCCAAAAAATCCACGCCGCAACGCGCCTTTGTATTGCATAGCTATGCATACAAAGAAACGAGCCTTATCGTCGATTTGTTCACGGTAGAAAACGGTCGCATGGCCGCCATCGCTAAAGGCGCGAAGCGACCGGCATCCAACTTGCGCGGCGCGCTACTGTCACTCCAACCGCTCGAAGTGATCTACAGCGGCAAGGGCGAGGTCAAAACGCTCACTCAGGCGCAGTGGCTACCCGGTCAGCCGTGGCTCACCGGACAGGCGCTGATGTGCGGCATGTATTTGAATGAACTCCTCATCAAATTACTCCCGCGCGAAGACCCGCACGCGCAGCTCTTCGAGGGTTACGCTGCCGCGCTCATGACGCTCGCGGGCAGCGACGAACACAGCGCTATCCTGCGCGAATTTGAGACCAATTTGCTCGCTGAACTCGGGTACGGTTTGCAGTTGGATGTAGACGTTGAAACCAGCGAGCCGCTCGTGCCGGACACGCTGTATCGCTATGACCCGCTCGCCGGCGCGAGCGAAACCGGACGCAGCGGCCACGCGCGCGGCCCGCTGGTGCGCGGCGAGGCGCTGCTTGCGCTTTCACGCGGTCGGTTTGAAAACAACGCCGTCGCCGCCGAGGCGCGCGATTTCGTGCGCACGATCATCGCGTTCCACATGGAGCGCCGCACTATGAAATCCTCCGATGTGATGCACGATCTACGTGCGCTCGCCGAGCGTTTGGAAGCCACGCCATTGCGCCCCGCGCGTAAAGCGGCACCGAAAGCTCGCGCATGATCGTCGGTATCGGCACTGACCTCGTGGCGGTCGCGCGCATCGGCGAGACATTGGAGCGCCAGGGCGAGCGCTTCTTGCAGAAACTGTTGTCGGATGCAGAGTACGCCGAGTTTCGTGACGTCAAATCGAACACTGCGGCATGGCTCGCCAAACGTTGGGCGGCGAAAGAAGCGTTCGGTAAGGCTGCTGGCATCGGAGTCTCCGCGCCGCTCACTTTGTCCGGCATTGGCGTTGGGCACGACGAAGCTGGGCGACCGCTGTTTGAGTTGTCCGACGCCGTGCGATCGTATCTGTCTAGCAAGGGCGTTTCGCGGACGCATCTATCTATTTCCGACGAACGCGAATTTGCCGTTGCGTTCGTTGTTTTTGAGCAGGGGCCGACGCTCCCCTAACTGTCGTTCCCGCGAAGGCGGGAACCCAGACCGATGCACCACAGCACAAGCCCCGCGGAATGGGCCATTACCCCGCGCGGGGTCTGGATTCCCGCCTTCGCGGGAATGACAGAGATGGTTCCAACTTCTGCGTAATAATTCAACGCAATAACAGGTCACCTTTAACCATGCCCCGCAAGAATCCCAACGCTAAGAAGCTGCCGCTCGGCCCGATCATGACCTCGATTGAGGGAACGGAGCTGACGGCCGAAGACCGCGAAATTCTGTGCCATCCTTTGATCGGCGGCGTGATTTACTTCGCGCGAAATTTCACCGACAAAGCGCAGCTCCTCGCACTTTCCAACGACATCAAGTCTCTGCGCGACCCAGCGCTGGTGATCGCGGTCGATCAAGAGGGCGGACGCGTGCAGCGCTTCCGCGAAGGCTTCACCGAAATTCAACCGATGCGTTCGCTGGGCGACCTGTGGACGACGCATCCGCCTTCGGCGCGCGCTCGCGCATTCGAGGTCGGTTTGACGATCGGCCACGAGCTGGGCGAGGTTGGCGTCGACTTCACGTTCGCGCCAGTTCTCGATCTTGACTACGGCGAATCGACGGTCATCGGCCACCGCGCCTTTCACCGCGACGCCGGTGCCGTCGCCGCGCTCGCGACGGCCGTCATGCAGGGCTTGCGCGCTGAAGGCATGGCGTCGGTGGGCAAGCATTTCCCCGGCCACGGCTTCGTCAAAGGCGACACCCACTGGGAGCGCCCAACCGACGACCGAACGTTCGACGAAGTGCTCGCTGCGGACCTGATTCCGTTTCGCGAACTTGTTGCGGCTGGCGTCGACGGCATGATGGCCGCGCACCTGATCTACCCCAATATCGACCCGAATCTAGCGGGCTTCTCGCCGTTCTGGATGCAGGAAATTCTGCGCCACAAACTGCACTTCCGCGGCGTCATCTTTACTGACGACTTAGGCATGGTCGCCGCACACGCAGCGGGTGACCTCACCGCCCGCGCCGAAGCCGCAACGGCAGCAGGCGTGGACATCGTCCTATCGTGCAATGATCGTCCCGGCCTCATCGGCCTGCTAGACACGTGGAAGCCCACGCCCGAGAGCACGCTCGCGCGTAAGTGGGAGCGCATGCGTAAGAAGGCGGCGGGGCGGCGGACATAGCGCAGCGCTGCTGCCCTACGGCTCGCAATGCCCGCCTTGCGCAAAGCCTGCTCACGCCTTTGACCCATAGAATCGAAGCACCATGCTCGCGATTCTTCGTCCGTTTTCCACGTATCAGCTTTTGCGCTTAACCGACAGCCAGGTGGCGCTTTCAGTCATTTTTTCTAATAAGTCAACAATAACGAAAAACAAGCTGGAACGACTGCCTGGCGGTCGCTGGAGCCAAAAAGCTATAACCGCATTTTCACCAGCGTTCCCCGGATGAACGCCGCCATCGAAGACACGCTGAAATCCCTCCCGCTGCGGCCGGGCGTGTATCGCATGATGGGCGCCGCCGCCGATGGGTCGGAGACCGTGCTCTACGTCGGTAAGGCGAAAAACCTCAAGAGCCGCGTGTCGAGTTACTTCGTGAAAAGTGGGCACAGCGCGCGCATCACGATGATGATTGCGCAGATTCAGCGCATCGAAACCACCGTCACGCGATCCGAGGCGGAGGCCTTGGTGCTTGAGAACAATCTCATCAAATCGCTGGAGCCGAAGTACAACATTCTCTTTCGCGACGACAAGAGCTATCCGTACCTTTGCATCTCCGGCGACGCCTATCCGCAGCTGCGATACTTCCGGGGCAAGCCGGACAAACGACACACGTATTTTGGTCCGTTCCCAAGCGGCTGGGCCGTGCGCGACGGCATTCAAACGCTGCAAAAAGTGTTTCAGTTGCGCACCTGCGAGAACACCGTGTTCGCGCATCGCTCGCGCCCGTGCATGCTCGCGCAAATCGGGCGCTGCACTGCGCCCTGCGTGGAGCAGATCAGCATTGAGGACTACAAGGCCGACGTCAAAAGCGCGACGATGTTCATGCGCGGCCAAACCTCCGAAGTCACGCACGAGTTGCAGGCGCAAATGGAGGCCGCTGCGGGCGCGCTAGAGTTCGAGCGCGCCGCGCGTTTCCGCGACAAGATCGCGCGGCTCAACAGTTTGCAGAGCCGACAGTTTGTGTCGAGCGTCTCGGACAAAGACGTGGACGTCGTCGCCATCATTCAAGCCAGCGGCATGATCGCCGTGAACATCGTGATGATTCGCGGCGGCCAACACGTCGGCGACCGCACGCATTTTCCGGTGAAAAACGCCAGCTCCGAGCCGATGACCGACGACGAGTTGATCGAGGTGCTCGAGAGCTTCATCGCGCAGCACTACATCGGCCGCGAAGTGCCGCGCACGATTGTCTCGACGCTGGAGTTCGACGTCGCGGCGATGGTGGAGGCGTTGTCGATGCAGCTCGCGGCCGCTGCGCCGCCGGGCGACACCGCACCGCAAAGCGCGCCCCGCAAAGTGGATCTCCTTTGCAACCCCATCGGCGAAAAACGCGCGTGGCTGCAGATGGCCGAAGAAAATGCGCGCATCGCCATCGCCGCGCGCATGCGCCAAACCGACACCGGCACCGAGCGCTTGCAAGCGCTGATCGACGCGCTCGGTCTGCCCGAAGGCACGCAGCGCATGGAATGTTTCGATATCTCACACACGATGGGCGAGGCCACGATTGCCAGCTGCGTTGTGTGGGACGGCAACGGCATGCAAACGAGTCAATATCGTCGCTTCAATATCCAAACCGTCAGTGACGGCGACGACTACGAAGCGATGAAAGAAGCCCTCACGCGCCGCGCCGCGCGCATCGCGAAAAACGAAGTGCCGCGCCCCGACGTCTGGGTCATCGACGGCGGCAAAGGGCAGGTCGGTATCGCCGAAGCGGTGCTCGCGGAAGCGGGCCTGCACGACATCACGCTCTTCGGCAGCGCCAAAGGCGTCGAGCGCAAAAAAGGCATGGAGCAAATCGTCTTCCCCGACCGCGACGAAGTGGTGCGCTTACCCGCCGATCACCCCGGCCTGCACCTCATCCAACAAATGCAAGACGAAGCACACCGCTTCGCCATCATCGGCCACCGCGCCAAACGAGCCAAGAACCGCGAAGGCTCATCGTTAGACGACATCGAAGGCATCGGCCCAAAGAAGCGCGCGCAATTGCTCAAAACGTTCGGCAGCGTGCGTGGATTGGCGGCGGCTAGCGTTGAGGATATCAAGCGCGTTGAAGGGATTTCAGACGAATTGGCTGAGCGGATTTATGGGGCGTTGCATTGACGGGGCGTCTCCAACGCGACATTCGTTTACAAAATCCGTCGGGTCGTGAGGTGTCTAAAGGGATCTATTGAGACCGTCGGTCTGCGTGCCAGTGGTTCCGGACTCCAAAGATTTCAACTCTTCGCTTAGCTTCGTGAACTGAGTTTTACGATCAGGGTGTTCTGCCAGAGGTTGTAGCAATCGCACGGATTGAAGCAGGTAGTAAATGCATCCTATGTAACCAATGATGCCGAATACGGCGATTGCAGAATTGAAAATTAGGCCTAGCGTTAACCAAAGCAACGCTGCGACTACATACCTCGCGCACCTATAGAGCACCATACCAAGGAAAAACATTCGATCGCCAGTATCTGCAGCGGCAGCCACACCGATTTTCATGAGCTCATCAGCTAGGTAGCGTTTCCTTCTGTCCCGTTTCGAGGCAATGAGCTTTGAGCTAAATAGTCCAACTGCGCGCTGCCCGACGTAAAGCACAAAAGCAAACAATGCCGACCCCATAGCGCCTTGAACGATTACTGGCAAATCGGTTATTGCGGTCACAAGTCGATCAAGCATATTTAGTTTAGGTTATGGCGATAACGGCAGTGTAATTGCCGGAAGCTCGTAGGGCAGAATGCCGGCGGTTCTGTCGAATGCGGCGGCTAATCGTTGCGACAACATGTACCTCCTTCGGCGGTGGCACTAGGCCGCGTTCCGGCCTGCTTTGCTTACACCGGGTGTTCCTGCATCTTGTCTTTGAAAATGCTCAGCGCGTAGCTGGGTAGTGACCCAGCGCTGGCGGTTGATTGGCGACGCCGGGATTTCAACCCAGCCTACGTACCTTGAATCAAACAACGCGCCGGCGTTACACCAACGAACGCCGAACGTAAACGTATCCGTGGTCCGCGGTTTTGTGAACGGTGAATCCCGCGGCTAAGTACATGCTGAGCGGCCCGTAGTGGTGCTCGGCTTCTGTTGTGGCGTTGGTGTTGGCTGTGGCTTCGGCGATGGTGAGGCCTTGCGCGCGTAGCCCTTCGCAGGCTGCCTGTAGCAGGGCCTTCGCTACGCCTGTGCCACGGTGTTCTTTTGCGACGATGAAGCAGGTGATTTGCCCAATACGTGCGGCGTCTGGATCGGGAGCGTCTAGGAACACGTCGAGCATTGTTCGCGGCGCTGCGTTGCACCAACCGATCGGTTTGCCGTCGCGGTAAGCGAGATGCCCTTTCATCGTGCAGTTCTGGATTCGTTGCGTTGCAGCGAGCCGGTTTTGCTCGAGCGCGCGCGTTTTCCATTCGACCTTGTTGTGGTCGACATACGAAAACTGGCAATAGCAAAAACCCCACTTCGGATTGTCGGCAAACGCCTCGCCGTCGAAGAACGCGAGGAAGTCTTGCAGCCGATCAGGTGCGGCGGCGTGTATTTCGATTGGCAGTGGATTCATGCGCAATGGAGCGTTGAGGTGTGAAAGTAAAACTGGCGCCGTAGACGAGATTCGGCGCGGCCATTGTCTGCATAGTAGACGAAACACTTTCGCGCTCAAACCGCAAAATTTGTCTCGATTGCGCATTGGCATTCGCGGCTACGACTGGTGTCCAGCGGGCATCGCGACGTAAACTTGTCTGCATGTGACTCACAGCAGAGCACGGAGGCAACATGGCACGCAAACCGAAGACGTGGGCGGAAAAGATGAAGGCGCCGGCTCCGCATTTGGCGCGACTCGAGCGCAACTACGGCGGCATGATGACGGGGGAGATGATGTTGATATCGTCACCGCAAGAGGTAGCTTCGCATCTCAAATCGCACGTCAAGCGCGGGCACACGATCACGGTGCCGGAGTTACGTGCGGGGTTGGCGAAGGCGCATGGCGCGGCGGGCGTGTGCCCGATGAGCACCGGCATCTTTTTACGCATAGCCTCCGAGGCCGCGTGGGACGAATTGCAGGAAGGCGCGAACGCGGATGACGTGACGCCGTTCTGGCGTGCGGTTGATCCGAAGTCTGATCTTGCTAAGAAGCTGCGCTGCGGGCCCGATTGGCTCGCGTGGCAGCGCGCTACGGAGCGCACGTAACGCGTATGTCGTAACCTGGGTCGAGACCCAGCGCGTCGACCTCTAGTGACGTTGGGTTTTCAACGCAGCCTGCGCGTTGCCTTGCGCCGGATGGGACCAAAGCTCCATTGCTTGCGTACGCGGGTTCCTCGGCTTAACATCAGATTGTTCTTAGGTGTCTACGAATTCGCCTTGTCGGTGGCGAGGCGACTAAACAATCGTTTAAGGGGGGTTCATGAAAAAAATTCTTGCGGCTTTGGTCGTCGCAGCGGGCTTGACGGGTTGCGCTTCGGTGGCACCGTCTTCGAGCTACACAACAATGGATAAGGCTGCGCAAAGCGCCACGACCGCCGACGCGGCGTTGGCGGCGCTGAAGGCGGGCAACGCGCGATTTGTGTCGGGCAACATGATCAAGCGCGACCTGATGAAGCAGGTCAAAGCGACGGGCTACGGGCAGTATCCGATTGCTTCGATCGTGAGCTGCATCGACTCGCGCGCGGGTCCCGAAATCGTATTTGACCAAGGCATTGGCGACGTGTTCAGCGCGCGCGTGGCGGGCAATTTTGTGAACGAAGATATTTTGGGCAGCCTTGAGTTCGGCTCGAAAGCGGCGGGCTCGAAACTGATTGTGGTGCTCGGACACACCAGTTGCGGCGCGATCAAAGGCGCGTGTGACGACGTGGTGCTTGGCAACCTGACCGGCATGCTCGCGAAGATCAAACCGGCCGTCTCGTCCGTGAGCTCAACCGGCGATCGTTCGTCGAAAAACGATGCGTTTGTGCAGATGGTGGCCGAGGCCAACGTCAAGCGTACGGTGAACGATATTTTTGTGCGCAGCCCAGTGTTGAAGGCGATGGCGGACAAGGGCGAAATCAAAATCGTCGGCGCGATGCTTGACGTGAAAACAGGCGTGGTTAGCTGGTACTAGGCTGTAGTTACACGCGCTGTTCGCAAGCTGGGTCGCGGCTCAGCTTGCTTTACATCCATAGGCGAGCGCGTTGTCGTCAGGAAGTAAACCTTGGCGACGATAATGCGCGGCTATGAATGCCAGCACCGTAGTCACCGCCTCCGAAAACAGCATCGTCAAAGCCGCCTGGCTGTGCGTGCGAGACCGTCGCGTGTTGGCTGCGCGCTCGAAGGGAAAATCCGCGTTTTATTTGCCCGGCGGCAAGCCTGAGGCCGGCGAGACGATCGTCGCCGCATTGATTCGCGAAGTGAAAGAAGAGCTCTGCGTCGATCTGGTGCCAGCATCGGTCGCGTTTGTGCGCCATTTCACCGCACAAGCCCACGGCAAGAGCGCGGGCACGACGCTACGCATGGATTGCTTTAGTGCCGAATATGCGGGCGAGATTTCGCCGTCCAATGAGATCGACGAGGTCGCGTGGTTGTCCTACGCCGATTGCGACAAAGGCTCTGCGGCGTTTAAGTTAGTGCTCGATGAATTGCGCGCGCGCGGGGCGATTGATTAGCGATTTCTCGGAGGCGATGAGTAATACAGCTTCTTGTATGTAACCACTACTGGACGGTCGTTGCGTGAGAATTCGCGGATAAGTCGACTTGACGTGTTTTATCGCTCAAATGGCCGTGGGACGGTCGCTACGGCTAAAGAGATGAAAGCAGAGAATTTCTGAATTCGGACGGCGCGTGGGCGGAGGGTTCGACCGGGGCGTTACGAACGACGAACCCGCGCACCACGAACGAAGCGCGGCCGTGCCACGTCATTACGAACGCTTGCTCTAGCATCGCGCCATGCACATTTTCACGCGTCACGCGCGCATCATCGCTGTTCTGCTGTTCCTCGGTATCTTGTTGGCGGTGTTTCAGTTCACTGGGTTGCGCGAGCACTTCACGTTGGCGTTTGTGCGCGAGCAATTTGAACTGCATCCGGCGCAGGGGCTGCTGCTCTTTATCGCGCTTTTCGCGCTCGGAAATCTGATTCAAATTCCTGGTTGGATATTTCTGGCAGCGGCGGTGCTCTCGCTCGGGCGCATGATGGGCGGGCTGGTGACGTATGCGGCGGCCAGCGTGTCGTGTGTTGTGACGTTTCTCGTGATTCGATTTGTGGGCGGTGACGCGTTACGGCAGATCGATAACGCAACTGCGCAAAAAATCCTTTCGCGATTGGATGCAATGCCCGTGCGAAGCGTGACTTTGCTGCGCACTTTGTTTCAGACGATGCCTGCGTTGAATGCGGCGCTCGCGCTGTCGGGCGTGAAGTTTCGTGACTATCTTCTCGGCACCTTGCTCGGTTTGCCGTTGCCAATACTTTTGTACTGCGTCTCCTTCGATTACGTCGCGAAATTTCTGCCGATCCATTGACGACAGCGATTGCCAATACATTTGAGCGCATGAACTCACACCACATCGCCGATCTCGACGCATTGCTCACGCAGTTCATTGCGGCAACGCGGAACGCAGACGCCAAGACGCAGGCCGAACTGGTTGCCGCGTTTGTCGCGCGCACGACGGAGCCGTGGAGCCGCGCGACGCTCGTGGGGCATCTCACGGCGTCCGCTTGGGTGCTCGACAAAACGCTCACGCATGTGGCGATGATTCACCATCGCAAGCTCGACAAATGGCTGCAGCCCGGTGGGCACATTGAAGAAACCGATGCCACGTGGCGCGCTGCGGCGGAGCGCGAGGTGTCGGAGGAAATTGGTCTCACGAAATTCGTCTCTCGCTCGGATGACGCGATGCTTTTCGATGTGGACGTGCATCCGATTCCGGCGCGTGGCGATGTGCCGGCGCATTTTCACTACGACCTTCGTTTCTTGTTCGTGGCCGACACGCACGCCGAACACGACGCCGAACTGCAACTCAATGCCGACGAGGCGCACGATTGCCGTTGGTTTGCGCTGTCCGCGCTCGCAAATGACCCAACGCTTGAAGCGTCGATTCAACGCATGGTTGAATTGAGTGCCGGCTTGCTTCCAACCTCACCCTAACTGCTTCTCACAACATGAAATTTTCACTCTCCGGCGTGTTCCTCGCCCTCAGCGCATCGCTCGTTATAGCGAACGCCGCGCACGCGCAAGCTTGGCCTAATCGCCCCATCAAATTCGTGGTGCCGTTCGCAGCGGGCGGTGCCAACGATTTGATGGCGCGCGCGGCGGCGGAAGGCGCGACCAAAGTGCTGGGCCAACCCGTGGTGATCGACAACAAACCCGGCGCGGGCGGCACGCTTGGTGCGGACCTGGTCGCGAAGAGCGCGCCGGACGGCTATACGTTTTTGATCAGCGCGGCGGGCGTGATCTCGAATCACATGATCAAGAAATCGATGCCGTTCAAGGAGACCGACTTGGTGCCAGTCGCCATGATCGCGCTGGCGCCGTCGATCATCGTTGCGCCACCGAATGCCACCTACAGCAACTTGCGCGAATTCGTTGATGCATCGAAGAAAGCCCCCGGTGGGTTCAATTTCGCAACCGCAGGCACCGGCAGTACGCCGCATTTCGTCGCAGAACTCTTGAAGACAAAATATGGCGCGAACCTGCAAGTGGTGCCGTACAAAAGCGGCAACGAAAGCGCCACCGCGATCATGGGCGGACAGGTGCACGCAACCAGCGAAGCGAGCATCGTCTCGCTCCCGAAAATCACCGGCGGCAAGATGAAGGCTCTCGCCGAGACATGGAAAGCGCGACTCTCGGCGTATCCGAGCCTTTCGACGACCGCCGAGCAGGGCTTTCCGGATATCAACATCGTGCATTGGGCGGGCGTGCATGCGCCCGCGGGCGTACCCGCCGACGTGATGGACAAGGTCGCCGCCGCGGTCGACGCCGCGATGAAAATGCCAGAAATCTCTAACCGCCTCAAAACGTCGGGCATCGAGCCCATCGGCGGTACGCGTGCGTCGTTTGTGCAATACGTTGCCGAAGAGCGCGCACGTTTAGCCGCGATCATCAAAGCCTCCGGTATGAAAGAAGACTAGTCCGAATGGAAACGCATGTGAAAGACATCAAGCGCGTCGTCGTCTACTGTGGCGCGAACGTCGGCAACAACCCGGCCTACAAAGCGGCGGCAGAAGAAGTAGGGCGCACGCTGGCCGAGCAAGGCATCGGCCTCGTCTATGGAGGCGGCGGTGTCGGGCTGATGGGTGTGGTGGCCGACGCAGCGCTCGCGGCGGGTGGCGAGGTGATTGGCGTCATTCCCGAGGCTCTCAAAGCGCTTGAGGTTGAGCACAAGAACTTGTCTTCGATGCACGTTGTGCCGGACATGCACAGCCGCAAAGCCATGATGCTGGGTCTTGCCGACGCCGTGATCGCGATGCCCGGCGGCTTTGGCACCTTGGACGAGCTTTTTGAAGCGCTCACTTGGAGCCAGCTCGACTACCACCGCAAACTGTGTGGCATTCTGAACGTCGCGGGGTATTACGATCATCTGCTGGCGTGGGTCAAGCACTCGGTCGACGCAGGGCTCGTGAAGGCCGTCAACATGGAGTTGATCGTGGCCGCCGACAACATTGCGGACGTGTTGCATGGATTGCGAACGAAGGACTTTCCGCTTTCGCAGAAGTGGATGGGGCGGTAGCGGCCCGTACATGAGCGGCATCCGTTGAAACGCGAGTTTCTCCGCCGTCAAGCCCCCGACAGCCACGCCATGCCAAAATGGCGGCATGCAACTCAACGTCGCCACCACACTTACCTGGATTCGCATCGCGCTCATTCCGGCGTTTGTGGGCGTGTATTACCTGCCGCACGACTGGTTGAACCCCACGCAACAGAACTGGACCGGTGCGCTGATCTTTACGTTCGCCGCGATCACCGATTGGGCCGATGGTTTCGCGGCGCGACGTCTCGGCCAAACCTCCGCGTTCGGCGCGTTCCTTGACCCAGTTGCCGACAAATTGATGGTTGCCGCCGCGTTATTGCTGCTCGTGCAAATGGATCGTGCCGATGCGATCCTCGCCTTCATCATTGTCGGTCGCGAAATCGCCATCTCCGCGCTGCGTGAATGGATGGCCAAGATTGGCCAATCCAAGAGCGTGGCGGTCAACACCTTAGGCAAATTCAAGACCGCCGCACAGCTCACGGCGCTCATCGCGCTACTGCTTTACGAACCGTTCTTCCCCGGCATCCCGACGCCGCGGCTAGGTAAATGGGCGCTCGTGATCGCCGCCGCACTCACGCTGTGGTCGATGTTCTATTACCTCAAGTTCGCCTGGCCGCACCTAAGTAAGCCGCAGAAGTTTTTGGACTGAGCCTGTAGGCGCGACATCAGTCCCGCTCTGCGCAAAGGGACGAGAAGCGCGACTGATGTCGCGCCTACATTGCGTCACCGCAAACACCCCCTCGATTTGCACGATTAGATAAGTTGTGCGTATAATTCAAGGCTTCAATTCCTCGATAGCTCAGTTGGTAGAGCGCCGGACTGTTAATCCGTAGGTCCCTGGTTCGAGCCCAGGTCGAGGAGCCAAAATTCTAGAAAAGCCCCGTTTCGGGGCTTTTTGCTTTTCAGCGTTGTAGCTGATTAGGCTTTAGTGCTGGCGGCGCTTATCCAGCGAACGATATCTGCCGCGCTCATCGCGCCGGATTGCCGCGCGACCTCACGCCCACCAACGAACACGACCATCGTCGGAATGCTGCGGATGTTGAATTGAGCGGCGGTTTGTTGTGCCGCTTCGGTATCGACCTTGGCGAATCTGACGCTTGGCATCTGCTTGGCCGCCGCAGCGAATTGCGGTGCCATCATCTTGCACGGTCCGCACCACGCAGCCCAGAAGTCGACGACGATGGGAAGTTCGGTGCGCGCGATGTAGTTCGCGAAGCTTTGGTCGTCTAATACGAACGGCTCGGGCGAAGTGAGCGGTGCTTTGCAGGTTCCGCAGACAGGACCGTCGGCAAGACGCGCGTCGGGCACGCGGTTGGTAGCGTGGCAACTTGGGCAGACGATGAGCATGGTGACGACCTTTCTGAACGGCGATTAACAGCCCGGTTTCGCACCGAGTTTACGCAGGATGGATTCCATGAGGCACCACTTCGTGAGCGCGCTTTGTAGGAGATTCGCGCCAACGAATGCCGTGAACGCGAGCCACCATTGGCTCACGAAAATTGGGCTACCGGGAATGCCCAGCGCGAGCGAGAGCAGGATGAAAGTGCCGGCGACTAAGCGAACGATTTGCCATGAGGTCATGATTAACTTCCTTGAGTAGGTGCCGCGGTGGCGGCTTTGGTTGTAACGATGGGTGCGTCGTCCGCGGTCGCACCAGTGATGGCACCGATGCGATTGCGATAGGCAACGTAGTAAAGAATCGGAATGACCACGAGCGTGAGCAGGGTGGAGACGAAGATGCCGAAGATGAGCGAGATCGCGAGCCCGTTGAAAATCGGGTCGTCGAGAATGAAGAACGCGCCGAGCATCGCGGCCAGACCGGTCAACATAATCGGTTGCGCACGTGTAATCGCCGAGTGCACGATAGCGTCGTTAAACGGCACACCTTCACGCACTTGCAGATTGATGAAGTCAACGAGCAAGATCGAATTTCGCACGATGATTCCCGCGAGCGCGATCATGCCGATCATGCTCGTTGCGGTGTATTGCGCGCCGAGCAGTGCGTGGCCCGGCATCACGCCGATGATGGTGAGCGGAATCGGCGCCATGATGATGAGGGGCGTCAAATACGAGCCGAACTGCGCGACCACCAACAAGTAAATCAGGATCAACCCAACGCCGTACGCCGCGCCCATATCGCGGAAAGTCTCGTAGGTGATCTGCCATTCGCCGTCCCACTTGATCGAGTAGTCACGGTAGGCTTCTTCGGGTTGTTTGATGAAATATTCAACAAGCTTGCCGCTGCCCGGCGCGATGATTTCGCCGACTTTGCTGCGCATGGCGAACATGCCATACAGCGGGCTGTCGACCTTGCCGGCCATGTCGCCAACCACGTAGTTCACAGGCAACAAATCCTTGTGATAAACCGGTTGCTCACGCACTGTGTCAGTCATGGTGACCAGCTCGCGGATCGGGACCAGTTTGCCTTCGCCGCTGCGCACCATGACTGACAC
>Ga0209097_10002373_pt1 | contig 15229 bp, 11 predicted proteins | sample AD_UKC052_MetaG_FD_184419 | JGI IMG/M metagenome (GOLD analysis project Ga0209097, IMG submission 184419) | Active sludge microbial communities of municipal wastewater-treating anaerobic digesters from USA - AD_UKC052_MetaG (SPAdes) (version 2) | ecosystem: Engineered > Bioreactor > Anaerobic >... | reverse complement strand
CCTTGCACCAATCTTGCGTACGGGTCGGACTCAGAGGGTGTGAATAAATCTGCTGCGCGACCCGATTTCGCCCCTGCGATGCTCACCGTACCCTTGTACGGCTGCGCTTCTCGAGGCGAACTCGAACCGCTCGCTACGATTTCTTCACACCCCTCTCAGGCCCGGGCCACGGGGTCGAGCACGCTGAGGGCCGCTTCGATCAGCAGGCAGACATCGCGTCTGCAGCGAGGGTCCACCACGAAGACCGGTACGCAGCCGAAACCGGCGCGCTCGAGTTCGGCCTGGTAGTCGTCGAGGGTCAGACCACCCCCCAGATCACAATGGGTGATGCCGACGGAGAGGGCGGTGTCGCGGATGAAGCGGCTGAAGGCGCCGAGGTGGAAATGTAGCTGGTCCAGGGCGTCGGGCCGGCTGTTGTCGATGAGCAGGATCAGGGCCAGGGCGTCCTCGGCGAGCAGTTCCCACATGAAGTCGAAGCGCTCCCGGCCCGGGGTGCCGTAGAGATGGAGGGGGCAGCCATCGCCCAGCGTCATCGCCCCGTAGTCGAGGACCGCCCCGCTGAAGGGCCTCGACTGGCCCGGCCCGCCGAGGATGGGAGCCTCCGTGCGAAGGGGCGGGATGTCACTGGCGGCGCCGATCGCGGTGGTCTTTCCGGCGCCGACCGGGCCGCCGAAGATGAGCTTGTGATGACCCACCGGCGCAAAGGCGTCAGTCAGGTGCAAGGTTGTCCAGGCGGGCACCCAGGAGCTTGCCAAGAACACGCTTGAACAGGCCGCGCGAAGGGAGTGCCGCCGGTTCGCCAGCGGTCCCTGCGGCGGGGCTCCGGGGCTTTGCCGCGGGCGCCGGTGCGACCACCTGCTCCACGTGACCCAGGGCGGCACAGGCGCTGTAGAAGGCAAAGACGTAGCGCTGGGGCGCCCCCAGACTGGCAACGGTCTCCCGCAGGCTCAGCTCGCCCCGCGACCACAGGCCGGCGATGCGCATGGCTTCCGGCGGGACGGCCAGACGGGTGAGGTTGGGCCAGCTCTTGAGGCGGATGGGGTGCTCCAGCCCGGTTCCCCGGGGCAGACGTCCCCGCGAGGCCCACAGGGCCAGCTCCCACTCCAGGCCATCCAGGGGGCGGGCCACGGCGCCCTCCGGCAGCGGTGTGTCGGCCTCCTGGCGAGCCATGGCGAGGGTGCCGCGGGTGGGGAGCTGGGCGAGGGCACGCAGGGCATTGGGGCTGCGGGTGGTCCATGCCTGACCATTGCGCGGGTCGAGGATGAGGGCCGTGCCGCGGGCGTCGTCGATGCGTACCGGGCGCCCGATCTCGCGGGCGTGGGTGATCGCCCGGGCCACCAGCCCCTGCAGGAAGCTCGCCGGGTCGTAATAGATGCCGGCGAGGGCGGCGGGGTTGTCCAGGTCGGCATCGGGCAGGGAGCCGACGTGGAGGGTTGCCATGCGGGCCTCGAACCGGCGCAGCAGGGCGACCTCATCGGGGCCCGCGCCACTCAGGGTGTCGAGGGCGATCTCGTCGGGAATGCTGTCCACGGTGCCCCCCCGCTCGTCGCCGGCGTCCGGGAGGCCGAGGGTGGTGGCCGTGTCGGCGGGCGGCAGCAGGCTGCGGACCTTCTCAAGTGCAGCCGAGAAGGCCGCCAGGCCGACGGGCTTGGTGATCTCCACGGTGAGGGGGTCGGGGCGCTGCCCGGGGGCCTGGGTGGTGACGATCAACGGCCGGTGGGGGTAGAGCATGCGGTGCCCCGCCAGCAGGTAGGGGCCCAGGTCATTGTCCACGTCGATGAAGGCCACGTCGGCCGCGTCCTCCTCCGCGATCCGGCAGGCGCCGGGGCCCACCCGCGACAGAAAGATCTCGAAGGCATACAGCGCCCGGTTATCCATGCCGGAGTGACACAGGCGGAGTGTGGTGGCTGTCATGACGGACGTTCTCCCGGATTCGAGTGGGCGGCGCCGAGACCGTTCACGGGGCTGGGCTCGGCTTGGCTTGGACAGCGCAGTTCGCCCCATCGAATCTCCTGCCGAGGGGACGAACTGCATTGCAGTCTGTCGGTGCCAATTCTATGCCGGATGCGCCCGCGGTGGGAGTTGTTTTAGGTGAATTTGACGTTTATACAGTTTTTGACAATAGAACGGGCGGGTGGGCCGGTTGGCTGCCGTACCCGGCTGTAGTGGCGCCGGTCTCCCGCAGGAAGTCGGCGAAGGCCGGTGCAGGGCCGCCGGGATCCTTGGCAGCATCATCGATTCGGCGCAAGACAGAAGGCATCCTGCCGCAAGGGCTGTGCCGCGAAGCCGCGCATCGCGACCGCCGACAAGGGGCCACCCGGCCGGGTCGTGCCGTCCGCGCCGATCCCCCCCGATGGCGGCCCTGCGCGAAACCTCAGTGGTCTTTGCCGCCGCACGGGGCGCCGTGTTCCCGGGGCGCAGGTGGGGCGTCCGAGGACCGCCGGCGCCGTCCTGATTGCCTGCCGTGCGGTGCTGGTGAGACTGCCCTGATCGGACGGGTGTCCGTGAGCGAACGAAAAGAATCGTCCCGGGCGGACTTGAAAAGGTCACAGGTCGCCCCTATTATTAGCACTCGTTGGCGGTGAGTGCTAACAAAGGCTCCGCCACCCGAAGCCAGTCGCTGCTGGCCCAGATATTTACCGAGTCGGGCACGTTTGCCCGGTGTTGAACCGAGTAGGAGACCACTACATGAAAATCCGTCCCTTGCATGATCGCGTGATCGTCAAGCGTGTTGAAGCCGAGCGCACCACCTCCAGCGGTATCGTCATTCCTGACTCTGCCGGCGAGAAGCCCGACCAGGGCGAGATCCTGGCTGTCGGCAACGGCAAGATCCTTGAGAACGGCGACGTCCGCAAGATGGATGTGAAGGTGGGCGACCGCGTGCTGTTCGGCAAGTACGCCGGTCAGACCGTCAAGGTCGATGGCCAGGAGCTGCTGGTCATGCGCGAAGAAGACATCATGGGCGTGGTCGAGGCCTGAGCCTCCCGCATCCGCTGCAAGCCGGCCGGCGGTCTGTCCGGCCCGAACCCCCAGAATTCAGGAGTACTAAATGGCTGCTAAAGAAGTAAAGTTTGGCGATTCCGCCCGTGCCCGCATGGTCGAAGGCATCAACGTCCTGGCCGATGCCGTCAAGGTGACCCTGGGCCCCAAGGGCCGCAACGTGGTGCTCGAGCGCTCCTTCGGCGCCCCGACCGTGACCAAGGACGGTGTGTCCGTGGCCAAGGAAATCGAGCTGAAGGACAAGTTCGCCAACATGGGCGCCCAGATGGTCAAGGAAGTCGCTTCCAAGACCTCCGACATCGCCGGTGACGGCACCACCACCGCCACCGTGCTGGCCCAGTCCATCGTCCGCGAAGGCATGAAGTTCGTCGCCGCCGGCATGAACCCCATGGACCTGAAGCGCGGCATCGACAAGGCTGTCGTCGCCACCCTGGAAGAGCTGCGCAAGCTCTCCAAGCCCTGCTCCACCAACAAGGAAATCGCCCAGGTCGGCTCCATCTCCGCCAACAGCGATTCCTCCATCGGCGACATCATCGCCAACGCGATGGAAAAGGTCGGCAAGGAAGGCGTCATCACCGTTGAAGACGGCAAGTCCCTGGCCAACGAACTCGACGTCGTCGAAGGCATGCAGTTCGACCGCGGCTACCTGTCCCCCTACTTCATCAACAACCCGGACAAGCAGGTTGCCATCCTCGACAACCCGTTCGTGCTGCTCTTCGACAAGAAGATCTCCAACATCCGTGACCTGCTGCCGGTGCTCGAGCAAGTGGCCAAGGCTGGCCGCCCGCTGCTGATCATCGCTGAAGACGTGGACGGCGAAGCGCTGGCCACCCTGGTGGTGAACAACATCCGCGGCATCCTCAAGACCTGTGCCGTCAAGGCCCCGGGCTTTGGCGACCGTCGCAAGGCCATGCTGGAAGATATCGCCGTGCTGACCGGCGGCCAGGTGATCGCCGAAGAAGTCGGCCTGACCCTCGAGAAGGCCACCCTGGAAGATCTGGGCCAGGCCAAGCGAATCGAAGTGGGCAAGGAAAACACCACCCTCATCGACGGCGCCGGTGTTGCCGAGCGCATCGAAGCCCGCGTCAAGCAGATCCGCGTGCAGATCGAGGAAGCCACCTCCGACTACGACCGTGAAAAGCTGCAGGAACGTGTGGCCAAGCTGGCCGGCGGTGTTGCCGTGATCAAGGTTGGCGCTGCCACCGAAGTCGAAATGAAGGAAAAGAAGGCCCGCGTGGAAGACGCGCTGCACGCCACCCGTGCCGCCGTTGAAGAAGGCATTGTCCCCGGCGGCGGCGTGGCCCTGCTGCGTGCCCGTGCCAACCTGACCGGCCTGAAGGGCGACAACCACGACCAGGACGCCGGCATCAAGATCGTGCTGCGCGCCATGGAACAGCCCCTGCGTGAAATCGTCGCCAACGCTGGCGCCGAAGCTTCCGTGGTGGTTAACAAGGTGACCGAAGGCGCTGGCAATTTCGGCTACAACGCTGCTACCGATGTGTACGGCGACATGGTTGAAATGGGCGTGCTGGACCCCACCAAGGTGACCCGCACCGCGCTGCAGAACGCCGCCTCCGTGGCCGGCCTGATGCTGACCACCGACTGCATGGTTGCTGAACTGGCTGAAGACAAGCCGGCCGGCGGCATGCCCGACATGGGCGGCATGGGTGGTATGGGCGGCATGGGCGGTATGGGGATGTAATCTCCCGCCGGACTCCGCTGTACCGGAAAGCCCCGCTTCGGCGGGGCTTTTTTTTGGGCAGCGCGCCCAGCATGAGCACACTCCTGCGGGTGCATGCCCCGCCTTGAGTTGAACGCAGCCAGGGCACTCAGCCCCGATTCCGGGACGGGGGCCTCGCCACTGCGATGGCAGAGCCAATCGCGCATCGCCCTGGGAAGGTTCTGGCGGGCTCAATACGTGGTGCAAAAAAAAGCCGCCGGGGAGGGCGGCGGCAAAGGAGGCCGGTTGGTGTCCGGCCTCCCGGAGGGGAGGGAGATCCTTCATGCACACCTCGGCCGGCTGGCCGAGGCAGGGCGTGTGACCTTCAGCCGTGCTGCATATAGACGACGTGGGTCTCGGTGTACTCGTAGAGTCCGTGCTTGCCGTCGGCGCCACCGATCCCGGACTTGCGACGGCCGGCGTGGAAGCCTTGCATGGCTTCAAAGTGCTCGCGGTTCACATAGGTTTCGCCGAAACGCAGGTTGTGGCAGGCGCGCATCGCCGAGGACAGGTCACGGGTGAAGATGGACGAGGTGAGTCCATAGTCCGAGTCGTTGGCAAAGTTGATGGCTTCGTCCAGGCTGTCCACCACCTGGATAGGCAGCACCGGGCCGAAGATCTCCTTGCGCATGATCTCCATGTCATGGTGGCAGCCGGTGAGCACGGTGGGCTGGTAGTGGAAGCCCTGACCCAGGTCGGCTACGGCGCCGCCGGTGATGACCTCGGCGCCTTCCTGTCGGGCCTTGATCACCATGGCCGAGACCTTGTCCAACCCGGCTTGGTTGACCAGCGGCCCCATGTTGACGCTGCGGTCGGCCATTGGGTCGCCGTAGCGGGTGGCAGCCATCCGGGCCACCAGCAGGTTGGTGAACTCTTCGGCCACGCGGCGCTCGACATAGACCCGCTCGGCGCAGTTGCACACCTGGCCGGTGTTGATCACCCGCGAATCACTGATGGCCTTGGCTGCCAACTCGATGTCGGCGTCAGCCAGCACGATGGCCGGCGCCTTGCCGCCGAGTTCAAGGTTGACCCGGGTGAGGTTGGGGGCTACCGCCTGCATGATGCGGGCGCCGGTGGCGACGCTGCCGGTGAAGCTCACCAGCCCGATACCCGGATGGGTGCTCAGGGCGGCTCCGGTGCTCGCGCCACGGCCGCTCACCAGGTTGAAGACGCCCGGCGGCAGGCCGGCCTCGTGGGCCAGGTGGGCAAACTCGAAGGCATTGATTGGCGTCTCCTCGCTGGGCTTGATGACAATGGTGTTGCCGGTGATGAGGGCCGGGGCGAGCTTGCGGGCAATCAGGAAGAAGGGGAAGTTCCAGGGAAGGATGCCTGCGGTGACGCCGATAGGCTTGCGCAGCAGGAAGATGCTCTCGCCCGGACGGTCACTGGGGATCACCTCACCTTCGATACGCCGCGCCCATTCGGCCATGTAGTCCAGATAGTCGGCGGTGAAGTCCACCTCGACCGTGGCAAGGCCCAGGACCTTGCCCTGCTCGCGGGTGATGATCTCGGCGAGGCGGTCCTTGTGCTGTCGCAATTTCGTGGCGATGGCGCGCAGGTGTTGGGCGCGCTGAATGGCGGGCAGGCGTTCCCACGCCGGCTGTGCCCGGGTCGCCGCCGCGACGGCCCGCTCGACGGTCGCGGTGCCGGCGTCCGGAACAAAGGCCAGCAGCTCTCCATTGGCCGGATTGCGCACTTCGATCAATGGATCCTCGGCGGTGACGACGAACTCACCGTCAATGTAATTACGATATTGGTTTGCCATTTTTTTCTCCTGTGTGTGTGGGAATGTCAGGCCGAGTGGGCCAGACGTTTGCCGACCTGTTCCGAGGTGTAGCCGAACACCACGCCGACAACCCAGCTCAGCGTGACGAAAGCGATGCCGATGTCGAGCTTGCCGCCCGAGCCGAAGAACGAGGCTGCGCCGAGGAAGGCTGCGGGGGTGTAGGCCAGCAGCGGAATGTCGGCCATGGCCACCAGTACGAAGGCCAGCATGGCCACCAGCACCACCAGTGCCGTGATGCCGCCGCCGAGGGCCTGGACGCCGAACAGGGTGCCTGCCGTCAGCACGATGCCGGCGATGCCCGCGGCCATGGCCTTGCGTGTGCCTTCACCGCCGCCGCCGGCCGCGAAGTAGGCCGCCCAGGCGACAAAGCCGATCCAGGGATTGAAGTTGAGGCCGGGGTTGCCGACCGAGAGGTAGACCCAAAGTGCCACCAGAAGCGCAATGCTGAGGGCGAGTGCGTGCAGCAGTTTCATGACGTTCTCCTTTGACGGTGACGCCGCGCCCCTGGGGGCGCGGGAAGCCGGACTTACCAGACGTAGGCGTACTTGATGTTGATGCTGTTGTTGGCGGAGTGGTTTTCGCCGCTGATGCTCTTGGAGTAGCGCAGGCTGATGGATTGGTTGTCGAAGGTGTGGAACATCATCCCGGCACCGGCGTCCAGGGCATGGCCGCCGTTCACCGTCGCCGTGTCCCGGCTGCGCTCATAGTCCAGTGCCAGGAAGGGCTCCAGCAGGGGACTGACGCGGTAGCCGAGGCGATGGTTGGTGTGAAACACCGTGCCGGGGAGGAGCCTGTCCGTGCGCTTGCCCTGAAACACGAAGCCGGCGTCGGCGGTCCAGCCCAGCTTGTCGGTGAGGCGCCAGTCCCAGAAGGCACTGGACAGGTTCTTCCAGTTCCTGTCGCTGACGTCGGTGCTGCCGGCGGGGATCTGCAGGAAGGACTGGAAACCCAGGGTCAGGTCGGTTCGGGGTTTGTACCAGACCGCAAAACCGGTCATCGGGTCGCCGATGCCGCTGGCCTGGGTGTTGTTCCTGTCGTTGCGGAGGCTGATCTCCGGCACGATCACTTCCCACGCCAGGCCGATCTTGCGGTTGAAGTCCGGCGTCCAGAAACGCACGTACTTGGAGAGGCCGACGATGGCATCCGAGCCGGAACCCTTCACCCGGTTGCCGGAGCTGTCGAAGCTGCGGTTGTTGCGTTGCACGTAGGCGTACTGCACGAAGACGTTGAAGGGCTGGAAGTCCACCGGCAAGTCGTATTCGTGTGGGCCGATCACGTCAAAGGTGGTCTGGGCCGCTGCGGGCAGGGCGCAGCTGGCGCCAAGGGTGAAGAGGATGGGGGCGACGAGGCGCCGGATGGGGTGGCCCCGGCGAACGGGGGCCTGCCTTAATAGCATCATTGTGGTTGTCTCCATGTGGTGTGGGTGGGGGCGGACGGCGCCTGTCCCGGCGCCGTTCCGCGATCAGGCGGAGGGGGGGACCTCAGTCGTCAAGGGCGAACACCCAGACCGAGCCGCCTTCGGGGACCTGCTTCTCCCAGCCGTGGGATTCATGCATCTTTCCCTGGATCCAGGCCGCATCCACGCCCCAGCCGGAGACCACGGCAACGTACTGCTTGCCGTCGATGAAGTAGCTGCTGGGCGGCGAGATGATGCCGGAGGGGGTGGGGAACTCCCACAGCAGCTTCCCGTTGCGTGCGTCATAGGCGCGGAACATGCGGTCGTTGGTGCCACCGGCAAACAGGACGTTGCCCGCGGTGACCATGACCGAGCCGAAGTTCCACGATGCGGCATAGGTTTCGCGCCAGTTCTCCTTGGCCCCATTCACGCTCCAGGCTTGAATGCCGCCTACATAGGGGGCGTTCTTGTCCACTGCGAGGTTCAGCTCGGTGATCTCCACCCCTGCCGACCACTGGCCGGGGATGCGCTCCTGGATCTTGCCGGTGAGCGTCATGCAGTGGTTGTCGTTGAAGGGCACATAGAGCATGCCGGTCTTCGGACTGTAGGCTTCGAAGGGCCAGTCCTTGCCGCCCCACAGGCTAGGGCAGTAGGTGGCCGTCTTGCCGGTGCCGGGCTTGTGGGCTTCGTTGTAGGTGGGGCGGCCGGTCTTGGGGTCGATGCTGGTGAAGACGTTCTGCTTCACGTAGCGCAGGGCCTTCTGGAAATCGATCTTGCCGTCGGGCTTGCGGTCCAGCCAGTAGATGTAGCCATTGCGCTGGGCGCTGATGAGGCCGGGCACCTTCTTGCCGTTACGCTCGAACTCCACGATCGTCGGTGCGTTCATGCCCGCCCAGTCCCAGGAGTCGTTCCAGTGGTACTGGTGGTGGCCCTTGATCTCGCCGGTGTCGGGGTTGAGGGCCAGCACCGAGGCGAGGTAGAGGTTGTCGCCCGGACGCTGATCACCCAGCCAGGGCGCGCCATTACCGACCCCCCAGTACAGAATGTCGTTCTTGGCGTCATAGTTGCCGGGCATCCACATGGTGCCGCCGCCATTCTTCCAGGCATCCTTCCAGCGTCCTTCCTGCGGCCAGGTCTCGGAGCCGGGTTCTCCGGGGGCCGGGACGGCATAGCGGGTCCATTTGAGCTTGCCGGTTTCCAGGTCGAAGGCCTTGAGGAAGCCGCGTACCCCGAATTCGCCGCCCGACGGCCCGACGATGACCACGTTCTTGACCACGAGGGGCGCCGAGGTGATGTAGGCGCTGTCCTTCTGCCAGTCACACACTTCGGATTCCCATACCTTGGCACCCGTCTTGGCATCCAGTGCGGTGATCATGCAGTCCAGGCTCGCCACATAGACCTTGTCGCCGGCCAGGGACACGCCCCGATTGGTGACGTGCAGGGCTCCGAAGCCTTCGGGCAATTCGCGCTTGTAGCGCCACAGCACGCGGCCGCTCTTGGCATTGAAGGCCAGCACCTGGTTGCGTGGGGTGGCGACGAACATCATCTCCCCATTAACGATGGCCGGCGCCTCGTGGCCGGAGGTCATGCCGGTGGCGGCGCTCCACACCGGCTTGAGCTTCTTCACGTTGTTGGTGTTGATCTGGTCCAGGGCGCTGTAGCTCCAGCCCTGATAGTTACCCTTGGTCATGAGCCAGTTTTCGGGCTCCGGGTTGGCGAGGCGCTGGGGGGTGACCGGCTTGTAGTCGCCACTCGCGCCTGTTGCCAGCAAGGGCATGAAGGCCAGGCCGAGGGCCGTGAGGGAAAGCAGTCTTTTCATCGGAGTCGTCTCCATCCTGTTGTTGTGATGCCTGGTGTGTTGCCGGGGATGCACGCGCCCCGGCGGCGCGTTCTTCTTCACTGCTGCGGAGGGCCCAGCGGCCCGGAGAAATTCCCTGCCACCAGCAGGGCGCCATCCGCCTGTTTGAGTGGCAGGTGGGTGAGGCGACGGGTGGCCGGCCCCGCCACGACTTCACCGTTCTTGCGGACATCGAAGGTGGAGCCGTGGCAGTTGCAGACCAAGGCGCCGCCCGAGGGGTGGATCTCGGTGATCGGGCAGCCGTAGTGGGTGCAGATGGCGGAGAAGGCGACCACGCCGTCGGCGGAGTCGGCCTTGAGTGCCGCCGGCAAGTCGTCCGGAAGCAGCTTCACCAGCACCAGCAGATTGGTGCGTGCGCCGTCGCGTACCGTCCGGTTGTTCACATCCATCGGATAGGCCAGCACCGGAGGGGCACCGATCCTGAGGTCGGTCGGGGCGATCTGCTGACCCTGCTTGTCGCCGGTCATATAAGCCAGGCCGTCGCCTGTCTGGGGCTTGATGCGGCGGGGGTTGTCGGCAGCGGCGGCGCCGCCAGGTACCAGGGGCGCCACGGCGAGTGCCAGCGAAGCGGCGAGCAAGGAGCGCCGGCCCCCGGACTCTGTCTGTGCTTCCCTGGTGCAGGGGCAGCCCGCTTCCAGTTCCCTATCGGCCATTCTTTGTCATCCTCCTTTTGGGGTTGGGTCAGGGTCGGCATTTGCCGGCCGCGTTGCCGGGCCGCGGTCGCGCCGCAGCCTTCTGGCACGTCAGTTGGGCAAAGCCTGTGCCAGAGCCTGTTTTGATAGCCTTGTTTTGCTTTCAGGTTATTGATTTTTAAGAGTTAAATTTCAATTTTGGTGTGTGTTCTGTCCGTCGCCATGGGGCGTTCGCGTGTTTCAGGCTTGTGTCACTGGTGTGCCAGCGCCTGTCTGCTGATACGTCGCAGACACAGCGTTCCATCCGTGGCTGCTGTGGTGGGTCGCCGGGATTGCCGCGGTGCAGCGGGATCCCGGGCCGAGGACGATGTAAGCTGCGGTGTATGGCCTATTTCTTGCGGCTATTCTTTGATCCACCCGCAAGCCCTCCGGACGTATGCACGACAGAGATGGGCAGTCGGGGACGAGACACAAGGAGGAGGTTGGCGATGAGCATCGCGGCGAGGACCCTTGGCGCGCTTTCGATAGAGCGCTCCCAAGAAAATGCGGTCGAATCCGGGCGGGCGAAACTGGAGGACTCCTGGCGGCGCTCGATCGAGCAGTACCGGCTCGATCCCGGGCGCCCTGTCGTTACCCGGGTTCTGACGGCCAACGAGTGCCGTCACTTGCGAGAACGGGAGGAGTCCTTCCTGCGCATCGCCCAGCCCGGAGCCACTCGCCTGCATGAGCAGGTCCGCGACTCGGGGTACTGCGTGCTGCTGACCGATGCCCAGGGTGCCGCCATCGATTTTCGAGGCCAGGGCCAGCTGGAGCAGGAGTTCCGCGGACGTGGCTTCCGTCTGGGCGCGTGCTGGTCGGAGGAGGAGGAGGGAACCTGCGGGGTGGGTACGGCGATCGTCGAGCGCAGCCCGATCCTGGTGCACAAGCAGGAGCACTTCCTGGCACTCAACGATCGCATCACCTGCAGTGCTGCCCCCATCTTCGGACCCGACGATGAGCTTCTGGGGGTGCTCAATGCCTCGGCGTTGTCGGCCCCTGACGACCGTCGTAGTCAGTCACTGGTCTATAACCTGGTCACTCAGAACACGGCACTGATCGAGAACGCGGTCTTCTCCGAAGCCTGTCGCAACAATTGGCTGGTACGGCTGTGTCCGGCCGGGGATGACTGGGGCGTGGATGAAGGCCTGTATCTGGCTCTGGATGGCGAAGGCCGTATCGTGCGCACGGGTCGTGGGCTGCGCCGGAGGTTGTCACGCCTGTCCCAACCGCTGGATGCCATTTCCGATCTGCTTGACGCCGATGCGGAGAGTTTGCTGCGCCATGCCCATGAGCATCCCGGCGTGCCAATGCAGGTGCGCTGCCACGCCAACGGTGGATTCTTCCAGTTGCATCTGCGGGCGCCAACGCCCACGCCCGTACGGGCAATGATCGGGCGTTCGCCGGTCCGTGACGAGACGGGCTTTGGCCCGTTGGTGAGCGCCGATCCCCGTGTCGCCGCCAGCATCGATCGCATCAAACGCCTGGCCGACAGCCGTGTGCCCATCCTGCTGCAAGGGGAGACGGGCGCCGGAAAGGAGGCTTTTGCCCGGGCCATCCATGCCTACAGCAAGCGGCGAGACAAGGCATTCGTCGCTTTGAACTGTGCGGCGATTCCGGAGAGCCTGATCGAGAGTGAGCTCTTTGGTTATCGCGAAGGGGCGTTCACCGGTGCGCGCAGCAAAGGCAGCCCGGGCAAGGTGCAGCTGGCCAGCGGGGGGACCCTGTTTCTGGATGAAATCGGCGACATGCCGCTGGCCTTGCAGACGCGTTTGCTGCGGGTGCTGGCGGAGGGGGAGGTGATGGCGCTGGGGGCGAGCACACCCGATTGGGTCGATCTGCATGTGGTGTGTGCCACCCATCGAAATCTCGAGACCATGGTCGCTCAGGGGCTGTTCCGAGAGGATCTGCTGTATCGCCTGAATGCGGCCACCTTCCGTCTGCCGCCGCTGCGCGAGCGTTCGGACATCCAGGTACTCATCCAGCGAATTCTGCACGAAGAAGCTCGGCAGAGCGGTCGCAACGTGGTTCTCTCCGGCGAGGTCGAGCAACGCCTTCTGGCCTATCACTGGCCCGGTAACGTACGCGAACTGCGCAACGTGCTGCGCTTTGCGGTGGCGGTGTGCGAGGGTAGCGTGCTGCAGACCGTCCACTTACCCGAGAACCTGCAGCCTGGTCTGGCGGCAGCGTCGTCGCCTGCAGCGTCGGCACCAGCAGCGTCATCGGCCAGGCGCGAAACGGCGGACAAAGCCGACATCCTCAACGCGCTAGAGCGTACCGGCTGGCACATCAGCGAGGCTGCGCGCCAGCTGGGGATGTCGCGCTCGACCTTCTATCGGCGGATGTGGCGCTACGGCATCGGGTCCGGCGTGCATGAAGGTGCGTCCAAGGCGGATGCCTGAGCGGCGTGTGGCGTGCTCACCCTGCCCAGGGAGTACTCGCCAAGCCGCAGATTTCGGTTTATAACTTCCGCACATACCAATAAAGCAGTACGCGGGAGGGGATAGATGATCAAGGCGACCTTGACGGGGCAGCGCCTCGTTGCGTTGTTCCTGCTCGGCTGGGTGGTGGTCAACTACCCGGTCCTGTCAGTGTTCGATGTGGACCGCGCCTGGTTCGGCGTTCCTTCCCTTTATCTTTACGTTTTTGGCGTGTGGGCGGTAGTGATCGCCCTGATGGCCTGGATCATCGAGCGCTAGGGGCCGGCATGAAGCGCTGTGACTCCCGCCCGGGCGAGGTGCGTCCATGACCAGCACCGTCATCGTCGCCATTTCCTTCCTGTATCTCGCGCTGCTCTTTGCAGTGGCTTATTTTGGTGACAAGCGTGCCGATGCCGGACGCTCGATCATCGCCAACCCGACCATCTACGCCCTTTCCCTGGCGGTGTATTGCACCACCTGGACCTACTACGGCAGCGTCGGCCGGGCGGCTTCGTCGGGATTGGGCTTTGTGCCGATCTTCCTCGGGCCGACCCTGGTGGTGGCCCTGTGGTGGTTCGTGATGCTGAAGATGGTGCGCATCGGCAAGACCCACCGCATCACCTCCATCGCCGACTTCATTGCCTCGCGCTACGGCAAGAGCCATCTGCTCGGCGGGCTGGTCACGGTGATTGCCGTGCTGGGGGTGATTCCCTACATCGCGCTGCAGTTGAAGGCGGTGTCGAGCAGCTACGCCATCCTCACCCACTACCCCCACATCGTCATGCCGGCGAAGGTCGGCACGGTGTCGTGGATGGCCGACACCACGCTCTATATCGCCCTGATCATGGCGGCCTTCACCATCCTCTTCGGCACCCGCCACCTGGATGCCACCGAGCGCCATGAGGGCATGGTGGCGGCGGTGGCCTTCGAGTCGGTGGTGAAGCTGGTGATCTTCATGGCGGTGGGGGTGTTCGTCACCTTCGGCATCTTTGACGGCTTTGGCGACCTGTTCTCCCGCGCGGCCCTCGACCCGGCCCTGAGGCGCCTGATGACCATGGAGGCGGGGGGGAACTCATACGGAAACTGGTTCGCCCTGACTCTGCTGTCCATGCTGGCGGTGATGTTCCTGCCGCGTCAGTTCCAGGTGGCGGTGGTGGAGAACGTCAACGAGAACCACCTGCGCCGGGCGATCTGGCTTTTTCCGCTCTACCTGCTGCTGATCAACATCTTCGTGCTGCCCATCGCCCTGGGCGGGCTGATGCATTTCGCCGGTCAGAATGTGGATGCCGACACCTTCGTGCTGACCCTGCCGATGGCCCAGGGGTATGGCTGGCTGGCCCTGCTGGTATTCATCGGCGGCCTGTCGGCGGCCACCGGCATGGTTATCGTCGAGACCATCGCCCTGTCCACCATGGTCTGCAATGACCTGGTCATGCCGCTGCTGCTGCGTTACCGCTGGGTGGCCCTGCAGGGCCGGGACGATCTGTCGGGCCTGCTGCTGGGCATCCGGCGCAGCGCGATCATCTTTGTCCTGCTCCTCGGCTACCTGTACTTCCGGCTGGCGGGCGAGGCCCATGCGCTGGTCAGCATCGGCCTGATCAGCTTTGCCGCCGTGGCCCAGTTTGCCCCGGCCATCATCGGTGGCATGTACTGGCGTGGCGCCACCCGGGCCGGAGCCCTGGCCGGCTTGTCGAGCGGCTTTGCGGTGTGGCTGTACACCCTTCTGCTGCCGTCCTTTGCCAAATCGGGCTGGTTGCCCATTGAGTTCCTGCAGACCGGCTTTCTGGGCCTGGAGCTGCTGCGTCCCCAGGAGCTCTTCGGCATGAAGGGCCTCGATCCGATTGCCCACAGCCTGTTCTGGAGCCTGCTCGCCAACGTGGGGGCCTATGCCTGTGTGTCCCTGATGCGGTCCCCCAACGCCATCGAGGCGGGGCAGGCCACGCTGTTCGTGGATGTGTTCAAGCAGAGCCGCCCTGCGGGCGGCGCCTTCTGGCGCGGCAGTGCCCAGATCGGCGATCTGCTTCCCCTGATCGGTCGTTTCATCGGGCGCGAGCGGGCGCGTGGCGTCTTTACCGAATACGCCCGCAGCCGTGGCGCCGCGTCAGTGGATGCCATACCGGCCGATGCCGGCCTGGTTCACTTCGCGGAGACAACCCTGGCCGGTGCCATCGGCAGTGCCTCGGCGCGGGTGATGGTGGCCTCGGTGGTCAAGGAAGAGCCCCTCGGGCTCGACGAGGTCATGAACATCCTCGATGAGGCCTCCCAGGTGCGCGCCTACTCGAAGCGCCTTGAGCAGAAGTCCCGGGAGCTGGAGGCCGCCACCGCCGAGTTGCGCAGCGCCAACGAGCGCCTCAAGGAGCTTGACCGCCTGAAGGATGACT
>Ga0209097_10002370_pt1 | contig 15243 bp, 9 predicted proteins | sample AD_UKC052_MetaG_FD_184419 | JGI IMG/M metagenome (GOLD analysis project Ga0209097, IMG submission 184419) | Active sludge microbial communities of municipal wastewater-treating anaerobic digesters from USA - AD_UKC052_MetaG (SPAdes) (version 2) | ecosystem: Engineered > Bioreactor > Anaerobic >... | reverse complement strand
GATCGAGGGGCAGTTGAATAAAATTCACGCCCTGCACATCGACACCACCCAGGGCTATTTGTACGCTTACGGCGGTGAATTATACGCCGGCGGCGCAAAGGTTTTCGACCTGAATCCGGATCCGTACCATCCCGAATTTGTGGGCAAATTTGACCAGCTCAATTACGTGCACGATGGCTACGCAGATAACGACACCCTCTATGCCTGCCACATCAACGACGGTTACCTTTCTATCGTGGATATGCACGACAAAGCCAATCCGCAGCTCCTGGGAACGATAGAAACGCCTGCGCGTTTCACGCACAATTCCTGGTTGCTGAGCGATCACAAGCACATCCTGACGACCGACGAAAAACTACCTTCATTCGTCACAGCGTACGATATTTCCGACCCCTCGGACATTCAGGAACTCGACAGAATTGCCACAACACCGGAAGGAAACACTTCTATCGGACACAATACCCACGTGCTGAACGACTGGGCTATCACTTCGTGGTATGTCGACGGCCTGACTCTGGTAGATGCACACCGGCCGACCAATCTGATTCAAGTAGGCCGCTACGATACCTATGCCGGAGAAGGCCTTTTTGACGGCTGCTGGGGCGTATATCCTTTTTTCCCTTCCGGAAACATCATTGCCAGTAATATTCCCAATATTGCAAACAACATTACCGGTAAACTTTTCGTGCTGACGCCCACTTACTTGCGGGCCTGCTACCTCGAAGGAAATGTAAAAAATACCTGCACGGGCCTGGGACTAAAAGGCGCTTCTGTGGTGATTAACAGCCTCGATCCGCTCGCATTTACCGAAACCGGCAACAACGGCGACTATAAAACCGGCCAGCCGACGCCGGGCGCCTTTACGGTGATTGTCAGCAAGGAGGGATACATTTCGCAAACCTTCAACGTGACGCTTACAGCCGGTGAAGTAACAGAACTGAATGTCAATCTTGAACCGGTCACGGCATTTACGGTCACAGGCACCGTGGTGGATGCAGAAACAGGTCAGGCATTGCCCAACGTTCCGGTGGTGCTTAGTTCCACTCTTGAAACGTACAACCGCCAGACCGATGCGGCCGGGCAGTTCAATGTAAGCTGCGCGCCGGGTACGACCTATAACGTAACGGCAGCCGCATGGGGGTACCTGCCATCGGAATACATCCTTCAAGGCAACGGCCCGGCGACAATAGCTCTGGAACACGGCTATTACGACGATTTTCAGTTTAACCTGAACTGGACGGCAACAGCAACTTCTCCAACCGGACAATGGGTGCGCGGAAATCCGGTCGGCACTACGAACGTCAATAGCCAGAGCAACCCGGAAAACGACGCCGATCAGGATGGGAACGAACTGTGTTACATCACCGGAAATGCCGGTGGCGGTGCCGGCACGGACGATGTGGACGGCGGTTCCGTCACCCTGAACACGCCGGTGATGCAACTGGCTGCTTATGATGAAGCCAAACTTTCATTCTGGTACTGGTTTTACAACGGCGGCGGTACCAGCACGCCGAACGACCACTTCCGCGTGTTTGTGAGCAATGGCCTGGAAGAGGTGCAAATATTTGCCGACAGCAGTGCCGCATCGGTGTGGAATTTTTCGAATGAAATACTGTTGAGCAACTTTATCACATTGAACGACAATGTTCAGGTGCATTTTGTGGCTGATGATACGGATCCGGGCCACGTTGTGGAAGCAGGTGTCGATATTTTTAAAGTTGTTCCTTTCAATATTGTCGGTTCGGAAGAAGTGAATAAGTTGAATGCTTTCGTTCAGGTCGTGCCCAATCCTACGTCGTCGGAATTCGCTATCCGATACGACTGGACGGGTGAAAAAGAAGCAATCCTTGAAGTCCGGAATGCACTTGGCCAACTTCTTTTGACGCGGCACCTCGACAGTGCCTCCGGAACCGTTCAATGCGGCGCGGCCTGGCCGACAGGTCTTTACACGGCCTCGCTGCAATCGGCCGGACGCAGGAGTGTACCGGTAAAAATGGTGAAGCAATAAATCGCCTGACCGAAAAGACGTTTACTAAATCTTAAAGATTTAGTAACGTCATCCTTCAGCAGATCAAAAAGACCCGCTAGCAGATCACGGAGACCCGCTAACGGGTCTTTTTGATCTGCTGAAGGATATTAAACAGGCTTTAGCGGGTCTGCGCGACCCGCTAACGAGTCTTTTTGACCTGCTGAGGGATGCAAAACAGGCTTCAGCGGGTGTCCGCGACCCGCTAAAGGATCTAATTGATCTGTTAAAGAGCGTAAACAGGCATTACAGTTCTTGCAGACCTGTTAGCAGTTGCTTTATGACCGCCCGGCATTCACTTCGTCTGCCTGCGCAATTCCGAACGTCGCAGTGTGTGTGTAAAATACAGAAGCGGTATCGGCAGAAAGGCTCATTTTGCCTGTAACGACGAACATATTGCCAACATTTATAACAAAAACACCTTGCATCCGGGAAAGGGGCAGTAGTTTTGCGCGGCTTTTTCGCAAAATACCTGCACATCCGATGCTCAAAAGAATTTACCGTTTTCTCAACCCCCGTTTTCAGACCCTATTTCTGGAATATAAAGTGCAGTTCAAACCGCGTAACGGACACGGTTTGCCGCCGCATGCACACCTGAATTTCGTTGTCAATTCCAACCGGCCGGAATATGAACAATGGCTGCACAAGTTTTTCCAGTACAAAACACAACTGCAATCCATTAAAAAGGCGGATGCTGTGAAAGACCCCAGCGAGCCGGGCTGGAACAATGGTTTTCTGCCGGGCCTGGATATTATGGCTTTGTACACGTTGCTGGCCGAACTGAAGCCCAAACGGTACATCGAGATCGGATCGGGTAACTCTACCAAAGTGGCGCACAAAGCCAAAAAGGACCTTGGACTGGATATGCAGATCATTTCCATCGACCCGTTTCCGCGCGCCGAGATCGATCATCTGGCCGACAAGGTAATACGCACCCCGTTCGAGCAACTCGACAACACGTTTTTGCACGATCTGGAAGAAAACGACGTATTGTTTGTGGACAACTCCCACCGGGTTTTTCCTAATTCCGACGCGACTGTTTTTTTTATGGAAGTGATGCCGGAGTTGAAAAAAGGTGTCGTCGTGCACATCCACGATATCTACATTCCGTACGACTATCCGCAGTTCATGTGCGACCGCTTTTATTCGGAACAGTACGTACTGGCAGCGTTTTTGCTCGCAAATCCGCACCAATACGTTCCGATACTACCCAATTTCTTTATTTCCGAAGACCCGGAGTTGCGGCATATCATTGATGAAATGTGGGCACATCCCAACCTGGAAGACGTGGAAAGGCACGGCGGTTCCTTCTGGCTGCGCATCGGAACGGGTATTCCGCCTGCCGACCCGAATAACGAATAAGGTTTCCGGGATACCTGATTTATCAAAAAAACGGTTTACTTTGCTCACCCAACCACTTTTGGGCGAATAGAATACTATGAACAGCGCTCCTGATTTCAAATCGAATACTTCAAATGCCGACGTTACCCTCCTGCGGCGTTTGAGTGATAACCTGGCGCGTTGGGTATTCACCGATTTTGAGCAGGCTAAAGCGGCACTGGGCGAACTTTCCGGCCTCATTACGCCGCGCAGCCCCTTCGATATCCGTCTTTCCTATCACCAGAGTGCCGCTTTTCTGGAAAATCAGTGGCATCGATACGACCAGTCGCTGCTACACGCGCGGCATGCCATCGGAATCCTGGAAAGCCTGGCCGACTCCTGGGCACTGTCGGAAATATGGGCCGACATGGCGGCCACTTACCTGAACCAGCGCGACTGGCCGGCTGCGGAAGACGCACTCGACCGTGCAAGGCGTTATCTGGGCGACAGCGAACAACCCCGCTTGCGCGCCTTCATCGCCTGCCGCGAAGGTTTTTTGCACCTGCACCTGAGCAACAACCGGCAGGCACTGAATTCCCTGATGGAGGCAGAAAAAGGCCTGATGGACCTCGGCCCAAAGGCCGGGTTGAAAGATTTTTATATTAAAACGCTGATTCTGAGTGGATTGGGAGACTTGTATGAGCGTCTGGATGAAAAAGGCAAAAGCCTGGAAGCCTACCGCAGCGTACTTCCCATCGTCGAAAAATACCACCTCCGTCCACGCCTGGCCTGGCATTACCTCAATGCCGGCCGTGCAGCACTGGCCCGCAATGAAGCGGAACAGGCGCAGGTGTTTTTTGAAACGGTTTTGCAGGTCGTGGGCGTCGGCGATCTGGAAGCAAAAACCCATGCGCTGAGCAACCTGGGCATCCTGGCCATGCTCGACGGGCAATTCGTCCGCGCGCTCAATTTGTTCGGTCAGGCAGCCGCGCAATACGACCCGGCTACCAAACCCGTCGATTTTACCAACCTTTCCAAAATTGAAAACTGGCGGGCCGGTATTTTTATACAACTCGACGACACCAAACAGGCAGAACTGCACCTGAAAAAATCCTGGGAAATAGGGCAGCGCGGTCACGACCTGTACCACTTGGGTCAGGTATGCCAGAACCTCGCCGAACTCTATTCGGGGAAAAGCAATTTCGAAGACGCCTACCTCTGGCAACAACGCGCTACCGACCTCAACCGGCAGCATTTTGATCAGTTGCGCGACCACGAACGCCAGGAAATAGAAGCACGACACCAACTCGAACGCAGCCGTCAGGAAGCCCAGATGGCACGACTGCGGGTGGCGGGACTTCAACTCCGTGCCCTGCGGGCACAAATGAACCCGCATTTTATGTTCAACGTGCTGAATGCCATTCAGGGGCTGGTAACCTCCGGGCGCAACAGCGATGCGGAATCGTATCTGGCAAAATTTGCCAAAATGATGCGCCACACCCTGGAATATTCCGAACTGGAAGAGGTGACGCTTGAACAGGAAATCGAATTTCTGGAACGCTATCTGGATATTAACCGGAAACTGCGCTTCCGCGACCGGCTGGCATTTCAGATCATTGCCCCGCCGCTCCAGGATATGGACGATATGATGATCCCGACCATGATCATTCAGCCGTTTGTGGAAAACGCCATCGAACACGGTCTGCGCCCCAGGCAGGAAGGTCGCCTGCTGATCGAATTTCAGTTGCTGGAAGAAGAAAACCTGATCCGTTGCATCATCGAGGACGATGGAGTGGGCATCAACAAGGGCCGGGAAAAACAGATTAACCAGCCGGGTTTCCAGAAACACCGTTCGCGGGGTATGGATATCACGCAGGAACGGCTGCTGCTGCTCCATCAGATACAGAAAAGCAAACGGGATAATTTCATCGAAATCACCGACATTGGAGAAATGACCGGCGGACAACGCAGCGGAACACGGGTAGAAGTCCTTTTACCGATCATGAACGAAGAATAAAGCGTACGCACCACGGATAACTGATAACTAATAACCGATAACTTCCTTGAATCTCCCCTTTTTCATCGCCCGGCGCATTGCTTTTTCATCGGGCAACAGTTTTTCCAAAATTATCCTGCGTATTGCCATTGCGGCGGTGGCATTGAGCGTGGCCGTTATGATCGCCGCTACAGCACTGATTGCAGGCTTTAAAACCGAGATCAGCCGGAAAATATTCGAATTTTGGGGGCATATTCATATTTCCGATACCCGGTACGCTTTGTCGTACGAGCCGCAGCCCATTTCCCGGAAACAGGATTTTTATCCGTCGCTGGACACGATGAAGAGGCTAACCTATTTGATGCCTCATACAACGATCCTGGGAGATGAAACCGGCGTAGACGAGGAAAAAACCTCCCGCGGCGGAATCCGGCATATCCAGGTTTTTGCGCACAAGCCGGGTATTATCCGTACCAAAACGGCGCTGGAAGGCATCTTGCTAAAAGGGGTCGGTACAGATTTCGACTGGAATAACCTTAAACCTTACCTCGTTGCGGGCACCTTCCTTTCCCTGCCGGATTCGGCTCCTTCGCGCGACATTATCATCAGCCAGCAGACGGCAGACCGGCTACAGGTAGGCGTGGGCGACAAGTTCGTGGTGCATTTTGTAAAAGAACGCGAACAACTCCGCCGCTTGTTTCAGATTTGTGGCATTTATAAAACCGGGCTGGAAGAATACGACCGGAAATTCGCACTTTGCGATATCCGCCAGACGCAGAACCTGCTGGGATGGGATGAAAATCAGGTAGCCGGTTTTGAAATCTGGCTCGACGATCTGCGGGATATCGATATGTATAATAGTTACATTTACAATGAAGTTCTTCCGCCAGACCTGCTGAGTGTCAGCATTCGTGAGAAATTTCCCGCCATATTCGAATGGCTGCAATTGCAGGATTACAATGAAATTGTCATCCTCGGTCTGATGCTGGCAGTGGCGATCATCAATATGGTCACCGCATTGATGGTGCTTCTGCTGGAGCACACTTCCCTGATCGGCATTTTGAAGGCGCTGGGTGAACAGGACGGCCGAATCCGGCAGATTTTCCTGTACTATGCAGCGGTCATTACACTTACCGGTATGTTCTGGGGCAACCTGATCGGTCTGGGCTTTTGTTTTCTGGAAGATAAATTTCACCTCATTCATCTCAACGAAGCCGACTACTACCTGTCTTACGCACCGGTTAAAATTAACTGGCTTGCCATCATCGGGGTAAATGTCGGGACGCTCGTTATTACCCTGATGTTTCTGCTGATACCGGCGCTCTGGGTTTCCAAAATTGCGCCGGTCCGTGCTATCAGGTTTAGATAGTTCGAAGTCGTCAGTGCGAAGTGCGAAGCCTGCGCAAGTTCGAAGTCGTCAGTGCGAAGTGCGAAGTCAGGCTACCGCTCGATCCTGGGACTTCGCACTTCGCACTGACGACTTCGCACTGGTCACAGTCACTTTTCAGTCAGGACAACCTGCGAACGTGTTAAATGGCAGAGCCGGCAATACCTTTGCGGCCTGTTTTTAACAAGCGTTACATCGCCTGAAATCCTAGATCAATATGACTGAATCCTCCGGCATCTTTTCCGCAGCCAACGAATCCAAACATCTTTTTCTGCGTGCCGCTGCCGGCATCGCTACCGAACGCCCGCCGGTCTGGCTGATGCGGCAGGCCGGCCGCATACTCCCGCAATACCGGGCGCTGCGCTCCAGATTTCCGGATTTCAAGGCATTTGTAAAAACGCCGGAAGCCTCCGCAGAAGCCACCATACAGCCGGTTGATGAATTGGGTGTAGATGCCGCCATCATTTTTTCAGATATTCTGGTCGTACCCGAAGCCATGGGGCTGGATTACGAGATGATCGAAGCCAAAGGCCCCAGATTTCCAAAAGTAATTGAAAATCAAGGAGATGTATCGGCTTTGCTTTCCGGAGAAGCAGCTGCCATACAATTGTCATACGTGTATGAAGCCCTGAAAATCACGAAACGTGAACTGGCCGACCGGGTTCCGCTCATCGGTTTTGCGGGCGCTCCCTGGACCATATTTGCCTACATGATAGAAGGCAGCGGCAGCAAAACGTTTTCCAAAGCGCGCCGGATGTTGTACGTGGAGCCGCACCTTTCGCATACGTTGCTTCAAAAAATCACGGATACCACGATTGCCTATTTGCGCGGGCAGGTGCAGGCGGGCGCCGATCTGTTACAATTGTTCGATTCCTGGGCAGGCGAATTACCACCCGCGCATTACCGTGCTTTTGCAGTGCCTTATCTGCGTCAGATTTGTGAAGCGCTGCCCGACGTCCCCAAAACAATTTTTGCCAAAGGCGCATGGTTTGCACTGGAAGATATAGCGGATTTGCCTTGCCAGGTAATTGGTCTGGACTGGAATATCACACCCGAATTTGCCAAACAGGCGACAGGTGGTAAAAAAGTGCTTCAAGGCAATCTGGACCCTTGCACGTTGTATGCCGACGCGGCTACCATCAAAAAAGAAACAAAAAAAATGCTGAATGCCTTCGGGGGCCATCATATCGTCAACCTTGGCCACGGCGTTTACCCGGATACGCCGCTGGATGGCGTTCGGGTGTTTGTGGAGACGGTGAAAGAATGATGAACGATGAACGATGAATGATGAACGATGAACGATGAATGAATAGCAATCGTGTAATCTTTACGGCTATTCAATCTATTAATACAGGTTCATCGTTCATCATTCATCGTTCATCATTCATCGTTCATCATTCATCGTTCATCATTCTTTTCAAACACCCTTGCTTCCGCGCGCCGCAGCGCCATGGCATTTACCTTTTGACCTACGTTTTTGCCGATCCGTAGTCCTTCCTTGCAATCCATACGATAATGAACCCCGATGAGGACACGGGATGTCGCATTTTCCTGCGCCATTTCCGTGAAAGAGTGGTAGGTACGCGGTTTTCCGGTAAATTCCTGCCGGTTTTCGTGTGTTCTATCGGTCATAGTAAACTGATCTCCAAGATGCGCAGACAGCACTTCAGCAGCGGCGGCGCCGAAAGCCGAGTGGCCGGAAGGGTAGGAGGGGAAATTCGGGTTTTCGTGCAAGGGCGACCAGTCTGTTTTAATTACCCTGCGGATGTAGGTTTCCGGTCGTTCGCGGTTGTACGTGTATTTAGAATTCCATGTGACGATCCCTACATCGCACATGGCAATGGCCATTTTAAGGTATGTTTCGATGACTTCCGTGAAAGGCAGGTGTGCTTCTGCCATTGCCTGATTGGCTATAGAAATCCAGCGGCCGGCCGGAGTAACCGTCAGTCCCGGCAAATCGTCGCTCCAGAGTTCGGCAATCCAGCGATTTTCCTTGCTGAGCGGATGAGAGACCGAAAAAACTTCCAGCGCTTCCGTGTGTAATCCGGAACCCGGCGATTCTTCGAAAGGCAAGGGGGGCTTCACCGGTATGTCGGGAATAGTGGCAACAAAACTGCGCACCTTTCCCCAGTTGGGCAACAAAGGCGGAAGCGGGCGTTTTCCCTGGGGGTGCCAGCAACCGGGACTGGAGTCGGCCACGTAATTCCGGTCGAAGTTGTATAAAAATGCATCATGGCCTTCTTTGTCGGTAGCGGACCATTGCCAGACCGCTTTGCTAACCGACTGGCCATACGTTTTGGATTGGTACAGGATGTTCACATCGATGATTTCATGAAAACGACGGGCATAACTGTCTTCCAGATCATCAATACGTTTTTTTAGATGCTCCGGTGTTGTCGGAAAAAAATCCCGCAGAATCTGGGCATAAGCGGCATTTATACTGCTGGGAAGGTGGAACTGGCCTTTGGCAGGCAAAATGGCCGGCCGAACGTAGCCCGGGCAGTATTGTTCCATGGAAACATAGCCCTGCAAATCCGGCAGGGCCGCTTCATAAGCCGCCATTTCGACGTAGGCAAACATACGCGCACTCACCGGCGGCCGGTATCCCGGCGTATATCGCTCCAGATCCAGCATAAGATTGTTCCAGGCCAGGGTGGCTTCGGTTGCCATCCGGTGCTCCTCCGACTCGGAATCCCCCAGGCTCCCGCAACTTTGTCCCAGAGCGATACCCAGCATGGAGGCAAACAGAAATGCATTTTTCAGACAGACAAACCAGTTCCTTTTCATAAGCCAAGTGAGTGTTGGTTGAAGCCGGGATGATAATCGGTTATTGTTTTTCAGGATTATGGTAACGTAAAATCGGTCTGCGGCAACTCCGCTCACTGCTCACCGCATATATTATGGAAAACTCAGCTTGAACGTCGTCCCTTTGCCCTGGGCCGACACAACGTCCAGCACCACGTGGTGGAGTTTTAAAATACTATCCACCAGCGAAAGGCCGATACCCGAGCCGCGCACATGAATATTTTGAGAACTGCGGTAAAACGGCTGAAAAATCAATTGCAGATCCTTCTGCGGAATACCGGGGCCGTGGTCCCGGATTTCCACAAAGTGTTTGCCTATCGGGTCGAACCCGATCTTGACCTCCACTTTTTTATCCGCCGAGAACTTGCAACCGTTGTCCATCAGGTTCTGGAAAGCCGAACGCAGCAGTGATTCATTTCCATTCACACAAAGTTGGTCTTCACTTTCCGGGATACCTTCTATATCGAAAGAAATATGATAATCCGGGTGCATGCGCAGCAGGGCGGCCCTGGTTTGCAGCATAATTTCGTCGAGACGTACCTGCTCGAAAACGATATTGGTGCCTTCCGAATGTACGCGAGCGAGTTGCAGCAGTTTTTCCGTCACGTCGCTCAACTCGCGGGCATCTTCGTGTACGGAAGTCAGGGTGGCATGGTATTCGGCTGCACTGCGTTTTTTATCGAGTGCTACTTCCAGTTGCGACAGAATGACCGACAAGGGGTTTTTCAGTTCATGCGACACGTTGGAAATAAAACTTTTCTGCATGCGAAAAGCAAACTGTATCCGGTCCAGCAGCCGGTTGAAAGTGACAACCAGTCTGGAAATTTCGTCGTGGTTGTTGGCAGCATCCAGGCGGGCGCTCAGGTCGGATGGGAGTATGCGGTCTACCTGATTGATGATGCGGGAAACGGGCGACATGGCTTGTCCGGCATAAAACCAGCCGCCGGCCGCCACAATTCCGATGCCCATAAAGAAACTGATAATCAGAATGTTGCGAAGGTTGCCGAGTTCTTCCGAGTTAAAAACCGATTCGGCAACGATGAGGTATTGTTTGCCGGAGTGGCTTCGGTGCGAAATACCGATGGCATGCAGTTCGTCGTGCAGGAAACAAGTCTCTTCGCTCGATCGGAGTTGTTGTAGCCGTCCGTCGGGCAGGGGAGGAGCATCGGCATTAAAAGCAAACACCATTTCCAGGTTGGCATTGTAAATCGTCACATTTTCCCGAAAGGGTAAAACTTCCCCGGCATCCTGCTTCTCCGGCTTCAGCAATTTCAGTTTTTCTTCTTCATGCAGCACCATTTCGGCAGTCATAAGCGCCTTGGATCGCAGGTTGTTGTAGAACTCACCTTCCGTAATCTGACGGAATTTAAAATAGATAAAACACAGCGACAGCAGCAGGATACCTGCTACCAGAATGATAAACTGTAAGGTGAGTTTGCTTCTGATTTGCATGGATGGTGTCAGACTTCTTCTTCCCGCAGGATGTAACCGTTTTTAAACTGCGTATGGATCAGTTTTTGGGAAAAACCTTTTTCAATTTTTTTCCGTAAAAAGTTCACATACACTTCGATCACGTTGGTTCCCGTATCGAAATGCAGGTTCCAGACGCGCTCGGAAATCTCGTTTTTAGAGATCACTCGTCCGGGATTACGCAATAAGTATTCCATAAGTGCAAATTCCCGGGGCGTGAGCGCAATTTTTTGCCCGTCGCGTGAAAATTCTTTGGTTTCGAGGTTCATTTCCAGATCGGCGAAGTGCAAACTAGGCGTCGACTGGTAGGTTTCCACCGGCCGGCGTGCCAACGCCCGGATACGCATGAGCAGTTCCTTGAATTCAAAAGGTTTGGTCAGGTAATCATCTGCACCGGCTTCGAAGCCGATCACCTTGTCGTCCGTCTGACCTAAAGCAGTGAGCAGAATGACCGGTGTGCGGTTGCCCATTGCCCGCAGGCGGCGCAACAATTCAATCCCGTCCATCTCGGGCATTACAATATCGGAAATGATCACAGCATATTCGTTTTCTGTAGCCAACTGATACCCTTCCGGTCCGTTCAGCGCAGCATCCACGTCAATCTGGTGTTCTTCCAGCCCCTTTTTAAGGGATCTGGCCATTTTCGGTTCGTCTTCAATCAATAACACTTTCATATATGCAGGTTTGCCATGCAAAACACGATAAAAAACGAGGCAACTCGGGCACGAAAACTTACCTTTGCCATCATTTTAATCGCTTTTTAATAAAATTTCACCCGCTTTACGTAAAACTGGCCGGTACTTTGCTGCATGATTCGCAAATGTTTAACGAAAAAACTAAATTTATGCAATTTCTGAAAAGTTACACTCCTCTTGCCCTTTTGCTGCTTTTGACAATAGGGCTTCTGGTCCCCGCATGTAAGGACGACAATCCGGTCGAAACGGCCGATAAATCCCTGGTAAAAAACTACGACAACAAGGTCGCATATGACTGGAACGAACTGTTCCTGCAGGTCGAGCGTTATGCTGCAGGCTACCGCCCCGGCCCGGCGCCACGTGCACTTGCTTACATAGGACTGTCCGCTTACGAAGCCTGCATCACAGGCATGCCTGAGTATAACTCTATGGCCAATCAATATTCCGGCCTGAGCATTCCGCAAGCCGAAGATGCCGAATACCACTGGCCTACCGTTATCAATGCATCCAATTCTTACCTGATGCAGCGCTTTTTTCCGAATGCAGCCGATAACCTGCGCCAGAAAATGATTGCGTTGGCCAACCAGTACAACGATAAAGGTGAATCTGAAGTGAGCCCGGAAATTTTCCAGCGCTCTAAAGCATACGGCGAGGAAGTTGCTGCGGCCATTTGGGCATATTCCAAAACCGACCTGATCGGCCACGACCACTACCTGGATCCGTTCCAGGGTTACAACTGGCAGGACCACTTCGTCAGCGACGGCGACTGGAAACCGACATTCCCCGGCCCGGGCAAACCCATGGGTGGTGTTTGGGGCGGCGCCCGCACTTTTGCTATTTCTGAAAAACTGTGCCGTCCGCCGCTGCCTTATTCCACTTCCACTTCTTCCGATATGTACTCCCAGGCGTTGGAAGTATATGCTCAAAATACCCCGGCCCTGTCTTACGAAGATGAGTGGGTTGGCGAGTTCTGGAGCGATGACCTCGTTAGCCTGACTTTCAGCCCCGGCCCACGCTGGCTGGCTATCGGCGACCAGGTAATGGCAGAAAAAGGCAGCAATCTTGAAACTGCTGTTTTTATGAATGTGAAAATGGGTATGGCACTTAACGATGCTTCCATTGGCGCATGGTATTCCAAATATTACTACAACACCGAACGTCCTCAAACGTATATTAATCGGGTAATTGACCCAACCTGGAAACCGGCACTGTACAACCCGATGACCGGTGACGAAGGCATTACGCCGTCGTTCCCTGCTTATCCTTCGGGTCACGCTACCATGGGTGGCGCAGGCGCTGAAGTACTGGGAGACGTCTTCGGATATGCATACGCTATGGCCGACAAATGCCACGAAAATCGCTCGGAATTTGAAGGCAAACCGCGCAGTTTCGGTAGTTTCTTCGAAATGGCACAGGAAAGTGCCTGGTCGCGCATTCCACTGGGCGTACACCTGCGCATGGATGCTGAAGAAGGTGTTCGTTTCGGTACCGCCGTCGGCCGTCAGGTGAACAGACTGCCCTGGAAAAAATAAAACGAACTGCTACGGGTGTCCCTAACGTAGCGGGGATATTCAGGCGGTAAAAACTGTATATTTCGAATGTGCCCCGTCAGTGCGACCGGATCCCGGACAGGATCGATCCGTACTGGTGGGGCATCTTTTTTACATTCCTTCACTTCACACAACTGCTGCCATGCTGCCCAAAATTTCGTTTGCCCTGCTGTTTGCCCTGAGCGTGATTTCCCTGCATTCCTGTAAAGAAAAGGGGCCGCAACCCTCCGAAAAAGTGGACCGCTATGAAAATGGCGTCGTTTCCCGTAAAACTTCGATGCTCGGAGACAAAAAAGAAGGTAAAATGACCGATTATTATAACACCGGTAAAGTGATGGCCGAACGCTGGTTTGTAAATGACCTGCAACAAGGAAAAACGGTGATTTATTATGAAAGTGGAAAATTAAAGGAAGTACAATACTTTAAAGACGGTAACCACCAGGGCGGAGATACAATTTGGTATGAAACCGGCCAACTACAGTTCACCGTCAATTTTGACAACAATTTGAAACATGGTGAATTATACAAATGGTCGCCGGAAGGAACGCTGATTTTTAATTCCCGCTATCAGCACGATACGCTGGTGGCAGTTAAAGGAAATATGATACCGCCAAAGGTTACCATAGGCCAGATGGACGAAAAATGATTGTTATTGCTTGTTTTTCGATGATTAATGAAAGAAATCGCGCATCAATCCAGTATTTTAATCGACTTTTAAGTTAAACCCAAAACAGCACTGCCGTTCTTTGCAGCCTCTTTCATTCAAAGTCTCCGTCATGTTAAAAAAACTACTGTTTAGTACTGTCGGCCTGATGACAGCGTCTTTCCTGTACGCTCAGCAAAGCCCGGATGACAGCCTGACACAACTTCAATTGCGCCAGATCGAAATTAATGCACAGATCAACCAGATCAGCCGGCTGCCGCAAACGCAGGGCGCTTATCTGTGGGCCGACAAGAAAAATGAGGTTATCAATTTGCAGAATATCGACGCCAATATCGCTGAAAAAACGCCGAGGCAGATATTTGCGAGGGTGCCGGGCGTATTTGTGTACGACATGGATGGCACGGGCAACCAGACCAACATCAGCACCCGCGGACTCGATCCGCACCGCGGCTGGGAATTCAATATCCGCGCCAACGGCACCATCACCAATTCGGACATGTACGGCTACCCGGCCAGCCATTTCAGCCTGCCCATGGAAGCCATCGGGCGCATCGAACTGGTTCGCGGTACCGGCGCGCTTCAATTCGGCGCTCAATTCGGCGGTATGCTGAATTATGTGCTAAAACAACCCGATACCACCCGCGCGATTACTTGGGAAACCATCAACTCGGTCGGCTCTTTCGGCCTGCTCAGCACTTATAACGCCATAGGGGGAAAAGTGGGCAAACTTCAATACTACGCCTATTACAGCAAGCGTACATCCGATGGGTATCGCGACAACAGCGATTCCGATTACGACGGTCAGGGACTTGTCCTGAAATACGCGGCCGGCAAAAACCTGACGATCGGAGCGGAATTGCTGCGTTCGGAATACGTTTACCACATTCCGGGTCAATTGAACGACAAGATGTTTGCAGAGAATCCGCGGCAGTCGACCCGTTCGCGCAACTATTTCAACCCGGAAATTTATGTGCCATCGGTATCGCTGGAATGGAAAACCGGCGCGCGGAGCGTACTGGCCTGGAAAGCGTCGGCTGTTCTGGGTGAGCGTCGCAGTGTGCTGTACGATGGCACGGCGAATATTCAGGATACGATTAACCGGGCTACGTTCCAGTACAATCCGCGCGTGGTCGACATCGACTTTTTCAATAGTTATTCCAGCGAACTGCGATTTCTCCAGAACTATTCTTTGCTGGGGTCTACCTCCACGCTTTCTGTTGGTGTGCAGTACATCAACAACGACATGAATCGCAAGCAACAAGGCAAAGGAACCACAGGCAGCGATTTCGATCTGACCATCGATCCGAGTGGCTGGGGGCGCGATTTGCAT
>Ga0209097_10002365_pt1 | contig 15258 bp, 9 predicted proteins | sample AD_UKC052_MetaG_FD_184419 | JGI IMG/M metagenome (GOLD analysis project Ga0209097, IMG submission 184419) | Active sludge microbial communities of municipal wastewater-treating anaerobic digesters from USA - AD_UKC052_MetaG (SPAdes) (version 2) | ecosystem: Engineered > Bioreactor > Anaerobic >... | reverse complement strand
ATGAGCATGCCACGATGCCGGCCATGAGCGCAGGCTGCGGACCGAGGTGCCGGAGCAACACAAAGACAAGCGCGCCGAGGGCGGGACCGAGGATGCGGAGCAGCAGGGTGCGCACGATGAGGGGGATGCAATGGAGGCAGCAAGATAGCCGTGACGCACATCCGCACACGGACCATCATCATGGTTACATGAACACGACGGTGGTCGGAATGGTCTAGCCCAGCCGTGCCTCGCGCGATGTGGTGAAGGTGAGCCAGGCCAAGGACGACACCGCGATGAGCAGCCCCAGGAATTCGCGCACCACTTCGATGTGTGGTTCGGTCGCTTGCATCTCCGCCGTGATGGAAGGTGTTCCCAAGCGGAACCAGTCGACCATGCCGGGCAGCATGGTGAGCATCCACCCGCCGAGCGCCAACGCATACCAACCGCTGATCCTGCGATCCGCACGACCCAACGCGGCAAGGATGAAGAGCACTGCCGTGGCCCCATAGGCAAGCACCCAGATCAAGGGGTCGGGGTCGTTCAGGTTGACATATGCGCTCGCCAGGAACAACAGGGCGAGGAGGATGAACATGGTCTTCTTCATGGTGATCGGAATTCGATGCGGTAGCTGAGATTGGGGATCAGACCGAGCTGGTACTTGGTGACGACATCCCCCTTGCGCTGGTCATAGTAACGATAGGCCTCGTTCCGAGCGTTCGTCGCGTTGAGCAGGTCAAGTGACCACATGCCGGTGTGAGCCTTACGTTCGCGCTTCAGGTATACGCGTAGGTCCAACCGGACAGTGGGTTCCAGTTGAGCGGAGAAAGGCTCCACCGCTTCACCGGTGAATGTTGCGCGAGGGGTATAGTGTTGTCCTCCTGTGAAATTCAATCGACCGTTCACGCCCCAGGTCCGCTTGCGGTCCTCCTTCTCCTTCACGTACTCACGCCCCAGCACCGCGTTGGCTATCACACCCGTGTTCCAGCGGCTGTTGAAGGTCTCCGCGAATCGATCCGAATAGGTGGCATTGAACAACGTTGCGTTCACTTGGTAGAAGAAGTTGCGGTGCATGGTGCGTTCAACACTCACCTGGCCACCCGCGTTGAACCCTTCACCCTCGGCGGTGAGCGGCAACACGGTGAGCGCGTCCCACTCGTTCAGTAAACTGTAACCACTTCCCGTCACCGCCGCTGCGAAGGCGTCTCCTACAGGCACATCCAACAGGCGCTGTACGAAACCGCTCACCGAAGCCTCCAGGAAGTTGGTGAAACGATGCTCGTAGGTGATCTCCACATCCTGCGAACGCAGCAGACCGATGCCGCTGTTGTCCGTGGGCAGGATGGGTGTTTCTGCGAACCAGCGCATGAATAGTGCGTAATTCTGCACGGCGGGCAACTGACTGCGCTGCCCTGCACCGATGCCGATCGTGTTGCGATCGTTCGACAAGTACCTCACGGCCATGCGAGGTTCCAGGGCGCTCGATCCATTCGGGGTCCAATGGGCAAACGCCAGGCCCATGTCCAGCTGCACGCGCTGTCCGATACTCCGCTCCATCCGTGCGAACGGCCGCATCAACCAACCGCTCGTGGTCTCATGGACCAGGGTGTTCTGCTTACCCACCAGCCGCTCCATGGCGCTACCGCCCAACGCGACCCGCGTGCGTTCGCCTACTTGCATGTTCAACACGGATACCACCGAGAGCTTCTGTTCGCGCAACGAGGCAGTGTCCCGGTAGTTCCAGGACGTACTGCCGAGCAGATCATCCGTTCGTTCCGAAACGCGTTCCTGATCGTTGGCGGAGATCACCGCTGTGGTCCTCCAACCACAGTTCCTTCCCAGCCCTTTGTCGAAGGTGAAGCCAGCCGCACCGACAAGTGCCGTGTAGTCGATGTTCTGGCTGTCCTTATCGAACTCCCGATCGATGCTGTCCTTCGCCATGAAGCGGTTGCTGCTGGTGCCACCCATGCCGAAGAAGGAAAGTTCAGTACGCGGATCCAGGGGCACGTTCACGTTGAACGAGAGGTCTTGGAAGCTGATGGCTTCATCGCCTAGGGCCACCCCCATGGCGCCAAGCAAGCCGAGCGTGGAATAGCGGTAGTTGATCAAGTATGATGAACGACCGCCCTTGCGGAACGGCCCCTCGGTGCTCAGGTCCATGCCGATGAGGCCCGCTTGGATGGTGAACGCCTGCCGCTCCGGATCGCCCGGACGCGATCGCAGATCCATCACTCCGCCCAACGCATTGCCGTACGGTGCGGACATCACCCCCATCAACATGTGCGACGTTCCCAGCATCTGCGCGCTGAGGATGGTCGTTCCGCCTCCGCTCAAGGTGGGTAGGTCGCTCGCAGTACCCGCATTGGTGAGGTGGTTCGGTGACACGATCTCTGCGCCATTCCAGAGCCATGCATTGTTCATTGGCCCATTGCCGCGCACACTGAAATGGTTCGCTTGGTCGTTGGCACTGGCCACCCCGGCATAGCTCATCGCCAGCCGCGCGGGGTCGAAGAAGGTGGCCGGGTAGCGTAGGCTCTGTTCCACCGTGAGCGTGTGCATACCGAGCGCCTTCATGCGCTGAGGAACGGTGGCACGGACCTCTAGCGTGCCCAATTCCGTCGTAGAACGTTGCATGGGGAAGTTCATGACCTCCTCCTTGCCCAGCCGCACCCATACTTCGTCGACCTCCGAAGCTGCATAGCCCACAAAACCGGCCCGCACGCGATGGATCCCTGTGGGCACATCGATCAGGCGGAATGCGCCCGTGGCATCGGTAGTGGTACCGATCGTTGTGGTATCGGTAAGGAACAATTGTACCGTGGCTCCGACCAGCGGTGCGGCCGTCGTGGCATCGGTGACCCTGCCGCTGAGCGTGGATGTGGTCTGTGCAAGTAGGCCGAACGGGTCACCGACCACGAGCCACATCATGACCGGAACCGCACGAAGAACCAATGACATGATGCGAACTTACCGGTGCGGGCGAGGGATCATGGGACCCCGGCCGAACAAGGATCCACACTCCTTGTGTTCACAAACCTGCTCCATGCGAACGGCCCCGGGTACCCGGGGCCGTTCGCATGAAAGAAAAGTCCACGCCTACAACGCTCCTGGGCGCACGGTGTTCGCTGCCATGGTCGACTTCAACGTACTGTTACCGGCGCGAAGATCCTCCTTCCACTGCCTCCGATGTTTGATCTTCATCACGATCAGCAACATCACCGGCACCAGGATCAGAGTGAGGAAGGTGGCGAAGATGAGGCCGAAGATCACCGCCCAGCTCAGCGGTCCCCAGAACACCACGTTGTCGCCGCCCATGTGGATGTGCGGGTCCAATTCGCTGAAGAGTGTGAAGAAGTTGAAGTTGAGCCCGATGGCCAACGGTAACAGGCCGAGCACGGCGGTGACCGCGGTGAGAAGCACCGGTCGCAGACGCGTGCGGCCCGCCACCACCAAGGCCTCGCGGCTTTCGTGGATGGGTATGGTGCGGTCCTCGTCGATGCCCAGTTGGCGTTGTGCGCGTTGAAAGAGCAGGCGTGCGAAGTCCATCAACACGATGGCGTTGTTCACCACCACACCGATCAGGGAGATGATGCCGAGCATGGTCATCATGATCACGAAGTCCATGCGGAACACCACCAGGCCGAGGAACACGCCGATGGTGCTGAAGAGCACGGTGCTCATCACGATGAGCGGGTAGCTGATGCTGTTGAACTGCGCCACGATGATGAGGAACACCACGAAGATGGCCACAAGGAAAGCCATCATCAGGAAGCCCATGTCCTTCGCCTGGTCCTCCTGTTCGCCGGTGAAACGCAAGTTGAAGCGAGCATCGCTGTTGAAGCCGCTGGCCATTTCATCCTTGATGGCCTGCACCACTTCGTTGTTGTTGTAGCCCGCGATCACGTTGCTGCTCACAGTGACCACGCGGTCCAGGTCCTTGCGTTTGATGGCGCTGAAGGTGGTACCGTACTCCTCCTTGGCCACGGCGCTGATGGGTACCTGGCGGATCTGCCCGGTGAGCATGTCGCGGAACGTGATGCGCATGTCCATGAGCTGCTGCACATCATAGCGATATGCATCCTTCAAGCGCACGTTGATCTCGTAGTCATCATCATCGCCTTCGATGCGGAAGGTGCTCACCTCCTTGCCGAAGAGCGCGGTGCGGATGGCATCGGCCACGGCATAGGTACTTACGTTGAGCCGGCGTGCCTTCTCGCGGTCGATCACGATCGGCATCTCGGGTTTAGCGCGGTCGATGTCAATGCGCAAGGCTTCCACACCGGGCACGTTCTGCCCCTCAATGAAGGCTTTCACCTTCTCGGCCTCGTCCAACAGACCCTCGATCTCCTTGCCGCGGATCTCGATGTTGATGGGCTTACCCACCGGCGGACCATCGGCGTTCTTCACCACGGTGGTCACCACGCCAGGGTAACCGGTCACACCTTCTTGCAGGCGCGCCAGCACATCATTGGTGTTGATGCCCTTGCGGTCGGCGAACTTCACGAAGGTGACCTGGATTCGGCCCTTGTGCGGGGTGGCGCTCAATTCCACATCGCCGGCGCCGGGATCGCTGGTGCCCTCCCCTACCTGGGCGATCACGGACTTCACCAAGAAGTTCACGGTGTCGGTACCGATCACGTTCCCGTTCGCGTCTTTGATCTCGCGCACCTCCTTGTAATCGGGCACGTCGATCACCTTCATCACCTGGCGCTCCACCACGCGGGTGATGCTGTCGGTCTTGAGGATGTCCGTTCCGATGGGCGCTTCGATGAAGGCATTGATGAACTGCGGTTCGTTGGCGGGGAAGAACAGGGTCTTCGGCGGGAACACGCCCAGCAGCACGAAAGAGAAGAGTAGCAGGCCGAACGTGCCGAGCAGGAAGGTGCGCGGGTGGTGTTTGTCCAACGCGTAGCGCAGGAAACCCTCGTAACGCGCTTCCAATCGAGGCAGCCAATTGAACTGGAACCAGTTTGCGGCGGGTGCGAAGAGCTTCTCATTGGCCACTACCATGGTGCCTAGGAAGATGGTGAGCATGCCGATGCCGAAGATGCCCGGGCTGGCGATACTGCCACCGATGGCGCCGATGATGGCACCCACCACAACGAGGATGATGGACAGGCGCCACATACGTTTCACAGGCAGGCGTTCCTCTTCCACCTTCATGAATTTGGACGCGAGCGCAGGGTTGACCACCAGTGCCACGAATAGCGATGAGCCCAGCGCGATCATGAAGGTGATGGGCAGGTATTTCATGAACTCACCCATCATGCCCGGCCAGAAGAGCAGCGGCACGAACACCATCACGGTAGCGGTGGTAGCGGCAATGATCGGCATGGTCACTTCACCCACCGCGAGACGCGTGGCCTTCATGGCGGGTTCGCCATTGGTCATGTGGCGGTGGATGTTCTCCACGATCACGATACCATCGTCCACCAAGCGACCGAGCGCAAGGATCAGGGCGAAGAGCACCATCATGTTCAGCGTAACACCGAACGCGTTGAGCAGCGTGAAGGAGATGAACATGGACATGGGGATCGCCAAGCCCACGAACAGCGCGTTGCGCAGGCCGAGGAAGAGCATGAGCACGCCTACCACCAGGATCACACCGAGCACGATGTGGTTCATCAGTTCGTCCACGCTCACGCGCGTCTGATCACTCTGGTCGCCGGTGAGGGTTATGGTGAGATCGGCAGGCAGCACTGTGCCATGGTCCTCCTTGATGATGGCGTTGATCTTATCGCTCGCATCGAGCAGGTTCTCCCCGGCACGCTTGATCACGTCCAGCATCACCACGCTCTTACCGAACTCACGGGCGAAACTCTCGGGCTCCTTGAAGCCGAAGGTGACATCGGCGATGTCGCGCAGGCGTACCTCGCGCTGGCCTTCGTTCTTCACCACGATGTGCCGGATCTGCTCCATATCCTTGAACTCGCCGATCACGCGCACACTGCGTCGCTGATCACCGGTCAGCAGATCGCCCCCGCTCATGGTGAGGTTCTCGCTACGCAAGGCGTTGGCGATGTCATCGAAGTTGAGCTGCAACGCCTCCAGCTGATAGAGGTCCACGCTCACCTTCACTTCACGATCGGGCACGCCACGGATCTCGACCTTATTGATCTCGGTGAGGTCCTCGATGCGGTCCTCCAGATGCTTGGCATACTCATGGAGCTGCTCCATCGGATAATCGCCACTGAGGTTGATGTTCATCACCGGCATCAGTTCGGAGAAGTTCATCTCGAACACGTTCGGCTCAGCCGGGAGGTCCGTCGGGAAGTTGGCATCACCGCGCGCCTTGTCCACCGCGTCCTTCACCTTGCGCAACGCCTCGGTCGGCGTGATGTCGTAGGTGAACTTGATATGGATGGAGCTGAAGTTGGGCACGCTGGTGCTCTTGATCTCATCGATGCCCGTGATGGTGTTCAATTCCTTCTCGATAGGCTTCGTGATGAGCTTCTCGATGTCGACCACCGAGCTGCTGTTGTAAGGTGTGCCGATGAACACCTCGGGTGTGACCACCTCTGGGTAGCTCACCTTGGGCATTACCATGTAGGCGCGGATCCCCATCACGCAGATCAGGATCGTAAGCACGATGACAGTAGTGCGGTTCTTCACCGCCCAGCTCGTGATGGCGAACTGGCGCTCCGGCCCGTGCAGGTCTTTTTCGATGTCGTTGTTTGCGCTCATGTTGCTTTCATTGTTGGCCACTACCGTATGGCGGACGACACTGCGGGTAACTTTTCTGATATCGAACAGATGGGATCGACGCTACGGGTGCCTTTATGCCAGCTTCCTATCTTTTCTGGTCCGTTGTTCCATCCGTTCGCCCTGTGCCCCCTGTGGTGCGTGACCGCTTCTCAGTTGTTGGCAACGCGCACAGTGGCACCTTCGTTCACGTTCTTGGCGCCTTCGTCCACCACGCGTTCGCCGCCCGTCAGGTCGCCGGGATCGGCGGGTGCTATGCTGATCATGCCCTTGTATTCGCTCAGGCGTTCCACCAACACCTTGCGGGCTTTGGCCTCATCGTCCCGGGTGGCATCTAGCACATAGATGTAATTGTTGCCGTTCACATCCTGTAGCACGGTGCGGCTGGGCACGATCAGGGCGCTGTCGTTGCGCATGTCCTGGATGCTGATGTCGCTGAGCAGATTGGGGCGCATGAACTCCTGTCCGTTGGGCACGCGCACGCTCACCTTGAAGGTACGGTTGCTGGGGTCGATGAACTGGCCCACGTGTGCGAGCTCACCATCGAAGGTCTCGCCCAAGCTGGGGAAGCTCACCTTCACGGGAGCGTCCTTCTTCACGCTCTTCAAGTAGCTCTCGGGCACATCGGCCTCCAGCTGCACACCGCTCAGGTCCACCACGCGGGCTGCCGGTTGCATGGGGCTGGTCATGTCGCCCACACGCACCATGATGTCATCCACTGTCCCATCGAAAGGCGCGGTGATGTTGGTAAGGCGCTGCTGTTCGCGCAGTGCGGCCAGGCCTGCTTCGGCCTGTTCCTTCTGGCTCTTGGCCTGCAGGTATTGCATTTCACTGCCGACCTTCTGCTCCCACAGGTTCGCCTGCTTCTCGAACGATGTACGCGCCAGTTCCGCAGCGGTCTCGGCCTGTACGATCTGCTTGGCCACGATATCGTTGTCGATGCTGATGAGCAGCTCACCCGCACGCACCCGATCACCGGCCTTCACCTTGATGCTTCGCACACGCCCGCCCTGGGCGAACAACGCGGCGGACTTGTCAGCCTTCACGTTGCCATGCACATCCACGTAGTGAACGAACGGACCAGCGACCAAGGGCACCGCGGTAACGGTAGCGATGTTGCGGCGGACGGTGCTGTCGTTCTCGGCCAGCCAGGTCTCCAGGGCTTTTATCCGCACGCCCAGGTCCGCATAAACGGTCTTGAGCGAATCACGCTCGGCACGCTTCTTACCGATGTCGCTGGTATCGTCACCTCCGCCGCAGGCAACGAGCAAGGTGGTAAGGGAAAGGATCGCGATCGAATGCTTCATCACGTAGGTGGTATCTGAGTTCAATAGAGGTCAAGTGCTTTACGCAGGTCGGCGCGGGCCATCAGTAGCTCCACCATGCGTTGGATATAGGTCTGTTGGGCGATGAGGTAGTTGCCCTGCTCTTGGGTGAGCTCGAAACTGGCCGCAGCACCGTTGGTGAACTTGATGCTCGTGCGGTCCATGATGTCCTTGCTCAGTTTCAGGCTGCGTTCCTCGGTGCGGAAGTTGTCGAAGGCGGTGCGCGCCTGGCTGCGGCTTTGCTCGGCGGTGGCCAGCAGACGTTGCTCGGTGGCGGTGCGGTTGACCTCCACCTGGCTCAGCGCGATCTCCGCCTGTTTCACCTTGTGGTGGCGGTTGCCGCTGCTGAAGATGGGCACCGTGAGTTTCGCACCCCATACCGTGGTCGGGTAGAATTGGTAGGTCCCTCCGGGATCGAAATCGGGACCGTTCCAGACCTGCTGGTGGCTGAGGAAGGCACCCAGTGAAGGCATGGCCTTGGTGCGTTCGTTCTTGCGGTTCAGATCTTGCAACAGCACCAGGGTCTCGGCTTGTTGTTGCTCCACGTGCGTGCCGATCTGTAAGGGCTGTTCAGTGAGCGAGATCTCGTTGGCATCTGCCAGGATCTTGGTCAAGTCATCTGTCAAGGTCATCGGTGTGCCTTGTGGAAGGCCCAGTGTAAGAGCAAGCAGTAATCGCGCTACTTCGGCCTGTTGAACAAAGCTGCGTTGCTGAGTCCGTGCTTGCTCCAGCTGAATGGTGAGCCGATCCACATCGGTGGTTTCCATGAATCCATTCTCCAGCATTGCGTTCACTTCACGCAAAGCTTTCTCCAACAATGGAATGCCTTCACCGGCCAACTTGGCTCCTTCTTCTGCCGCTAGCACGCCGAAATATGCCTTGGCGGCCTGATTCCGCGCATCAGCTTCCGCTTTCTGAAGGTCGAGCCGGCTACTTTCAGCGATCGTGCGCGTTGCCTTCAAGCCTACCAGGTAGCTGCCATCGAAGATCAACTGCGTCAGCGTCAGTCCCGCACTGGCATTCCAGGGAAGACCGAATTGTGCCGCAATGAATTCCGGGCCTTGGCCCGGGGTGAAGAAGTTGGGGATCAGCTGCGTAGGCACATCAATGAAGTTCTGCAATTGGACTTCACCATTGATCTGTGGTAGGCCGACAGCCGTGAACTCCTTCACTTTGTGACGCGCCTTCTCCGCTTCCAAAGCGCTGGCCTTTACTTGGTAGCTCTGCTTGGCAGCAAGGTCCACGGCTTGTTGCAGTGAAAGGCTCACGGGCCCCTGCGCTACCGCTGCCAAGCCCCAGAAGGCACCCAGCAGGGCGGTGGTGATCGAACGGATGCTCATTGGGTGTTGGCCGGTATGCCCGGCACGGTGTTTCGTTGCTTCTGGACCTTCTTCATCAAGTACTTCACGCCCTTCTCACTGGCGATGCCGCGGATGTGGTAGCGGAACAGCTCCCAGATCACATCCTCGAACCGGTACTTGTCCTGCGGGAACAGCTCGCCATCGAACGTGACATCGAAGCGCGAGATGTAGATCCGGGCGATGACGTCGATGTTGAGGTCATCGCGGTACATGCCTTCCTTGATGCCCTTGGCCAGGTTCTCGCTCACACAGCGGTAGATGTCCTCCCGTGACGTGCTCTGCAAAAGCTGCCAGGCCTCAGGGTGGTACTTCTCCAGATCGAAGTGGATGCTGGGGTGCATGTTGCCGATCTGCGAGGCCACGAACCGCGTGATCTCGAAACTCTCATCGATAGCACCATGGCCTTGCTTGCAGATGCCCAGGATGCACTCGCGGTGCGAGTCGGTGATGTGCCGGATGATCCGTTGCACGAGCTCGTTCTTGTCCTTCACATACTGGTACAGCGTCTTCTTGCTGATGTGCAGGTGCTGGGCCACGTCGTCCATGTTCACACTGCGGATGCCCAGACGCATGAACACCTTGGCCGACCCATCGATGATCTGTTGCTCGCGCTCTTCCATGTTCGGGGGCAAAGGTAGAGGAGAAAAACACAATGGAAACGTTTTGTCTATCATTTTGTTTCCTCCGTTTATCCCGGTGTCCTGCCGCTCGTCCTCTTCCAGACCACCGACCTTGCCTTCCTGCAAGTGCGGTAACTTGAGCTCTATCTTGCCATTGAATGGCCTACCAGGACCACCTGACACGCCAAGTGGAGCAATTGGGCATGGTGTTGCGCCGCCTGCTCTCCGATGCGCTTGGCCTTGATGACCGTGCGGTCCAGTTCATGGAAATGGATGCCATCGAACTGGCCCTGAACGAGGCCCTGGACCTGCGGTCCGAAAGCCTGACCAACATGGCACCGGAAATGCTACTGGGTGAACTCCAGCACCTTGGCGCCGCCACAGAAGCCAACCAGGATCTGCTGGCCGACCTGCTGATCGCCTTGGCCGACCGCACGATCGATGCTACCCACAGAAAGCAGCTCCTGCGCCAAGCGCTGGCCATCCTTGAGCACCTCAACGCCACCGGCGACACCTTCAACATGGAGCGTCACGGCAAGGTCGGGCGCTTGCGCGCACTGGTGTGAACGCGCGCCTTCGTTCCTTTGCGCCCGGATCATCATCGGCGACAGGCATTCCCATTGTCTGATCATCCGTGGTCAGATCCACTGATCCATGACCTCCATCAAGTCCGTCCTCGACGACACCGCTCTCACCAACACCACCGTTTCCGTGGCCGGCTGGGTGCGCACCTTTCGCAACGACCGCTTCATCGCCCTCAACGACGGCAGCACCATCCGCAACCTGCAGTGCGTGATCGACCAGGAGGAGGTGGATGCCGCCACGCGGGCCCGCTTCACCACCAGCGCGGCCGTGAAATGCACCGGGGTGATCGTGGAGAGCAAGGGCAGCGGCCAGCGTGTGGAGATGCAGGTGACGGGCGTGGAAGTGCTCGGCGACAGCGATGCGGAGAAGTACCCCATCCAGCCCAAGAAGCACAGCCTGGAGTTCCTGCGCGAGAACGCCCACCTGCGCTTCCGCACCAACACGTACAGCGCCATCTTCCGCATCCGCCACCAGGTGAGCTTCGGCATCCACGAGTACTTCGACCAGCAGGGCTACAACTACTTCCACAGCCCCATCATCACCGCCAGCGATGCGGAGGGCGCAGGGGAGATGTTCCGCGTGAGCACGCTGGATGCGAAGAACCCGCCGCTGAACGAGGCCGGTGAGGTGGACTTCAAGGAGGACTTCTTCGGTGCCGAAAGCCGCCTCACCGTGAGCGGCCAGTTGCAGGCTGAACTGTCCGCGCTCGCACTGGGCAAGGTCTACACCTTCGGCCCCACCTTCCGCGCCGAGAACAGCAACACCGCGCGCCACCTGGCCGAGTTCTGGATGATCGAGCCCGAGGCCGCTTTCATGGACCTCAAGGGCGACATGGACCTCGCGGAAGGCCTGTGCAAGCACCTCATCGCCCGCGTGCTGCGCAACAGCATGGACGACCTCCAGTTCCTTGATGCGCGCTTGAAGGAAGAGGAGGCCACCAAGCCGAAGGAACAACGCGCCGAGATGGGCTTGATCGATCGCTTGAAGTTCGTGCTGGAGAACCCCTTCGAACGCATCACCTACACCGACGCGATCGAGATCCTCCTACGCAGCAAGCCCCACCAGAAGAAGCAGTTCCAATTCCCCGTCGAATGGGGTATCGACCTACAAAGCGAACACGAGCGCTACCTGGTGGAGAAGCACTTCAAGAAGCCGGTGATCGTCACGGGCTACCCCGGCAAGATCAAGGCCTTCTACATGCGCACCAACAGCCCCGGCGACTTCGGCTACAGCGACAAGGGCACCACCGTGGCCGCCATGGACGTGCTCTTCCCCGGCATCGGCGAGATCATCGGCGGCAGCCAGCGCGAAGAACGATTGGATGTGCTGGAAGCACGCATGAAGGAGATGCACGTGCCCGCCGACGAACTCTGGTGGTACTTGGACACCCGCCGCTTCGGCACGGTGCCCCACGCGGGCTTCGGGCTGGGGCTGGAGCGCTTCGTGCTGTTCGTAACGGGCATGGGGAATATCCGGGATGTGATCCCGTTCCCGCGGACGCCGAAGAGTGCGGAGTTCTGAGAAGGAAGGTTGAGGCAGCCAAGAGATCCACTTTGCGTCTTGTCCGTGAACCCTTACACCCATGAACAAGTATTGGGTCGTTGTCGCGGTGTATTTCATCACGGGTCTAGCCATCGCTCAGTCTCCCGACCTGTCCTTCTGGGATACGAACGGAGCGGTACGCTGCTTCGCTACCAAGGGTGACACCTTGTTCGTCGGTGGTGATTTCACGCACGTAGGTCCGTTCACTGGAGGCCTGCTTCCGGTCGATGCGGTGTCCGGAGCCAGTGCTCCTTCCTTCGACATCATCGATGGTGACGTGAACGTGGTGATCAGTGATGGTGTCGGTGGATGGTACGTGGGCGGAAGCGCACGGATCGATACGATGCATTGGTGCAACCTACCGGTGGCCTTTGTCAGGCGCATTCTGCCTGACCGCACCGTGGACCCTTCCGTACAAGTGAACGGAGCCTTCCACACGAATGTGACCGATCTGGCACTTTGGCACGACCAGTTGATCATCGCCGGACAGGTGGACACGCTCAACGGGGTTCCTTTCGAAAACCTTGTAAGGATGGATACGGCGAGCGCCGCGCTCAGTGCATTCTCCAACAACCCGAACGGGGTCATTCATGACCTGGAGGTCGTGGACGACGTGTTGTACATGGCTGGCGAATTCAGTATGCTAGGGAGCCAAACGAGGACTTCATTGGGGGCGATCGATCTCGGCAATGGATCCGTGCATCCTTGGCACCCCGCGGTAGAGGGGGCCGCACGATGCTTGGCTGCCTACGGCGATACCATGCACATCGCAGGTGAATTCATCGCTGCAGGCGGTCTGGAGATGGTGTCCATGCTAATGGCTGACCTGATCGTCGGCGATACCGCGATACACCCGATCCAGCCGAACAACACGGTTCACGTTCTGGAGGTCGCTGGTGACACCTTGCTCATTGGAGGTGACTTCAACAGCATGTCGGGCCAGGAGCGCAATAATCTGGGCGCGGTGCACCTTCCAACGCTCTCCTTGCTCCCGCTCTTCGTGGATATCAACAGCGGAACAGGTGCCCGTGTGAACGCGATCCATGCAAGCTCGGACCGCATCTATTTCGGTGGGAACTTCAATAATGTCGGCGGAACGCCAAGGCAGTATGTGGCCGCGATCGATCGGGACGACGGAGATCTGGCAACCTGGGCACCCATCCTCGGTAGCCAGGCGAACGCTTTGGCCGGCTCTGGTGCCGCCGTTCTCATTGGTGGCCGCTTCCACATCGCCAATGGTGCGCAACGGAACGGATTGTGCTGCTTCCGCATGACCACCGGCGAGCTGCTCCCATGGTCTCCTTCGTTGGACAATGCCGGTGGGCCAAGCACGTACCAGCGTGTCGGTGACATGGACATCGCCGGGAATACACTGTATATCGGCGGCAGCTTCATTTCGGCGGAAGGCCTTCCTCGCCAGGGTGCAGCAGCCTATGATGTAGCGACCGGCGCATTGACCGCATGGCACCCTAACGTGGACGGCGCCTACGTCAAAGCGCTCAAGGTGCATGATGGTACGGTGTACCTCGGTGGTACCTTCTGGAACGTGGGTGGACAACCGAGGAACCGTATCGCAGCTGTGAACACATTGGATGGGGCCTTGACCACGTGGAACCCGATCACCACAACGACCCTCTACGTGAACGACATCGAACTCTGGGCTGATACAGTGATCGTCGGAGGGATCTTCGGGGATATGGGTGGCGCGGAGCGGCGTGGGCTTGCAGCATTGGACCCGAACACAGGGTTTGCGTTGGATCAGGTTTACACGCATCAGGACGATCCGATCATCACGGAGTGCCTGCTCGTACGAGGTAACGACGTTCTAGCGGGTGGTGCTTTCGACACCATCTTCGCATCAGGCACCTACTTCGGCCTGCTTGGGTACCACCTCGACCAGGACCAAGCACATATCCCGTGGAACCCTATGGTGGAAGGAAGTGTGAGCGCGATGGACGAGATGGGTAATACCATTTATCTCGGCGGGGTGATCACAGCTATCAATGGTGTGCACGATGTGTTCTACTCGGCAGTTGCCGTGGATACCACGACCGGCACATTCACTCCGGACTGGCTGCCGGACTTTGGTGATATCTGCGCTGAAGTGCTAGCGATCAAAGCCACCCCAACGAGGGTCTTCCTGGGTGCCGAGGCCAACAACCTTGCCGGTTCCCAGCGCAGGTTCTTCATGGCGGTCGCGCCGGCCTTGATCACAGCGGTCCCCGAAGCGGCTAGTCCAGCATCAGGCCTTCTTCTCTGGCCCAACCCGGCCCATGGCCCGTTCACGCTCACCTATTCTGCTGATCCAGGAACACCCTGGTCGGCAACGATCACGGATGCGCTCGGACGTGTCGTTCAACGTTCCGGGCCGATCGTCGGCGATCGCACCGAGTTCGATCGTGGCGATCTCCCGTCAGGCATCTATGTGATCAGTGTCGCGCAGCATGGGAGCACTACCGGTAGTGTCAGGTTCGTGCTCGATCAGTAACACGCTCGCCCACACACTATCCGAGATGTGATCCCTTCCGCCCCTTCGGCAGGCAGGTCCGATGACGCCGAAAGTGCGGAGTTCTGAGCCGTAGAGGCGATCTTGGTACGGTGCCCATCACCCCGCCCAGCTTCTGGCCTTGGGCCATCGCGTTCCTCATCACCCGCGCAGGCGATATCTGGAGCACAAGCATCTGGATGCTCCAAAAGGGTGGTGAAGCGGGTGAGATGAATCCGCTCTCCAGTGTTCTGGGTTTCACCTTTTGGCCACTGGTGGCGTCCAACATGGTGATATCCGGAACATTTCTTTACGGCCACTGGTGGTACTGTCATCACCATGAGGTCCGCTCAGTACAGGGCTTGCCGAAGAACCGCTGGCAGTTCCTCTCGCTTGTGCATTACGGTCGCCCCGACCACGAACGCCATCTGGCCTTTCGCAGTGGCCGAGAGCCTAAGCTCTACTATGCTCAACTCTTGCACTGTGCGCTGCAGGCGGTCGCTGTGGTCAGTGTACTGGTGATCTTCCACAACCTTGGCCAGTACCACAGTTGGGCGATCCAGGACACCATCAGGGAAGTGTTCATTCGACCGATGTATGTCATTTACAGCATCGGGCTCTTCCTCCTCTGCTTCTTCTACGCACACATGGCAGGCAGG
>Ga0209097_10002360_pt1 | contig 15281 bp, 13 predicted proteins | sample AD_UKC052_MetaG_FD_184419 | JGI IMG/M metagenome (GOLD analysis project Ga0209097, IMG submission 184419) | Active sludge microbial communities of municipal wastewater-treating anaerobic digesters from USA - AD_UKC052_MetaG (SPAdes) (version 2) | ecosystem: Engineered > Bioreactor > Anaerobic >... | reverse complement strand
TCTTTGTGTTTTTTACGGCTTCCGTCGTTGCTTCTTGCAAAGATCATCAGTTTGCCGTCTTTAGAAAGAGCCGCAGATGCTTCGTGTTGTCCTGGTGTGTTTACACCTGGTACTTCCTGTACTGCTGTGGCATCGCCTCCAACTTTGTAAGCAAACAGATTGGTGAACGGAGTTCCTGTTGCTCCATAAACGGCAGAACTTCCTTTAGTAGAGGCAAAATACAGTGTATTGTCAGATAAAAACGGTCCGAATTCAGATCCGGGTGAATTTACCGCTTCCAGATTGGAAATTTCATACCAGAATTTCTTCTTCTGAAGGTCAGCAATTTTGTTGATGTTGTCGATTTCACGGTTGGCTCTTTCAACACGGGCAGGCTTTCCACCGTTGCTCACGTAGTCCTGAAATCCTTTTTTAGCCTCGTCATAGTTGCCTGCAGCTTTGAGCGCAAACGGATACTGGAAAAGGATGCTGTCGGCTTTGTAGTTTAAGTCAATGGCTGCTTTGTAAAAAGGAGCTGCTTCTGCTAACCGGTTCGACAGCCTGTAGCATTCGCCAATCTGAGCATTGATATAGGCCTTGTTGGTGCCTGTCTCAAGTGCTTTTTTGTATTCCTGAAGGGCAGTTTCGTACTCGCCTTTCTGTTTAAACTTTTTATCAGCAGACTTGGTGTCGCTGCCTGCAAATGCCGGAGAAACCAGCAAAAGCAAAGAAATTCCGAAATAAACGGCTTGTTTCATGTTCTTGGTATGCACAATAATGGCGCAAAGTATCGGTTTCTGAGTTCTTACCCAAAAATTAACTGCTAAAATTTGTTTTAAGATTTTCAAGCCGGAGTATCGGAGTAAAGTGGAACAGGGGTTTTGCCCAAAGCCTGTCGAATTCCTGGCCGCCCGTAATCCAGGTCGGAAATAATTCATTATCAGGAAGTATCCGGCCTTCTTCCAGATTATTTCGTAGCTCATTCCGGCTCAATTCAATTACTTTTCCTTCAGAACGAACATAAAATTTTCCCACATTTCCTGGAGTGAGACCCAGCAATGAATTGACGTTGGAAATTGTTTTAAACAATTTGTCTTTGCTGCACCCTCCAACTGTGATGCTGGATTCATCCACACTTACTACGATAAACTGATTTTCTTCAATTCGGAATTCCGAACTGAGATCAGTCCCATGGGAATTCCAGGAATGAAGAAACTGTGAAAGCTCTGCCCTTATGGTGCCGTTCTGAATTTCCGTGAACGGTTTTGAATAGGGGAAAATAAAGACTGATTTTTCTGTTGCCATATTGATTTTACGATGTGTGGTAGTGAAAAAGTAAGTCAGAAGGATTGGAAACAATTGTACCTGTTTGGAAGCCACGTTCCGATACCTGCCTTGTGATTTCTTCCGACAAATGCCATGCCACAGAACCTACAAAGTGAAAAAGAAGGTTGTCAAATGGTTTATACAAATGCTCTGTCTCTTCGAAATAATCCCGAAGTGATTTCTCAATGATCGGACTGAAGGCAGGATGATTTTTGTTTTCAATCGCCACCCTTGCCAGTGAGGCAATGGTTCTATTTGGATTCGGGTCAGAATACACTCTTTCGAGCGCCACCTCTTTTGGATACTGAAGAATGTGTTCCAACATATGATTAAATTCTGAAGGAAGATTATCCCGGAGCCAGTCTTTGAAAATCAGTTTACCAAGGTATCCACCGCTTCCTTCGTCTCCAAGCCAGAAACCAAACGACACCATCTGAGATTGAATGGATACCCCGTCAAAAATACAAGCATTGGACCCTGTACCCAGAATTCCGACAAATCCTTTCGAATTCCGGCAAACAGCTCTGGCAGCCCCGGTCAGATCTGAGCGCACTTCAACAACAACAGGTTCCGGAAATATTGACCGGAGACATGAAAGCACCCGGGTCGCCTGATCCGGGTGGCTGCATCCCGCTCCATAATAGTAAGCATGTGTAATGGAGTCTGGCCCTGTGTTTTCTTCCGGAAAAATCGAATGTAGGCGCTCCCGGATTTCTTTGTCTGATTGGAAATAGGGGTTTATTCCAGCCCCAGCCCGAAGAAAAGATCCGGAAGGGCTTCCAATGCGGGCTTCTGTTTTGGTCCCACCTGCTTCAATGATTGCAACCATCCGGCAAATGTGGCTACACTGGAAATAAGAATTGCCATTTGCAAAAGATAAAAATCAGTACACAGCAGAATGAGGGAGAATTACTCCGTCAATCACATGCACAATCTTGTCACCTTTGGAATAGTTTGGCTCTACCAGCCGCATTTTCCGGTTGTTCTGATCTACGAAAATGATGGTTCCTTCGGCGTCGAGGTATGCTTTGATCGGAAAGCCGGCGAGAGTGGTGAAAAATGCTTTGCCTTCCCCTTTATTAATCAGAGCACGAATTTGCTTTTCGGTAAACTTTCCCTCCAGCGTGTGGTATGAAATGAGATCGTTCAGGTCATCCTCATGCGATGGATCCAGAAGGTAATCGATGGTTTGAACCGGAAGTCTTTTGAATGCTTTATTATTTGGAGCAAGGATGGTAACATCTTTCCGTTCATCGATGTTGTCAAACCGACGGGTCGCTTCTACCAGCTGCTCAATTGCCGCCAGTTTATGTTCTTCTTCGGCTTTAATTACTTTGAAGGCAGCCTCGTCCGATGTTTTGAACTGGGCCTGGCCATTGCTATTTGCGCAAAGTCCCAAGAGGAACAGCGTAAGTATAAACAGGGCTTTCATGTATAATTGAAATTAATTCATTTCTGGTTTGGTTTGCTTAAGTATCCTGCCAGAAACCATGTTCTGGACAGTTTTTTCCGATCTGGGGGCGTAGAAAATCGCTTTGTTGATTTCTGCATCTTCTTTGTTCAGGACTTTATAAAATCCGTCATACTGCCATATACATTTGGCAAGGCCTGCTTTAATGTAAACCTGGAAGCCAGGCTTTAATTTTTCAAAATCCTTTTTCGAAAGCTCAGATCCAAATTCTGACAAGTGTTTTTTTAGGTCTGTCAGCGATTTTTCGTCCAACCTGAAATCCTGAACAAATTCATCCAGATTGGTTTCCTTGAATGCGTACTGATTTTGATTATAGTACTTTAATATAAAGGCATACAAGGCAGGTTTTTCGATGAGTCTGGAAATAGATTCATTCTGGTAAATACTGTCTTTTGAAGCGAATACATCCGGAATGATGCCGCCTCCGCCATAGACTTTCCTTCCTCCCTGTGTTTTGAAAACAGGCTTGCCATAAAATTTGATACTGTCAGGATGAAACATCTCCCCGCTTTTCACCCTGTTGTCAAACTCTTTGAAGTAGGCCTGCTTCTTTTTACGCTGAAATCCTTTCTGAATGCAGCGGCCACTTGGGGTAAAATAACGCGAAATTGTCAATCTTACTTCAGAACCATCCGTCAGAGTGATGGGGGCCTGTACCAGACCTTTCCCAAACGAACGTCGTCCGATTACAAGTGCTCTGTCGTGATCTTGTAACGCACCAGTCACAATCTCGGCAGCGGATGCCGTATTTTCATTTATGAGGACAACAAGATTGCCGTTTTCATACAAGCCGGCTGAGCTGGCAAACGTTTTGGCATTGTGTTCAGGGTTCCGTCCTTCTGTATATACAATCAGATCTTTGTCTTTCAGGAATTCATCCGCCACTTTAATTGCCGATGATACATAGCCCCCACTGTTATCACGCAGATCCAGAACCAAGGATTTCATTCCCTTGGAAATGAGGTTCATAATGGCCTCTCTCATTTCGGACGCTGTACTGTGGGTAAACCGGCTGCATTTAATATAGCCGATTCCCTGTACGGGCATGTCGGTAAAATCGACTGAACGACTTTGAATTTTGTCCCGGATAATCTGCAGGTTGAAGTTGTCTTTGGTTCCAACTCTGCTAATTGTCGCTATAACAGGTGTTCCTTTTGGACCACGAACAAGATTCGTTAGTTCCAGATGACTGATATTTGCACCACTCACTGCTATTCGGTTCACAAACAGGATTTTATCGCCTGCTTTGAGCCCGGCTTTTTCAGAAGGGCTTCCTTTCATTACACTGGAAACCCAAATGGTGTCATCAATGAATTGGAATTCAGCTCCGATTCCTTCAAAATTTGATTCCAGTTGAACTGAGCCGGCAAACACATCCTTCCGGGGAATATAAGATGAATGAGGGTCGAGTTCCTCAACTATAGATTCCAAAGCAGCATCTGCCAGGGAGTCAGTGTCCGTTTTATCAATATAATCTGAATGAATCAAACTTAACAATTCTCTGAATTTGATCGAGTTTATAAGGATCAGGTCTTCTTCTTTGGTCCTTCCTTTGCCTGCCCACCCTGCACCAAGGAGCATTCCAGCACCAACCAGGCCGAGGCACATCAACAGGAAGGAAGCTCTTCGTACTTTTTGCAAAATCATACCAGGTAAGGATGAAGACAGATTAATTTTCGATACTGAACTGTTTTAAGGAGGGAAATTGCTTCCGGACATGGCATCTGTAAAACACAGGTGATTCAGTCCTTTCGTAACTTCCTATGAAGCAATGGTAAGTCGCTCCTTTTTCAAAGGTACAAATAATAAATATTAAATGGTAGTTTTAGAAGAAATTATATAAAAATTCATAGGAATGGAGGTGCGTTTTCATTGTGAAATTCAATCTGCTTTTCCCTGTGATTTGAATTTGCCTGAAACATTACAGTAGTTTTGGCTTGATTTTGACATTCCCACACCATGCCATCAACTCTTTTTCTGATGCCTCTGGCAATTTCGGAATCTGAATCCAAAACCTGGATCGGATCTGGCTACCATGAGGTTCTGAAATCAACCACTCTCTACTTTGTAGAAAACGTTCGCACTGCCAGGCGCTTTATTTCTTCGCTTCGTCTGGGAATCATCATCGACCAGCTCCAGTTTGAAGTTTTGGATAAGGACACAACTGATGAGCAGTTGAAACAATATGCCAGCCTGATGCAACAATCAGGGCAATCAGTTGTGATGTCGGAATCCGGCTGTCCGGGAATTGCTGATCCGGGAAGTCAACTGGTGAATGAAGCCCACAAAATGGGAGTCAATGTGGTTCCATTTGTTGGTCCTTCTTCATTGGTGCTTGCGCTCATGGGGGCCGGTCTGAACGGTCAGAATTTCTGTTTTCATGGATATCTTCCGGTTGCGGCAGATGAGCGGAACCGGGCAATTTCCGCACTTGAAAAAGAGTCCAGGCTTCACCAACGGACACAACTTTTTATCGAAACGCCGTATCGAAACAACGGCATCTGGAAATCATTCCTGGAAATTCTCCATCCGGATACCCGCCTTTGTATTGCGTTTGATATTTTGGGGAGCGATCAATGTATACTTCAGAAAAAGGTGAAAGAATGGAAGTTCCTTCCAATGGCTGAATGGGGCAAGAAGCCAGCTGTTTTTTTGTTTTTAGCCTGATTGATAAGTATTTCAATCATTATTTTTATTTGAAACTGGTACAAACCGAATCAGACTCCTATTTTTGCGCCTCAATTTTAAAGTCTTCTAATGCCATATTTATTCACATCTGAATCAGTTTCCGAAGGCCATCCGGACAAAGTGGCCGATCAAATTTCTGACGCCGTCCTTGATGCTATGCTAAGTCAGGATCCTGACAGTCGCGTTGCCTGTGAGACACTTGTAACTACAGGGCTTGTTGTTCTGGCTGGTGAAATCACAACTAAAGCATATGTTGATGTACAGGAAGTAGCCAGGAAGACAGTTGAAAAAATTGGCTACAACAGCGACGAGTACATGTTTGATGCCAAATCATGTGCCGTCATTTCTGCACTTCATTCACAATCACCTGACATTGCACAGGGTGTGAACGAAGGAGAAGGAGCTTTTAAAGAGCAGGGAGCTGGAGATCAGGGTATGATGTTTGGTTACGCAAGTCGTGAAACCGACAACCTTATGCCATTGACTCTTGAACTTTCACATTTGCTTGTGAAGGAACTGGCAGCCATACGGAAAGAAGGTAAGGTGATGACCTACCTAAGACCTGATGCCAAATCTCAGGTAACAATTGAATACACAGACGATAACCAGCCAATTCGGATTGATGCGATTGTTGTGAGTACTCAGCACGATGATTTTGTAAAACCATCTGATGCATCAGTTGCTGCGAAAGTGGAAGCTGACAAAAAGATGACCGATAAAATTGCGGCTGACATTCATGAATTCCTTTTGCCACGTGTGAAAGCACAGCTTCCGGAAAGAGTGGTGAAACTGTTCAATGATCAAATCAAGTTTTATATCAATCCAACCGGTATTTTCATCATTGGTGGTCCGCATGGAGATACTGGCCTGACAGGTCGTAAGATCATTGTCGATACATTTGGAGGAAGAGGTGCACACGGAGGTGGCGCATTTTCAGGAAAGGATCCTTCCAAGGTAGACCGTTCTGCAGCTTATGCTGCCCGCCACCTGGCAAAAAATCTGGTAGCGGCCGGAGTATCTGATCAGGCTCTCGTTCAGGTATCGTATGCGATTGGAGTAGCCGAGCCGGTTTCCATCAACGTGAACACGTATGGGACCTGCAAAACCGGAATGAACGACGGTGAGTTGTCAACCCGGATCGAAAAGAAATTTAAAAATGCCTTCAAACCAAAAGCCATCATCGATCGATTTGGATTGAAAAACCCAATCTATTCCGAAACAGCTGCTTACGGCCACATGGGAAGAGAAAGTTATGAAGTGGATAAAGAAGTGAACTATGTCACCATTACCGAAACAGGTGGTGTGAAGACTGAAGTTCGAACCACATCTTCTAAAAAGCTGACTTTCTTCGGTTGGGAAAAGCTGGATTGGGTTAGCGATATAAAAGCAGAATTCGGCATCTGACCATCCTGAAAATTCATAAACGGGGCTGTCCTTAACCGGACGGCCTTTTTTTGTCCAAGACTGAAAGTAATGAAGTCAGATTTTAGGAACGATCAATCCTGTTGCTAAGGAAATTGTGAACGGTTTTGCGAAATCAACTGATCTCAAAATTCCATCCTCAATATGTATGGAGGTCGTCCAGCTTCCTGCCTTGAAATTTACGAACACTCAGCCAGGAACTGACAGATCCGACAATACAACCAATCAAAGGGAGGGTCAGAATAAGAATGCCAATCTGTTCCGGAATCAATAATAGTCTTACCTGTGGTACATAGTTATTGGCCACCTGCAGAGATATCAAAATGAAAAACCCGGAAAGTAACCCACCTCCCAAACCACGCCAGAACATGGAACTTATGTACGGCTTCTGGATAAACCAGGGTTCAGCTCCAACCAGTTCCATCGTACGGATGAGAAACCGCTGGGAAAAAACAGCAAGCTTCACTGTGTTTCGGATTAACCACATAGCAGTCACCAGCAGTAATGCTGATATCCCAAGAGAAATGATCGAAATTCGGCGGATGTTTTCCTGAATAGAACCGATCAGATTTTCTATGTACACCACTTCGAAGACCTCCGGGTGTTGGCTGGTCAGTTCGTGTTTTATCTGTTTTAGTTTTTCTGCAGAAAGGTCTTTGTCGGCAATTTTAATCGTAAATGCATCCCTCAACGGGTTTTCGCCAAGAAACTGGGCATAGTTTTCACCCGTTTCTTCAATGAATTTTTTACCTGCTTCTTCTTTGCTTGTAAACGCAACTGCCGGTTTTCCACTTTTTACAGCAACAAAAGCTTTGTTGGAAAGAACTTTCTGAAACTGCTCAATCTGGGTCAACGTCAGGTCTTTGTTGAGAAATATCTGAATCTCAAAGTTCTCTTTCACAAACTTGTTCAGTTGATTTCCTGATAGTAAGACCAGGCCGAAGATTCCGAGATTAAATAAGGCCAGTGCCATTGTGAAAACCAATGACCAGGTATTACCTGTACCAAGCGACTTCTTATTCATGGCTGCAAATAACCGGAAGAATATTGAAAATACGTCTCACTTAAACAGGTCTTTTCATTAATTCGGATCCACATCCAGAATCCATTGTACACTTTTGTGATCTTTTAAAGAAGAAATCCACTTCAGGTCTTCCATGAGAATCTTCTTCACATGCGAAACAGAGACTTTCTCCGGGATTTTGATCAGCACGTGAAAAATGAATTGATTCCTCAATCGGGCAATCGGAGGGGCTTCCGGTCCGAGCACCATGTCAGTCCCTAGTTTTTTTACCAGGTCTGCAGTCAGGATTTCAATGGCCAACCGGGCATTTTCTTCTGTTTTATGTCTCGATGTGATCCGGATCAACCTTGAGAAAGGAGGGAATCCAAAATCCTGTCTATGAAGAATTTCCTGTTCGTAAAATAAAATGGTCTCACCGTTGGCCACCATCGAAAAAACAGGATGGTACGGTTTATTGGTCTGAACCATCACCATTCCTTTTGTCTCACGTCTTCCAGCCCTGCCAGCTATCTGGTTGAGTAATTGAAATGTCCGTTCATTGGCTCTGTATTCCGGATAATGCAGCACCCTGTCGATATCAAAAACTGCAACGAATGTTACGTTTTCAAAATCCAGCCCCTTCGTTACCATCTGAGTTCCCACCAGAATATCAATTTCATGGTGACTCATCCGTTTCAGAATCTGCTCATAGCTTTTCCTGCTTTGGGTTGTATCCTGATCCATACGTGAAATCCGGAAACCGGGAAGCAACTGATTCAGGGATTCTTCCAACTTTTCGGTCCCGTATCCAAAGGTTTCGAGCTGCACTGAACCACAGGAAATGCATTGAGAAGGAACATCACAAGTGTATCCACAATAATGGCAATTCAGTGATCGTTTTGCCTGGTGAAGTGTCAGCGAAACATCGCATGAAGGACAATATGGAATCCAGCCGCAATCGGTGCACTGCATATAAGGTGCATAGCCCCGGCGGTTTTGAAACAGGATCGACTGACGTTTGTTGTCATATGCATCCTGAAATCCATCCAGTACTTTTTGCGAAATATCCAGCTTCATCTGCAGGGTCCTGGATGCAAGTTTCATGTCCACATACCGGATTTCCGGCATTTGGGATTCTCCGAAACGCTGAAGCAAAGGGACAAAATGCCATTTACCACTTTTGGCCTTATAATAACTTTCTACTGACGGAGTAGCCGATCCCAGCAGAACTCCGGCTCCGTGCAAATGTGCCAGGTAAATGGCGGCGTCCCGTCCGTGATAACGCGGTGATGGTTCTGTCTGCTTGTACGACGAATCGTGTTCTTCATCGGCTATCACCAGGCCCAGGTTCCGGAATGGAAGGAAAACTGCCGAGCGGACACCCACCACGAGGTTAAGTCTGCCGGAATCAATCCCTTCCCATACTTCCATTTTATCTGATAAACTTGCCCTGCTGTGATACACACCCATGGATTCTCCAAACACCATCCTAAGGCGTGAAACAATCTGAATGGTGATGGCAATTTCCGGAAGGAGAAGAAGACACTGTTTGCCTTCATCCAGTCGGCTGCTGAGAAGGTTAATGTATATTTCTGTTTTGCCGCTGCCGGTTACACCCATCAATAAGACGGTTTTATTCGCTTCAAAACCTGTTTCAATGCCAGCAAGAGCTGTAGCCTGGATTTCAGACAGAACCGGGCGTACGACTGGTTCACTCGAAATCTTCCCAAACGGCAGTACTTTTTCACGGGTCTGAATCAGTATTTTTTTACGCCCGAGCTTGAGCAACGCTTTTTTTTCGTCCTCGTTCATCCGGAACTCATCCTTGTTCAGTTCGAAAGTGCCGGATCCTTCCTGACTGAAGTGAGTTAGACTCAGAAAACGAAGCAGCAAGGCTTCTTCATCAGGTTTCTCTGCCAGTATCTCAAATACTTTCTCCAGGCCAGTGTCATCCCTGTACTCTGCACTGAGCCGTAAGATGGATTGAGTGCGGGGTTTGTAATTTTCAACCAGTTCATCATAAATGAGAATTTTGCCTTCTGCCTGGAACTGGCGAATCTTTTTCAGCCATGCTTTACCTGGGCCAAGAACTTTGGAAATTTCAGATAAGGAAAGCTTTTTGTTCTTTTCCAGACTCTTGAAAAACCAGGTTTCTTCACTCGACCATTCTTCTTGTTGCCAGTTAAAATCGGGATGTAACTGAACATGAGATTCGGAACTCAGCCGGTGAGCTGCCGGCACTCCCGCCAGAATGACTTCGCCAACCGAACAACCGTAGTAGGCAGCAAGCCAGTCAAAAAATCGCATCCGTTTTTGATCCAGATAAGGACTTTCATCCACCACGTCAATGAGACTTTTGGGCTCATATCCTTCTGGTACATCTGAATGAATCTTCCAGACAAATCCGGTGTAGAGTTTCTTTCCTTTTAAGGGAACAATTACCCGGAACCCAGGTTGAATTTCTTCATCCGAGTGAATGAGGTAGGTGAGGGGTTTGGGTAACGCCAGTGGCAGCCAGACTTCGGCAAAGTACTTTTTTGTTGTTGCGGACAGTCCGATTTCCATGGTGGGTTATTTGAGAAATCTTTGGACAAAAGATTGTAAGACAGGAGATTGGGTGTCTTGTTTCACCATGCATTGGAAATGACCTTCTGGGCATGCTGAAAATCCGATTTTTGAGCATGGCCGGCATTGTAAATCCTTTACTTCCAGATTGATAAATTCTGTTTGGTATGGATACATTCCAAGTCTGGGTGTGGTATTTCCCCAAATGGCGACTGTTGGTTTTTTGAAGGCAGCCGCAATGTGCATCATTCCGGTGTCGTGGGTGATGATCATCGAGGACAATTGAATAAGATAAGATGAACCACCAATGGAAAATTGCCCACAGGCATTCCAGATGTATTGTCCGGGAAATCCAGCATTTCCATTTATAATTGTTTCACCGGCTTCCCTGTCTTCTTTTCCGCCAATGATCAGGACCGGTGCCGGAATCCAGGATAGAATTTCCAACCATTTTACCGCAGGCATCCGTTTTGTAGCATGAGTGCCTCCAATGGAGAAAACAACAAATTTTCGGTTGTGGAAAGCTTCCGGCAAGTCTTGTTCCGATACTGATTCGCATTCACATGGATAAAAACCCAGCCCTTTGTTGTCGTTCTCAATTCCTAAAATACTGGCTGTTTTCAGATAACGGTCAACAATATGCGTATTTGGAAGGTAGTCTTTTTTGAATCGAACATACAGCCATTTCCGGATGTTTTCTTTTGAGAAGTGTACCGTTGGCCGATTCAGGGCAATTGCGATAATCCGGCTTCTGAGATTGTTATGGAGATCCAGAATCAGATCAAATTTCTCTTTTTTCAATTCATGGATAATGGAGCTGAGGTTCTCGTCGAAAAGATGTAGCTGGTCTATGTATGGATCAAATTCCAGAAGAGATTTGAATTTCTTCCGGGTCAGATAATGCACGTTTGCTCCGGGAACCTGGGTTTTTACGATTCGGCTGACTGGAGAAGTGAGCACAATATCGCCAATGGAAGAAAATCGAATCAGGAGTATTTTCACACAGGATGGCTCTGATCAGAGCAAGGAAAGTTGGGCTTTCATTTTCACCGGAAGTCTGGCGCACACTCTTTCATAAGAATGATCGATCCAACCAAGGATTTCCTGGCGGTTATAGTTTCCTTTCAGCACGATGGTGTTCCAGTGCTTTTTGTTCATGTGGTAGCCAGGAGTGATGGTGTTATATTTTTCTCTGAGTTCAATAGCCAGTTCCGGTTCACATTTTACATTGATACTGTCTGGTTGGTCAATGTTGGTGAGAAGAAAGGCTTTCCCTAATACCTTGAATACAAGTGTCTGGCTGTCAAACGGGAACTCTTCGGTGGTCCCGGCTTTGGAAAGACAATGTGATCGGATATCTTCCAGATTCATCGCATCGCAAGTTTCAGGATCAACATAACAACCCCGACCAGAAACATTACAATACTGATTTTGTTGATTGTATGCATCGCCCTGATGTTGAAATTACTGGGTCTCGCCGGGTCGTTTTTTCTGAAATAATAACCCAGCACTTCCGATAGCCCAGGCGATTTTTTCAGGTCCGGTTGTTTTTGATTTTCCATAATCTTTTTATGATTTGCAAATTAACAGCTTAACACGAAAAGGGTTGTTCCGGTGGGCAGAAATCTTTTTGAATTTCTTTACATTTGGAAAATCAACACTACAACCATGAAAAACTACTTTAACACAACTTTATTCAGGCTTTGTTTGTTCCTGATCGGCAGTACCCTGTTCTGTTTCAGTGCGGTGGCCAAGATTTCAGCATCAGTTGACTACCTGATTTTTCCAGCGGAAAATGGTGGAGGAAGGTTGATTCTTCTTTTTGGAGTGGATGGTAATTCCATTCGGTATAAAAAGCAGAACAGCGGATATCTCGGTACTATGTCGTTTGCGATTGCCGTAAACGATTCCGTCCGTAATTATTTTGCTGAAAATATGGATCTGAATTCGCCCCTTCTGAAGGATTCGTCCCAGTTTGACCGCCGGTATTCTGCCATGAAGGAAATTGCTCTTCCAGCAGGAAATTTCACAGTGGATATGTTAATTTATGATCCCAACAGCCTGGATACACTAAAGGAAAAGTTGAACTTCAGTATAAAAATGCCGGATGCGAAACTGAAGCCAGTCTGCAGCGACTTGATGCTCATGGAACCTGAATATTATGATCCATCTAAGTCCGTTTTTGAGCAAAAAAATCAGGCAATAAGGTCTTCCGATTTTTACATGAAGGCTGACACAATTCTTCGGTTTTACTCAGAAGCACACGGGATTATGAAAGACAAACCCGCAGGCAATCCATTGGTGAGCCGGGTCCGGGTTCTTGAACAAAGTTCAAAGAAAGGGCTGGATGAATTCGGCAAAATCAAAAGGGTAAAATCAGGGTTGAATATGGCGTATATCACGGATCTTTCCATTAAGAATCTTCCATCCGGAAACTATATTCTAATTTGGGATCTGATTGATACTTCCGGGAAAGTTATTGCGGTGTCCTATCGTGATTTCAGAAAAAGCAATCCGGGACTGAAACAGGAATTTGTAGAAGGCAATACGCCAACCGGCGATCAGGGACTGGCGGCAGAAATTGAAAAGCTTTCACCAGAACAAAGAAAACATATGGTGGCCAGCCTGCTGCCGATCGCCAGTACCTCAGAACAGTCCACCATCGACTATCTTCGGAAAAAAGGAACAGAGACGGAAGTGAATAACTATCTCGCATCCTTCTGGTCCAAACGTTCTGGTCAGAATGCAACGAAAGAGTTTAAACAATACCATAATCTGGTTGTGCACGCTGATGGAAAGTATTCAACCCAAACGATGAAGGCCTATCAGACTGAACGTGGTCGCATTATGCTACAATATGGTAAACCGAATATTATTGAGAATGAGTATTCTGACCGTAACAGGAAGGCCATGCAAAACCTGAATACCGTCCCTTACGAGGTTTGGTATTATTACAATCTGGAGGTTCCAGTGAAACAGTCAGACGTGATGTTTGTCTTTGTTCAGCAAAACAGGGGAAATGATAACTACCGCCTGATTCACAGTAGTGCCATTGGTGAAGTACGCAATGGCGAATGGCGAAGTGTAGTGGAGAATAATGCCACCTATAATTTCGATCGCCTCAGTCCGAACGACCGTAACGAGCAGGCAAATCCAAAAACTGCCCGATAAAACTCAACCAAACTTGTTTTTTTTTATCTTTCTTTCATATCTGCCTTTGCCGGTTCTTTATGGGATCAGCAACGTTTTGTACTGGATTTTATACAAGCTGGCTGGCTATCGGGTAAAAGTTGTGAGGCAAAATCTGCGGAATAGTTTTCCGGAGAAATCACGGGCAGAATTGCTGCGGATTGAGAAAGAATTTTACAGCCACCTTTGCGATCTGATTGTCGAAATCATCAAACTTCTGACTATTTCTGAAACAGAGCTTAAGCGCCGGGTTAGTCATGAAAATCCACGTTTTCTGGATCCGTATTTTCAAAATGGGGGATCTTTTATCACGATGGCTTCTCATGTGGGAAACTGGGAATGGCTTTTGCTGGCCAATAAATTGTACATCGGCTGTGATATTGATATAGTCTATAAACCTCTTAGTAGTCCGTTTTTTGAGAAATTGTTTTTGAGAATCCGGTCCCGGTTTAACACGTTTCCTGTACCCAGTACAAAAATCCTTCGGATTGAGGTTGACCGAAAAGCGATTCCCCGTTGTATTGCCATGGCAGCTGACCAAACACCTGGTCCGGAAGGTTCATTTGCAGGCTGGTTTCTGAATCAGCCGACTTTATTTTTTAAAGGACCACAAAAAATATCTCAAATGTTTTTGTATCCGGTTTTCTATTCCGGCATCAGAAAGACTGGCAGGGGTTACTATCAGTTATTTGTGGAGAAAATTGAAGAAACGGCGGATAAAAATGAAAACTATATTTTGCTGGAATTTGCCCGTAAACTCGAACGTGATATTCAGGAAAACCCGCCCTATTGGCTTTGGTCGCATAAACGTTGGAAACATGCCATCCCACAGAACATGATGGCTTCCCTGGAAAAACAAAAAGAGTTCCTGAAACCAGAAACTCTTTCGTAGCGGAGACGGGAATCGAACCCGTGACCTCAGGGTTATGAATCCTGCGCTCTAACCATCTGAGCTACCCCGCCAAAATGGGAGTGCAAAAGACTGATTTTTGTATAAGAATTGCAAATCTTCAAAGTAAAATTTTACTTTTGCGGCCCGTTTATAAAACCACGGTACCCGAATATGGGAAAATTTAAGTTTACCAATGAGTTTGAGTTTCAGGCTTCACCTAAAATCCTGTTCGAATTTATTAGTACGCCCGTGGGGTTGTCGCAATGGTTTTGTGACCGTGCCACAACCACTCTGCATAATGCCTGGAACCTTGTCTGGGACGACACAGACCATCCGGCTCTACTGACCCACAACAAGCCTCACAAACTTGTTCGGTTTCAGTTTCAATCGCAAGAGACTGAAGACACAATCGATCCGGCTTACATTCAGTTTGAGATCGAAAAAAGTGAACTTACCAGGGTTGCCTTTCTGAAAATTACCGATTATTCCAATATGACCAATCGTCAGGAACTGGAAGAGCTGTGGGAAAATCTGATCGGTAATCTGAAAACTGTGATCAGAGAAAAGTAAGAACCCTGGTTTTTGAGGTCAACCATGCTCAAGAAGCTTGATAAACTGGTAATAAAGGCGTTTATTCCGCCCTTTGTCCTCACATTTTTTGTCGTTATTTTCATTTTGCTGACGCAGTTCATGCTCAAGTATTTTGACGACTTTGTCGGTAAGAACCTGAGCTTCCGCACGTATGC
>Ga0209097_10002359_pt1 | contig 15286 bp, 20 predicted proteins | sample AD_UKC052_MetaG_FD_184419 | JGI IMG/M metagenome (GOLD analysis project Ga0209097, IMG submission 184419) | Active sludge microbial communities of municipal wastewater-treating anaerobic digesters from USA - AD_UKC052_MetaG (SPAdes) (version 2) | ecosystem: Engineered > Bioreactor > Anaerobic >... | reverse complement strand
GGCGTCAATAACCGGATCAAGGTCATCAAGCGCATGGCCTACGGCTTCCGCGACTCAGCCTATTTCTTCCTGAAGATCAAGGCCGCCTTCCCCGGAAAAGCGCGATGAACCTTTTTTTATCCTTACAGTTCTGGCACGTTCCAGTCAAAGCCGGCCGCTCGTGGGGGTAGATTCTGGGGTATCTCGGGGGTACACCCCCAGCGATACCCCCAAGGCGGGGATACCCCCAGCCGGAGATACCCCCATGCCGCTGACCGAAACCCAGATCAAGGCCCTCAAGCCTGGCGAGAAGGCCCGCAAGGTGGCCGACGAAAAAGGGCTTTACCTTCTGGTTCAACCCGGTGGCGGCAAGCTGTGGCGACTCAAGTACCGAGTCGAGGGCAAAGAGAAGCTGCTGGCCCTGGGCGCCTACCCCGATGTTTCCCTCAAGATGGCTCGAGAGCGCCGGGACGAAGCCCGCCGGCTGCTGGCCGATGGCATTGACCCCAGCGAACATCGCAAGGCCCACAAAGCATCCCGCGAAGACGCCCAGGCCAACAGTTTCGAAGCCATCGCCCGGGAGTGGTTCACCAAGATGCTGCCCACCTGGGTGCCTGGCCACGCCGACAAGATCCTGCGGCGCCTGGAGCGTGACGTGTTTCCCTGGATCGGCAGCAAGCCAGTTGCCGAAGTCTCTGCCCCCGACCTGCTCTCCGTAGCCCGCCGCATCGAGGCCCGCGGACGCCTGGAGACGGCCCACCGAGCCCTGCAGAACTGCGGGCAGGTCTTTCGCTACGCCGTGGCCACCGGCCGTGCCGAGCGCGACCCGACTGGAGATCTGCGGGGCGCCCTGCCCCCGACCCGAGAAAAGCACATGGCCGCGATCACCGACCCTGTCGAGGTGGGCGCCCTCCTCCGTGCCATCGATGCCTTCCGGGGCACGCTGATCGTTCAATCCGCCTTGAAGCTGTCGGCACTGGTGTTCGTCCGGCCTAGCGAGCTGCGACAGGCCGAGTGGTCAGAGATCGATCTCGAAAAGGGCGAGTGGAACATCCCGGCCAGGAGGATGAAGGGCTGGACCCGCAAGGGCATCACCACGCCGCACCTTGTCCCCCTCGCGCCCCAGGCTGTGGCGATCCTGCAAGACTTGCAACCGCTCACCGGCCGCGGCTTACACGTGTTTGCCGGCCGTGACCCCAGGAAGCCCATGAGCGAGGCCGCCGTGAATGCTGCCCTTCGCCGCATGGGCTACGACACCAAAACCGAGATGACCGGGCACGGCTTCCGTGCCATGGCCCGGACGATTCTTCACGAAGAGCTTGGTGTTGATCGGGAGGTGATCGAACACCAACTGGCCCACGCCGTCCCCGATGCCTTGGGCACAGCCTACAACCGAACGAAGTTCATCAAGGACCGGCGCCGGATGATGGATCTGTGGGCGGACTATCTGGGGCGGCTCAAGGCTGGGGGTGCGGTGATAGAACTGAATGAACGGGGGGCTGCATGATCAAAACGACTTTCGTTACTTTGGCGAAGGCGGCGGAACGGCTTGGCTCCGATGAGACTGAGCTGCTTATTGCGTGCATAGAAGATCGGATTCGCATTTATGGGCTTGTTCAAGGGGATATATGTGCCACCCCTTGGGGGGTGAATGAGCAAGGGAATTGGATTGCGCTATCTGAACCAGCTCGCTACACGAAAGCGTTTGCGATGATTTCCGGGGGGGGGCGCAAAAGACATGCTGGTCTGCGGGTTCTCACTATTTGGCGGTTTATTGGAAGTTGATGGTGACGGCGTGGAATGGAACAACGAGGGTGATATGTCTGGTGATGGGTTCTTGCCGCAACGTGCTGAACGCCACCTTCTGTTCATGAAATCGGAGCATTTGGATAACTGGCTAAGGTTCAGCGGGGTACCCACGTCGGATGGCCGAAGGGCACGCGTACCAAAGGACGGGAACCGCGACTTCCGCTCCAATCGGCTCGCTTTTCTCAATCAAGCCTCTGACAAGTTCTGGGGCAATGCGGACAAAAACAACCCCGCCACCCATCCGTCTAACTCCCGGGTGAAAGAGTTTCTGGAAAAAAATGGATTTTCAGGGTCTTTGGCTGAAAAAGGCGCTTCTATCATCCGCCCTGATTGGGCTCATCTGGGGCGAAAGCCGGATTCATGAAGTATTGCTTTATTAAAGCAACCTTGAACCCACCACCCCACCCCCAGGGGTAAGTCATTGAAGGGCAATCTTATTTGTGCCCTTTTTTGACCAAACGAGCGGCGGGTACACCCGTAAAGGTGACCCCCTTTAGGTTTCCTGTAGCAGACAACATCGCTCTAATTCTTGCCATGTGCTCCGGGCCGTTCCGGAGCGATCCGACAGGATGCAAACACATGGCAAAGAAAGTCACCGGCGCCCTGGATGTCCCTCTCGTAATCCTTCGCCGCCCCGAAGTCGAAGCCCGTACCGGGCTTGGCTGCTCCACGATTTACGACGGCATCAAAGCCGGCACGTTTCCCGCCCCTATTCAGCTTGGCCCCAAATCTGTCGGCTGGGTTGAATCGGAGATCAACGCATGGCTTGCCGCTCGCATTGCGGCCCGTGATGCCACCCGAAGCACGTCGCGAAACGGGGGCCAGTAATGCCCCGGAAGAAACGGACCACGGCAAGCGGGTCCCCGTTGTCGCTCATCGGTTCTCGTCTGGCCGAAGATCTGCGGGAAGCCGATGAGCTGGCGGCCGCGATCAACTCCAGGGCGAGCCCGGAAGACCGCCTGCAAATAGCCCTCTGGCTGGCAGTCGAGCGCCTGAACCGCACGATTCAAGCGGCCGCCCCCGCCCCCTGGGAGTTCAGCAGGGAGGCCACCTACGACAAGGCGCGCACCATTGGTGTTGCGCCTGCCACTGGAGAGTGCTGGCAAGCCCTCGCCCAGCGCCTAAAGCAGGTTCGGGGTGGCCCGCGGAATGATCGATACCGCATCGATCCTGGCCCAGTTCCGCCAGGCTGCCGAGGCCCGCGGCCTCCTGCTCCCCGACCACCTCGACGCTGACGGCAAGCTCCATCGCTGCGAGCTCCGGGACGGCCCCAAGGGCAAGAAGGATGGCGCCTACCTGCTGCACCTGGATGGTGTGCCGGCCGGTGGCTTCCAGAACTTCAAGGACGGCATCGAGTGGGAGAACTGGCGGGCCGACATTGGCCGCCAACTCACCCCCGAAGAGGAGGCCGCCAGCCGTGCCCGGATCGAAGCCCAGCGGGTTGCCCGCGAGGCCGAAGCCAAGGCCAAGCGGGACAAGGCACGCCGCAAGGCAAACGCGATCTGGAACAACGCCACGCCGGCCCCGGACGATCACCCCTATCTGCTCCGCAAGGGTGTGCTGGCCCATGGCCTGCGCGTGGGATCGTGGCCCAAGTGGCAGGAGGTGCGCCCCGGTGAGTGGCGAGAGGAGCGCATCCCCGGCGCCTTGCTGGTGCCCATGCGCAGCGCCTCGGGCACCCTGCACAGCCTGCAGGCGATCTACCAGGACAAGGTGAATGGCCGGGATAAAGACTTCCTGCCCGGGGGCGAGAAGGCCGGCAAGTTCCACCTGATTGGTGAGGTGTCGCCGGATCTGCCCCTGTGTGTGGCCGAGGGCTACGCCACGGCCGCCAGCATCCACCAGGCCACCGGCTGGCCCGTTGCCGTGGCCTTCGATGCCGGTAGCCTGGAGGCGGCCGCCAAGGCCCTGCAGGAAGCCTACCCGGCCGCCCGGTTCATCCTGTGTGCCGACGATGACGCCTTTGGCGAGTGCTTCGCTTGCAAGGCACCGGTTCGGGTGGAGGATGGCGACACCTGCCCGGCTTGTGGCCAGCCTCACAAACGGCGCAACGCGGGTCAGATCCGGGCACGGGAGGCTGCCCAGGCGGTGGGCGGTGTGGTCGCCTCGCCTCTGTGGCCCGATCCGGCCGCCAGGTGGGAGGGCTTCCAGCAGACCGGCAAGGCCCCCACGGACTTCAACGACCTGCATCAGATCGGCGGGCTCGATGCCGTGCGCCAGATCCTGGCCGCCGCACGAACAGCCCTGAAGGATGCGGCCGAGCTCGCGGCGCTCTCCGCGGAAGCGGTACTGCCGACCGATCCGGAGCCGGCCTCCCCCGCGCCGGAAGTCACCCCGGAAGCATCAGAAAAGCCGCCAACCAAGCCTGCCCGAAAGACCCGCAGCAGGGCCCCCGCCGATGGCGTAAAGCAAGCTGCATCGGGTGGTGAGGTATTCGAGCTGCGCGACGGCCAAGACGGACGCGGGGTGTATCGCCTCAAGGTCGAGCGCCGGGGCGAAGGCTGGGAGACCGTCGAGCAGTTCGTCTGCGCCCCGCTGGAAATCACGCATCAGGTGCGTGACGCCCGGGGGGAGAACTGGCAACGCCTGGCCGCCTTCAACGACCACGATGGCCGGCGCCGCCGGGTGCTGGTGCCCGATGACATGCTCGAAGGTGACGGTGCCGCCCTGGCCCGGCTGCTGCGGGCTCAAGGCCTGTTCATTGGCGACAACAAGGGCGGGCGGCTCAAGATGTACGTGAACCGTTCCCGCCCCGCTGCCCGGGCTCGCCTCACGGCCCGCATCGGCTGGCACGACGACTGCACCGAGCCGGGCCGGTGGTCTTACGTCCTGGGGGGCGATGCTGACCCCCTCGCATCTGACGGGGCGGAGCTCTGGCTGCACCAAGCCGGAGGGAGCGGGCATGCCCAGTTCAAGGCGGCCGGCACCCTCGACGACTGGCAAGCCAATGTGGCGGCCCTGGCCGTGGGGAACAGCCGGCTCACCTTCGCCCTGTCGGCCGGGTTCGCGGGGGGCCTGTGCTGGCTGCACCCCAATGTGTCCGGCGGCTTCCACTGGGCGGGGGGCTCAAGCCTCGGGAAGTCGGGCCTGCTCTACGGCACGGCGAGCCTGTGCGGGGCTCCCACCTACCGTAAAACATGGCTCCTCACGGCAACGGCCATCGAAGGTGTTGCTGCTGGCCACTGTGATGCACCGCTGCTGCTGGACGAGCTCAAGCAAGCCGGCAACCCCAGGGACGTGGCACAGGCCGCCTACATGCTCACCAGTGGGCAGGGCAAGGGGCGAGGGCAAGCCGCCGGGGGGCTGCGGGAGACCGCGTCCTTCTCGCTGCTGTTCCAGTCGAATGGAGAGATCGGCCTCACGCAGTTCCTCGAGGAGAACCAGGAGCGGGCCTACGCCGGCCAGGAGGTGCGTTTCTGCGAGCTGCCCGCCGGTGCCGGCTTCGGCTGCTGGGACGTCCTGCACGGCCTGCCCGATGGCGCCCGCTTCACCGAGACCCTGCAGCGCAACGCGGCCAAGCACTACGGCACGGCCTACCCCGAGTTCATCTGCCGGACGATCCAGGAACGTGAGGCGATGCCCGCACAGTTCGAGGCACTGCGCCGCGCCTTTGAAGAACGCGCCCTGACCAGGAAAGCCGGTGGCCAGGCTATCCGGGCCGCGACCCGCTTTGCAGCGGTGGCCTATGCCGGCGAGAAGGCCACCGAGTGGGGCTTGACGGGCTGGCCCCAGGGTGAGGCCGTCAAGGCGTCATTCCGCATGTTCCAGGACTGGCTGCAGGCCTTTGGTGGCGAGGAGAACCGGGAGCCGCGGAAGATGGTGGAGCAGGTGCAGAACTGGGTTCAGGCCCATGCCGGCGCCCGTCTCGAAGACATGCGCCGGCCGAGCATCTCCGACACCCACGCCCCACGGACGATGAACCGGGCCGGCTGGAAGCGCCCCACCAAGGAAACCGCAAGCCTTCACGAGAAGGATCACGTTTTCGAGTACCTGATTTATCCCACGGTCTTCAAGCAGGAGCTGTGCACCGGGTTCGATCCGGCGCAGGTGGTCAATGAGCTGCTGAAGCGCCGGCTGCTCAAGCACGGTGACGGGAAGAACGTGGCCGTGCGGGTCAGGGAGCCGGGCGGGGGCGAGAACAGCCGCTTCTACTGCATCACACCGACCATTCTGGAATGGGGGGGCGCCGATGATTGACCCCACATGGCCCCCCGCTCCGCGGCGCACCGGGTGGGCGCAATGCCCCCGTGGTCCGCCTGGCAAGGTCGCTCGACCTCCAGCCTTACCTCTCCTAAGTGTCAGACCAAACCCTATTAGCCAAGCAATGAAACTCTCTACCAGGAACAAAGTGATGAAAACCAATATGCAAGCCTCCAGCGTCTCCAACGAACATCAAGCCATGCGGGCCCTGTGGCATTCGTACATCGATGAACAGAATCGACTCAAGAGCCGGGAATCAAAGCTTTCATCCGAAAGCGAGCAACTCCTCCGGGAGGTGGAGGCGGCACAGCGGGAGCTGGGCGAGATAACGCCCGTGGTGTTCGTGGAAGGTCAAGCCCGTCATCCCGATACGAGCCGGCTGAACAGGAAGATTGAATCGATCGGCCTCAAGCGGGACAAGATCTTGTCGGAGCTGCAGGAATGCCGCGACAACATTTCTGCCGCACCCAAGGCCCTGCCCGACTCCATCGTGTTGGCGATTCCAGTGTTTCGCGAGAAGGTGCGTGAGGTAGAGCACCGGGCCGCCACTATCGCCGCGCACATCACCGAGCAAGAGGAAAGGCTGGAGGTGCTGCAGCAGCGGCGGGCCGATGCAGACAGCCAGATAGCGACTCTTCGCGCCAAGATCTCCTTGTCAAAGGCACATGCCCTGCTCTCTGGCCAGCAAGATGCCTCGCCGGAAGAGATGGCCAAACTGACAACCCTGGAGGCCGCCGCGAATAGCCACGCTGCGGAGATCTCGAACATCGAAATGCTTCTGGAAGGCCTGTCGGGCGTGCGAGCTGCGGTCGAATCCGAGCTGAAGCTCGCCAGCCATGAGAGCAGGGGCAACGAAACCCGGATTGCCCGTATCGTCTTCGACCGCGAGCGCAAGGCCCTGATTGAGGAGGTGCAGTCCCTGGTCAGTGCGCGCATGGTGCGCCTGCATGCGCTGGGCCAGTTGCTCCATGCCGTGTATCCCCATGCGTACGACGTCCTTGAAGATTGCCGGCTGACCCCGCCGAACAGGGACGATATCTCCCGTGTGTTTCACGTCCTGACGACCGCCCCGGCCTGATCCCGCCGAGCAGGCTCAAGGGTCTCGATACGCCAGCCTTCGGGCTGGCGTTTTGCCAACCCGAAGGCATATCAAAAGGAATCAGGCAGATGGTTGACTGGGCAGAAATAGTGCGTGTATCGGTGCCAGATTTGCCTAAAAATGAGGCAAAACAGGCCTGTTCCGACCAGACAGGTCGGAACAAAACAAAGTCACCAAACCATTGATTTAAAACGGAAACAAGAGCTTTGTTCCGACGTTCCGACCGTTCCGACCATTTTTGAATGCTCTAGGGTCGAAGGTAACGAAAATTGCAATCCAAGGTCATTTAGCAGCCCGGCCGGTGATGATGTCAAAGGCCTGTCTGCGCCAACGAAAGCACCCCATCAGCAGACCTGCCGGAGCTGCACCCACCTCGCTCGGCCCGGCCTCTCGGATGGGCTCTGTGGTGGCCGATCAGACCTTCCCCCTGCCTTCGGCCCTGGGCACCCCCTGCGCCAGTTGCCCGCCGATCACGGGGCAGAGTGCCCCAACTGGGCACTGCACGAATGCTGGTGAGGGTGCCTGAAATCGGCTTGAGGGTAGGCGCGGGTCCTTCCCAGGGGTATCCCTTTCACGGGTAATTCGCGCCGCGTTCGCTCTGTAGATAGAAGGCTCTATAGGGTGAGTTAGTTCTACTCTATCGGCATACACGCGAGCGCTCAATGAGGGTGGCGGATCGAACCGGATCAGGACGGCAGGCCTTGCCTGGCCAGGCGTTGGGGGTGGTCAGCGGCTGCCCCCTGCCATCCGTGGCCGTCGCCCCGCATGAGGTGTGGCGCAAAACCGACCTGCATAAGCGCCCCATGCGGCAGGGTCGGACTGCCCCAAACCGGTCGGAACGGTCGGAACAGTCGGAACGAAAACCGGAAAGCCAAGCGGGCGCGGCTTTCGAAGGGTGCTAGTTGTTCCTACTCTCTGTTCACTAAGTAGGAACAGTCGGAACATTTCGATGCTTCAAGCTCCTGGCCTGCGCAGTCTGGCGGCGAACCCTCACCCCCCGGCTTTCCTGGATCGTGCAGGCGTCTGCACAATCAAGCCGGCCGGCCCGGCCTTCGGGTTGCCTGAAGTCACCCCGGTGTGTGCGTCTTCAGCCACTCTTTCAGGGCCGCATCGATGCGGCTTTGCCACCCAGCGCCACTGGCCCGGAAGGTCTCCACCAACTCCCGAGAGAGACGTATGGTAATGCGCTCCTTGGTGACCACCGGCAGGCGCCGGCCGCGACGGACGCCAGGCTTAACCGCCGCCCACTCGGCATCGGTCATGGGCTGGGCATCGGGGTCGGCCTGGGCTGCTGCGGTGGCGGTGGCATCCTCTTCCGGCGTCGGGATGAGGGTTCCCGGTTTGAGTTTCAGCATGGCGCTGGCACCTCTCTGCTGTCGGTTTTGTGCAGGTTGATGATGCGCCGGCCGTCTTCACGATCCACAAAGACCAAGACATACAGGGCTTGACGAGCAAGCCCCCTCACGCCCATTATTCAGCCGTCACCTAAACAGAGGTGACCGGGTTTGGAAGCCCGAAACCTACAGGCCGATCAGGCCGCGCAAGCGGCTTTTTTACGTCGGCAGCATGGTGACGCCTGTTCAACGGCGGGGCCGTGTGGGGAGCCTTCGGGCTGCCGGTTTCCTGTAGGCCGGTCTTCCAACCTCACACGGTTCCGCCACCCCGTTTGGAAGCGGGGTGCGGAGACATAAACCGCACTACAGGAGCATCACACCATGGCAACACTCGCCTTGGCGTGCGGACGTCTGCACGCGCCCACATCCCCCGCTCGATCCCTGCAGCTATACCGCGCCCTGCGCCCCTTGGTCGGCCCCGTGCTGGCCTGGCGTTTGGGTTTCGCGTGGAGTGCGGCAGCATGACCTCCAGGGCTCAACCCAAAGCACACCGAGGGGCGGAAGCCGTCTCCATACAGCAACGCCGCTACCTGGTGCGGGAAGCCAGTGCGCTCTACGCCTCACCCATCAGCCGATGCGTAATGGACCCGGCCACCATGACCCGTGAAGACCGGCTGATTGCCCGCGCCAAGAAGGTGCTTTCCCGGCGTCTGGGGGAGCCTGGGGCGGTTTTCAGTAGTCCGCATGCTGTCCGGGATTTCTTGGTCTTCGAGTTGGCCGAGGTGGCCCGGGAGGTTTTCTACGCCATCTTCCTGGACGCGCAAAACCGGGTTACCTCGTGCGAACCCCTATTCGTTGGGACGCTTACCCAGACCAGCGTGTACCCGCGTGAGGTGATTAGAAGATGCATTGAGCTGAATGCCGCTGCAGTCATCCTTGCTCATAACCACCCGTCTGGTGTGACGGAACCCAGCATGTCCGACCGCGCCCTTACCAATTCGCTGAAAAGCGCGCTTGCCATGATCGATGTGTGTGTCATCGATCACTTCATCGTGGGTGGCACCGCCCGCCCCATGAGCTTCGCTGAAAGGGGGCTGCTGTGACCGCCCCCACCTTCTTCACCCCCGCCCCCTGGCACCGCGCCGGACACCGCAGCATCGCGGCCGGCGTGGGCATCAGCCGGGTCACCATCTGCGAGCTGTATTCATGGGGCGACTGCTCCGAGGCCGATGCCAACGAAGCCTTGATCACCGCCGCCCCGGATCTGTTTGCCGCTGCCGAAGCCGCTGCCGCGGTGCTCGCCAAGGGCCGGTGGCGCCTGGACAGCCCCGACCCCGAAGCGGTGGCCCTGTGCAAGCTGCTGCGTGCCCTGGATCTGGCCCGGGGCGTGATGCTCGCCCCCGGGAGGCCGGCATCATGACCGCGCCCCACTCAGACCCCCGCATCTTCTGGCGCTGCTCCCCGGGCCGGCGCCTGCCGGCCTACGCCCGCGACCTGGCCGACGCCCGGGCGCGGGATCTGGTGCCAGCCCAGCGGCAGGTGGCGGTGTATCTTGATCGCTGGCCGGTGGGGCGGGTGACGGCCCTGGGGCCGGCCATCTGCTTCCCGCCGGACTTCCACCCCGGGCGCCTGGACTGGCGTTACCTGGCCGCCCTGTCGGTGCTGGTGGTGACGCCGCCAGCGCCCGACCCGGAGCGCCTGCGCCACCTGCTGGCCGAGCTGGTGGCCGCCCGCCCCAAGCGGCTTATCCTGCTGCGCCCGGGCAGGGTGCCGGCTGCCGAGTTCATCATCAGCGAAACCCGCGGGGTGGAGGTGCAACCATGAAGGCCCCGCCCCCCTATGAGCCCGCCCGCCTTGATGAGCGGGCCGCCCTGGCCCCAGCCCTGGGCGACCCACGCACCTGGCCGGTAGCCTCCTGGCCCGATCCCCAGCCCTTGCCCGAGGGCCTGGCGCCGGTGGCCCCCTTCGACTACGCCCTACTGCCCGACCGCCTGCGCCCCTGGGTGCAGGACGTGGCCGACCGCATGCAGTGCCCGCCGGACTTCGTTGCGGTGCCTATGGTGGCCGCCTTGGGCAATCTGGTGGGCCGGCGCTGCGCCATCCGCCCCCAGGCCCGCAGCGACTGGCAGGAGTTCCCGAACCTGTGGGGCTGCATCGTGGGCCGGCCGGGGATGATGAAGAGCCCCGCCATGATGGCGGCCCTGGCCCCGCTGGTGCGCCTGGAGGCCCGCGATCTGGAGGAATGGACCGCTGCGCAAGGCCAGTGGCGGGCAGAAAGCGAGATCGCCAAGGCCCGAGCCGAAGCCCGCAAGAGCGAAGCCACCAGGGCGCTGCGGAAAGACCCGAACGCCCTGGTGGACGCGGCCAGCTTCCTGAGCCCCGATGCCGATGAAGCCCCCATCCTGCGCCGCTACACGGTGGCCAGCGCCACCGTGGAAGCCCTGGCCGAGAAGCTCATCGAGAACCCCCGCGGGCTGCTGGTGGTACGGGACGAGCTGCCCGGCTGGCTTGCCGGCCTGGACAGAGAGGATGCAGCGGAGCTGCGCGCCTTTCTCATGACCGGCTGGAACGGCAAGGACGGATGGACCTTCGACCGCATCGGGCGGGGCCACCGGCGCGTGCCGGCCGTGTGCCTGGGCGTGATCGGCGGTGCTCAGCCCGGCCCCCTGGGCGAATACCTGCGGGCCGCAATGCGTGGCGGGGCGTCGGATGACGGCATGCTCGCCCGCTTCGGCCTGCTGGTGTGGCCCGAGACGGGCGGCGCCTGGAAGAACGTGGACCGCTACCCCGACGGCCCGGCCAAGGATGCCGCCTTCCAGGTGTTCGAGGATCTGGACGCCCTCGATCCCCTGGCCCGGGGGGCCGAGCAGGAAGCCCCGAACGGCCCGCCCTTCCTGCGCTTCGGCCCGGAAGCCCTGGAGGCCTTCACCGAATGGCGCACCGGCTTTGAGGCGGAGCTGCGCACGGGGGATCTGTACCCAGCCCTGGAATCCCACCTGGCCAAGTACCGCAAGCTGGTGCCCGCCCTGGCCCTGGCCTTCCACCTGGCGGACGGCCACCACGGCCCGGTGGGCTTCGCCTCCACCCTGAGGGCACTGCACTGGAGCGTGTATCTGCAGACGCATGCCCGGCGATGCTACGGGGTGGCCCAGTCGGGCGAGGTGGATACGGCCAGGCGGATACTGGAGCGGGTGAGGAAGGGGGATCTACTGCGGGAGGGGTTTGGAAGCCGGGATGTGTGGCGCCCGGGGTGGTCCGGCCTGGCCGATCAGAAGCGTGTGACGGAAGGGCTTGGGCTGCTGGTGGAGCTGGGACACCTGGAGGAGTGGCAGGAGCCCTCCAGGACGAAGCCCCGCACCCTGTACGTGGTCAATCCCAAGGCGGTGCCGGTGCGGCACTGAGGGGAATTTCTGCCCATGTGCGCCCAGACCGTACTGCCAAAACTGTCTTTTCTGGATTTGGCAGTTTTGGCAGTGACCTCACGGGGGACGTTGGGGAAATTTTCGGGGCATTCCAGGTCAGCAGTAGGCACACGGCCCTGTCTGATGCTGCCTGAGCCTTAAGTGTGTATGCTACACACCATGAACAGTGCCGACGTGATCCGCTTGCTCAAGGCCGATGGCTGGGATGAAGTCGCCGTAAGGGGCAGTCATCACCAGTTCAAGCACCCCACCAAGCCCGGTCGCGTCACGGTGCCACACCCGAAGAAAGACCTTCCGCCCGGTACGCTGCATTCCATATTGAAGCAGGCCGGCCTGAAGTGATGGAGATCCAAACCATGCGCTATCCCGTTGCTATCGAACGTGGCGATGATTCCCGTGCTTGGGGGGTTGTCGTTCCGGACCTGCCTGGATGCTTCTCGGCGGGGGATACCCTTGATGAAGCAATCGAGAACGCCCGCGAAGCGATAGAGCTGCACATCGATGGCTTGCTTGATGACGGGGAGGCTGTGCCTATCGCCCGACCTGTTGGCGAGCATCAGGCCCGTGCAGAGTTTTCCGGATGGATCTGGGCCGTGGTGGAGATTGACCCCGCGATGTTGGATGACCAGGTGGAGCGGGTGAACATCACCCTGCCGCGCCGCGTGCTGTCCCGCCTGGATCGAGCCGCCAAGGCCGCAGGCGAAACGCGCTCAGGCTACATAGCCCGCCTGGCGATTGGTGGTCACGTGTAGTTCCGTCCTGCGAGTCTCCCAAGCAGCGCCGGGCATGACCCGGCGTTGTGCTTTCTGGCCAGGCATCAAAAAAGACTCGCGAAGGATGTCGCCTTTCAGGTCTTCGAGGAACTTGATGCCCTGGTCCGGGGGGACGAGCAGGAGGCCCCGGACGGCCCGCCCTTCCTGCGCTTCGCCCCAGAAGCCCTGGAGGCCTTCACCGAATGGCGCACCGGCTTTGAGGCGGAGCTGCGCACGGGGGATCTGTACCCTGCCCTGGAGTCCCACCTGGCCAAGTACCGCAAGCTGGTGCCCGCCCTGACCCTGGCCTTCCACCTGGCGGACGGCCACCACGGCCCGGTGGGCTTCGCCTCCACCCTGCGGGCACTGCACTGGAGCGTGTATCTGCAGACGCATGCCCGGCGATGCTACGGGGTGGCCCAGTCGGGTGAGGTGGATACCGCCCGGCGGATACTGGAGCGGGTGAGGAAGGGGGATCTGCTGCGGGAAGGGTTTGGAAGCCGGGATGTGTGGCGCCCGGGGTGGGCCGGCCTGGCCGATCAGAAGCGTGTGACGGAAGGGCTTGGGCTGCTGGTGGAGCTGGGACACCTGGAGGAGTGGCAGGAGCCCTCCAGGACTAAGCCCCGCACCCTGTACGTAGTCAATCCCAAGGCGGTGCCAGTGCGGCACTGAGGGGAATTTCTGCCCATGTGCGCCCGGACCGTACTGCCAAAACTGTCTTTTCTCAATTTGGCAGTTTTGGCAGTGACCCCGCGGGGGTGCATCGGGGGATTTCGAGGGGCTGCCTCCCTGCACCGCTATGCTATGGTTCAAGCCATGCACTCACACCGCTTTGACCGCCCGATCATCTTGACCCGTCATGCCCGCCTGCGCATGGACGAACGCAATATCAGCGAAGCCGAATTGCTGTCGGCGAAACACGCTACAAGGATGCTGTCCACCTGTGGGCTTTCAAGCACATCGCCGAACGTGCCGACAATCTGGTCTGTGCCGTGCTGGTGCTCGAAGACGCGGTAGTGGTCAAGACCGTGATGCATCATTTCAGCCTGGAGGTTTAGCCATGCGAACCACGTATTACGACGACGACGATATTCTTGTGATCCGCCTGAGTGACAAACCCATTGCCCGCGAGGTGTCGCAAGACTGGAACACCCATGTCAGCTACGCCGCCGACGGCACCGCCGTTGAGGTGGTCGTTCTGGATGCCCGCGCAAGCGGTGCCCTGCCGGTTGAGGTTGCGCACGGCCGGGCAGCTTGAAGGCGACTCACGCTTCTTGTGCAGGGCGTAAAGGAAGTGGCCGGCTGATTGCCACCCTTCAGGAGGTAACGCGATGAACAAACGGACAGTAACGGTCACGCTCAATCCCGACTGGCGGGCGGCCCTGCGTGCGGCTGGCCGTGGCGCTTTCGCTGCCGATGGCTACCAGGACGGAACCCTCAACTTCGAAACCCCGGCTGCATTCTTCTCGCGTCTGACCGAAAAGCGGTGGGCCATGCTTCACGCCCTGCAGGGGGCGGGGGATCTGGCGGTAAGGGAGCTGGCCCGCCGGCTGGAACGGGACATGAAGCGCGTCCATGAGGATGCGGGGTCATTGGTAGAGCTGGGGCTGATTGAGCGCACCGAACGGGGCGGACTGGTGTGCCCCTTTGACGACATTCATGTGGACATGCACTTGAAGCGGGCTGCGTAGCCGAAGCCGTGTTTCAAGAGCAGCGCCGGGCATGACCCGGCGTTGTGTTGTCTGGCCGGTGTGAACTTTCCGGATAGATCAAAACCATTACCTTTTGAGCCACCCACAAACACCTGGCAGGTGACTAGCTCAAAAACGTTGATTCTTATTTTGAGCCAGGTTAATCTATGAGCCATATATTTTGAGCCACATAGAGGCCCGCCATGTCCGCAGTCGTTGCCTACACCCGCGTCTCCACCGACGATCAAACCTGTGAGAACCAACGCCGGACCATCTCGGCCCGCTACTCCGTGGGCAAGTGGTTCTCCGACGATGGCGTATCTGGCACCGTGGCCGCGACTCAGCGGGCTGGGCTGGGCGCCCTCCTCGCCTACGTCCGGGAAGGTGACGTCGTTGTGGTGGCGGCCATTGATCGACTCGGGCGAAACACCCTGGATGTGCTGAACACCGTCGAGGCCCTGAAGGCAAAGGGTGTTTCGGTCGTGTCGATGCGGGAAGGCTTCGACCTGGCCACGCCGGCAGGCAAGCTGATGCTTACCATGCTGGCTGCGGTGGCCGAGCTGGAGCGGGAGAACATCAAGGCCCGCCAGGTCGCCGGGCTTGAGCGGGCCAAGGCCGAAGGCAAGCACCTGGGGCGATCAAAGAGCATTGACGATGCTGCCGTGACTGCCTGGCGTGCTGAGAACTCGGCCAGTATCAAGGCGACGGCTGAACACTTTGGGATTTCGGCGGCGAGCGTGAAACGGGCTTGCTCGAAGGGCGAATAAGCGAGCTACCTGAGCACTCCCCTACTCTCTCATTCGCCAAGATGGCACAGACTCAGATCGTGGCAATCAATGCAGTCACCCAAGTAGCAGGCTTGCCGATACCTGCGCCCACCTGGGAACCAAAGACCACAGGGGGTAGATTTGGGGGTATCAACGGAACAACATTCCGCAAACCCTTGCGCAGAGCGGATATTGGGAAGTTGTTCGGTAGCCCCCGGCCCAATTCAGCGCCA
>Ga0209097_10002356_pt1 | contig 15290 bp, 12 predicted proteins | sample AD_UKC052_MetaG_FD_184419 | JGI IMG/M metagenome (GOLD analysis project Ga0209097, IMG submission 184419) | Active sludge microbial communities of municipal wastewater-treating anaerobic digesters from USA - AD_UKC052_MetaG (SPAdes) (version 2) | ecosystem: Engineered > Bioreactor > Anaerobic >... | reverse complement strand
CCTTTATTCGTAAGATATTTATACCTGTTTGTTTCACTATCATAACTGAGAATATAGCCATCAGAATAGGATCCAATCAATTTATAAAATGTTTTAAAAGCAACTTGTCCAATCGAATCTACCAAATAGGTTCTATTACCAATTTTCCCAATAGTATAGCCTTGGTTTATTGTTCTTAAATAAGCAAATACCTCATTCCCTAAAACTTTCAAACTGGTGTCAGCTAATACCCAACCATTTTTCTTTGATATAGCAATTTTTCCTTCTGCCGTTTTCCCCAATCCATTGATTCGTTTTAACTTTTTTTCTTTGGTTTTCTCATGTTTTAAATACAGATGCTTGCCTTTATTTAAAGCATATAAATCATCGCCTAAGGCTTGAATACGTTTGTATCGAATATCAATTAACATTTCGCCTTCGGGTGATATAAGGCCCCATTTAGAACCATTGCTAACTGCTATATTGGGAGAGTTCTTAATGAAACTAACAGAGGAATAACCATTTTCTTGTATCGATTTCCCTTCAGAATCGGTTAAAAACCATTTTTTCCCATTATGTGCTATGAATCTTCCCTTAGCAATTGGTTTCATATTTTTCCAGGGTAAAGGTTCACTCAATTCTCCTGTCAGACTTAAGAATTTCCATTTACCATGATCTTTTACTAACGCTTTTCCATTAATGAAATCGAAGGCTTTCGAATAGGAATCTTCATTTAACGTTTGCTTATTTTCGATATAATACTTCCATTTTGATTTCGAGTAGACAGCTACTATTCCTTGACATTTGTTGCCAATTTTTTCAGCTTGATTAAAATATACTGGTTCATTCATTTCTTCTTGATAACCATAGGCTAGGGGAGTTTTTAAATATATATTTTGGCCATCATAATTTATTATCGTACTTGAATTATCTATAGGGAAAATTGTATTCTCTGAATTTATTAAATACTCACTTGTATCGGATTTCATTAATAGATAAAAAACTTTTTCATTCTCATTCATTCTTTTTATTTGAGCATAATTACAAGGAATCATATGTGCACCATTTTGATTCATTAATCCAACTAACTTGGTAGTGTAATCTCTTACGATTGCCAATGAATTATCAAATGGTTCAGCTTCTGAAAAATACCCAACTGGTCTAACTTCACCCGGGAATACATATACCCATTTTCTCAAGCTAGTACCCATAAATTGGTTAGGTTGATAGTTGTTTTTTGCCATTTTTGTTGATAGGAAACATGGGTTATTAATTCGTGAAATCCATGAATAAATGGAACAAATCTGATCTTTCCTTTCTACACTGATTCGATCTATTCCATTACCTCCTAAGCATCTTACTGGGGATGTTCGTGTTTTATCAACCCAAGCAAATAGGGGTAAATTTTCTTTACTACCTGGTACAATTAATTGATAATGGAATGTGCTAGTTATCCCGAAAAATATAGGTGATTGAACAGGACCAGTTAGAAATACATCCACATATTTCGCATCTGAAATTACTTTTCCAGTTTTATTTTCAACGAGACCTCCTAATGCCGTTAAATTCCAAGAAGAGTTAAACAGATTTAGTTCTTTGATATATGTCCGAATATAAACATGTGTATATGGATAGAGTGGATCTTGAACAATAAAATCGAAGCGAGGTGGAATTGCAATTTTTCCATCCGGAAATTTTAAACCCCATTTTTTCGATTTTTCATCTTTATACCATCGCGAATCAGGTTCGTCTATTAGGATTGCTGGTGATTCTGTTTTCAGTTTTGAACGTTCTTCACTGTATGCACTAACCTGAAGTTTTACTACATTATCATAGCTTTGTCGGGCTGTAATTTGACCCCGTTTATTCACTTGAAAGGATGTCATACTTCCATCTTGGTAATACTTTACTTTATTACCTAGGACTTCTGGATTTTGAATATTACTCAGTACAATTCTTCCGGTAGAATCCAAAAGAATCCAATCTTTTCTACGTTCAACAACCCAAGCTGGTGCGCTTAAAGATTGGATATTCTTATAGGATTCATTATTCAACCGGCTTCCATCCTTTTTAAAAAATATCCACGAGCTATCTTTTTGAGCTAGCCATAAACCATGTTCTTCCTCAATACTTACGTATTCAATGGGGAGAATAAGTTTATTTTCTTTGTCAATTATTCCCATACCCTTTTCATTCTCAACCCGAGCAAAATCATTTATTAGATCTATTTGTTGAAAAGCTTCCGGATAGAATGAATTCGATTTTCTATTGAATAAAAACGAACCTCGCTCATCACTGAATAGTTGAAAGTTCTCAATCGGTTCGCTTATATCATCCCATAAACAATCAACAAGCCATAAATTGTTTTTACAATCATATATACCAAGTTTATAAGCTTGTCCTAATCGAAGAAATAACTCTCCATTTTCATATTGTAATGATTCATAAATTGGAGCTAATAATTCTTCTCCTTTTGTATTAATCCACCCACTTTTTTTACAACTTATTATTTCAAAACCTTCATTTCCTTTTGAATGAATTTGATCATAAATAGCAGCTGTAATTATTCCTTGATTTATATGTCCTAATCCACATTTTTCTTCTTCATAATAACAAAAGAATCCATTTTCTAAAGGTTTGATATTGTTATACTTCTTAGGCAAAAGTTGATTTCCATTTTCATGAACTAATAATTGCCCATCTTCTACCCGAATAAGTAAAATGCTATCATTGAAACTTTGTGGAATACCAGCTATTGGAAGGGGCAATAAATTACCTTGGCGGGTGATGAGATTCCATTTTCCATCTGCTTTAACTTTACCATATCGAGATGTGCCCCAATAAAGGACAGATTCATATTGACAAGGAATTGTAATTATTCCTTTAGTATTTACGAAACCCCATTTACCTTGTTCATTTACCGGAAGAAGCGTATCGGCAGGTTGAGCAAGTAAAGTGGCACCGCAACAAATCCATGCAAAACAGCTTAGAATTTGTTGAGCAAAATGACAGCTCATACCTTAAATTCGATTTAATAAAGCACTTAAATCCTCGGGTGTTTTAATCGGTAGGGAGGATATTCTTAAATCAATGGACTGTTTTTCTTTTCCCATTCTTGTTTGTTGAACTACTTCGTTTAATTGTCCATTTGTAGCATAGGCAATCTTTCCGTCGGGTAGTACAAAAAGCAATGAGTTTTTTCTATTTAAATCTAATTTAATGGCATTACTATATTGACTTACAGCTGAATTATCATTACTGATTAAATAGTAATTAGTAAAGCTGTTAAGAACCTCACCATTCACTTTATAGATAGGCTGAATGGCAACTGGTTGTTCGTATTGAATTACACGATCACAATTGTAAATTCCAAATCCATTCACGGATAAATTACGCTGGAATTCATACATTTTATTATATTGGATATTCGCATTTTCTAATGCTAATGATTTAGCTTTTTCTACTTCAACACGAGCTTTTGCATACTCCTTTTCCAAACGAGCTCTTTCTTCACGACTAATAACGGGTTGAACTTTTACTTCTTTCACTTCTGAATTATTCGATAAACGTAGTTTGAAGTCATTAATTCCACTACCAGTGCTCACTAAGCTGGAATAATCCCATTGAACATCTGAAATTTCCTTAGCATTTTCGCTCGACTCAACTTGCCAAGCTAAGCCATAGAAATCGCGTAGTTGAGGATATTTACGGTAGTCCACATCAATATCTAATACCAAAGCTCCTTTTTCTGGCAAATCAGGAATAGTTGATTTAACGGTTGATTCTAAAGCTAATTGAATCGAATCCGACAATGCCTGTCTAGCCTGATTTTCGGTTGCAAATGTTGAACTTATACGTTCCCATTTTGCTGTTTTTTCGTTTAATTGAAAAAAATCATAATTATTATCTTTTGTAGCAGAGGCTAATTGCACTCCAATTGTTTTGCCCTGAGCGACTTCAATTTCTTGTCCATTACAACTACCATCTATGCGAAACATTCCAGCACTTTCGAAGGAAGCATCTTCTCCGTTTTGCTCGAAATGCATGGTAATTCCACTGAGGAAAATATCCGATGCAGAATGAAATTCCTCTAATTCAATCATTACAGGATCCTGAATCGTTTGTCCATTTCTATCGACAAATGCATGTTCTGGAATTTGTAATACTGTACCCGTTTTAAAATGAAATTCTCCTCCTTTTGTCGGATCTACCTGTACTACATGAATAGGTGTTTCAACATCCTTGAGTGGCCTATTTATGGCTTTATCCTGCTGATTTACTAATTGACGTGAGTCACAACCCACATTAAGCACTGAGACAGCCAAAAGGCAACCAATCACAATTTGAGTTTTCATAACAACAGATATTTAGAGGGAAAGTCAAATTGCTACATAGGCCTTTTTTAATTTTCATTTTGGTAAATGGCAAAGCGCTGCCATGGCTGAGAACAACCAATTATTTAAGGATATAAAAAGAATTAAATGGACTGAATTGTCTGTTTCGACATTACTATAACCGAAAAAGAACAAAGCTTGGTATGTGCGATGTTAAATTTTCTTAAAACAGGCGTATATTCTGTCTTTCAGGCCTTTCGGGCAACCGATGAAAGTGGTTTTCTGGTTCTAGTTTCTGTTTCACGCAGGCGTAAACTTTCCGTTTCGAGATCGCTGCCATCACCCTGATAACCGACTGCAATGCCACATAGAATATCATGTGAAGCGGGAATATTTAATCGTTCGCGTGTTGCTTGATAATTAATTCCGCCCATCATATGAGCAAATAATCCCATCGAAACAGCTTGGATAACTAATTGGGAATTTGCTAAACCGGCATCGTGCCAAGCATGTTTATTGGGTTTCCCATTATCGAAGTTCTTTGCAGCCGTGCAAATAATTAAGAGAGGAGCATTTTTAGCCCAACTTTGATTGCTCGGTTCTAAACAAGAAAGCAAAGTTTCAAATCCTTCTTTATTATCAGATGTTGCGTAAACGTATTCCCATTCTTGAGCATTCATGGATGATGGTGCCCAGCGAGCTGCTTCAAATAACAATGCAACCTGTTCTTCTGAGAGTGTTTCCTTTTTGAATGAACGAAAAGAGCGACGATTTAAAATAGCAGGATTTAATTGATTGAGATTAGTATTCATGGATGGATCAAAAACAAACGTTTTTCTGTCATTTGTATTCATTCCAGGACGTTCCCAACGAATACTCATGGCTTATAGGAAATTGACTGATTGTTATTTGCTAGCTTTAAAACCAATGCATGACGAGATTGTTGTAAATCAAGTAAATGAATTTGAAATTCTATTTCTTTCCTCACATCTCCTTTTAATGGCTGATAGGATTTTCGAATGAGCGCAATTGCCTGTTGAGGAGGGATGCTTTTGGTTCTAGCTGGCGAAAGGATGCAATGAAATTCGTCCGATTTTCCAATTAGAACATTGGCTTTGAGAAATAATGTATCAGCAGAAATTCGATGAGATACATAGTTAATTCCAAGTGTATCTCTCAACTGATTAGAGAAATCGGGGCTTAATTCAGAATTTAAATTGATAACAGATAGCGCAGTATTATTTGCTTGTCTGGTTTTACACGAAAACCAAATCAGTAAAGACATGATACCGACCAAGAATTTCATTTTTCCTTGAGTAATTTCTCGAGTGCAAATAATTCATCTCGTAAACGAGCAGCTTCAAGGAAATCAAGCTCTTTAGCAGCTTTTTCCATAGACTTACGCGTTTGAGCAATTGATTTTTGTAGTTGTTCTTTGCTCATGTATTTAACCACCGGATCAGCAGCTAAATCAATGGATTCATTTTCTACATAAGCTCGAGGTGTGGATTGAGAACTACTTCCGCCACTTCGCTTTGCAAAAATACTATCGTGCGATTTCACAATTTGAGTAGGTGTGATATCGTGTTCGATGTTGTATTTCATTTGTTTTTCGCGACGACGATTGGTTTCATCTATCGTCTGTGCCATCGAATCGGTGATTTTATCTGCATACATAATCACGCGACCATTCACATTACGAGCAGCACGACCAACAGTTTGTACTAATGAACGAACCGAGCGCAAGAATCCTTCTTTGTCAGCATCCAAAATAGCTACCAGTGAAACTTCCGGTAAATCGAGTCCTTCACGTAATAAGTTTACACCAATCAATACATCAAACTTCCCTAGACGTAAATCCCCCAAAATTTCTACACGCTCCATGGTGTCAACATCCGAGTGAATATAACGACAACGGATATTTAAGCGTGTCATGTATTTCGATAATTCTTCTGCCATCCGTTTAGTTAGCGTGGTCACTAAAACACGTTCGTCACGTTTTACAACTTTATCGACCGCTTCTAATAAATCGTCAATTTGGTTTTGACTCGGACGAACTTCAATAATTGGATCGAGCAATCCAGTTGGACGAATGAGTTGTTCAACCACGATACCTTCACTTTGGTTGAGTTCGTATTCGGCAGGTGTCGCACTTACATATATAAGTTGATTTACGAGTGCAGTAAATTCATCGAATTGTAAAGGTCGATTGTCCATAGCAGCCGGCAAGCGGAAACCATATTCTACGAGATTCACTTTCCGAGAACGGTCGCCACCATACATGGCTTTGATTTGTGGAAGTGTCACATGGCTTTCGTCAATCACCATCAGAAAGTCATCGGGGAAATAATCCAGCAAACAAAACGGACGTGTTCCTTTAATACGTCCATCAAAATAGCGGGAATAATTCTCGATTCCACTACAATAGCCTAATTCACGAATCATTTCAAGGTCGTACGTTACCCGATCTTCGAGACGTTTTGCTTCGAGGTATTTTCCTTCTTCCTTAAAGAATTCGCATTGTTTCACCATATCCTCTTGAATGAGGTAAATGGCATCTTTCATGGTTTCTTTATTCGCTACATAAATGGTAGCTGGATAAATAACCACCTGATCGGGCTCTTCTAAACGAGAGCCACTTTCGGGATCAATGATTTCAATTTGTTCAATTTCATCCCCGAAAAAATAAAAGCGATACGCAACCGATGCATTACCAATAAATACATCTACTGTATCACCTTTTACTCGGAAAGTACCGTTTTTGAATTCGGCTTCCGTGCGCGAATAGAGAGCTGCAACGAGTAAATGCAGAAAGCGATTCCGACTAATAATTTCACCCCGTTTTATTTTAACGGTATTGGATTTAATGTTTTCCGGATTTCCCATACCGTAAATACAGGAAACGGAAGAAATCACAATTATATCTCGACGTCCAGATAGGAGGGAAGAAGCAGTACTTAAACGTAGTTTTTCAATTTCATCATTTATCTGCAGATCTTTTTCGATGTAGGTATTGGTGACTGGCAGATAAGCTTCTGGTTGATAATAATCGTAATACGAAACGAAATACTCGACAGCATTTTTGGGGAAGAATGTTTTAAATTCTTGGTAGAGCTGAGCAGCAAGGGTTTTATTATGACTCAGAATAAGTGTTGGTCGACCCGTTTGTTGGATGACGTTAGCTACAGTAAAAGTTTTTCCAGAACCGGTAACACCAAGTAGAACTTGAGATTTATCGCCCCGTTCAACGCCTTCCGTCAATTGGCGAATGGCCTCGGGCTGATCACCTGTAGGAGAGAAATCGGAAATAAGCTGGAAATCCATTTTATGTATTCAAATAAAAGCGATAGATGCTGATTAAAGGTTGTTTTTTAATTCAACCAAAAAAGAGCGAACACGTTGAAGATTTTTCACGATTTCGTGACTTTGTTCTAATTCACCGTTATTCTGTTTCATCTTTTGTTTGGCTCCTTGAAGCGTGTAACCACGTTCTTTTACCAAATGAAATATGAGGTGAAAATTATTTAAATCTTCTTTGGTGAAAAGGCGATTTCCTTTTTTGTTTTTCTGCGGTTTAATGCTGTCAAATTCTTTTTCCCAAAAACGAATCAAGGAAGCATTTACATCAAAGCGCGCGGCAACCTCACCAATGGTGTAAAAAAGTTTTTCGTTGTCTTCGTCGTTTTTAACTGCCATAGCGCAAAGATAGAAAAGCGTGTTCTATTTACAGTGTGGATGTTTGAGTAGAATTGAAATGAATTAAAAAGAAATTAATGAATTAAATATTCCTAGAATTTTAGGGGTATTGGTTTTCAAAAATTCATGGAAATAGTTGAAAATAGAGGTAAAGTATGTTGATAAACCTGTCTATATCTTTAAGGATTATTTCATAAAAAAAAGGAATTCACTTGGTTAAATTTGGGAAACGCACACACAACCTGACCATGAGCCAAACGACTACACTAACAAAGACCCGACACGAACAAGTGTTGGACACGATTGATGAAGTAACTCGAATATCATCTAACCTCGGAATTGCTCAATTACAAATTGAAGACGAGGATATCAACGGACGAACAATCCGTGTGAAAGGGAAAGAGGTCGTTAATTTTGGATCATGCAGTTATTTAGGATTGGAAAAGCATCCAGCAATAATTGAAGGAGTAGTGCAAGCAGTTACTAAATACGGCTCTCAATTTTCATCTTCTAGAGCTTATGCTTCAGTTACCTTGTATACCGAAGCTGAGCGTTTATTAGAAGCTATGTTTGAGCGACCTATTTTGCTTGCTCCAACAGTAACACTTGGACATCTTTCCAATATACCGGTATTAGTGGGCGATCGGGATTGTGTGATATTGGACTTACAGGTGCATTCATGTGTTCAAACAGCAGCTCAACTTATTAAAGCTCGTGGAATTCATGTGGAGTTGATTCGTCACAACCGAATGGATATTTTGGAAGAACGAATCAATGAGCTAAAAGATAAATACGAGAAAATTTGGTACATGGCCGATGGCGTGTATTCGATGTATGGTGATTTTTTACCGCTAAATGAATTGTATCAACTGTTAGATACCTATGAGCAATTTCATTTGTATGTGGATGATGCGCACGGTACTGGCTGGGCAGGGAAAAATGGTTCAGGATACGTGTTAAGTCAGAAACCATTCCATGAACGACTTTACCTTGTTGCTGGATTAGCAAAGAGTTTTGCAGCCTGCGGTGGAGTTTTAGTTTTCCCGAATGAGCAAATTAAACGTCGTGTGCGTAACTGTGGTGGAACGTTTATCTTTTCTGGACCTATACAGCCACCGATGTTAGGTGCTATTATCGCATCTGCAAAATTACACTTGACTCCAGAAATCAAAACACATCAAGCGGAGCTTCAAAAACGTATCGACTATTTCGTAGAAACTTGTAAAAGCTTCAAACTTCCATTAATTGGTGAATCAAATTCCCCTATTTTCTTTATCGGAGTTGGAAAGCCAGGTGTAGGCTACAATATGGTTACACGCATTATGAATAAAGGTTTTTATATCAACCTGAGTGTATTCCCAAGTGTGCCTTATAAAAACACTGGATTACGTGTTCCATTAACTACGGGACATACATTCGAAGATATCTACAACTTACTTTCAGTTATAGCCGAACAATTGCCATTTGCATTGAAGGACAATAATTCGAGCATGGAAGAAATTAATCGCGCTTTTAAAATCTGATAGGTCATCCACCTACAAGCCGCAATGGAGTAATCTGTTGCGGTTTTTTTATGGATTAAAGTCCCAATTCTTCTTTTAAACGAGCATATCCGCTTCTACTGAGTGGCAATCGAGTCTTATCTTTTAAAATGGCTTGATGTTGATCTTTCTCAGCTGGTTCTATTCGAGTCAGCTCGCTCAGGTTGAGCAAATACGAACGATGGATTCGAAGAAATGACGATGCATGAAGTTTGCGTTCAAAATATCCAAGCGTTTGCTTCTTTAGAAACATCCCTGTTCGCGTGTAGATTTTTACATAATCGTCATAAGCTTCTAAATACCTGATTTCGGATAAAGGTAGAATACGAATATCAGCTCCATTTTTCACTACTATTCGATCGTTCAAGGATAACTCCTCAGTAATCTTCTCTTGAACTTCTGTGGCTTGCTTATTCGTACCACTTAATTCACGTGTTGCGCGAAACTTATCGAGTGATTTAATTAAACGATCAGCCGGAAATGGCTTCAATAAATAATCAATCGCATTAGCTTCAAACGCTTTCAGGGCAAATTCATCAAAAGCAGTAGTGAAAATAACGGCTGGTGCCGGATCTAACAATTCGAGCAGTTCAAACCCCGAAATCTTAGGCATTTGCACATCCAGAAAAATCAAATCGGGTTTATGTTGTGCAATCGCTTTAGCCGCTTCAAATCCATCACCACATTCTGCCAAAACTTCGACATCTGTTTGGGTTTGCAAATACTTTCTAACCAGCTGACGAGCAAGTGGTTCATCGTCGATTAATAAAACACGTATCATACTTATGATGGTATTCGAATGGTGATGATAAATTGTTGATTCTCTTTCTTGCTACTCAACAGATCATTTCGCGCATAAAGCAAATAAAGTCGGCGTGCTACCGAACTCAACCCAAAGCCAGTTCCTTGATTGGTTCCTGTATCTGAATCAAATGGATTTTGAGTCGAAACTTCTAACACATCTCCATTCATCCTAGCTGAGATACGAATACGAATGGGGCCAGTAGTTCCATACAATCCAAACTTCACAGCATTCTCAATAATAGGCTGTAATATCAGGACGGGAACTTTATGACTTAACGTATTGTCATCCACCGACCAATCAATATTCAATCGATCCGAAAAACGAATACTTTCAATGGCGAGATATAAACGAACTTGTTTGATTTCCTCTTCAAAAGAAACCAACTGAGTTGGTTCTTTCTTAACTGTTCCGCGCAAGAAATCCGACAATAAACGCAACATTTCACGCGCTTTTTCCGGATCTAATTCCATCAAAGCCTGAATCGAATTGAGGCTGTTGAATAAGAAGTGTGGTTGAAGTTGCTGACGAAGATTATTCAACTCGGCATTTCGTGCTAATGTCTCCTGATCAGATTTACGTTTTGTATCATCTTCCCGTTCTTTTAATGTAAGCCATAACCAGTGGATAAGTCCAGTACATAAAAGGAATAGAAAGCTTAAAGTAAATAAGACAACTTCTGCATTTGGAAGTAGGTCGGTGAGTTTTTGTCCAGGTTTTAGGAAATAGTTTGCTGTCCAGGAATAAAGCGACATCACGCCAGTTGCCACCGCTGCATTACCAACAACAAACCCGATGGCTTTTTTCCAATCGGGTTTATAGTATTTGAGAACACGGCTAATACTGGCAGCACTCAGAAATAGAATACTAGCAAAAAGGACAGCGTCTTGTATGGCAGGTAAAAGCGGTACCTGATGTTGTTGCAGGAAAACAAGGTGCAAACTAACCCAAATAAGCCAACCAATACTGGCAGGAAACAAGACGGGCGAATTTTTCATTTAGAGAATTCGATGCTTTTGCATGGTTTCTACTTCAAGTTGATTGTTGAAACGTTGGATTTGTGCTTGAAGGAATTTTCCATCTTCCACGCTATTCACCTGGTTTCGTTGAGTGGAGTCGATTAGCATACCGGAATGGATTTGTCCGATTTCATCGAGTGAAGTCAATCCCAAAAACTTCCAATTAACCGATCCGCCGCGATAGAAAGGAAATTCTCCTTCTTCGGTATGTCCGCATGCATTTGCTTGTGTATATGCACCCAGTTTATCTTCAGCTATAATCAAGCGAATTTGTTCTTCGAATGCTGTGTTCGTTTGTTGCGGTTCCCAGTCTACTTGGAAAACTAATCGAGCTAGATACGTTTTCATGCTTAGTAACTTTTAATATCTATCCCTCCGAAAACAGTCGTTCCACGTAAAATGAGTACCCGATTTGGATCTTCTTGTACACTCGGATGAATAGCACGTTTATCTTCTACACCTCCCATGATTGCTATAATTTCAGAACGTACTTGCCAATGTGCCGGTAAGATGAGTTTGGTTCCACCAAATACCTGAGAGATTTCGAGTGTTACAGGTTGTTGAATTTCAGCCTGACTGAGATTGATCTCCGTTCCACCCATAAAATTCACCACTTCACCACCTTTGAAATCTTTCGTGAAGAAGTTCTTTTTCACAGCACCAAAAATGGCAGTAGAATCCAAATAAGCTTCGTCTTTGGGATCAGTCGAACTTGATGTAAATCCAGTGGAATATCCAGCTTTTTGTCCGTATCGGTTATCTTTCCAACGTGCTCTGCGATTCATGCGTCGTGTTGACCAAGAATGTTTGCCGGGACTTAATATCATCCAAAGTCCGCCAATGATGATGATTAAAGGCCAGAAGAATTGTCCGATGTACAAGTTGGGAATGATATTATCAATCAATAGCAATCCACCGAAAGCCATTAGAATTAAACCACCGGGGCGGCGAAACTCGTGACGAGCCCAGATATAAAATCCGAGTGCGATTAAGAATGTTTCGAATGAGAATAACCATTCGGGGAAAAATACTCCTGCTTGACGAGCAAAGAGTAGTGCACCCACACCAACTATGACAATTCCGCCAAGTACACGACCTGTTTTATTGGTTCCCGGAGGATTAAAAGGAGGCATATCGTTGTTGATAGGATTTTCGGGTGATGAAGTAGTTTCCATAATAGTAAATCGTTAGAAATCGTTTGTAAAGCTGGAATCGATTATCGGCGACACTGTTCCCAGCGTTGTTGATGGTGCATTTGATATTGCCAGTGATGCTTACGTTTTGGCTTGAATATCATGAATGCTCCTGCGATGATAATGAATACCGGCCAAAAGAACTGACCAATGAGTAAGGCAGGGAATATTCTACCAAGAAGTAAAAATCCACCAATGGTCATGAGGATTAATCCACCTGGGCGACGAAAAGCATTTTTAGCTAGGAAGAAAAGTCCAAGTGTAAAGAGGAACATGGGTCCTGAAAAGAGCCATTCGGGAAATACTACGCCAGCATTACGAGCGAATAAAAATCCACCAGCGGCTATGATGACTAATCCACCGAGGATTCTACCAAGTCGAGATTTTTGACGCGGTTTACAGTAAGGTACTTCGTTGTTTATTTGAGTTTCTGTGTTGATCGTTTCCATGTTGTTTGTTTTGATGAGGCAAACGTACGCGGAGGATTTTGGGTGAGAAACCAGAATTCGGTGAATGGTATAAAAGGGTAGGTGAATGACGAAAAAATCGATACCAACCGAAATTCTCATTAGTTAGCCGATTGACGTAATCGTTCACCGATAGATTGGAAGAGTAATACTGTGATGAAAATGGCCAATCCAGGGAATAGAACCATCCACCAAGCATCGAATTGTTGTCGACCAGCACTTAGGATTGAGCCCCAGGTTACGACTTCATCCGGAACGCCAATTCCTAAAAACGATAAGCTACTTTCTGCTACAATGCTACCAGCTATGATAAATGCTAATTCGATGAACACTGGTGCAAATGCATTAGGAAGTGCATGTTTGAAAATGATTCTAAAATCGCTCATTCCAATGCTTCGTGCTGCTTCGATATAACTCAATCCACGCGTTTTCATCATTTCGGCACGCGTAAAACGACTCACCGAAGGCCAATTAGTAAAACCGATAATTCCAATGACCATTCCTACACTTTTCTCCCGGAATACAGCAGCAAGCGTAAGGATAATAAGCAACTTAGGCAAAGCATTGAACACTTCCGTAAAACGCTGAACCATACTATCCAATGGAACTTGAATTTTCTTCTTCGAACCGGGTAAGAACTTGAGCTGCTTGGCTATTAATGCGAAGACTAGAAGTGTAATAACGGGCAAGCAGCAACTCCATAAAACTTGTCCAACACTAATCCAGAAACCAGCTTTAAATGCATCTGCCAATACATAAGCACGGGAAACAAATCCCCAAAATATCCCTAATAGGAATCCTATCCAAGAACTGATATAGACTAGACGACTAACTCGTAATCGATCATCACCATAATATCCAGAAAATGCTCCTAAGAATATCCCGAAAAATGAAGCGATGAAGGCTGCGAAGAATCCAACTTTAAGGGAAATCCGACTGCCATGAATCAATCCACTTAATAGGTCATTTCCCATTTGATCGGTCCCGAAATGATGGCGAAAACGAAATTCTGATGCGACTATCTTTCCATCAGGTGTTTTCATCATTTGATCATCAAACGGACCGGTATAATCGCGATTCAATGGATCAGGTTTTCCCGGTGACCAAGGAACAGGTGCCCAAACAACTCCATCTAAGGCTAAATTTTTCCACTCCAGAATGTCGAATTGGAGATTCTCTTTTGCACCCGTTTTAGGATCCGTTACGACTTCAGTTCGGGATGGATTGATGATAGAAGAAAATGCTGGAAACCACGTATTGCCTTTATAAACCGCATATAATGGTTGATTAGTCGCTAAAATATCCACCAGTAATGAAATGACTAAAAATGCCAACATCACATTCAACAATACTCGATTAGGGCGGAGCGAAGTAAATCGTTTCCACATACCCGATGTTGCTTGTATGTTGAGTAGTTTAAGCATTAGTTTTTAGTCGAATAACGGATTCGTGGATCAACAAACGCATACAAAATGTCGGCAATCAAATACCCTAACATAGTCATAAAACCAAATATGGTAAATATGGCAACAATCATTGGATAGTCATAGTTGAGAACGCTTTCGTAGATTTCTTGTCCCATGCCGGGGATGGAGAAAATGCTCTCAATAATCACCGATCCACCAAAAATCATCGGTAGTGCTTGTCCTAAAATGGTGATTAAAGGAAGCAAAGCATTTCGGAAAGCATGTTTCCAAACCACACTATTTTCGGAAAGACCTTTAGCACGCGCTGTTCGGATATAATCGAGTTGTAATTGCTGATGGATACCCGAACTCATTTGTTTGCTTATGAACGCAAAAGATGCATAGGTATAGCTGATAACCGGTAGAACGAGATAGGGGAGATAATGACTGAGTCGTTTTAAGAAAGGCCATTCAGGATCAAATACGTTGATGTCTTTCACGCCCGACGAAGGAAACCAATCCAAGAAATCGGGATTAGAAAAGAGAACCAGTAAACCAGTAGCGACAAAGAAACCCGGTAATGCGTATAATCCCATCAAGCTGAATCCAGTAATCTTATCGAACCATCCGCCTGAATAGCGACCAGCACGCACACCAACAGGAATACTAATCACAAATGCTAGAAACATGGAAAGCAGCGAAAGAGTAAGTGACCATTTTACGCGTGGAACGATTCGATCCGAAATTGCCTGTCCATCGCGAAAAGACAAGCCAAAATCACCTCTGATTACACCTTTGCGTTCTTGTCCATCACCTAAAATCCAACGGTGATATTGATTTTGAAATCCATGCC
>Ga0209097_10002353_pt1 | contig 15305 bp, 19 predicted proteins | sample AD_UKC052_MetaG_FD_184419 | JGI IMG/M metagenome (GOLD analysis project Ga0209097, IMG submission 184419) | Active sludge microbial communities of municipal wastewater-treating anaerobic digesters from USA - AD_UKC052_MetaG (SPAdes) (version 2) | ecosystem: Engineered > Bioreactor > Anaerobic >... | reverse complement strand
GCACTTCGAAATACAATCTTTTGGGATCATAAGAAGCAACCCAGAAGAAAAGAATTCCAGTCGCACATCCCACAAGTTCGGCACTCGTAGGCGTCGCGGGTGCCGCCGTGTCATAAAGCGATGTCGTCGTCTCTTCGTTTGACCAGTCGGACACCTTGCCATTCACATCGACTGCGCGGACTCTCACGGAAACAAGGATGTTTTCTGTTACGGGGAGCGATAACGTCTGCTGAACGGTCGAATATATACCGATGAGTTTCTTTTGTTCCCCAGTCCCTTCGTAGACTTCAACCTCATAGTGCGAATGATTGTCTTTTTTGGTATGAGTCCACGTAGCAGTAACGATTGAGATGTATGTGTAGGCCTTTTCGAGTGACCCCAGTACGGGAGCATTGGGAACTTCGCTTGTTGTTGTGGTGTGGTTTGAGGACCAATCAGACCACTCGGAAACTTCTCCATCTGCAATATGCCGGATCGATGCTTTGTAACTCTGATTCTCGTTCACACAAACAGCAGCGACAAACGGGCTCGTTGCACCTACGATGTTAAGGTATGTCTGTTCTGCGAATAGTGTGTTGTTGTACACCCTCGCTTCATATTCTCCCGCATCTGCTATTGTAATCAATAGGTATACTTTATTATCTAATCTTGATTCCGACGAGAGCGTTGGCGCAGAAGGTGTTGCAAGCGAAGGTGTCGATTGACCTTCCGGCACAGTCGGGCCGTATGTCGTCGTTGAGTCGCATACTGTCGAGTCATAAGCTGACCGATCCGCGCGGCCCGATATCTCCCAGGTGTCCTTATCCATCGAATATTCCAACGACTCAGCAACGATCAACGCACCGTCGTAATCGATCGTATAACCAGGATCACTGTGTTCTGCGACCCATGTACCAATGAGCGGGACGATAGCGGGGTTAACAACAGTAAAAGACAGCTCTTCTTGCGGAAAGGCTTTCTCCCAGTTCATTCGCCGTTTATTCCATCCTTCGTCCTCGACGATTATCGGGCTATCCAACAGCCATTCCTCTGTGTACCCATCCTCGGACGAATCGTCAATTGCAACTTCGATCATTTGCTGGTCTACGCCTTGAATCTTCATGTTCCAATACAGCAGTTCGCGGCTGAATCCCGATGAGTTCGTAAACTTCACTCGTAATCGGTTAGGGTTAATCAGATATCCCGCAGGGTTGCTATCAACGAAGTTGGAATTGTACGTAGTTGCGTCAAATACAACATCGGGGCATCCTGTGAAATCAATGTTGTTTGCGATCACTTTCAGCACAGGCATTTCGAACTCGATATAATGTTCGTTGTCTCCTACACCAACGCCGCCCGAAGGAATTGAAAACCCATTATCAATTGTCGCCAGATACAGGGTATCGATCTTGTGTGTTTTTGTGTGGCAATCAATAACCCATCGGTTATGCGCGCGAGGCGGGTATTCAAGCGCAATACCCGCCGCGTCATCTGCTCCTATTTCCACATACGGATCTGGATCGTAGATCGACGCATCCGCAATTAGACAACCCTGTTCGACAACAAGTGTGGGCGTTTCCAACCCCGGAGAGGCGTAGATTCTCCCACCAGTCGCGTCTGCAAGTTGCCGGAGAATTTCCTCGAAAGTCGTCTCCGGTTCAATGTAATAATATCCGATCTCGGGTTCGACATATGACCCAGACGCGTTCGGAGAGAACGAAACCGAAAAGTCGATCTCGTTCGCGACAAGCGTAACAATCTCGGTAAACGTTTTATCGACAAAAAGCATCCCGGCTGTTTTTTCCTTTAACTTCAAATACAGCGGGTCTTTTACCGTAACTCTAACGCTTTTGTTATCCTCGCTCCAAGAATGCCGCTCAACCTTCCCCAAAAGCAAAACGGAACCGTCGAGGAATCCTTGGTCGTTCCTTCGGGTTGATGTTATCCTGATGGTCTGCCCCTTCGGATAATTCGTGTAAGCGATTACCTCGCTTGATTCGTGGATATCCAGCACGGCAACCGACGAACCCACAGAAGAAAAGGGACGGGAGTAGGATACCCGCCCTGATTCGCAATAGTCTGTTACGTCTTGCCAACCACCGAAAATCTTCCGTTCTACCTTAACATCCATCAAGTACCATCTTCTTCGAGGTTAATATCGATTTTGTAATATTCTTCCCCAAAAACCAGCGTAATCGCCCGGCATCCCTTGAGGTTCATCACGCAGGTATAAGATTGCCCGCCAATCGAGGCAGATACCGTATTTTCTTCCAGCAGAGAAAAAAGGGTCTCTTTGTCAGTTTTGTCACAGTAAAATGAGATATCCCACGCGCGCCGAATCTTAACCCGCGTCCGGTAAATCTTGCCAGTAACACTGCGATTTTCGATCGTGGAATCCGTCGGTGCTTCGTCGAGATCGTCAGGATCAAATGATATAGTCGTCGTTGATCCGTTTGATATAGTCGCGTAATAGCTCATGCGAATACCTTCACCCCTTTATCCTTCCAATACCGAATAAGCGCATCAGAAAGCGTTTCAAGACTCTTATCGTCTGTGTCAAGCACAGTGTTTCCAGTAAACGTGATCGTGAAATTATTCGTGATTGGTTGATGCCAGCCCGCCGTCGTCGATCCAGACGATTCTTCCTCTTCTTCGCTATTCCCCATCCCTGATGTTAGTTTTCCGATGTCGATATACTTCAACAACGGGATGTTTACGTAAGGGATCATATTGATAAGCGAAATAACCCCGTTGATGAGTCCGATAATCGCGTTAACAACATAAGCCAACCCGACCGCTAACGCCTCGAACACAGGCATCAGCGCTTCGACAATTGGCAACAGGATTTCACCAAGTATCAACCCAAGACGATACAAGGGTTCCTGCAAACGCTCGAACGCGGGAGATAGTACCTTCATAATCCCTTCTTTGAGTGGGTTAACGATAAAGTCTTTGATCGTGTTGAATACTTTTTTCGCGAAGTTGATCAGCATATCTTGGGCTTTTGAAAAGGCTGTCGATTGCTTTTCTTGCGTTTTTTGTATACTCTCGGATAGCTCGGCATCCGCTGATTCACTTAACCCTGTGGACCCTGGAGAGACCAACGAAGACATCGAGGTGTTAAGTTCTTCAACACCTTCGCTTAGGTTAATCGTCGCCTGTTCAACACCACCCAGCGCCGATATCATCGATAACCCGTCGCCGGAAGCGAACCCTCCGCTGACATATCCACCCAGTTTGAACCCTCTGCGATTTTGTTCAAGAACATCAAACAGCGCCGGGAATCGCTTAACCATCCACGCGGGCGCTACCCATTCGCCACCGTGTACGACTCCGGCGACTTGATCTTCAGGATATGCTCCAGTATAACCGCCGCTTTTTTTTCCCGTTAATTGTAAGTCCGGGAGATCAAGGTTCAATGCTTTAAGTTGCGCGACGAGAGCGGTTAGGTCGCCTTCTATTTTCAGCTTGTAGGTCTTGTTATCGAACGTCTCAACCAAAAAACCGCTCAAAGCCTCATAAATCGCAAGCATCTGTTCTTCGGTTTCCATCACAGCCGCGAGCGCTTCGATGTTCATCCCGAAGAGGTATTCCGCGAGATAGTTCATCCGTTCGTCCACGGTCGCCATTTTGCTCAATGTTTCGTTCAGATGATTCTGCATTTCCGGTGTGATATTGATGTCTGATATGCTCTTAATTGCTTCTGCTGCCTCCGTTGCGCTTAGGTTCATCTGTTCCATAACTGTACCCAACGAACCTGCACTGTCTGGAAGTGTGTTTTGTAGTTCGGTAACCGCAGTGGCAGCGTCTTGCACGGCTTGTCCTTTGCCGGTGATCATGTCCATAAGCCCTCGGAGTCCCGGGACACTGTCAATAAACCCATCAAACCATTCACGGATCATCTGACCCAGTTGGTTCAACCATTCAGGGATTTTTGATAATAGGTCCACAACGAGAAATGTCGCTGTGGAAACGACGACGTACAAGTCATTCAGAAATCCTTCCCCAAGGAATCCTTTGCCACTTGCAGTCTTAATCAATTCTAACGCCATACTCTGCATATATTCGTTCTGGCCTTTTGCGGCATTATATATCTCGGTTTGTAACCAGTTCAACCCGGCTTTGATCTCTGCGTCGTCTTGTACGCGGAAGCTCTCCTTAACCGCGTCCCCGACCTGCGCGATCGGATCGGCGAGCTTGTCCCCGATGAACCCTATCGCGACGGTTATCAGCAACGGCACAACGAAACCTTTCAACGCGCTGCCTTTCGCGCCCGCGAGGGACATCATCGACTGAATCGAGTTCATCAGCTTAGTTCCAGCATCAGCCGCGAGCGATATCGCAACGACGAATGTCAGCGCTTGAGCGACCTTCGTGATCATATCTGCCCACTCAGAAGAACCTAGCAAAGCGGTTAAACCATCTCTTAACCCGTTCCAGAGCGCTTCGAATTTTTCCATGTTCGTTAGCAGCAACCCTACCGCGGTCGCCATTTGCAAGATTGGGTTCGCATTAGCGCCGAACAACCTCCCAAGCCCCGAAATTGTAGAATTTCCAATCTTACCTATAACCCCAATTGCCACGCTAATTCCCGTAACAGCCGCGCCCACTTCGAGCACTTGAGAAACCAACTTCGTAAACTCTGTGTTTTGAGATAATTCGATAATTTTATCTCCGATGGTTTTCAATGATTCAACAAAATCACCGAGGAAGTTTTGCCCTACCGCTGATCCTAGATCAATAAACGCGTTTTTCACACGGGAGATTTGCACGAGAAAGCCGCTTCCGGCGGCATCGGCGAGTTCTAATTGTTCGGCTGTCGTCTCCATGATCGTCTGATAAATCAGTTGCGCCTTCTCGAGTTCGTTTAATTCTGCAACGGTTTTTTCGATCCCCTGTTCATCCAACCTCATTTGCAATCGTTCATCTGTCGCGTAAATACCGAACTGCTTCAGTCCTCGTGTAAATCCCGTCATCCCGTACATGAGGCCCTGCATCGTCGTCATCATATCCCCGCCCCATATCGTGGAAAGGTTTTCGGATACAAGAACGATCTCGCCGATTTGTTCATTCGTCAAGCCCAGTTCGGACCCTAACTGTTTAGCCTTAGCTGTTACATTCGCGACAGTCGCCATTGTCTCTTCAGAACCAGAACGGACTTTTTTTATTGTTGCTTCGTAGAATGCTAATTCTTCGGCATTTCCACCTGTTGCGGCTGCCATGCGTATCATCGCCGCTTCGTAATCCCCGGCGGCTTTCAAAGATCCACCCAGCGCGCCAGTAATCGCTGTAAACGGGACCAACGCAGCTTTTCCGACTTGTTCCATCGATGTGAAAGCGCTTTTCATGCTATCCGAAAACTTTTCCAACTTCGTTTGAGCGTTTGCAACTCCTTGTGTATATTCTTTGTCGTCCAATTTTATCTTCGCGATCAATGCCGGAAGTTCTACTGCCATGTCATCACCTCCCCTTGCCCTTGTCTTTTGATTCGTCTACACGTTTCTTTTCGATCTTCGATCTCACGGCTCGATATCCCAACCAATACAGAAGTTGTCTCTTATCCATCGAGGCGATCACTTCTTCCACGTTAGGAACGTGCCAGTATTCGGCCGCAAGTTCATAAATTGCGAACTTAAGCGGGACTTCTTCTGTCTCGACCGCTTCGTCTCCACCGAATATCTCGTAAGCGCTATCGAAACTCGGCGCGGCTGATGCCGCTCAGTTCTCCAATCGCGTCGGCGATTTGGGCAAAGAACCCTATCGGAATACCTGTGCCGATCAGCGTGTCAATTTTTTCGTATAGCGTGTTTCCTTCGATCGGAAATTGCGCTTGATCAATCCCATGAATAACCATTGCGTAGGTTCTCAACCGGTCAATCTTCGCCTTCTGCTCGAGGTATTCTTCGTCTTCGTAGTTGCAAGAAAAACTCTTCGTCGCCTTGATAAACTTCTTCGGCGGTTGCGGATAAGGAAGCTCTTCGGAGATGATGTCGTTAATGTTGGATGAAAGTGAAATGATCGGTATATCAAGCACTTTATCATCTAGTTTTAACTGAAAAACAGATCGTTGATTAAACATTCCTGCGTCTTGTTTTGTGAATCCTGCCATTTTTAATCGCTCCTTTTTATGCAATATTCTCATGGTCTTCCGCGACCATTCGCACATTCTTTTTAATAACCGAATCGTCATTTCGACCTAATGATTCTATTCGACAATTTTTGAATAGTGTATGATGACACAACGTCTTAGAGCCGTTTGAATAGTCGATCACTTCAACATTGAATACCTTTTCGTTGTCTGCCAGATAGTCGAAGAGTGTCGCGATGTTTTCCTGTAAGTCCGGAATTGCGGGAATACTTCCGTCACTGTATACCCACGCGTCGCCAAAGGCCCATTGCCCCAATACCCCCCGCCCGTATTCATCCAGTTGTGTCGCGTATTGGTTGACTGAGTAAAAGTGATCAAGATATAGTGTATCAAACGCTATGGATATCTTTCTGCCAAGCACACGATGAGAATATAACTTCGATGTAAGAGGTTTTCGAGTAAACAGTTCGAGGGATAGGTTAAACGAGAAGCCCTCCGCAAAAAGAAGGGCTATCGTTTCGCCTGAATATATAACGTTAATGTAGGCATCCCTCTTTCCGTAGGAAGCCATAATCCGCCACCTTACTAAGCGGTTTCGGTTTCTGAGAAGAGTCTTTCACCAAAAGCGCCTGCGACGTATTTCCCAAACACAATACCATTTGCTGTCAATATTGAGTATTCGTCGCCTTCCTTGAATACAACATCCCCGGGATCGAAGAAAACATTATACAGTTTGATCGTCTCTTCTAGGTCCCCGCTTACCGGATCATACAGTTCATACTCAATGTTTACCGTCGGGTACTCTTTAGGAATTCCGTCGTTAGTTACTGCCGTTGTCGCATCTGGATCACAGAGCGCGTTTTTAATATCTTTATTCACGTACTTCGAGGAAAAAGAGCATTTCCCAAATCCGTTAAATATATCATTCGCTTTCACATGATCCAGTTCTCCGGCTCGATTCTTTATCGCGATCGGTTCTGATTGTTCGGGATCATTGTAAGTAAAATCACCCTCCGGAAAGGCAAGCGCAGTCGCGGATGCCGACGCGACGCCGCTGATTATGTTTAACTCTGCATCTCTTGAGTTCTTAGTTATTGCCACTTCGTCACCTCCTAAGTCACGTCCACAAATTTTCGAACGTCGGTGTCAATCTTACCGAAGATAATACCCGTCGCAGATAAAGTGCTGTATTCACCAGATTCTTTGAATACGACTTTTCCTGGGTCGAAGAAAACATTGTATAATGTATGCGTTTCTTCCGTCGCACCTGCTTCGCTTTTGAGTATCATCTTCACGTTGACGGTTTTGTATCGCGAATTGATCTTGTCCGCCTCGATTGCCGATGTCGTCGCTGGATTACACATGAGTCCTTTTATCGTTTTATTAACATACTTAAATGCGAAGGAACATTGGCCATATCCACTAAAAGCATCATTGCTCTTAATGTGCGCCAGCGCGCCAGTCCGTTCTTTGACAACAATCGGTTCTTTTTTCTTCGGTTCGTTGTATGTGAAATCGCCTTCACAAAACGTGATAGTTGTTTCCACAGTTGACCCATCAATTATCGATAGCACGCCATCCCGTTTGTTCTTCGTTACTGCCACTTCGTCACCTCCAATAGTTGATCCGCGCTGTCGTTACAGACTTCTTTCCGATTTCGAGGTCTAAGAATACTGTATTCAAGGCAGTTATCCGTACAACATCGCCGTTGCTGAGTGATAGCTTTTGTTTGAGCAAATCAGTTATCCTTTTAGTTAGTGTGTAAATACTGTAAGCGTTTGTCCCTCTCGAATATGCTGTTATGTGAGCCTTTAGCGTCTGTTCTTGCGCAGTAACGCCCGAGTCAGATTCGGCCCCATCATATTCGATCAGTATGTATTCGGTAAGCGTTGTAAGATCAATATCGTTGCCAAAAGAAAGACTTACAGCCGTTAAGGTGTCTTGGAACTTTTTGTTGAGGTAAGGAATAATGGCAGTCATCCAACCGCCTCCTTAATCGCTTGTACTATCATGTCGTTGAATCGTTTTTCGTTATCGTCTAAAGTCTCGGTAAAATGTAATTGCGGGTTAGTTCCGTGTGCAGCAATCCCATCTATAACGGCCATCGTGAATGGATACACGTCTTCATCGCTAATCCCAAAATCGTGCCGTTTTCGCCATGCCCATTCATAAATTGGTTGAAACGGGGGACGGTGCGGTCTTGTCCCAAACTCGATATATGGAGCATGCGCGGCTGTCGAACCAATCTCGCCTTCAAGCCCTCGCGATTTTTGATATACGCTTTGAAGCAGTTGCCCGGTGTCCGTGCTCATCTCCGAAATTCTATCCGTGACCTGTGCTTCAAGCAATATAACAAACTTCTGGAGTGCTTTTTCGCATGCCGTTTCAACCGCAACTTTATTTTGAGCCAATGCTTCTTTGAACTGCCTTTTTGATTCTTCTGTCAACGTCATCGTAATCATTTCACAAGCTCCAGTACGTACACGTCGCGCTGGCTCCAATACTCTACGGATCGGATATTGTACGTATCCGACCCGACGATAATTTTATCTTTCCCGACTGCGGGTCTGTTGACAAGGCTCACGAAATATCCTTTGTAACTCCCTAACTGGTAACCTCTTGATATGTCTTGAGGAGCAGAAGGCACAATACATCCGTAAACAGTCGCGTCTGATGTCGTGTCAGTAACTGCTCCTGTAATAGTATTAAATGTGCCTTGCGCCGTTACCCGCCGGAACGTCATCGATGAAAAGAAACGCGGGGCGATCATGTGAAATCACCGCTCGCCCACGCCCATCTTGACCGTAACTGTAATGCTAACTGCATTATTTCGGCCTTGGTATACGTTTCGGACAAGCCGCCAACAGAATAACTTGCCCATCTCACCGGATCGCCAACGATCATTTCGTAACAGTCCGCCCGAGAAAGATCAAGCATCTTGGGTGTCATCGCAACATCTACGCCACCCACAATCGCACCGTTACGTTCTAGAACTCTTGTCAAGTCTGCATCAGCAAACATTTTTTTGTCTGTGTCTACGATCCATCCGCGCAAAGCCGTTAAGTTCGACTCTGCCATGCCGATCACCTCGTTTCTCGAGTACGCTTACCAGAATTTGAACGGATATACTTTGATGCTGGTATTTGTTGCGCTTTCAAAATACATGCTGATGGTTGTGTCGCTCGCCTGAACAAATCTCCAGCTTTCCAGCGGTGGTATAACGTAATTAAGCGCCGCGGTTGTGGCGTGAGTCAAGGAAATCGTCCCTTCACCGGACCCGTCATAGTCCCCGGCGCGTATCGTGAGCGTAATCGTCGGACTTGTCGCGTCAGTCGGGGCAAGCGCAACAAAGAATCCGATCTTTGAGTCTTCTTCGTACAAAAACGTCATCGTTCCACTTGCGGTTAACGATTGAGCTGTGACAGCGGTTATCGTGTTTTTGCTGATCAACGTCGGCGTGATCGTAGTGGCAATAAGCGCCACCGCTGCAAAGACAACTAATAACGAAAATGTAATCTTACGCATCTTCATCATCTCCTCATGTTCCTTTAATTGCTGATACTCTTACAAAACAGTTCGGTTGAACCACTTTCGCACCGTACACATACAAACCTTTCACGGCGTCCGCAAATCGTTTTTCCATGCGGTAAGGTTCGATTGTAGCAACCTGCCCTGCGTAAGATATCGCGCCTTTGGTTCCGGCTAAGACGTAATAAGTTGTGCTAGATGTTTTTAGGTTGTTCGATCTCTTTATTGCCATTCCAGCAACGACTGGGATCGTTCCTGTTCTCATGTAATCTTGCCATGCTTGCTTGTATTCGTCAGTCTTAAGTAATGCGGCGTGGAACCAAGGCGGGATAACAGCCCAGCGGTCAACGTCCGGCACATTCTTCGCGTCCATTTCGGCGCCGACTTCAACGAGTAAATCATAAGCGTTTTTCTCGTTAGAACCGCTTCCAACTGTATAACCTGATCCACTATTATCCAGCTTGATTCCGGCGCTCGAGTGAAACCCAGCGATCCACATATCGATCACATCGCCGATTCCATAAGCTGCCCGTTTCATCGCCTCGTCCATCAGTTTCGGCGTTGTCTGAGCCTTATCTATATCGTCAACCTGGAAATTGAATGATTTTGCTTGGTCAATGTTAAGAACCTGCTGTGCTCCGGTCAATGTTTCAGGATCGCCAAGATCTGAATTTTTCGTGTAATCAGATATCGTTACCTCTCCAATTTGGTTTATCTTTACTGTTGATCCTGCACCTTTGATGTCGCCTTCGTAGTCAGTGTTTACAAGGTCTTTGAACACAAGTTTTTTGTCAAGATGGTCTAAGAGTCTCGCAGACCATATCTCAGGAATAAAATTGTCTAATGCCACTTTTTGTCATCTCCTTTTAAGGTTTTTTGTTTAGCCCCGGTAATAATTCGGGGTTGCTGTTGAATATGTCGTTAATCTGTTTGGGTGTCATTGCCTTCAACTGTTCACGTGTTAACGCTTTCCCAGCATGACTGTTCGGAAGAAAAGACCCGCGTTCTTTGTCCCTGATCGCTGTATTCACCGATTCTTGCTTGATCTCAACAAATCGCCGAATCGCTTTTTCTCGCTTCTCTAAATCGTCAACACCTTCGAATACCTCGATCAGTTCAGCGGGAAGTTTTTCTTGCGCAAGAAGCCTCATTGTCTCAAAGTCCATTTCGCGCTTTCGTATCTCCCGTTCTTTTTCGATCAACTCTTGTTCTTTCTTTTTCATCAATTCCTTCGCGCGGTCTTCTTCGGATAATTTTGCCATCTCAATTTCTGCCTTGAGAGAATCGAGCTGTTCCTTCCATTTTTTTTGAGCCTCGGTCACCCTCTTATCCGACTCCCGTTGCAACAACGCCTGAACTTCTTTTTCGGTAAAAGTCTTGTCAGAAACCGCCTTTAAATCTTCCGAACCTTCGATATTCTTCGCTGGTTCCGCTATCGGCCCCATCTTTGAATTTGAAGTGTCGGAGGTCATTGTCTGCGTGTTCTGTTCTTTTCCCTCTGCCATTTCGTTCACTCCTTTTGTTTGTCAAATAAAAAAGAGCCCGAAGGCTCTTTACTTTGGCACCGCTTGCCACCGATGCCTACACTGTATGTGCGGGTGTGAATCCATCGACTTTACCTCTTCCCAGGTGTATGGATTCCCGCGTTTCCGTTCGTCGCAGATCTCCGTCGTGCGTTCGTCGTCAGGACCAACCCAGTTATACACATATTCGTCTGGATCCCCCGTTGATCCATACGCCTCAACGATCGCCGATTGATAAACACGTTCCATCTGATCACGAATCATCATCTTCGGACGCGATTGATCGTTGCCGATCGGTTTAATACGATTGTAAGCGTCCAGATAACTCTCGCCGTTCAAGAACGAGACGTACAGCTGCGACTTGATCTTCTTGATCATGTCATCCTGATAATTGTCCATGAACGCCAATCCTGCTTGTTTCAGCCTGTCCAATTCCCTTTGTGATATCGCGTTCCAGTTAATTGTAGTTTTCAACTCGTTTTTTATTACGCCCGAAATTGTTTTTTCGTAAACTTCGATCATCACTTCTGAATACTTCCCGCGAAAATCCTTGACTTGTTCAGCGAGCATTTCACGCGCTTTTCGGAGTTTGGTTTCCATCGTCTTGGGATACATCGTGCGCCGACTGGATAATAACATTTCAAGGCTGTCGATGTACTGGAGTTGCAATGCAATAAGTTGTCTTGCAAACGCTTGCGCCGTTGACTCATGCGGAGGCATCGCGATACTCATCGGCTATCATCTGTCTTTCCTCGTCGTAATCGTAACCCAAGGAATCCGCAATCGTTCTTAAAGACACAACACCAATTCCATTCAGCGTGATCATCTCGTTCAGAATCGAGTCGGTATCTCCAGGTATCGCTTCTTCTGTCTTATATGATACATCCACGTGCTGCCCGGTTTCCATAAGTATTATCAATTCGAATATTTTTTCGAATATTCGGAAATACGTGTCTTTTAGACCGTCGATTTTTTTCTTCAGCGTCTGTAGTTTCAACTTCAAAGCATATCCCGAAGCAGTCGTGGAAATATCTTGAAGCATCAATTCGGGCATTTTGTTCTTAACGATAACTTCCAGAAGTTCAATGCGCCGCAGCATCGAATCAATAACGTTCCCTTGATATTCTAAGATACTAATGTGCCCCTCTTTGTTCGGGTTATACCAAACGTTGGCATCTTTTTTTAATTCCGCGGAACTTGCACCTGTAACGATGATGTGCGGGTTCGCGTATCGATCTTCAATGCGAGATATTCTGCTGTGTATCGAATTAATCTCATCTACCTGTTCGAGGATCGTTTCCCATTCAGCTTCACCCTGCCAATCTTCCAAGTCAGGATTGACGGATGTTCGATTCACAACCATAAACATCAACGGCACACCATATTGGTTAGGGATACTTGTTTCCATCTTGCCGTCTTTGAATCGCGTATATGCTTTATCAGTGAATATCTCTCGGTATTTGATCGCTTTGTTGTTAACGTACGTCACCCATTCGATGTCCCATCCATCATCGAGCTTCGTAATCAATGCGCCGGACAACGGAACCGTACCGATCCGAATCTTGCCGTCTTCGTCTTTACCGATCTTGATAGCAGTCGTGCCGAGAACCAATCCTTGAATAATCGTTTTAAGCCTCACTTGTTGCCAGTTATTGTCACGGAGAATATCTAACAAGACATCTTTTAACTCTGGGCGATCTGCGATAACGATCTCTTCCCAACCGCCCAGGATATACCCAGTGTCTAATTTAACGAGTTCTTGATTATAATTCACGATCTGCCTTGTTTGCGCGACCAGTTCACCCGTAGAATCGTACGCCAGAAACAAACCCTTGCGTCGGCAATAGTCTTCCGAGTAATTGCCGAAGAACACATTGATCAGTTCTGTAAAACTTCTCAAGATACCACCTCACCAATCGATCCTTCCGGATCGAATTGTGTTATCGTTTCTCAAGGACTCGGTCGCGTATCGCAACGCCGCCATTGCATCGTCTTTAAAGGGCACAGGTTCTTCTAAAACGTTTCCGTCCTTATCCTCTTTGTATTTCCACGTCTGAATTTCGGCTATCGTGTTCGGACATCGGCTCGAGTCAACGTGTATTCGATGCCTCCTGAGAAAGTCGATTCCCGCCTTCACAGAGTCCGGCCCCTTTTTTGCTGGGACAACCAACATCCCGGAACGCCTGAACTCTTCGATCCTGTCTGGTTCGGCGTTGTCTGCGACGATCCTTTCGCCCGAGCTTGCTTTCGCCTTGACCGCTTGAATGAGGTCCGTGTTCGTCAGGCCTCTTTCGTATATCTCATCGAAGATGTATAACTCGCCATCCTTGATCCCCACACTGAGGAACGCGCTCGCGTGATTGAATCCGAAGTCCATCCCGTACACGACTTGATCGTAAAACCTTTTCTCTCCCGGAACACGTTCCGCAACCCAGTTTGTGAGAATAAGATTTCCAAGGACACCCCATTCGCCAAGCGCGTATACGCGGTGATAATTCTCGTCCTCGTTGATCAAGTTTTCTATCACGCGCACATAGTCCAAATCTAAAAACCGCAGATTGTCTTTATACGTGGTCTTGAGAATAGAACAGTTGTCAACTGGCTTGTTAAAGAAATGAGATTTGAGCCAAGACATCTGCGAGATCGGGTTGAACGATAAAACAAACCAGTTCGGCTTGTCTGATACGCCGCGAAGCCTCAAGTCAAGTTGCATAAAGTCTTCCTTGGTGATCTCGCTCGCTTCTTCTACCCAGATGCCGGTTATGTTTGCTATCGATTTGAGCTTTTCCACGTCGTCAAGACCGGAGAATATGATTTGGGATCCGTTGATGAATGTTATTTCAAGCTCGCTTTTGTTTACTCTGAAAAACTTGTTCAGGTTCCACTTATAGATGATAGAAAGCAGCAGTGCATAGGTCGAGTGCCGATTCGTGCGCGCAACCTTCCTCGCGACTATCACTTTTTGCTTTTTGTTTTGCATTATGTCTAACAAGATGCGTTGCGCGATAAAATAACTCTTCCCGCTCCCGGCCCCACCGTAAAATATCTCGTACCGCGTTTGGTTCTTGAGATACGGAATGTATGCGTCGTTGAACTCTTGCGCTTTGCTCTTGAATCGAATGTCTATAACGGTGTCATTCGCCATCGTCATCGAACCCGATCTTGATGAGCATATTGCCCCCATGATCGATGTCGAGGTTATCGCGTTGCCCGAGATATTGTTTGCCTAACCATATGAGCATCGTCCGGTCACCGCTTTCCGCTGCTTTCCATTGAAGCCTGCGAAGGCTTGCACGACCACATTGTCGCTCTTGGTTATAGAGTTCATTAAACTTCGCGTCGCGTTGGAGCGTGTCAACGGAGAGTTCGAGAACCGCAGCGATCTCTTCTTGCGTACAATGTATCGCCGACAGTTTCTTCACGAGTACGTAGTCTATTTTTTTCTTCGGTCTTGCCATCTGTATCACCTTTTTTTGAGTACCGCAAAACGCGGCTTACTCTCTGTTTGCTTTTCCCCCTGTGAAATCTTCCCACCGCTTTACGATCACGTCGAATAACTTCATATTCACTCCCCTAAAATTCCCAACAAAAAAGGGCCCGGAGGCCCTTCTATCGTTTTCGTTTTTATCGCCGCGAGGTTCTTCTCATACCTGCGGCTATTGTATCAATACTATCACGTTTTTGTTTTTTTGTCAAGAGGGATCGGGGGTATCGTTTTTATCACCTCGATCATCCTGTCGAACAGAGTGACCGGGTACATCTTGCTTCGCCCAACCTCGCGTGATGGCTTGATTTTCAAGTGTTTAAGTATTTCGCGAAGAAGCTCTGCTGCAATCTTATTCCTGTTAGCGTATTCGCGGGCGCTTATTAGATCATCCATTGCTTTCCTCCTCCACCGCTTCCGGGATCCAAGAATAAGAAAATTCTTTGTTAGCATACATACCCGGCAAACCAGTTTGTTGTAATAATCTCAGCACCTCATCCGCATCCATCCCGAGTTCCTTCGCTATCTTGGAATCTTCCCAACCGCGCCCATGTAAGATATTTACTAATTCAACCATCGGTATATTTTATCTCATTTCGTTATTTATGATTTCCACAAGCCTCTCCAAACACCACCGCTTCATCTTGTACAGCTTACTCGTCGAGCAGTCGAACAGCACGGCCAGTCTCCGTACCGGAAGCGT
>Ga0209097_10002351_pt1 | contig 15308 bp, 9 predicted proteins | sample AD_UKC052_MetaG_FD_184419 | JGI IMG/M metagenome (GOLD analysis project Ga0209097, IMG submission 184419) | Active sludge microbial communities of municipal wastewater-treating anaerobic digesters from USA - AD_UKC052_MetaG (SPAdes) (version 2) | ecosystem: Engineered > Bioreactor > Anaerobic >... | reverse complement strand
CTATCGTTACCGATAACGAGCTTGCGACTTACTAATGTTTCGGAGAACTACCTTCGCACATAAGGGACTTCCACCCTCTGGAAAAATACACCCATCTCTTTGCTTTTTAAATAAAATTTGTATTTTTAAAATATTTATAAAGCTTTGAGGTGGGTGTGCGCTGCTCATGCAGGGCACACCACAGGGGCTTTGCACCAGGCGGAGTGCAGGAAAACTTGAAACGTATGGAAATATTAACTATCTTTATGGACGGGTTGAAACGACGGGAATGTTCAAGTTCCGCCCGCTGCAAAGCCCCAGAACGTTACCGCCAAGTGTAGGAAACAGACAACGACATTGAAAACTGAAAAGTAAACCATTGTGAAAGGACAGAAAAACGAAATATTGACAAGACAAGAGAGCCGACACTCAAGCCGACCCGATGTTTTTTATTTTTTTGCCACCGCACATTTTTTAAAACAATTGCCGACACACAATGGCACATTTGTTTTTGCCCCATCACGCAAGCCAACCCTTAGGCAAAATCAAAAGAGCCATTCTCCCTACCCTAAAAACGACAGAAATAAATAGTATTTTTGTAATTATTGCATAAGCATTATGATTTCAAGATTTACAATTATTAAAGGTATCGGAAGGTTTCAGGATTGTCAAAATCTTGGAGGACGCCATTTTAGTAAAAATACAATCATCTTCGGTCATAACACTGGTGGTAAAAGCACATTGACCGATATTCTGTGGTCATTCAAAACGGGTGACACCGCATTTATTGAGGGCAGAAAAACATTTGGTTATGCGGGTAACCAACAAGTTGAATTATTTGACCAAGACAATACAGTTTTCAAATTTCCAAGTGTAGATTGGAACAACGGTTTTAATAACATTGAAATTTTTGACACACAATACATACAACAGAACATTTTTGAAGATAATGAAATTAACTTTGAGCAGCAAAAGAATTTACAAAGAATAATAATCGGGTCTAAAGGTAAAAAACTTGCAGAAGAAATAAATTTACTTCAAGACGAATTTAACGAACTTACAAAAAAGAAAACAAGCAAAACAAATGAATTTAACCAAAAATTTAAAAGAGATATTTCGGTTATTGATTTTATAAACTTGCCAAAGCATGACGATGTTGATGATAAAATAAAGCAGATAAAAGCAACTATTGAAATAGCAAACAATCAAAGTAAAATCAAAACGGTCTTTGCTAGTATAGATACAATTATTGATAACATTCTAAATCAAAACACTAAAAGTGTTTTGTCTGAATCAATTCAGGTTAAAGCAGAACTAGTTACTAAGCATATACTGAAAACATGGAAGAATCCAAATCACCCAAAAGACTTCCTTCAAACAGGGCTAACATTAACAAAAGAAGAAAAAGAGTATTGTGTGTTCTGTGGACAACAGTTAAAAGCGGCTAACGATTTATTGCAGGCATATTCACTATTATTTTCTAATGAATATAAAAAGCTTCATGCTGACGTTTCATTGGCAGTTACAAAATTTGAAAAATGGGACCCCAAAAATATTCTTGAATCTATTCAAGATAAGTTAGGTTCAATCAATCTTTCAATCAATACTAATGAATTATACAATACTGATATAAAAAAAATTAAAGAAGAAACGAACATTGAATTCTCTAATAAACAAAAGGACATTGGTTACAATGTCAATTTTGAAAATTACGACAAGCTGATTCTGATATTTCAACAAATCAAAGAGCAAATCAATGACTTGAAAAAGAAAAATATTTTACATGAGGATGTCAAAATTGAAAACCTTAATAATAAAATCAAAGAATTAGAATTTTCAAAAACAAGACATACTCAGGAATGGATTGATTTTCTTAAAGAGTATGATGATATTGATATAATTCAAGAGAGAAAAAGGGTGAAACGAGAAGCATTAAGAAAAGAATTAAATGAATATAGTGAAAAACTTTTTTCCATCCATCTTGACACGATAAACAAAACACTTGAACAACTTAATACGGATTTTACTATCTGTGCTTTTCAACCGATGAAAAAATTAACAGGGCAGAGGGAAAGAATATTTGCACTTAAATTTTTCAGAAGTCACAATGTTTTAATTAACGAAACAGCAACTGATAAGCCAAATTTTAAAAACACTTTAAGCTATAGCGATAAGCGAGTTTTAGCATTTTCGTTCTTTTTCTCTCTGATGATTCATGATGAACATTTAGATAAAAAAATAATCGTTCTTGACGATCCATTTTCAAGTTTTGATTCCGATAGAAGAACAAAGACAATAGAATTGATAGCAAACCCCTATCTAATAACCCCAGAAGGTGAGTTGATTGAAAAGAGAATGAACCAACTAATAATACTAACGCATGAAAAAGATTTCTTTGCATGGTTATATCGAAAGCTCGACAGTCCAAAAGCTCTGAGAATAGTTGCAAATGGTTTGGATTCAGGCGGAATTAAAAAAAGTACAATAGTAGACTGCAATGTTGACTCAGAATTCATAGAGCATGAAAATAAAAGAGACCTCAAAGAAATACAGGAAATTTATCAATCCAATAAAACGATTAATGATTTTGATGGACTTTGTGTAAAATGCAGGAAAGTTATGGAAAGCATTTTTACAAGGAAATATCTTTTTGAACTTCAAGATGAAATAAATCAAAATAAAAGTATCCGGAAATTTACTGATAAATTGAAAGAATTGGCAATAAATGGATTTGATAACGACCCTAAGTATAAATCATTCATTTTTCTCTGTGACAATTTGAACATAGAACTACATGACAATTCTATGAAAAATGATGGTGGTAACGCGCATAATGTATTGGGTGACTTTCTTAAACTCATCAAACAAGTTTAATGAAGTGAAAAAACTTGACTGTATTTAATATCAGCCATACGTAGGAAATCCTAGTCTTTCCCACAAACCATATAGCAAAAATAAATATTTTTTTCAAGACTCGATTTTATATTAAAATAATTTATAACTTTGCGAAGTAACTATCATAAATTGGCACTTACTTCAAGATATGGCAAAACAATATTATAAATCAATTTACTTCAGCGATTACCCTGCTGAAGAAACTAAAGAAAAGTCGGTAACATTGGCTTTTAGCGAGCCGGAAGTTCCTTATTATTCAAAGGTAAAGGATATGTCGACTCAGGAAATAAAGGAACTTATAGGCATCAAAACATATAAGCAACTTAGCTTGTATGCAGTGAAACAAGAACGTTCAATTAACCAAGTCATAAAAAGACTGATTAAACAGAATCTATCAGATGTTGACCAGATAAACGGTATGACTAAAAGAGACGTGACATTTGTAAAAAGCAAAGACACACCTTTTCAACGTTGGTATCCGTATATTGAAGGCTACTCAACGGACTTTGTGAAATCAGTAATTGAAAACTTTAACATCAAAGACACTTTAATTTACGAACCATTTGCAGGTACCGGCACTACTCTTTTTGCTTCTGACGAAATTGGTTTGTCAACTGTTTATTCAGAAGTAAATCCTTTGCTTCAATATTTAATACATACTAAATTAACCGTTTTAAAAGCAAAAGAACAGCAAAGAAAAAAACTATCAAGTGACTTGACTGATATTTCAAACTCTATTTTGCAAAATTTAGACAAGTTTGAAGAAGATAAAGCATTAAAAGAAGCATACACAACATTATTTGCTAATAGCAAATATTTTTCTGACGAAACATTGTCTCAAATTCTAAAAATTCGTTCTTTTATTGACATTGTGAGATTGGAAGATGAACTATTGGCGGACACATTAACTATTGCTGTTTTGTCGTGTCTATTGCCTATATCTTATTTGAAAAAAGTGGGTGATGTTCGTTTCAAAACGCAAAAAGAAATTGAAAAAGAATTAAAAATATTTGATGAAATATTACCTCAAAAAATTGCTGACATCGCGGATGATGTTTTGAATTTCAATTACTCTTTAAAAAACAAACACGAACTTATTCTTTCAAACGCAAAAAATATCAGCAGAGTAAATGAGTTAAAAATCGGTGCAGTCATAACAAGTCCGCCATACTTAAACGGAACAAATTATTTCAGAAATACTAAGGTTGAGTTGTGGTTTCTTCGTTATTTGCAATACGAAAATGACTTGCGTTTTTTTAGAGACCAAGCATTGACAAGCGGAATCAATGACGTGAAAAAAGAATACGCTTATGTGAACGGCTTGGACATTTTAGCAAAAAGTAAAATCCTAAAATCAACACATAAAGAACTTATCGAAAAGGCTTACGATTCAAGGATTCCGATAATGGCGAAAAGCTATTTTGAAGAAATGTATCGGATTTTTAGCGACTGCAAAACGCATCTAGAAAATAGCGCAAAGCTTTTGATTGACATTGGCGATTCAATTTTTTGTGGTATTCATATCAAAACAGATGAAATTTTGATTGAGTTGTTAAGAGAACTTGGGTTTAAACTTATTGATAACAAGATTCTGCGTAAAAGACGGTCAAAAAACAAAGAAATTCTTACTCAATCATTACTTGTTTTTGAATACACTTACAAAAATGGGAAAAACATCTTTGTTTCTGAACCTGCATTTTGGGACACGAATTGGAAACAATTCAAAACTATTGTTCCACATCAACAAGAGCCATTTTCAAGTAGGAATTGGGGGCACAACAATCATTCGCTTTGCTCATATCAAGGCAAATTAAAACCTGCAATAGCTCATCATTTGGTAAAAACTTTTATTCCAGAAAACGGCTCAATGCTTGACCCTTTTTCTGGTGTAGGGACAATACCTTTTGAAGCGGCATTAGCAGGAAAAATGTCGTATGGAATTGACATTAGTTTGCCTGCATATTACATTTCGCAAGCAAAAGTTTCAGCACCGATTACGAAAGAAAGTTATTGTTATATTAACGCTTTGAAACAATTCATTGCAAATGGGATATGTACAAATGACGAATTGAATGAAGCACAAAATTTCGGTTTCAATAAAAGACTTGTTGAATATTATGAAGAAAAAACATTGAGAGAAATTTTGCTTGCACGAAGATTTGTAAAAGAAAATTATCCAAAGACTCCAAGCGAAATGTTGGTTGTGGCTTCGCTGCTTCATATATTACACGGAAACAGACCATATGCACTTAGTCGTAGGTCACACCCAATTGTTCCTTATGCACCGACAGGCGAATTTATTTACAAAAATTTGATTGAAAAATTAACTGAAAAAGTTGATAGAACAATCAATGAAGAATTGACTTTGAACTTCAAAAATGGGAAAATATTTAATCAAGATACAACCATAATTTGGCCACAGGAAATAAACAATTTGGATGCAGTCATCACATCACCACCATTTTTTGACAGTACAAGATTTTACTTAGCAAATTGGATTCGCATTTGGTTTTCAGGTTGGTCTGATAAAGATTTTAAACATCAGCCGAATTCATTTGTTGATGAAAGACAGAAGAAAGATTTTGCTATTTACGAAGGCATTTTCCGCCAATCAAAAGAGCGATTGAAGAAAGACGGAGTTTGTGTTTTGCATTTAGGAAAAAGCGTAAAATGCGATATGGCAGAAGAATTAAAAAAAATTAGCAAACGTTGGTTTAAAACGGCTGACTTGTTTGATGAAAGTGTTGAACACTGTGAATCTCATGGAATAAGAGATAAAGGAACAGTAACTTCTCACCAATATTTAGTGCTTGTTTAAGCTACCTGAAGCCCAACAATTTTTTATTAGCAGCCGATAACTTTCCAACCAAATTGTAGTCGGTAAGAATTTTCTTTAGCTCAGTAATTCGTTTAGGTAAATGTGATTTTTCCCTAACCTGTAAGTAACGTTCAACACATTTATTTACATTAATGTTCGTATTGATTATTGGCGTTTTGCTTGAAATTAAAGTTAAATCTGCTCCTGTTATTTTTGCAAGTTCTATCAATTCATTATTTGTATAAAATTCACTTGGCCACTTTCCTTTTTTGTTTGCATTTGCGTCAGATGACAACAAGCAGGCATTTTCCTTCTTTAAAGGGTAGAGCCATTTTGATGGCAGAATATGGTCAATTTCAAATGACGAACGTTTCTTAATATTAAGTTTTGTTCCTGTTTTAAAGCACTTGCTTCCAAATCTATGAAATAATTCTTCAATATCAATAAACTCATTTTCACCTTCAACTAGTAAATCAGCAATTCTTCTTCTGACAGATGATTCGTGAAGTTGTTGTTTTGTTCTTTTAGGATTAAGGACTGCATTTATAGCACCCTTGCAACTTCTACATTCCATTTGCCTTTCAAGTGGTCCCCAACCTGAATGTTTGCTAAAAGCAGCAAATGGTAAAACCCTGCCACAAGTATTGCATTGTTTCCAATAAGCATCAGGATTTTCAGTAGCAATTCTGAAAAATGCTTCCCAAAACCGTTGGGCTTTGATTGATTCTGCAAGTGTAAAATCTTCGTCCCAGTATTCAAAAGGCAAATCGGAGTCTTTTGAATGAACATATTCGCATTTTGAACATTCCCATTCGCAGGTTTCATATGCTGTCTTTGGATCTAAAAGTTCACTTCCAATTCTGATATTGTTTAATTCCTTGCAACTTAGGCAAATGAAACCAATCCAAGCATCGTGATAGGGAATACCCTCTATCCTTGATAACCCCGTTCTGTTCTTTGTTTTTCTTCTAGTCATCTAAAAGTCAATATGATTTAATATATTTGCAAATATAAATAAATTGTTGATTATGTATGATTATCGGAATCCTATTTTTGCAAGCACATTGCCAAAGCCACACTATACCTACGCTACACTCAAAGCTTTGTCAAAGAGCTTGCAAAGCCAACGCACCGAGAGAAATTGTTTTAAAAAATTTCCTGACCTTTAAAAAAAATAAAAAAACACAAACACACAATCCGACACAGACAAGAATGCAATATGACAATAACAGCGAAAATTTATATTGACAATGGTTTGCAAGGACAGACGACAGAACACCAGGCGGTAATCGAGTAGGCTGCCCCACCAGCTTAGCTGATGGGGAGAACCTCTCACACCACTGTACGTACGGGTCACGTATACAGCGGTTCGTTAAGATGTGGAGCTATTTTCTGATAATGTTCGAGAAATGAAATGTAACCTCTTTTCTGAAGACGTTCTAAGGTAATGGTGGTTAAGAGTATGGGACTTTGATCCGTCGGTTGGCGGACCATCCACCCATTCTTGTTCTGCTCCATTGGTCACCCTCTTGAAAAATACGCCCATCTCTTCGCTTTTTAAATAAAATTTGTATTTTTGAACTATTAATAAAGCTTTGAGGTGGGTGGGCGCTGCTCATGCAGGGCACACCACACGCAATATTGCCAAAAAGGGCTTTATCGGTAAGCGAAGTTCATCACAAGCATCAATTTTTTGTATCTCGAGAGTGACATTCTCCGCAATCCCTTTCAGGCCATATTGCCACCGTTGTGGAAAATAAAGTGCGGGAAAGAAAAAACAAACTTAAATTTAACAACTGACGTACATCGCAATTAAAAGCATTACATACCGTTTCTAAAAAAGGGAATATGAATATAAAAACGGAAATAAAGGAATACAAATTTGAATCCTTGTCATATGCCATACTGCCTGGCGGTTCTGATTATCACTGTACAAGGCATAATATAAGTTTAATAAATAAAAATCCTTTCAACGCCGAAGTTGGAGCCATCACTGAGAATATCAAGATTAAAGACATTTGTGTTGAAGAAAACAGGTCTTTTAATTATCATATCCTAAAACCAGTAGAAACCGGGAATTCGAAAAAATTAATATTTCTTTTTCATGGTTTCAATGAAAAAGATTGGACTAAATATCTGCCATGGGCCGAGAGAATTTGTAAAGGAACCGGGAGTAGTGTTATATTATTTCCTATTGCTTTTCATATGCAACGAGCTCCAAAAAATTGGAGCAATAAAAGAGAAATGTACGAATTGAGTGAAAAAAGAAAAAAAAGATTTCCAAACATTGTTAATTCCAGCTTTTCAAATGTTGCAATAAGCATGAGGTTACATTCCATGCCTCAGCGATTTATCTGGTCCGGACTGCAAACTTACTATGATGTGATTCAACTGATTGAAGAATGCAAAGCAGGCAAGCATTCCTACATTAGCAAGGATTTTGAATTTGACATTTTCGCCTATTCAATCGGTGGTTTTCTTGCTCAAATTCTTAAATTATCGAACTACAATTCTTATTTTTCAGATTCAAAGGTTTGTTTGTTTTGCAGTGGCGCCGCTTTTAATCGTTTATCACCCGTTTCAAAATTCATCCTTGACAGTGAGACAAATGTTGCTTTATATTCATTTTTAGTTGAACATTTTGACAAATTCTTACAAAAAGACAATGTGCTCAAACATTATATTCAGGAAGACCATTTAGAAGGAAAGGTATTCCATTCAATGCTAAATTATCAAAATGGTAGAATTATAAGAGAAGATTTTTTAAAAAGGTATAAAGATTACATTTATGCAATAACTCTTAAGAAAGATACTGTTATACCATCTTTTGAAGTAATAAATACACTTAGAGGGGCTTACCATGGCATTGACATTAAAATTGATGAATTGGATTTTGACAGAGAGTATACTCATGAAAATCCTTTTCCGGCAAGCAATGGAATGAAAGAACAGATTGATGCGGACTTTGAAGAAGTATTCCGGAGAGTTTGTGATTTTTATAATAAATAACTACCCACACCTGTGACCGCTCTATACCCACCGGAGTGCCTTTCACAGCCCCGAAGAGCCTATCGACGCACCAATATACGCAATCGAATCAGGCTTTTCCTTTCGGTTTAATTATTACAGGCCTTTGGGATAGCATAAAAAGTATTTACGGACCGTTTTTGTCAGAAGATTAATGTTTAACTGGTCGGAGCTTTCGGTTATATCCAGCACCCGGTTGTCTTTGTATAACACATGGATCTTGTCAAAATAAGGGTTGTAGGCATTATTGGCCACTTCTTCCGAAAACACAAAATAGTCAGCCTCTCCGGCGCTGATATCAAAGGCCTGCTGCACCTTTTGCTTCAGGCTATCGATATACCCTTCATCAAAAGGCGTGTCGCTGATTTCTATCCTGAGCAGTTTGCGCTCCACCAGCTTTTTGCTGAGCAGCGACAGCACCCTGTCATCGCTGCGTGTCCACATTTTCACCGACATAAAGACATCATAGTCGTCCAGTTGGGCAAAACTATCGAGCAGGCCGGGGTTTTCATTAAAATCGGCTATCGTAAAACGGTTTTTTAAAAATTCCTGTAAAGCCGGCGGAGCAAAAATGGTTTTGCCTTGCTCGCAAAGGAATTTGGCACGTTTCAAAATATGTATCAACAGGTGTTCAGCCGACAGCACCGTCTTGTGCAGGTACACCTGCCAGTACATCAGGCAGCGGGCCACAATAAAGTTTTCGATGGAATACACTCCTTTGACATCAACCACTAATTCGTCGTTATAAACATTCATCATTTTGATGATGCGGTCCGTGCTGATGACACCTTCCGACACGCCGGTAAAAAAACTGTCGCGCATCAGATAGTCGAGGCGGTCCACATCCAGCTGGCCCGAAACCAGCTGGTGCAGAAATCTTTTTGGGTACTGGTCCGAAAAAATCCGTATCGCCATATCCAGCCGCCCGCCAAACGTTTCGTTCAGCCTGCGGAAAAAAAGCAGCGACAGCGTTTCGTGACTCACCTCTTCTACCAAAGTGTGTTCCAGGGCATGTGAAAAAGGCCCGTGGCCAATATCGTGCAGCAGTATGGCCAGGTAAAGTCCCTGGATTTCCTCATCGGTAATCTCGGTTCCTTTTACCTTTAGCATCTCCACAGCCAGTGTCATCAGGTGAAGCGCTCCCACCGCATGTTGAAAACGGGTATGGATAGCTCCGGGGTAAACCAGGTAAGTAAGTCCAAGTTGCTTGATATGACGCAGCCGCTGAAAATAGGGATTTTCAATAATATCAAACACCAGTTCGCTGGGGATAGTAATAAAACCATGAACCGGATCGTTTATAATCTTTCTTTTGTTGTGAACCAATTTTTTTTATCTTTTTAATTCGTATTTTTGTAAATAATAATCCGTGTCAATATTACAATTTTTTTTCTTACACCACAAAACACTGTTAGATTATGACCAAAGTTAAAATTTTATGGGTAGATGACGAAATAGATTTATTAAAACCGCATATTTTGTTTTTGCAGGAAAAAGGCTATGCTGTGCACACTTCCAACAACGGTGATGAGGCCCTGGATCAGATTCGCGACGGCGACTTCGACATTATTTTTCTGGATGAAAACATGCCCGGCCTCACCGGACTGGAAACACTGGCGCAAATCCGCAACGATTATCCCAACCTGCCCGTGGTGATGATTACCCGCAACGAGCAGGAGCACACCATGGAAGATGCCATCGGCTCGAACATTTCCGATTACCTGATAAAACCTGTAAATCCAAACCAGATACTGCTGTGCCTGAAAAAAAATCTCGAGAACAAACGTATCATCAGCGAGAAAACCACCCAGGCCTACCAGCAGCAATTCCGCCACATCGGCATGGAAATTTCTAACCGCCTGTCGCACACCGAATGGATGGAGGTATATAAAAAAATGGTGTTTTGGGAATTAGAACTCGAAAAGTCTAACGACGAATCGATGAACGAGGTGCTTGCGCTTCAAAAATCCGAGGCCAACGCCATGTTTTCAAAATTTTATGAAAACAATTATATCGCCTGGCTGAGCGGCAAAGCCGCCGATACGCCCGTGATGTCGCACAACCTCATAAAGGAAAAGGTGTTTCCCGCGTTAAACCTGCCCGAAAACCTTTTTGTCATTGTGATTGACAACCTCCGCTATGACCAATGGAAGGTCATCCAACCTGTGCTCGAAGAGTTTTTCAGGGTGCAGAACGACGAAATGTATTACAGCATCCTGCCTTCAGCAACGCAATATGCCCGAAATGCTCTTTTTGCCGGCCTGTTGCCTACCGAAATTGAACGCAAATACCCAAAATACTGGACCTACGAAGAAGACGAAGGCACGAAAAATCAGTATGAAAACGAGTTGCTGGGCGAGTTGCTACGCCGCTATGGCAAAGATATTCGTTACAATTATTCAAAAATATTAAATATCAATGCCGGCAAAAAATATGTAGAAAACCTGCCCAACCTGATGCAGAACAAACTCAACGTATTGGTTTACAACTTTGTGGATATGCTCTCACATGCCCGCACCGATATGGAGATCATACGCGAACTTGCCAGCGACGAAGCCGCTTACCGTTCCATCACCCTGTCGTGGCTGAAACACTCGCCCCTGCTCGACGTAATAAAATACATTTCGGAACAAAATGTCAACCTGTTGATCACCACGGATCACGGCAGCGTAAAAGTGGGCAATCCCGTGAAAATTGTTGGAGATAAAAATACCAACACCAACCTCAGGTACAAATATGGCAAAACATTAAACTACGAGAAAAAACAGGTATTCGAAGTAAAAAATCCGCAGGACATCTTTCTTCCCCGGATCAATGTCAGTACCGCCTATGTTTTTTGCCGGGAAAATGATTTTTTTGCCTACCCGAACAACTACCACTACTTTGTAAATTATTACAGCAACACATTCCAGCACGGGGGCATATCCATGGAAGAGATTCTGATACCCGTCATTTTCCTTAACCACAAATAAATGAATCAGCAGATTATTTGTAACCACCTGGACGAACTTCCCGGAATAGCAAAAAAAATCCTGGCCGCCTTTCCCTCGAGCCGGATTTTCACCTTTACTGGAGATTTGGGAGCCGGCAAGACCACCCTGATAAAAGAAATGTGCAAACTGCTGAATGTTACGGGATTAACCAACAGTCCTTCCTTTTCCCTGGTGAACGAATACCCGTCATCCTCCGGCGATATGATTTATCATTTTGATTTCTACCGGATAAAAAATATCAGTGAGATCTTCGACATAGGCTATGAAGAATATTTTTACAGCGGCCACTATTGTTTTATCGAATGGCCCGAAATTGCCCGTCAGTTGTTGCCTGAGGATCATGTGGAAGTAACTATTGAAACGGCCAAAGACCAGAGCAGCAGGATCATTACTTTTTCAAGTCAAATCTGATTTTGAGGTAGCATAAAAAGACTCCTCATTTCGCATCGCTTCACGCGGAATGGCAACTCACGTGGGAGTACGACTGCGCGCGGCCATGCGTTGAAGCAGGTCGTGCCCCCACTCAAACCCTTGCAAGTGGGAGTACGACTGTGCGCGGCCCTGCGCTGAAGGAGGTCATGCCCCACTACAAACTTTCCTTGCAGGCCGCTCTTCCCTATCCGGCTGACCTCGGCCACATTTGTCCGACCCTTACGGAGCCGTCATTTTTTGGGAGATCTATATTCCACCAACATGAGGCTGTCTCAAAACTACCTTTGCTGAAAATCATCATTACCCCATCCCTGAAGGGAGTGCTGATTTTCAGCGACTTCCACCCTTTAGGGAGGGGAAAAAGAAGGCGGTGAAAATCATAAAATCAACCTTTTGAGACAGCCTCTTTAATGAGGGTGCGAAGAAAAACCAAAGATTGACTGATTTTTAATTTCATCGAAATTTTTGGTTAACGCTGTAATGTCGGGGTGACTGAGCGTGGCAAAATGCTTAGAAAGTCACCCCGACAGTTTTTCCTCGCTGCCCACAACGTCCACACACATTCACAAATTCCATTTCGTTCATTTAGGAACAGGTCAGGCTAATTTTGCCTGAATTGCAAAAAAAGAGTTATTTACAATAAAATATTCTTTACCAGCACCTTAAAAAAATGATTGGGCCCTTTTTCAAAAAAAATACAACCTTAACGGTTATTTTTCGTATCTTTATACAATCATAAATTTTTCCTATGACTTCCAAAAAAGATTTTGTTCAGTTTTCCCGCTCCGAACAAATGATGCCACAGCCCGAGATGCTCGAAATAAAAAAACACAGGAAACAACTGAGCATCGGGATTCCGAAAGAGATTGCCTACCAGGAAAACCGTATAGGCCTGATTCCCGAAGATGTCAGCGTGATTGTCAACAACGGCCACCGCGTTATTGTGGAATCCAACGCCGGCAAATCGGCACATTTTCCCGACAACGACTATATGGAAGCCGGAGCCGAGTTAGTATATTCTTCCAGGGAAGTATTTCAAAGCGACATAATCATCAAAGTAGCCCCGCCCGTAAGCGATGAAATAGAGCAAATAAAAGCCCGTGCCACACTATTTTCGGCACTGAACCTCCCCGGACAGAGTGAAGAATATTTTAAGCAGCTGATAGCAAAAAAAATTACCGCCATTTCTTACGAACACATCAAAGACAAAACCAACTCCTATCCGGTTATCCGTTCGATGAGCGAAATAGTGGGCAATACTTCGGTGTTTATCGCCGGCGAATACCTGTGCAGTCAGGAATACGGCAAAGGTAAAAGTCTGGGTGGGTTTCCCGGGATAGCACCGGCCGAAGTGGTTATTATCGGGGCGGGTACCGTGGGAGAATTTGCCGCCCGGGCCGCATTGGGTATGGGAGCCCTGGTTAAAATATTCGACGATTCAATATACAAATTAAGAAGCATACAGAATAAGCTGGGCGAGCGCCTGTACACCTCGGTAATACAGCAAAAAGTGCTGGCCAAAGCCCTGCGGACCGCCGATGTGGTAATAGGGGCGCTCAACCCTGTAAATGGCCGCACTCCCTGCATCATCACCGAAGATATGGTAAGAGAAATGCCGTTCGGATCGGTAATCATCGACGTCAGCATCGATAATGGCGGGTGTTCCGAAACTTCCCATGCCACAAACCATACCCAGCCGGTATTCAAAAAATTCGGCATCACACACTTTTGCGTACCCAATATCCCTTCAAAAGTTCCCCATACAGCCTCCACAGCATTAAGTAATTTTTTCGCACCGGTAATATTGCAAATTGCCGAAGAAGGTGGTATTGAAAATTTCTTGCGCAACGAAAAAAGTGTCCGCATGGGCACCTATATGTTCAGTGGCATACTTACCAGCAAGTATATCAGCGACTTATTTCATATTCCTTTCCAGGAAATAGACCTGCTCATGCTACCATTTCACTGATTTACTGATATATACCATATTTCGGTAATTCATCTTGTTAATAACATCGTTTAAAACAGCAATTTTTTTATTTGTCTTTAAAAAGGATTTTACTAATTTTGCCGGTCAATATGGCAAAGCAAAGAACTGTAGCATCACCTGTAAGTCTTACCGGTAAAGGACTCCACACTGGAAATAATGTTATCATTACCTTTCATCCGGCTCCCGAAAATCATGGAATAGTATTTAAACGCATTGACCTGGAAAACCAGCCCATGGTACATGCCGTATTAGGCAATGTCAAAGACACTTCCAGAGGCACCAGCATCGAAGAAAACGGAGTGGGCGTTCATACTATTGAACATACCATGGCGGCACTTTCAGGATTATCCATCGACAATGTACTTATTGAAATCAACAGCTGCGAAACCCCGATTTTGGATGGCAGCGCGATAAAATATGTGGAACTGCTGAAAACCGCTGGCACCATAGAACAGGATGCCCTGAAAAAAGTAATCAGCCTCAACACGAACGTTCTTTACAAAGACGAAAAAAACAAGGTTGAAATCCTGGCCATCCCTTCCGACACGTTTAAAATCACCACGTTGATTGATTACGACTCGGATATTCCCGGAAAGCAGTTTGCCATGCTTGATGATATCGTTGACTTTGAAAAGGAAATTGCACCCTGCCGCACTTTTGTCTTTTTACACGAACTGGAATTTCTGCTGAAGAACAACCTCATCAAAGGTGGCGACCTCGACAATGCCATCATTTTTGTCAACAAAATAATCTCTCAGGAAGAACTCGACAGGCTGGCGACGCTTTTCAACAAACCAAAAGTAAGCGTACTTAAAGAAGGCATACTCAACAACGTAGAACTGCATTTTCAGAATGAGCCGGCACGCCACAAGCTTCTCGACCTGATTGGCGACCTTTCGTTGCTTGGCGGCACACTCAACGCCCACATCATCGCAAAACGCCCCGGCCATTTTTCAAATATAGAATTTGCCAGAAAAATAGCTGAAACGGTGGGAGTTAACTCCAGATCACCCCACAAAGCTTCGGTTAGTTTACCCAGCCTGACCAAAACGCCTTTGTACGACAACATACAGATTCAGAATATCTTGCCACACCGGCCGCCCTTTTTGCTCCTCGATAAAATTCTGGAAATGGACGACAAAATGGTAATAGGCATTAAAAATGTAACCATCAA
>Ga0209097_10002331_pt1 | contig 15348 bp, 10 predicted proteins | sample AD_UKC052_MetaG_FD_184419 | JGI IMG/M metagenome (GOLD analysis project Ga0209097, IMG submission 184419) | Active sludge microbial communities of municipal wastewater-treating anaerobic digesters from USA - AD_UKC052_MetaG (SPAdes) (version 2) | ecosystem: Engineered > Bioreactor > Anaerobic >... | reverse complement strand
CGAAGTGCTTGGCACGGCGGCCCGCGCGATTGAGAAAGGCCTGCTGGCGGAAATGAGCGGCGCCTTGACCCTCGGGTTTCACTACCGGCGTGATTTGCTTGGCACCCCCTTCGAAGGGCTGGTGGTGTTTGACGAGGACGGGGGGCTGCTGGGCGCGAACCAGACGGCCCGTCAACTCCTTGGGCTGCGGGGGGGCGACGAGAAGGAAGGCGGCTTCGAGCAGCTTTTCGATTGCCCCCCTGACATGTTCCGGCGGGCCTTGGCGGGCCGGCTGGAGAGCGCGGTTGTGCACAGCGATGGTGGCCTGCGCTTTGAGGCGCGCTTCCAGGCGGCACGGGCAGGTTCGGTGCTGGCCAGGCTGAGGGAGGGCGTGCAGCGGATCCACGCCCTCGCGAGTTCGGCGGTGCCCGCCGGTGGCTGCGTGACGGCCGATCCGGGCGACGGGGTGCTGGATCCGGTTGCCGGGCATGTGCTGCACGTGGCCCGAAGAGCCTTCGAGCGGGACATTCCGGTGCTCATCAACGGTGAGACCGGTACGGGCAAGGAGGTGCTGGCCCGCCGCCTGCATGCGGACAGCAGCCGCGCGGGCGGCCCGTTTGTGGCCATCAACTGCTCATCCTTGCCGGCCGGATTGATCGAGTCGGAGTTCTTCGGCTATGAAGACGGCGCGTTCACCGGTGCCCGGCGTGGTGGTGCGCAGGGCAAGTTCGAGATGGCGCGTGGGGGGACACTGTTTCTTGACGAGATCGGGGACATGCCGCTGGATCTGCAGGGGCGCTTGCTGCGCGTCCTGCAGGAGCGTTGTTTCACGCGTCTGGCGGGGGCCAGGTTGATTCCCTTCGATGCCCGCATTGTGGCCGCGACCCATCGTCGTCTGGATACCCTGGTGGCGGAGGGGCGTTTTCGCGAAGACTTGTACTACCGGATCAAGGGTGTGGGCGTGTGTCTTCCGGCCCTGCGGGAGCGCGGGGATCGGGCTGCCCTGATTGAAGCGCTGCTGGCGCAGGAGCGCGGTGGGCAAGGGGGGCCGGTACTGTCAGCGGAGGCGCTCCGGGTTCTGATGTCTTATCGCTGGCCGGGGAACATCCGCCAGCTTGGCCATGTGCTGCGCCTGGCGCTGACCCTGGCCGAGGGCGAGGTCGAGATCGGTCTGCAGCATCTGCCCGAAGAATTGCTCATGGAGGTGGCCGGGCCAGCCGGCCGTTCGGCCACGGCAAGGGGCGGCGATGTCTGTCTGCGGGATATTGAACTTGAGGCCGTGCGGGCCGCGATGGCCCGCAACGGTGGCAATGTCTCGGCCACTGCCCGTAGTCTGGGTGTGGCCCGGGCGACGCTGTATCGCAAGCTGCGTCTGCTCGGGTTGGCCTGAGCGTCGTGCTTCTGGCGCGAGGCAGCCTTAGCGGTTGTGTGAATAAATCTGCTGCGCGACCCGATTTCGCCCCTGCGATGCTCAGCGTACCCTTGTACGGCTGCGCTTCTCGGGGCGAACTCGAACCGTTCGCTACGATCTCTTCACACCCTCTCAGTTCAGTGCAATGTTGGCTTTCAGCCACAGGGTCCGGCCGGGCTCGTTCACACGGATGGTCTGGGCGAATCCCCCGACCATGGCACCGCTGCGGCTGATGAACTCGGCGTAGGTCCGGTCGAACAGGTTGTCCACCCCGGCAGTGACCAGGAAGCCCTTGGCGGGCCGGTAACCGGCGTTCAGGGATACGATGGCAAAGCCGGCGGATTCTCCGATGTCCTGCCCGACGATGTTGCCGTAGCCCGTGTCGTAGCGTTTCTGGCCCTGCACCATGCGTAGCAGGGCGCCGGCGCTCCAGGTCTTGTCGTCATAGCCGGCGCCAAGGCGCGCTTCCAGGGGCGGGATCTGGGACAGGGGCTTGCCGCTGCTGTCGTTCTCCCCATGCACCCAGGCCAGGGTGCCCCAGGTTTTCCAGAAACGCCCCAGGGCATAGCTCAGGTCGCCTTCGAGTCCGTAGGTGGTGGCGTCGATGTTGAGCGCATCCGTGGCGAAGGCGTTGATCTGGCGGATCTGGATGAAGTCCTTGTGCTTGGCGTAGAACAGGGAGGCCGAGGCACGTAGCGGGCCGGCGGTGTAGATCGCGCCGGTGTCGAGCTGGGTGGTTTTTTCAGGCTTCAGGAAGAAGGTGCTGGCGCTGCCGGTCATCATGGTCGAGGTGGCGCCGGGTGCCTTGGTGCGCTCCCAGTAGTCGGCGGCCCGTTCGCTGTGGCCGAGGCCGGCGTAAAGGGTCGTGGTGGGGGTGAAGGCGTTCTCCCAGCGCAGGAAGCCGGCCTTCAGGGTGTCCTTGTCGCTGCGTCCCGATGTGCTCTTGCCGCTGCGTTGGTCTTCGGCCTCGCTCCAGTCCAGGCGGGCGCCACCGATCAGGCGATGGGCGGCGTTGAGTTCGTGGGTCAGTTCGCCAAATACGCCCCAGGTCCGGAAACGCATGTCGGGGGTGCGCGCCAGCGTGTCGTAGCCCGCCACGGCGGCACCGCTGGCCTTGCGCAGGGTGTGGTCGTTGGTCTGGAAGTCGATGCCGGTTTCCAGGGTGCTGCGGGGGTTCAGGTCGAGTGTCGCGGCGATGCGCCCGCCCTTGGTTTCCCGGTCGGGGTTGCTGACCATCTTCATGCCGGAGGCGGTACGCAGGCTGTAGTTGTCCATCACGTGGTCAACGTAGTTGCGGTAGATCTGCCCTTCGAGCTTGGCGAGCAGCGGACTGATGCGGGATTTCTCGAACTTCAGACCCACGTTGGTCCGGTCGAAGGCCGTGCCGTCCATGCTGCGGTCGGCATAGGCGGCGTGGCCGTCGCTCTTGGCGAAGCTGAGTTCGAGACGGGTGTTCTCGTCCGGGGTCAGCCCGACGGCGCCATTCACGCTCCAGCGGTCGTAGCGGGAGTGCACCTGGCGCCCGGAACCATCCTTGTAGTCCTGGCTGTGGGAATGGGTGCCGGTGATCTCGCCGTAGTAGCGTTCATTGCCGACACCGGCTTCCAGCACCTGGTCGTTGCGCCCGAAGCTGCCGGCCAGCAGGCTGCCCTCGGCATAGGCGGAGAAGCCCTTGCGGACCTTGGGTGTGCGTTCGAAAAGCACCACCCCGGCGCTGTTGCCCGGGCCGTATTTGACCGTCTGCGGGCCTTTCAAGACGGTGATGCGATCAAAGGCTTCGGGAAAGACGTAGGCGGTGGGTGGGTCCATGCGCATGCCGCAGCCGCCCAAGATCATCTCACCGTCCAGCAGGATGCCCAGGCGCGAGGCGGCCATGCCGCGGAACACCGGGTCGCCGTCGGTGCCGCCCTTGCGGATCACCGAGAAGCCGGGAATGTTCTTCAGGTAGTCGGCGCCGTCGTGGGCGGGAACCGGCTGGCGCGGGGCGCGCGGGTCGGTGACGACGGTGAGCGGTGCCTCCATGGCCGGGGCCGTGACCACGACCTCGCGCAGGGTGTCTACTGCGTGGGCCGGGAAGGCACAGGCGATCGCAAGGGGCAGGGCGAGGGGCAGAAGGCGCTGCCGGCACGGCGCGGGATGACGCATTGAAGTGGGCTCCGTCGTTTTTTCGAGAGCGCCACATTAGACTTCGCTGAAATAGATGCGTTTGATCTGCGGCAAGATGGCGCACCAAGACGGTGCGGCATAGTGTCGCAGATCGCTGCGGTCAACTCAGACCCTGAAGCGTGAAACACTGCCTTTCAGGCTGTCGGCCACGGTAAGCAGGCGGTGGGCCGTGCTGGCCACCGAGTTGATGGCGGCGGAGTTTTCCTCCGACATCTGGGCGATGGCTTCCACGTTGCGGGCGAGATCGGTGGAGGCGCCGCGCTGCTCCCGCAGGGCGTCGGAGATGCTGTCGATGGTGCTCTGCATGGTGGCGGCAGAATGGCGGATGTCGCTCATCGATTCGCTGGCCTTGCTGGCAGCAACAACGACTTCGCCCACCAGCGCCCGGCTGGATTGCATGCTGCTCACCGCGCCGGCCGCGCCATGCTGGATCGCGCTGATCACCGAGCTGATTTCCTGTACCGAGCTGGTGGTGCGCTCGGCAAGCTTGCGAACCTCGTCGGCCACCACGGCAAAGCCACGGCCCTGTTCGCCGGCCCGGGCGGCTTCGATGGCGGCATTGAGGGCCAGCAGATTGGTCTGGTCGGCCACTTCGCGGATGACCACGGTGATCTTGTCGATCTGCTGGACTTGATCGGAGAGAACCTGCATCTGTCCGGCGGTGGTCTCCACCTGCTCGGCAACCCGGCTGATCCGCTCCGTCGCGGCGTCCACGCCTTTGCCGCTCGACACAGCCTGGCTGCCAGCCTCGGTGGCACGGGCGCTGGCATCGTCGGCACTGGAGCCGACGTGGTCAATGCTGACGGTGAGTTCCTCAACCGCGGCGGCGGCGGCCGACGTGGAACTGGACTGCTGCTCGCTGCTGACGGAAACCTGCTGGGCTGCGCTCGACAACTGGCCGGCAGACACCGCCACGTTGTTGGAGTTGGTCACGATTTCGCCGATGGTTCTGGCGAGTTCGGTGCGCATGGTTTCGAGGGAGGCGAGGAGGGTGCCGATCTCGTCCTTGGTACTGCTCCGGGCCGGCTGGGTTGCCAGGTCGCCAGAGGCAATGCGGGCCGCGATCTGGTTGGCTTCCGCAAGGCGCAGGCTGATGGAGCGGGTGGTGGCGAAGCTCAAGCCCAGCATGATCAGTGCCGCGACAATGAGAATGCCGACAGCGATCCAGGTGGCCCTGTTTTTGACCTGGGCAGCGTGCTCTGCGCTGGTCTTGCCCAGTTCCTCGTTGAACTTCATGTGGGCTTCAACATGTTCGATGAACTGGTTGGAATGGGGGGCCACCTTTGCCAGAGCGGCCCGGGTGTCCTCAAAGCGATTGGCCCGGGAGACCGCCAGGGCTTCGCTGATCTGCTGGTAGAGGTGTGTGGCGGACTTGCGCTCCTCGTCGAGCAGGCGCTGGTCCTCGGCATTGCTGATGAAGCCTTCGTAGCGCTTCAGTTGTTCGTCAATCCGGGTCTGACTGTCGGTGATGGTCTTTTCGATTTCGGCTTTGTCTTCGGGGCTGGCCAGACCATGCCGATAGACCCGCACCCGCAGGCGGCCAAACTCCGTGATGACCTTGTTCAGGATCTCGATGCTGGGCACCACGTTGATGTTGCTGAAGTTTGTTTCTTCATACACCTGGTTCATCTGTACGTGGTTGATGGCGGTCAGCACGAGCAGACTCATGAGCGCTGTTCCGACCAAGAGATACAGGCGTTGCGAGATGGACATTTTTCTTCTTCCTGAAAGAGCTTCCCGATGGGGATGCGTGCGATGTCCGCGCGTATCCCGGCTGTTGTCCGGGCAGCCAGGGGCGGGGGCCGCGTTATTCAGGACATGGCGGCAGAAACGGCACTTCGTAAGCTGACTTTAGGAAGAAATTCACACAAATCTGACGAAAATGACAGATGCGCGTACCCGAATTCCATAAAAACGGGTGGCCTTATCAGGCTGGCGCTTGCCAGCCCCGGGCCTCCACCTCCCGCTGGCAGGTGGCGCAGCCGATCCAGGGCAGGCAGTCACAGGAGAGTTCAAAGAAGCGCGACCCTCTTCTGACGGTCGAGGCCGTGCTGGCAGGCTTGCTTGCCGTGACTCCGCCGGGCCCCGGTGCAGGGCTTTCGGGGTCCGGCAGCCAGCGCTTGAAGGCGGCCGGATCGGTCATGTTCTGCACGTACCAGACGCGCTTCGTGGCATCCCAGCGGGCGCCCAGGCGCTTGGCCTCATCTTTCTCGGCAAAGGGGACTTGCAGGTTCGTTCTCATGGGCCTCTTGCTGCGCGGTGTGCCCGGGGGCGGGCAGGGGATTGTATCTCCGCAGCCCCGACCGCTTCAGGGTGCGCGCCAATACCGGCCCGTCATTGACCCGTTTCGCGTTGGCGGCGATACTTTGCGCCGGCCCATCAACTCCCTGCTCGAACGACCATGAAGACCTTGTCCAAGCTCGCCCTCCTTTCCGTCCTTGCTCTCAGTGCCGCCGCATGCACGGTCATCGATCCGAGTTCCAGCAGCCACAGCAGCAGTAGTGGCGGTGATTCCAAGAGCGCTTCCCTGATGAGCCGCGAACAGCGCATCGCCCGTTTCACCGAGAACAACCTGGACCACCTGAAGCGGGACATCAGTGTCGGGCAGGGGGAGTATCTTTCCTCGTTGGCCAGCCTGATGCAGATCGAGACAGCCCAGCGCCCGGCGTTCTTTGCCTTCGTACAGGGTAATTTCACCCGGCTCTTTCCGAGCGCCCAGACCCGCGCCGCCGACATGCTGGCAGCGCTTGATCGCGAAATGCGTGCTGACCCGCGCTTTGCCGAGCGTGTTGCGCTGAACTGAGCCTGCCCGGGTGCCGGCGGCGGTGCGCGCCGGCGCGTTGCTTGCCATCGGTGTGCTGCTCTGGATGTCGGGAGCGCGGGCCGATGTTGACTATCTCGCCGACCTGCAGCGCCGGGCGGCGGAGTCGCGTCTAGCCGATCACCGGGAGTGGCGCGTCCTCCTGCACTATCGTCACAACGGTTCGGGCGGCGAGGTGATGAGCGATGCGGACGATCCGCGCTTCTTCCTCGCGCCGGGGGGTAAGACCGATCCGGCTGCCGAGCTGGCCGCGACCCTGGCGGCCTTTTTTTCCGATGACCCGGTGGGGGCCGATCCGCAGCCGGCCCAGTGCGCCTTCGTGGCGCGCTACGAATGGCTGCGCCAGGCGCTCGATTTTGACTCCGGGCGTTTGCCGGCCCGGCCCTGTGCCGCCTACTTGCGCTGGAAGGGCGAGCTGGAGGCGGAAGCGGCCACGCTGGTCTTCACCTCCGCCTACCTGAACAATCCCGCATCACTTTTCGGCCATACCTTGCTGCGCCTCGATCGGCGCGGCGGGTCCGGCAGCACCCCTCTGCTTGCCTATGCCGTCGGCTATGCGGCCGATGATCGTGGCAGCAAGGGCCTGATGTACGGAATAAAGGGCGTGTCGGGTGGCTTCAGCGGCTATTTCGAGCTGCAGTCCTACGACCGCCTGGTACGCAATTACAGTGATATCGAGAATCGTGACATCTGGGAGTACCGGCTGAACTTCAACGCGGATCAGATGGCGCGGCTCATCGCCCATCTGTGGGAGTTGCGCGGGGTTCGCTTCGACTACTTCTTCTTTACCGAGAATTGCGCCTGGCAATTGCTGACTTTGCTGGAAGTGGCCGATCCGTCACGGGATCTGTCCAGCCGCTTTGTCCTGTGGGTGGCGCCGGCGGATGTGCTGCGCCTGCTCAGCAGCGAGCCCGGGCTGGTCGGCGCCGTCACGCCGCGTCCTGCGCGGGGCAGTGCAATCCGGCGGCGCTACTCAGCGCTCAGTGCCCCGGAAAGGGCGCAGGCTCGCGCCCTGCATGATGATGTCGGGCATGTGGAGGCGCAGGCCTTTCGGGTGCTCCCTTCCGAGAGGCAGGCCTTGCTCCTTGATCTGGCGCTGGATCTGCGTCAGCGGGGCGGCATGATGGCCGGGCAGGGCGAGGCTGACGTGCCTCCGGATGAGGGTGTGCACAGGCTGCTCTCCGCCCGCAGTGCGCTCGGTCAGCGTGCATCCCGCTTCGAGATCGCGCCCTTCGCCGGCCGTCCGGAGCTTGGGCATGCCTCCCATCGTGCAGGCCTTGCCCTGGGGCAGCGGGGCGGCCAGGGTTTCATCGAGTTCAACGCACGGGCGAGCTTCCACGATCTGCTCGAAGCCGATGCGGGTTATGCGCCCGAAGCTGGAATCGAGCTCCTCAGTGCATCCGTTCGGCACCGGCCGGAAACCGGAAATACACGCCTGAATGCGCTGACCCTGATCTCCATCGAATCGCTCCCCCCATTCAACCCCCTGCTGCCGCGCCCCGCCTGGCGGGCCCATGCGGGATGGGTGCCCTCCCCCCGGCCGGGCTGCAACGACTGCCTGGCGTTCAGGGCCGACGCGTGGGCGGGCTTCAGCACCGAAACCCGCTGGCCGTGGCGCGGCCTGTGGTTCGCGCTTCCGGGGCTGGTGGCCGAACACGCGGCCGATCAGCCAGGGCGTACCGGCCCGGGTGTCAGCGCCGGTCTGATTGCCGAGCCGGGTGTGGGCTGGAAGCTCTCCGCGCGCGTCACCCGGACAGCCTATCGATGGGGCGAGCGCTCGGAAGAGACGCGCTGGGCATTGGCCCAGCAATACACCCTGAAGCGCGATCTGGCACTACGCGCTGATTGGCAGGGCTCGGGCGGAGTCCGTGAATTCTCTGTGGGCTTGCTGGTTTATTTTTGAAGACGGCGGGGCTTGCTCCGGAGAAAGGCTGCGACACGCCGATCTGCAAAGCACTCAGGCCAGCCCTTGTGAGGCTGGCCTGAGTGTTTGATGCTTTTGGTGGGCCCAGCAGGACTTGAACCCGCGACCAAGCGATTATGAGTCTTGGCTATGGGCGTTAAAAGCTCATAGATTCAATGGATAACGTTGATCCTTTCGCTGTTGTAATCCCCATAATCGTGGTCGCATGAAGGGTACGCTGTCCAATGCGGTCACAACGCTGTCTCGCAAAAAAAAACTCATTTGGAATGCTGTTGCTCGGCTACTTCTTACTCATAGCCGTTGCCCTACTCCCGGTATCCGCAGAGGTCTGGCGAGCCCCACGTATCGGTTGCGCAGCGAACACGTTCTTGATGGTGAGCGCGTCTTTAGAGACTCTCTGAAGCTCCGCGAGCAACTCCGCGTCAGAGCCAATAAACGCGCCATCCTGCCGTCGGAGCTGACTCAGCGCCCAACAGTGAAGCCGCTCAAGTTCATCATCGCTCATGGATGAAGTCCCTTCAAGAGTAGTAGGTTGTACTCAAGCCGGAGCCTCAATGCGAAGCGCTTGAGAACTTCGTCGTACAACGCATGGTGGCGCTTTTGAAATGCATCCCTTCTAGGGTAGAAAATCGATAAGACAAATGCAACATCAGGTTCGGCCAACTGGATCGGGAAGCAGATGTGAGCGCCATCGTTGGTGTCAGTGGCGTCGCCGATGCGGACGTAGGTACCGTTTCGCTTCTCCAACTCATCAAAAGTGCTCGGGATGATCAGGATTCTGTTAAATCTCACGGCTGACATGAGTGCTGAGTTTGGGGTGCTCAACCTATCTAAGGCGTCTGAAGGTAGTTGATGGCTCTTTGGGAAGCAGTGAGGAATCTCTTCAACCCTCCCGTGTCGCACAAGAGCCAGGCTCACCAACGTCTGCATTGGGCGATCATTCTTCTCTCGGGTGAGAGAATCGAACGTGGTGTAGACAGCAAAGACTAGGCGCTCAATCTGAGCTTCGGGTTTAGTAATCCGCTCGAATATGTCGCTAGCAGGTGGTAAGTTCGAGGGCTGCCCGCTCCCACTTGACGCCACTCGACGACGCCGGGGAGGGGGCGCAAACGCTTGAAACACGTCCTTGAAACGTTTCTCTTTGCACGAAACGACAGTGTCTAGTGCGGCCAGAAGAATTTGAGGGGCTTCGACCCAAGAGACCGGTGCGTTGTGGAGAAGTGATACGATCCAGCGCTTCACTGCCTCAATGAGGGGAATCCAAAGTGCCGCAGCCATTGTCCACATGATTGGATCTGACGCGAGAAAGCTGGCAAGGCGAGGCCATCCCTCTGTTAGCTGGGAGGCAAACTGCGCGTTGTTGAAGTAGTTAACGACCAAAAACGGTGGTGCTGCAACGAGGAAAGACCAGACTACACTGAAGCCGAACGAGTGATCCCAGGCAAATGTTCTGAGTCTTGAAAGCTTGTTAGCCGCACTGCGGACGGTGCGCTTAACAAAACTCATCATTTCGGAATGTTGTATTGGCGTGATGGTAGGGGGCTGGATTGATTGCTTGGTCTTCGGCTTACTGGGAACTCTTGGTCTGCTCTTTACGGTCATCGATTTGTAACTCCGTGTATGCCTTATAAGTTTAATGAGTTTTTAATCGATGATGCTGGGCTATCCACAGGCGGCCGGTAGCGCGCTCGCGATGCTGGCGGACGGCCGCCTGTGGGTAACCCTGCTGTGGAGTGCCGAGGTGGGAGCCCTGGCGAAGTGAATCGCGCCGGGATTCGAGGAGGCTATTGTGTTTGAGTCACGCAACAACGGCCTGCTCACTTCGACTGCGGTAGTAGTTTGCTTCAGTCTCGGCGGGCGTAAGGTACTCGTTGATGGTCTCGACCAGCACGTTGTCGTAGCTGTCCCCTCGCTACCGACCTACGGCTCGATGCCCGCCTCGGCCAGGTGCTCGCTTTAGCGGATCGAGACGTACTGGGAGCCGCGGTCGCTACGATGGATCACTGCGTTACGTTCCTGCTGGCGAGCCCACAGGGCCTGCTCCAGGGCGTCGAGCACGAATTCGGCGTGACACGCCAGCCCACGCGATGTAGTAGGCGAAGACGTCGATGACGAAGGCCACGTACGCGAATCCTTGCCAGGTCGAGACATACGTGAAGTCGGAAACCCAAAGCTGATTCGGGCACTGCGCAGCGATCTGTCGATTGACGCGATAGAGCGGACAAGGGGTCGCCGGATCGGGCCGAGTGGTCCGTACTGCCTTGCCACGCATCGCTCCGCGCAGCCTTTGGGCCTGCATCAGCCGCTCGACCGTGCAGCGGGCGACCTCGATGCCATCGCGCTGCTGCTGCCGCTACACCTTTTGCACCATATGGCTGCAGATTCACCTGCCAAACCCGCTCCAGGTGGCCCGTCAGCACCTCGTCACGACGGGCTCGCGACGCGCGCAAGGCCAGATCGCGCCAGCGAGCCACGGTTCGTCGATAGGCCGATGGGGGACCTGCAAAACCTTGCAGATCGGCTCGACCCCGAAGCGCTCGCGGGGCGTGTCGATGAAACCGTTAATCACTTGTTGCGGTGGTCGAGCTCCGCCTGCGCGAAATACGCGCTGGCCAAGCGCAGAATCTCGCTGGCCTTCTTCAACTCGCGTACCTCGCGCTCAAGCGTCCTTGATGCGGGCCGCGTCCGCCGTGGTGACTCCATCACGTTGCCCGGTGTCGCGCTCGTACTGGCGAACCCCGTTCGATGGCGTTTGCGCACTGCAGCCGATTTTGGCGGCGATCAATTCGATTGCTGCTCACTGTGACCCGTGCTCGCTGCGCTGCTCGAACACCATGCGCACGGCCCGCTCGCTGACTTCAGGGGAGAACTTGGTTGTTTTTTCACTGCTCCATCTTCTCAAGAGTTGGAGCCTCCGCAAAACCCGGTGCGATCCAGTTGCAGGAGTTGGGGGGGAGAGCGAAACGATGGACAGGCGTTACGTGCACCTCGCGCCTCCTGAGCTTGCGCAGCACTCGGAGCAGGTGGCGGCGCTCTTGAGTGACACGAACATGGCACAGTAGACGTGGCAAGGACCTAGCCTTTCGGCTAAGTCCTTGTTTTGGTGGGCCCAGCAGGACTTGAACCCGCGACCAAGCGATTATGAGTCGCCTGCTCTAACCAACTGAGCTATGGGCCCGAAAGGGGAACGCAGCGGGCCGCCCCGCCATGGTGGGACGGCCCGTGAGGTCAGGCCTCGTTGTCGAGGAAGCTGCGCAGCCGCTCGGAACGGCTGGGGTGGCGCAGCTTGCGCAGGGCCTTGGCTTCGATCTGGCGGATGCGCTCGCGGGTGACGTCGAACTGCTTGCCGACTTCTTCCAGCGTGTGGTCGGTGTTCATCTCGATACCGAAGCGCATGCGCAGAACCTTGGCTTCCCGCGGGGTGAGGGAGTCGAGGACTTCCTTGGTGGCGTCACGCAGGCTGGAATACAGGGCTGCCTCGGCCGGGGCCAGGGTGGCGTTGTCCTCGATGAAATCACCCAGGTGCGAATCGTCGTCATCGCCGATCGGGGTCTCCATGGAGATGGGTTCCTTGGAGATCTTGAGGATCTTGCGGATCTTCTCCTCGGGCATTTCCATCTTCTCGGCCAGGGTCGCAGGATCGGGCTCGTTACCGGTCTCCTGCAGGATCTGGCGGGAGATCCGGTTCATCTTGTTGATCGTCTCGATCATGTGCACCGGGATGCGGATGGTGCGGGCCTGATCGGCGATGGAGCGGGTGATGGCCTGACGGATCCACCAGGTGGCGTAGGTGGAGAATTTGTAGCCACGGCGGTATTCGAACTTGTCCACGGCCTTCATCAGGCCGATGTTGCCTTCCTGGATCAGGTCGAGGAACTGCAGACCGCGGTTGGTGTACTTCTTGGCGATGGAGATCACCAGGCGCAGGTTGGCTTCGGTCATCTCGCGCTTGGCGCGGCGGGCCTTGGCTTCACCGGTGGACATCTGTTTGTTGATGTCCTTGAGTTCCTTCAGGGGGATGCCGATGCGGGCCTGGAGATCAATGAGCTTCTGCTGCTCTTCGAGAATGGCCGGCTGCATGCGGATCATCACCGGTGCATTGCCCGGGCCGGCGGAGATCTCGGCCTTCAGCCAGTCCAGGTTGGTTTCGTTGCCCGGGAAACTCTTGATGAAGTGCTGCCGCGGCATGCCGGCCTTGTCGACGCACAGGCTCAGGATCTTGCGTTCGTGGCTGCGGGCCTGATCCACCATGTGGCGCACGGCGTCGCACAGGCGTTCGGTGGTGCGTGCCGTGAAACGGATGTTCATGAGCTCGTTGGAGACCTGCTCCTGGAGCTTCATGTAGGTCTTGTCCTGGTAGCCCTTCTTCTGGAGGGCGACGGCCATCTTGTCGTAGAGGCCGCGCAGGGTGGTGAAGCGTTCCAGGGCGTCCGCCTTGAGCTTGATCAGGGAGGCCGACTGGGCGCCGGCGCCGCCATCGTCTTCCTCTTCGTCGGCTTCGTCGGCTTCGTCCACTTCAAGGTCGTCGCTTTCGGCAAGCTCTTCAATGGCTTCGACCGCATTCGGGTCGATCAGGCCGTCGATGAGTTCGTCGATGCGCATCTCGTCGCGACCGATCCGGTCGGCGGCGTCGAGGATCTCGGCAATGGTCGTCGGGCAGGCGGAGATCGCCTGGATCATGTGCTTCAGGCCTTCCTCGATGCGTTTGGCGATCTCGATTTCGCCTTCGCGAGTGAGGAGTTCGACCGTGCCCATCTCGCGCATGTACATGCGCACCGGGTCGGTGGTGCGGCCGAATTCCGAGTCGACGGCCGAGAGGGTCTGCTCGGCTTCGGCTTCGGCCTGTTCGTCATCCACCACGGTGGGGGCAACTTCGGACATGAGGAGGTCTTCAGCGGCCGGAGCCACGTCGAAGACCTGGATACCCATGTCGTTGAAGGTGGTGATGATGGACTCGATCTGCTCGGCGTCCACGAGGTCGTCGGGCAGGTGGTCGTTGATCTCGGCGTAGGTGAGGTAGCCCCGCTCCTTGCCGAGGGCGATCAGGGTCTTGAGCCGGGTGCGGCGAACTTCCGCCTCTTCCGCCGAGGGCGCCTCGGCGATCATCGGGGCGAGTTTGTCCTTGACCTTCGCTGCTCGCGGCTTGGCAGGCGCTTTGCGCGGTTGTTTGGGCTTTTCCGTGGTCATGACTGTCCTCGATTGGTCGTCCGAGTTGTTGGTGTGTGACTTGTTCCGGCGTGTTCGCTGGGTGGTTCGTATTGCTACGCACACCAAGTCTCGGCAGGCGAATTTCGCGAAACCGAAAATTATATTACGAATCCGATGCTTTGGCTCGGGTTTTGAGCTTCTCTTTTAGCGACAACAGTTCTGCAAGTCTTCTGCGTGCTGTGGGTTCAAGCCCGCTCTCACGGGCTCGGGTATTCAGGGCTGTGATTTCCTTCTCCACCAGCACGGACTCAAGTTTGTAGAGCGTGTCGTTGAACTGGGGTTCCAGCATTGCTTCGTCAAGGGGGGCATCGGCCAGTTGGCCGGAAATTCTCGCAAGCACCGGCGCGTGGGGGGTGTCGCGGTAATGTTCAAGCAGTGCTCCGACCCCGTGGGTGGGCAGTTCGCCAACGCTCATGGCGTCGGTCATGGCAATCAGGGCCAGGCCCTCCGGGGTGTCGTGGGGGAGCAGGTCGATGGGCAGGCGGGCCGTCCATACGGGGTGCTGGATCACGAGTTTGAGCAGGGTCTCGACCGGATTTGACGGCGCCTGTCGGGGCGTGAGACGGGGGAGATCCCTGCCGAAATTGCGACGTCCGCGAAAGCGCCCGTCGGATCCGGTGAAGTCGCCTTCCGAGGCTGGCGGATCGAAGCGCCGGGCTGTGCTGGCGGGTTTCAGGCCGAAGGCCTGCTCGACTTCCGCCTGGGTGAAGCCGGCGGCTTCCGCGAGCATCTTGATGACCTGCAGGCGTAGCAGCGGGGCGGCGATGCGGGTGACCGGGGGTTTGGCTTCGTGGATCAGCCGGGCGCAGCCTTCGGCCGTGCCCAGGTCGATGTCCTTGCGGAGTTCGGCCAGCAGGAAGTCGGCCAGGGGCTGGGCGCGGGTCATGGCGGCGCGGAAGGCGTCGGGGCCTTCGGCGCGGACGAAACTGTCCGGGTCGTGCTCTTCAGGCAGGAAGAGGAAGCTGAGGGTCTTGTTGTCGGCCAGATGTTCGAGGCTTACTTCCAGGGCACGGCCGGCGGCGCGGCGGCCGGCTGCATCACCGTCAAAGCAGAACACGACCCGATCGGTGAGGCGCAGGAGCTTCTGGATGTGGTGGGGCGTAGCGGCCGTGCCAAGGGTCGCGACCGCATTGCCTACCCCGAACTGGGCAAGGCCGACCACATCCATGTAGCCTTCGACGACGAGCACGCATTCCTGCTCACGCACCGCCTGGCGTGCCTGGACCAGGCCGTAGAGTTCGCGCCCCTTCTCGAAGATCGGTGTCTCGGGGGAGTTCAGGTATTTGGGTTCGCCCTTGCCCAGCACCCGGCCGCCAAAACCGATGACATTGCCGCGCTGGTCCTGGATGGGAAACATGATGCGGTCACGAAAGCGGTCGTAGCGGCGGTTCTGTTCGTTCTCGAGCACCAGGCCGCATTCGAGTAGCTGGGCGGCGTTGTAATCGGCAAAGGCAGCCTGCAGGGCCTGCCAGCCTTCCGGCGCGTAGCCCAGGCCGTAGCGGGCGGCGACTTCGCCGGTCAGGCCACGGCCCTTGAGATAATCGATGGCCACCGGGCTGCGCTTGAGCTGTTCCTTATAGAAGCGGGCCGCCTGGGCCATGATTTCGGTGAGGGATTGCTCCCGGGCCCGGTCGCGATTGGGGGTGAAGTCGTCTTCCGGGACTTCCATGCCCACCGTGCTGGCAAGCTCCTTCACTGCGTCGATGAAACCAAGGCCGTTGTATTCCATCAGGAAGCTGATCGCGCTGCCGTGCACCCCGCAGCCGAAGCAGTGATAGAACTGCTTGGTGGGGCTCACCGAGAACGATGCGGACTTCTCGCCGTGAAAGGGGCAGCAGG
>Ga0209097_10002329_pt1 | contig 15355 bp, 15 predicted proteins | sample AD_UKC052_MetaG_FD_184419 | JGI IMG/M metagenome (GOLD analysis project Ga0209097, IMG submission 184419) | Active sludge microbial communities of municipal wastewater-treating anaerobic digesters from USA - AD_UKC052_MetaG (SPAdes) (version 2) | ecosystem: Engineered > Bioreactor > Anaerobic >... | reverse complement strand
CGGCTTTATCTCCCGCTTTCAAAGCCGAGAACGCCAAGCAGGCGGCGATGAAGGCCATATTCTCCTGACGCCGCGTTTTACTCCAAAACCCCATCGATCGGGAACAGTCGACTGCGATCAGAACATTAAGAGACCGATCTTCTTTAAAAGATTTGACGAAGAGTTTCCGATTTTTGGCTGTGGTAGGCCAAGATATGTTCCGAATGTCATCTCCGAAATAGTACCCTCGAATCTCAGAGAAATCCATACCGGTACCGGGGAAAAAAGAGCGATAGATACCCAAGGTTTGAGAACTGATCGATCTTTCGGCGAACAAGCGTAAAACACGGATCCTTTTCAGTATCTCCTTCCGCTTCTCCAACAGTTCCGAAGAAGAATCGGCTTCGGACGTTTTCATGGGACGGGGAGCCCTTGGAGGACCCGGTTGATGATTTCTTCAGTTTGCAGCCCGTCCGCTTCCGCCTCAAAGGTCAACAGGATGCGATGACGGAGGACGGGATAAGCAATTTTTTTGATATCGTCCGCGTTGACGTAAGACCGCCCTTGAATAACGGCGTAGGCTTTGCACGCCTTAAGCAGGCTTAAACTCCCTCTCGGGGAAGCCCCGTAACGAATAAACGGAACGAGCGCGTCTAACTTATATCGCGCAGGATCGCGGGTCGCATAGACTCTCCTGTTATAATAGGGGCAAAGGTCAGAAGCCTTGAAAGCACGGGGTTTTCGCTGATTTTTGTCCAATTTCATCAATACCCCAACCTGTGATGTGGCTGCCATCACAACAGCGAATACGCTGTGAAAGGAGGAGCAGCAATCAAACTTCATAACGCATAAAGGCGTTCATTGACTTCTGAGAAATCAATGGACGCCTTTTATCATTTATAAGCCATGGAGGTATTTATGAACGAAACAATTAAGAACATTCCCTTGGGTGAGCTTCACCCATTTCCAGACCACCCTTTCGGTGTGCGAGACGATGAAGCGATGGAGCAGACCGTTGAGAGCATCCGAGAATATGGTGTCCTCGTCCCTGCGATTGCCCGTCCCCGTGAGGAAGGAGGATATGAGCTGATAGCCGGTCACAGACGAAAACACGCCTGCGAGATTGCGGGACTAAAAACAATGCCGGTCATTGTTCGAGACCTGGACCGAAACGCCGCCGTGATAATTATGGTGGACAGCAACATTCAGCGTGAGAACATTCTGCCGAGCGAGCGAGCCAAGGCATACAAGATGAAGCTGGAAGCCATAAAGCGGCAAGGAGCACGGCAAGATTTAACTTCTACACAACCTGTGCAGAAGTTGTCGGTTGAGAAAATTGCCGATGAAGCAGGTGTCAGCCGAGAGAATGTTCGTCGGTATATCCGTCTCACCGTACTGGAGCCACAGCTTATGCAGATGGTCGATGAGGGCAAAATCGGCATGACCCCTGCGGTGGAGATTTCCTATCTCAAACCCGATGAACAGAAGCTACTCATTGAGACCATCGACAGTGAGCAGGCAACGCCGTCTTTCTCCCAGGCACAGCGGATGAAAAAGCTGTCCCAGGAGGGCAAGCTGAATGACGACGCTATGCTCGGCATTATGATGGAGCAGAAGAAACCGGAGAATTGGGACTTAAAGCTCCCCATGGACAGAATACGCAAATACTTCCCCCGTTCCTACACTCCGCAGCGAATGGAGGAAACCATCATCAAGCTGTTGGAAAACTGGATGAAAAAACGACAGCGGGACCAACAGCGATAAAATCGAATACCGGATATGAGCCGAACAGGAAATATACTTTTTCTTGTTCGGCTTTTTTCATGCCCGGACACAGGAGGCAGCATGGCAGTATGTAGAGTTGAAAAGAACAAAAACTATACCACCATGTCCAACTATCATCTGCGAGACCCCAACCTGTCCAACAAAGCACGAGGACTTCTGTCCACGATGCTTTCTCTCCCCGATAATTGGGATTACACAACACGAGGTCTTGCAAGGATTTGTAAGGACGGAGTGGATGGGATAACAGCACAGCTCAAAGAGCTTGAACAGTACGGCTACCTTGTACGCCACCGTATTCGTGACAGCACAGGCAGAATCACTGATATGGAGTACATCATCTATGAGCGACCACATACGGCTTCACCAGATACGGAAAAGCCGTATATGGCAAAACCGGATATGGCTTTCCCACGTCTGGAAACTCCCGCACAAATAAATATAGATAAAAGAAGTACAGAAGAAATAAATACTGATTCAGTAAATACTCATTCATTCTTTTCCGACGGTTCCCGTCCGTCTGTGCTTGCAGCACTTGAAGCGAAGCGAAAAGAAACGAGTGTCAGAGATATGGATGAGTATAGAGAACTCATTAAGGAGAATATCGACTACGACATTCTCCTCTCGGATATGCCGTATGACCAGGACCGTTTGGAGGAAATTCTGGAGCTGATTGTAGAAACCGTTTGCTCTACGAAAAAATATATCCGAGTTGCCGGTACGGACTACCCTGCGGAAGTGGTTCGTTCCAGACTTCTCAAACTGGATGCGGGACACATTCAATTTGTGTTCGATTGTCTCAAAGAGAACACAACGAAAATCCGCAACATCAAGCAATACCTGTTGACCACGCTGTACAATGCCCCAGCCACCATCGGCAATTACTATTCAGCGTTGGTTCAGCATGATATGTACGGCGACTCTCGTGACTGACACGGGAGTATTTTTCGCCAAGGAAAGGAGGCTGACCTATGAAAATCCATCTTTACCACCGGGAAAGACCGCCTTAGTGCGTTTCTTTCTTGACCTGCACACTCTCAAAGGAAGGAGGTATGTCTATTGCAGGAAGAAGTTGAAAGCAGGACAGTTACTCTGGCAATCACCACTACGAAGATGACCGCCAAAGTTTTGAAACAGGCTATTTCCAAATATCTTGCACACCGCAAGGAAAAGAAAATGGAGAAAGCCCGTGCCGGTCCTGTAAAACCCTGCGGGAAGCAAAGCGTGAAGCAGCTCGTAGGGCAAAATCAAGGTGTTACCAACATTGAGATTACAGACAAGAACATCAAGGACTTTGAGCGAATTGCGAGGAAATATGGCGTTGATTTCGCTCTAAAAAAGGATAAGACCGGCGATATTCCCAAATACCTTGTTTTCTTCAAAGCTCGTGATGCCGATGCTCTGACGCAGGCATTCAAAGAGTACACGGCGAAAACCGACCGCAAAAAGGACCGTCTGTCTGTGCTCCATAAGCTCCGCAGATTCAAGGAACAGGCGGTGGACATCGACACGCCGAAGGTTCGCAAGAAGGAGCTGGATGCACGATGAAACAGGTGAATTACAAAAAGCTCATTTTGCCCAATATCCCCTATGTGTTCATAGCCCTATTTGCCACAAAGCTCGGACAGGCCGCACGGCTTGCACCGGGCTTTGACTTTTCCTCCAAGGTTCTGAACATCATGCAGGGATTCTCGATGGCATTTGAAAACATCCTGCCGAGCGTTCATCCGGTTGACCTATTTGTGGGTATTGCCGCCGCAGTCGGCTTAAAGCTGGCGGTCTATATCAAGGGCAAGAACGCCAAGAAGTTTCGCAAAAATCTGGAATACGGTTCGGCTCGCTGGGGTACACGGGAGGACATTGCGCCATTCGTTGACCCTGTGTTTGAGAACAATGTCATTCTCACCCAAACAGAAAGACTTATGATGTCCAACCGCCCCAAAGACCCCAAAAACGCACGAAACAAAAACGTGCTTGTGGTCGGCGGTTCGGGTTCCGGTAAGACGAGATTTTTCATAAAGCCTCAGCTCTTACAAGCCCATTCTTCCTATGTGGTCACGGACCCGAAAGGCGGATTAGTCAACGAAACAGGCTCTTTTCTGTTGCGAAAAAACTACCGCTTAAAAATTTTCAATACTATCAATTTCAAGAAATCCATGCACTACAATCCGTTTGCTTATATCCATTCGGAGAAGGATATTTTGAAGTTGGTGACAACCCTAATCACCAATACCAAAGGTGACGGAAAATCCGGTGACGAGTTCTGGACGAAAGCGGAAACGCTTCTGTACACGGCTCTTATCGGATATATCCACTATGAAGCTCCGCCCGAAGAACAGAACTTTGCCACTCTGCTGGAGTTCATCAACGCTATGGAAGTCCGTGAGGATGACGAGGAGTACAAAAATCCCGTTGACCGTATGTTTGAGGAACTGGCAGAAAAAGACCCAAACCACTTTGCGGTGCGCCAATATGCAAAGTATTCTTTAGCGGCCGGCAAAACTGCTAAGTCGATTTTGGTGAGCTGCGGTGCTCGTCTGGCTCCCTTCGATATTGCAGAGCTTCGTGAAATCACCATGTACGATGAGTTGGAGCTGGATACGCTTGGTGACAAGATATTCATTAACCCCAACGACCCCAAGGATAAGAGGTTTAGAAAGACGGCTCTGTTCCTCATTATGAGCGATACCGATTCGACCTTTAACTTCTTAATCTCCATGATTTATTCGCAGCTTTTCAACCTGCTTTGTGAGAAAGCCGATGATGTGTACGGCGGCAGATTGCCCGTCCACGTTCGCTGCCTTATCGACGAGGCGGCGAATATCGGTCAGATTCCGAACCTTGAAAAGCTGGTAGCCACCATCCGAAGCCGTGAAATTTCTGCCTGTCTTGTCCTGCAGGCACAATCACAGTTAAAGGCTTTGTATAAGGACAACGCTGACACCATCATCGGTAATATGGACTCCCGTATCTTCCTGGGCGGTGCGGAACCGACCACGCTGAAAGAACTGAACCAGTCACTCGGCAAGGAAACGATTGATACCTTCAACACCGGTGAAAGCCGTGGCAGAGAGGTTTCTCATTCTCTCAACTATCAAAAGCTGGGCAAAGACCTTGCGACGATAGACGAGCTTGCCGTCCTTGATGGTGGTAAGTGCATCCTGCAGCTTCGTGGTGTAAGACCCTTTATGTCGAATAAATTCGATATAACCAAACACCCGAACTACAAGTACCTGTCCGATGCAGACGACAGGAACTATTTCGATGTGGAAAAGTACCTCTCCACCCGTCTTAAAACCAAACCGGACGATGTTTACGAAGTTTTTGAAGTAGATGCGTCCGATGCGTCAGCAACCGCCTAACAAGCGGTTTTTATTATAGATAAGACGCCAAAGACAAAATGACCACTTTCAAAAATTAAACCAAACAAAAATTTTTGAAAGGAGCGCTGAAAGCAAGATTCTGTGGTCTGTGCGGCACTTGTGCCTATGCACGCTCTTAGCTTTCAGCAACATTTGTATATGGCATTTTTTACTTCTGCAGTTGGTGTCCTCCAGACCCTCGTTATTGCTCTTGGTGCCGGTCTTGGCATTTGGGGCGTTATCAACCTTCTGGAAGGTTACGGTAACGATAACCCCGGTGCAAAGTCCCAGGGTATGAAGCAGCTCATGGCAGGCGGCGGTGTCGCTCTCATCGGCACGACCCTCGTTCCTTTGCTCTCCAGCTTGTTCTAAGCGACTACTTCCGAAAGCAAATCAAATCCAGACCATAAGGGGATACCGTTTGACGGCGGTATCCCCTTGAAAGGAGGGATACGCCGTCTATGGGAATGATTATGGATTCGATAACCGAGTGGCTAAAAGAGATTTTGGTCAGCGGTATCATCAGTAATCTCTCCGGTATGTTCGACAGCGTGAACCAAAAGGTCGGTGATATTGCAGGGCAAGTGGGAGCAACTCCCCAAGCGTGGAACGGCGCAATCTACAACATGATACGAAGTTTGTCGGATAACGTCATCATCCCGATAGCCGGTGTCATACTGGCGTTCGTTATGACCCTGGAGCTAATCCAGATGGTAGCGGACAAAAACAATATGCACGGCGATGTGGACACCTGGATGTTCTTTAAGTGGATTTTCAAGACGGCTGCCGCCGTGCTGATTGTCACCAACACATGGAACATCGTTATGGGCGTTTTCGATGTAGGTCAGAGTGTTGTGAATAGTGCCGCAGGCGTTATCGCACATGATACTTCCATCGACATCAATTCAATCGTTGTGGACTTGGAAGCCAGACTTATGGCGATGGACCTGGGGCCGCTATTCGGTCTGTGGTTCCAGAGCCTGTTTGTAGGCATCTGCACTTGGGCACTCACTATCTGTATTTTCATCATCACCTACGGTCGCATGATTGAAATATACCTCGTGACCTCCGTTGCACCTATCCCTATGGCAACGATGGTCAGCAAGGAAAGCGGAAACATGGGTCAGAATTACCTGCGCTCCCTGTTTGCGTTAGCTTTCCAAGCCTTTCTCATTATTGTCTGTGTGGCGATTTATGCAGCTCTCGTTCAGAACATCGCCGTTGGAACAGACATCAGTTATGCCATCTGGACTTGCATGGGTTACACGGTTCTGCTGTGCTTCACCCTGTTCAAGACCGGCTCTATGGCAAAATCTATCTTCTCGGCACATTAAGAACGGAGGTGGTTCAATATGGCTTATGTGCCCGTACCCAAAGACCTAAACGCAGTCAAAACCAAGGTTATGTTCAACCTTACCAAACGTCAGCTCGTGTGCTTCGGCTCCGGTGCTGCGGTTGCCATTCCTCTGTTTTTTCTGTGTAAAAGCTGCATGGACACAAGTGTGGCGTCGCTCATTATGATTCTCGTCCTTTTGCCGTTTATGATGCTGGCCATGTACGAAAAGAACGGGCAGCCCCTGGAAAAGATTATCCGTAACATCGTGCAGGTCTGCATCCTGCGTCCCAAGCAGCGACCGTACCGAACCAACAACTTCTATGCGGTACTGGAACGGCAGGAAAAACTCGATAAGGAGGTATATCGTATTGTCCACAAAAAGAAAGCTCACGAGGGCGGAAAGAAAAGAAATTGAAGCCGCCATCGCAAGAGCGAAAAACCAGGATAAAAAGAAGAAGTCGGCGCAGGATTCCATTCCCTTTGAGCGAATGTTTCCCGATGGCATCTGCCGTGTGAAGCCCGGCTACTTCACCAAGACCATCCAGTTCCAGGACATCAACTATCAGCTCAATCAGAATGAAGATAAAACGGCTATCTTCGAGGGCTGGTGTGATTTCCTCAACTACTTCGACAGCTCTGTAAAATTCCAGTTGTCCTTTATGAATATGGCGGCAAACAAGGACACCTACGGACAGAGCATTATTATCCCACCCCAGGGGGATGACTTTGACGGTATCCGCACTGAATATACGAATATGCTCCGCAATCAGCTTGCCCGTGGCAACAACGGTCTCATCAAGACCAAATATCTAACCTTCGGCATTGAAGCGGATGCTGTGAAAGTGGCGAAACCCCGTCTGGACCGTATCGAGACGGATTTGCTCAATAACTTGAAGAGGCTGGGTGTAGCCGCCGAACCCCTGAACGGCAAACAGCGCCTTGCTCTGATGCACGGGATGTTCCACATGGATGAGCAGCTTGATTTCAACTTTTCCTGGGATTGGCTGGCACCCACCGGACTTTCCGTAAAGGACTTCATCGCCCCAAGCTCCTTTGAGTTTAGAAACGGCAAGGAGTTCGGTGTCGGCAAAAAGCTGGGTGCCGTGTCCTTCCTGCAAATCCTCGCTCCCGAACTCAATGACCGTATGCTGGCAGACTTCCTTGATATGGAGTCCAGCTTGATTGTCACCATGCACATTCAGTCGGTTGACCAGGTAAAGGCAATCAAGACGGTTAAGCGTAAAATCACCGATTTGCAGAAAATGACCATTGAGGAACAGAAAAAGGCAGTTCGCTCCGGTTACGATATGGACATCATTCCAAGCGACCTTGCCACCTACGGCAATGAGGCAAAGAAAATCCTGCAGGATTTGCAGAGCCGTAACGAGCGTATGTTCCTTCTGACCTTCCTTGTGCTCAACACAGCAAACACTAAACAGCAGCTTGCCAACAACGTATTCCAGGCATCCAGCATTGCCCAGAAGTACAACTGTCAGCTCACAAGGCTCGACTTTCAGCAGGAAGAAGGGCTGATGTCCTCTCTGCCGTTGGGACTCAACCAAATCGAAATTCAGCGAGGCTTGACCACATCAAGCGTCGCTATTTTTGTACCCTTTACCACGCAGGAGTTGTTCCAGACCGGCGACGAAGCGCTGTACTGCGGCATCAACGCTCTTTCCAACAACCTCATTATGGTTGACAGAAAGAAGCTGAAAAACCCCAACGGCTTGATTCTCGGCACACCGGGCAGCGGTAAGTCCTTCTCGGCAAAGCGTGAGATTGCCAATGTGTTTCTCGTAACCGATGATGATATTATCATCTGCGACCCCGAAGCCGAGTACGGTCCCCTGGTGGAGCGTCTGCACGGACAGGTTATCCGCATTTCTCCGACCTCGCCTCACTATATCAATCCCATGGATTTGAACCTCAACTATTCGGACGACGAAAATCCGTTGTCGCTGAAATCTGACTTTATCCTCTCTCTGTGCGAGTTGATTGTCGGCGGCAAGGAGGGCTTGCAGCCTGTCGAAAAGACGGTCATCGACCGTTGTGTGCGATTGGTGTACCGGGACTATCTGGCTGACCCCGTTCCCGAAAAGATGCCCATTCTGGAGGATTTGTACAACGAGCTTTTGAAACAGGAGGAAAAAGAAGCCCACTATATCGCAACCGCTTTGGAAATCTATGTTTCCGGCTCCCTCAATGTATTCAACCACCGTACCAACGTGGATATTCACAGCCGTATCGTGTCCTACGACATTAAGGAGCTGGGAAAACAGCTCAAGAAAATCGGTATGTTGATTGTCCAGGACCAGGTGTGGAACAGGGTGACGGTCAACCGTGAGGCACGGAAATCCACCCGCTACTATATCGACGAAATGCACCTGCTTTTGAAGGAGGAGCAGACAGCAGCATACAGCGTCGAGATTTGGAAGCGATTCCGTAAATGGGGTGGCATCCCCACGGGTATCACGCAGAACGTCAAAGACCTGTTATCCAGCCGTGAGGTTGAGAACATCTTCGAGAACTCTGACTATATCTATATGCTCAACCAGGCATCGGGCGACCGTCAAATTCTTGCCAAGCATTTGAATATCTCTCCCCATCAGCTCTCGTATGTTACCCACAGCGGTGAAGGCGAAGGGCTGCTTTTTTATGGCTCCGTTATCCTGCCTTTCGTTGACCGATTCCCGAAGGATACCGAGCTGTACCGTATCATGACCACCAAGCCGCAGGAACAGACGGCTAAGAATTAAGGAGGATTTCACTATGAACAACGAACACTATCTCATCCACAAGGATGACTATGTCAAGCACATCGACGAAAAGGTGATGCTGTATTCCTTTGTGAAACAGCTCACTCACCACATCGGTAAGCTGAAAGCCACCCATGAAAACGAACCCATTATGAAAATGGCGGCAACCTACGCCATCGCCGCCGAAAAGCTGTTTGACAGTTGGGGCATTCCCAAATCCTACCTTGTTTTTGACGACGAGGATGCCCTTGCCGAACTGATGGAGAACGAGCTGATTGCTCCCGAAGATGCAGGATATTATCCCATCGACGATGAGGAAGATGATAACTGCAACTTTGAGTGTCGCTGCGGTGACTGCTGCGGCTGTTGCGTCGAGGATGAAGCGGACGGCTTCGACGAGGATGGCGCAGAAAGTGAGGATGACTTTATCGAAATGCTGGGAGCCATGTCCGCTATTATTCACAACATCTTCGGTGATAAGGTGTCCGTTCACATCGTCATTGAGGAGTAACCCCGCTTACCCTGCGATTGGAGGTGATTGCCTATGAGTAAGCGTTCGCCAAGGCTGCAGTTTAGCGACGAAGAACGGGCATCCCCGGAGCTTGAAAAGGTCATTCGGAAAGCCGATAAAGCGGCAGACAAGCTGGACAAAGCCGAGTCAAAAATCCCGAAGAAAACCGTCAAACGCAAAGAGCGTATTGTGGGCGAGGATGGCAAGGTGACGGTAAAACTGCACTTTGAGGAAGTGGAAAAGAAAGCACCCTCCAAGCTCTCCCATGCGGTAACTGCCACGCCGGTCAACACCGTGCTTGGAACAGCGCACCGCAAAATCCGGGAGACCGAGGAGGATAATGTGGGCGTGGAGGGTGCTCATAAACTGGAAGAAGTTGCCGAGGGCGGTGTGCGGACACTTAAATCCGCACACCGTTCCCATAAGCTCAAGCCTTACCGTGCGGCGGCTCATGCCGAGGTAAAAGCAGACAAAGCCAATATCCGTGCGCTGAATAAACAAGCCCAACAGCAAACCCCGCAGTTTTCCAGTAACCCATATTCCCGATGGCAGCAGAAGCGAGCCATAAAAAAAGAATATATGGCGGCAAAGGCTGGCAAAGGTGCAAAGAATACGGCGCAGACAGCGCAAACCACGGCAAAGACCGCAAAGAAAGCCACAGAAGGGACAAAGAAAACAGCAGCGTTTTTCAAAAGGCATTGGAAAGGAGCCTTGATAGTCGTTGGTCTCTTTCTAATCGTGGCGTTCTTACTCGGTGTTGTTTCTTCCTGTTCGGTCATTGTGCAAAGCGGTGTGTCCGGCTTTAGTGCTTCCACCTATGCTGCCCAGGATGCCGATATGCAGGCTGCGGAGGCTCAGTATTGTGCCCTTGAAGCAGAGCTGCAGGAGTACCTGGACAACTACGAAAGCACCCATGACTATGATGAATACCACTACGATTTGGACGAAATCGAACACGACCCCTATGTGCTGATTTCTGCTATCTCAGCCCTGCACGGCGGTGAATGGACGATTGATGAAGTCGGCGGCACCATCCAAATGCTGTTCGACAAGCAGTATATTCTAACGGAAACGGTGACGACCGAAACAAGGTATCGGACAGAGACGAGAACCGGCTCCTACACCGATGCGGATGGAAATACGCACACCTACACCTATGAGGTTCAGGTGCCATACACCTACTACATCTGCCATGTAAGCCTTGAAAACTTTAACCTCTCTCATGTGCCGGTGTATATCATGAGCCAGGACCAGCTCTCCATGTATGCCACCTATATGAGTTCCCTTGGAAATCGTCCAGACCTGTTCCCGGATTCGTCGTATGTGAACCGCTATTACAGCACCGAGTACGAGGATTATGAAATCCCTGCGGATGCTCTTTCTGACCCACAGTTCGCCGCTATGATGGAGGAAGCAGAGAAATACCTGGGCTACCCTTATGTCTGGGGCGGCAGTTCACCTTCGACCTCCTTTGACTGTTCCGGTTTTGTCTCCTGGGTAGTCAATAACTGCGGTGTGGGTTGGAATGTCGGCAGACTTGGTGCTTCGGGTCTGCTGGGTATCTGTACGAGAGTTTCTTCATCCAATGTTCGCCCCGGCGACCTGGTATTCTTTGAGGGCACCTACGATACCACGGGAGCTTCCCATGTGGGCATCTATGTGGGCAACAATAGGATGATTCATTGCGGCGACCCTATCCAGTATGCTGACCTTTCTTCAAGCTACTGGCAGCAGCACTTTTTAGCCTATGGGCGTTTACCAAGTCCGTAAAGGAGGATGTTATGAACCCGAAAGTCGTGAAACTCCGTGAGGAGAGAGAAAAGAATGTGGCGAAGATTGCTTCACTGCAGGAAAGAAACAAGAAGATTGATGTGGACATTATCCGCATCGAGAACACGGACATCATCGGAATGGTGCGGGAGTACGGTCTGTCTCCCGACGCTCTCTTTGAGCTGATTACGGCAGCAAAGAAGAACCCCATCCCGTCTGTGTCCATTCCCGAAACTATGGAAACGGAGGAAATGAACAGTCATGAATAAATTCAGAAAAATTTTTGCTCTTATGCTCGCTGTGCTTTGCATGGCGAGCTTTTCTATTACAGCATTTGCTTCGGGCGGCGACGAAGCTCCGACCACGGGCGTAGAAGCCACCGAACCCACGGAAAACGCCGAGCCGACCGAAGGTGCAGAGGAAGTTCCTTATTCCTATGTCATCAATGAGGATGGCAGCGTGGTAATCACCTTGAACGATGCTGTCACCGAGGAAATCAAGACCACCGGAAAAGTCGTGACAAACGGCGGTCGTCTAAATCTGCGTACCGGAGCCGGTATGAGCTATGAGATTATCGACCAGCTCCGCTGCGGCGAGGAAGTCACCGTTATCGGCTCCGAGGGCGATTGGTATGAGGTCATCGTTCCCGAAAAGAAAGGATTTGTTCACAGCGACTATCTGGAGCTTATGGAAAAAGCCGAGCAGAACAGCAATATTGACTCTGCCTTGCTTTCCATGATTATGCAGTTTATGTCGAACGGTGTCGGCGGTGCTGGCGGAAAAAAAGGTGAAGCCTTTACGCCAAGCGGCAATTTGAGCCTTATTGATGACTTTTTCCAGATTGAAGCGGAAGCTACCGAAAACAGCCCTCAGCGAGATAAGCAGTTCATCACGTTGGAATCGAAGAACGGAAACATCTTCTACCTTGTTATCGACCGCAACGGCGACCAGGAAAATGTGTACTTCATGAACCTGGTGGACGAAGCAGATCTTATGACTTTGATTGAGGCAAACGAGGACGGTACACAGGCTCCGGTTTGCTCCTGTACCGATAAATGCGCCGTTGGTGCTATCAAGACCGACTGCGAGATTTGCCGCACCAATATGAGTGAGTGTGTCGGCAGAGAGCCGGTGGTTAAAACTGAACCCACTGAGCCGACCGAAGAACCTGCCGAGGAAAAGCCTGCCGCCAATCCCATGCCCGTTATCATTCTTCTGATTGCCGGTGCAGGCGGCGGTGCGTTCTACTGGTTCAAAATCCGCAAGCCGAAGGACAAGACCACAGGAAACAACGACCTTGACGATTACGACTTCGGACAGGATGACGAGGACTACGACGAGGAAACCGAAATTGACGATGCTGATTTGATGGCGGAAAGCGAGGAAAACAAAGGATAATGCGTTTCTTTGACAGTTGTGTGGAGCGAGTGACGTTGGCGGATGTCGCAGAGGACATCGCGGGTGACCTCGCTTTTGAAAGATATTTGAAGAAGCTCCATGAAAACAAGGAGCGTCAGAAAGCCTATCAAGCGAAAAAGGAGAAAGACAAACATGACAAAAAGACTGGTAATTGCTGAAAAGCCCTCTGTGGGTATGTCCATCGCTGCCGTCCTCGGTGTAAAAGACCGCAAGGACGGCTACATGGAGGGTCGTGACTATATCGTATCCTGGGGGTTCGGACACCTCTGCGAGCTTGCCAACGCAGACAGTTACGATGAGAAGTATGCCAAATGGAGCTATAACGACCTGCCCATCGTGCCTGCCAACTGGAAGTACAAAATCCCCCGTGACAAGTACAGCCAGTTCGCTACCTTGAAGCATCTGATGAATCGACCCGACGTGTCCAATGTCATCAACGCCTGCGACGCAGGGCGTGAGGGCGAGCTTATCTTCCGCAACATCTATCAGATGACCGGGTGCAAAAAGCCAATTTATCGCCTTTGGATTTCCTCTATGGAGGACAATGCAATCGCCAAGGGTTTCCGGGAACTGAAGGACGGCAAGGAGTACGACAACCTCTTTGCTGCCGCCCGATGCCGTGAGTGGGCAGATTGGCTCGTCGGTATCAACGCAACTCGCTTGTTCTCCGTACTGTATCACCGTACTTTGAATGTCGGTCGTGTGGTTTCTCCGACCCTGGCTATCCTCGTTCAGCGTGAAGCTGACATTATGGCGTTCAAGTCCGAACCCTTCTACACGGCAGAGGTTGACTTCGGTTCGTTTACAGCCGCAAGCGAGAAGTTCAAGAAGAAGTCCGATGCGGAGGCGGTCATTCCTAAAGCAAATGAACCTGTTGTGGTGGAGTCCGTTACAAGCAAGGAAAAGAGCGAGAAAGCTCCGGCACTCTATGATTTGACCACGCTCCAGAGAGAAGCGAATCGTCAGCTCGGTTATACCGCACAGCAGACCCTCGACTACGTTCAGAGTCTTTATGAAAAGAAGCTCTGCACCTATCCCCGTACCGACAGCCGGTATTTGACCGACGATATGGCGGACAGCGTGAAAGCGATGGTCATTTGTTCTGCCGGCATCTGCGGTGGAGCCGAACCTGCTTCGGTCAAGGCAAGTCAGGTGTGCAACAGTAAGAAGGTCTCCGACCACCACGCAATCATCCCGACGATGGTTGCCGGTGAGACGGATTTGAAAACGCTTCCTGCAGGCGAGCGTGAAATCCTCTCTATGATTGCCAAGCAGGTACTTCGTGCAGTCAGCGAGGCATACCGGTTCCGTGAAACCACCGCTGAAATCATCTGCGGCAGCACCGCTTTTACCGCCAATGGCAAGACGATTACCAATGTGGGTTGGAAAGCCTACAACGAAAAGGAACAAACTTACAAGGTACTGCCCGAACTCCATAACGGCGACGAATTGACCGTGGCAGGCTCCGAAATCAAGGAAGGAACCACCAAACCTCCGGCACACTTCACCGAGGACTCCCTGCTCTCCGCTATGGAAGTGGCAGGAGCAAAGGATATGCCCGAAGATGCCGAGAGAAAGGGTTTGGGAACGCCTGCAACGAGAGCCGGTATCATCGAAAAGCTGATTGCCACGGGCTTTGTGGAGCGAAAGAAAGCGAAAAAGACCGTCAGCCTTATTCCTGCTCAGACGGGTGTATCTCTCATTACCGTTCTGCCCGAACAGCTTCAATCCCCCTTGCTCACCGCTGAATGGGAGCACAAGCTGAAAATGGTGGAGCGTGGAGAACTGGATGCGGACACTTTTATGGCTGAAATCTCCCTTATGGTCAATGACCTTATCAAGACCTATTCTGTCATTAAGGGGGCGGAGGTTCTGTTCCCGTCCGGTCGTGATGTTATCGGCAAATGTCCTCGCTGCGGCGGCGATGTGACCGAAAGCAAAAAGGGCTTTTTCTGCGAAACCAACGACTGCCGCTTCGGTCTGTGGAAAGACAACAAGTTCCTCACGGGCAAGAAAATCTCGCTGACAAAGAAAATGGCGGCAACCTTGCTGAAAAACGGGCGTATTTCCGTTAAAGGTATCTTCTCCGAGAAAACCGGCAAGTCCTATGATGCTACCCTCGTGATGACTGACGACGGAGCCAAGACCCTTTACAACCTGGACTTCGGGAAATAAGGCAAAGCCGACCTATGGGTGTTTCTTATAGGTCGGCTCTGTACATATGGACGAATGTTTACATTTCGGATATATTTTTTTCAAATAAACATCTTGATAAATAGAGAGAAAAGAAGTATAATAATGTTCAGAAACGAGCAGTTCAAAATGAAAGAAGGTGTGCTTGTGATAAATTATTTTGCACATTGTGTTGATGTCGAAGAAGTGTATAAAAATATGATATCTCCTGTCTATGAAAAATACAGATTGACCTATATGGAGTTTA
>Ga0209097_10002327_pt1 | contig 15366 bp, 20 predicted proteins | sample AD_UKC052_MetaG_FD_184419 | JGI IMG/M metagenome (GOLD analysis project Ga0209097, IMG submission 184419) | Active sludge microbial communities of municipal wastewater-treating anaerobic digesters from USA - AD_UKC052_MetaG (SPAdes) (version 2) | ecosystem: Engineered > Bioreactor > Anaerobic >... | reverse complement strand
TCGAATAGTCCCCGAGGCGGTCAAAGCCCCAGACGGCTACGTGTTTGTGCAGTTGGATGTTTTCGACGTACTGCCCCGGCAGCACCAGCACGATCGCGGGGTTGTTGTCGGTGCGCTCGCCGCTCGCCACGGCTGCATCAATTGCCGCTTGGATCGTCCAGTAGAGCGGGGCCGCGCCATTAGGGTGAACTACGAAGACATCAGGCCAGCTAGGGCCGGGCGGGCCTGCTGGGCCGGTGCTGCCTTCGCGCCCGTCTTGCCCATCCATGCCATCCCGACCGGGTAGGCCGTCACGGCCCGGCGGGCCGTCGCTTCCTGGTCTGCCATCCCGGCCCGGCGCACCATCTAGCCCATTGCTACCATCGCGACCCGGTGCGCCCGGCATTCCCGGCGAGCCAGTAGACCCCCGAAGACCACGTCGCCCACGCGGCAGACGCCCAGACGCTAGCAGAAATTGCGCGATTGCAAGGATCGTCGGTCCGTCAATATCTCGCATCATCCCCCCCAGGATTTGCGGCTAGCGGTTAGCGATTAAGGGCAGCAGATAACCCCGTTCACCGGGTTTGTGTTAACAAATGTATCAATCATCACTGGCGATACACCCAGCAACTTATTGGCCGGTGTTGCCTGCATATTCATCCGAAACCCGCTGCAGCCCGTGTTTACTTCAAAATCGCCTAAACCACATCCAAATAAGGCCATCTGAAATGGTCGAGATCCACAGGTTTCCATCTGGGGATTGAGTGGATTTGAAGTTGATCCCCAATGCGCCGAAGTGAAAAAGCCGGAGGATACCGCCTTGCAATCCTGCGCGCTAAACAGCGACAGATCACTACAGATCCTACCGACACAAGCTGCAGATGCCTTGGGATTGACACCGCCATAAACGCCAGGACAAAGCCACGCCCCCGCGTTGCCGATTCTCTGCCCACCGCCCGCACTACAACCCGAAGCGCCGCCCGCCATGTCACCAGCTAGATCACTGCTCGCCATGTCTGCCGATGAACTGGCAAGATCATCTATAGGACTAACACAGCGGCCATCAATACAAACTAGGCTATCAGGACAGGCCGGTGCATCAGCCGAACAATTAAGAGGCGCGGAGCCGGGATCGAAGCAACCAGACAAAAGGAAAACGGCAAGAATGGATCGTTTCATAGTCAACCCCAAGGCAAGATTTTTATACTGTCGCAACCCCTGGATTTACGCTTACTGCCACCTCGAAAGAGTCGCCCGCCGCAAAAGCCTGATACGACGCAAGCCTGTATAGGTTGCTATTGGCTGCGGTTGCCCTAATCGGATATAGTGATCCACTAGCGATCACGATTGGTGTAAAGGCTGTCGGAACCCCTGCAACATCAAAACGGTATGGCGTTGCAAAGGTTACTTGGGCGAAAGGTACGTCGACCCCAAGTCCGCCACCGCCGACAGTCACTGTGAAGCGGTGCGCCGCGTCAGTGCGCGGTTGCGCATTTAGCGGCGAGAGGCTGATCGTGACACCAGCAATCGCGGCAATAGTTGGCGTCAGGTTTGGGTTTGTGTGTGGATCAAGATTCACCGAAGAGGAAGGCGCAAAAACCCGCGCCCAAGCGGCGGCAAAATCCGCTTTTGTCATCCCTAGACCGGCGACCGTCTCCACAAGCGCATTGATACCACGATAGATGGCGATGCGCTGCGCTTGAGTCGTGCCGCCACACATCACAAACCCATGCAGCGCGGCCCGTACTTCCTCAAAGGTCAAGGCCGTTCCCACCGTCGCAAGCTCGCCAAGGGCGACGATATTACCGCGTGCGTCATAGGTGCCCGCTCGTGGTGGATACGAGAAGCCAGAGATCGCAGCCTCGATGCCCGTGCATAGGTCGGGGCGACCCGTGCCCGTGCCCGGCTGGGGCAGTGGCGAAGGTGTGGCAGTCGTCGAGGTCGCGCGAGCGATGCCGGTTAGCAGGTCTTGCACGACTGCGAGACGTAGCCGGATCTGCTCGCCGTTACTTTGCGCGTCGACAAAGGCGTCGCGCACGTCGCGCACGTCTGACCGTAGGGACCGATAACGATTGTCTTGCGTGTCCTGCAGGCGTGACCATTGCGTGATGGTGGCAAGACCCGCTCCCGTCAGCGCGCCTAGCATGTTGTCGAGTTCATCCATGGTATCCCCCTGTTAGCGACGTCGACGACTGCGTCGGTCGTTGTTGTTGTTGGTTCGGCGGTTGGTCAGAATTAACCCGAGTCCCAGACCCCCAGCCGCAACGGCTGCAATGTTGCTGGCGCCACTCTCACCACCATAGCTGCCGTTTTTGGTGAACTTAGACACCAGACTGGCGACGCCGCCGCCTGCCTGCATATCCTGCGCCAGCACTTGATCCTCGAGCGCTAATTGCGCCGTCACAGTCGCGGAGCGCTCAGAATCCAAGAAGCGCAAAAGCGGAGTAATCAGAATCCCAACATTAGGATTTTGGCGCAGCTGCTCCAGCTCTGCGCGGGCTGCTTCTTGCTCGTCTAGTGCGTCGTCGAGCTGGTCGATCTTATCGGCTAGGTTGCGCCCAGTAAGAAACGCGCTCACGGTCTGCAGTCCAGTTGCTGCAGTTTCTAAGAAGTTCCCCCCAAATATGCCGCCGTCGTCGCTGCTGCTGACGGACCGCGCGCCGCCGCCGAAGCGTTTTTGCATGGCCATCTTGGCTTTTAGGTAGTCCGCTTCGGTCGCAAAGCGGATCTTCTCGCCGAATACATCAGCCTCGAAATAGCTCATCTCCGGTGCTTCGTAGCGCACCATCGAGCTACCCCCGGCGAAAGGATTGCCCCCGCCCCCGCCGCCGACATTGCCTGTCAATTCTTTGCCCATCGTTGCCCCCTTTAGGTGATTACTGCTCGCCAGCTACTACCGAAAATCTGCTCGAGCGTGGTGCTTGGCATTGGCCACGCTCGCGAACCATCCGACGCCACGATCCCGACCGTGGGATCTTGTCCATACGCTGTCGGGGCTTGGCCTCCGCTGGCCTCTGCCCAGCGTCCAGGGGTGCCCCCGTACCCGAACCCCTCGCCGGGGCCGTCCCCGGTCATGATGCGCGCGCCAGGGGCCACTGCGAACACGCCCCCGTTATTGACTAGCCCCGAGGTCAGCGGCACCGGACGCCCACCCATGATCGCGAATAGCTCGATCGTCCGTGTTACTCCCCCCGCGCCCGCCGGGGTCTGCGCGGCCCCTTTGAGCTTGTCGATCTCGGCCCGTGCTTTGGCTAGCTCCGCTTCCTGTCGCGCCTTCTTCAGCTCCAAATCGAGCTTGCGCTTAGCCGCTGCAAGCTCCTTCTCGGCGCGCCGTTGTTCTTCTTCCGCCGCTTGGTCCTCTTCTGCGCTCTCTTGTGCCTTTAGGCGGTCTTCATCTGCTTTGCGCTTTGCGTCTAGCGCGTCCCGCTTGGCTTGCTCCATTTGATCGTATTGCCCGCGATCAATCAGCTTAAAGGTTAGGCGGTAAGGGCTATTGCTCGTTAGCTCCGTATTCAACCCGCTTTCCCATACGCGGCCATCTTCATCGTTTGTGATTGTGACCGTCTCCACAGTCCAATCATCATTGCCGGACTTCTTTAGTGTGCCGGTAACAATATTGCCAAGATCCGCAGTATCAATAATCCCGTGATTAGTAGTATTACGCTCCCAATCATCTACCGTATCAGGATCATTCAGTTCGATCTCTTGCATCGAACCTTTGTCACCGCGCATACTAAAGGACACATCACCATTTGTTCCAGCAAACCACGTGCTACCATTCTTTATCGCCCAACGGTATTTCATGCCTACCCCCTTTTATTGTCTCCTTATCTGACTGTTTGGATTTGCCGTTTGTTTGGCAATTGTTCACTCTATTGCTATCTGCAAGACTGAGCAGAAGATTGCCATCAGTACCGCAGTAGCGAGTGACGCCGATCATAAATGTATAGCGCATTAGCTCCCCCCAAGCACACGGCTTGCCAGCCTTAACGCGCTTAGCGCAGTGGCTCCCGTTTCGGTGGTCCCTTGATCGGCCTTAACCCTTGTAGCTGGTACCGGCTGCACTCGCTGTGCTGGCTGCGCCATTTCGTCCCGCTCGGCAGCGGGACCGGCCAGGATCTTGGCTACCTCAGAGGCAGACCAGCCCCGGCGCGAAAGCAGCGCCGCGACCGCATCTCGATCACTGACCGACTCGGTCGGTGTGGAGCTTTGCGACCCAGTCGGCGCGAGTGTCTGCGCGTCGGGCGGGGTCGGATTATCATCAAGTGACAGCGGCGGCGGCGGCGGTAGCTCCTGCTTTGGCTTCGCGCGCCGTGGCTCAAAGCCAAAGGCGTCAAACTTCTTGGCCTCGCTCTTTGGCTTGGGGTCTTCGCCGACAGAGACACCGGCAGCGCCTAAAAGGCCACTAAGCCCGCCGCCGAGTCGATTGATCCCGCCCTCTGATGCCGGATAAATTGCAGTGATAGCACCCGCGACCGTATCCCCGGCAGGCTTCAAAAATTTGGTGTAATCGTCAGCCACTTAATCCCCCTAGCTGCTATGTCCAAAACTCGACGCCTTCAACGATACCGACATATCTGTGGTGCTTTGCGTTCCAGCGTGCCCGGATGCCGTCGGCGTTACTTTTGTAAAAGATCAATCTTTGCTCTTGCTTGCTAAGCGGCAATCCTGCGGCCCTTTTGCGCCTTGCTGATTCCCCGATAGCGAAAGCGCGATCCTGCTGCGCGGGCTCAAAAAATCGGCGGGCACCGTCTAGCGTTGACGCCGGGCGCGACGCCAGAAAGTTAGCGGCAAATGCGCGGGTCTGCTGCGTCGCGGGCTCAGCGGTGGAAACAGGCCGCGCCCCGAGCTGCACGCCGTAGCCCATGCCGCCCGTGATGGTCTGCGCCAGCGAGCGCCCGCCAGACCCTCGGATCTGGGTCCATATCTGCTCGACCCAGAGCCGAGCGCCGCCGCTGGGGTTTTCGCTGGCCAGCATGCGAGCGATTGCCTCTTGATCCGTCAGGGGTGCCCCGTCGCCTGTGGCGGTCCCCCGTCCACCTAGCGCAGCAATGACACCGACCACGACAGCCGAGCCGATCGCGCCTGCAGCGGCCAGCAGTAGCGGCGCGGACTTCACTAGGCGGCCTCTTCAGTACGTGCCAGCACGCTTTCCCACAAGCGATCAAGATTGTGGCAATATTCATTTTGCGCCATCCACTCTGCGATATGTGGATATTCATCAGCAAATAGAACACTCGCCAAAACTGAAAGCCCACCCATATCTATGCAATGCGGCAAAACTCTTTTTGCTGCGCTTAATTGCTGAATATCTGCAGCCTCATAACTTGGCTTTATCCAGTTTTGCAGACATTGACGAATCGGCAGATCAAGATCGCTATGCAACTTTATAAGCTCAGGGCAATTCACAAAGCGGCGCGCTGAATCGGAGATCGGTGCGCCAGCAACATTGAGCACATACCAACTAGCTAGCACAAAGCCGATCCGCCAAGCGGAGCGAGGCGTTACTAGCTTAGCCGTAACCAGTCGTGCGCTAGGCGTGAGCACTTCGATCCCCAATACCAAAGACTGCGCACAACGGATCGCCGCTGCTTGCAAGTGATCGTATGTAGTGCGCTTTGGCTTGCTCGCGTCATAGCCGCGATACCATGCCCCCGATCTTTTTCGCTCGTCGCGTTGCTTTCGTGACATCTATTTTTTCCCCCCCTTGGAGAGCCCCACGACCGCCAAGCCGATCAACGCTGTGAGGCCAACACCCGCCGCTGCTACCGGCAACACTGGAAAGCCTAGATCCTCGGATGCCCTGATTGCGCCTTGGTACTGCACCGGGCCTGCCAGGATGGGCAGCGCTTCCTCTGCCCGCTCTGCTGCAGTTTTGGGCTTTGGTGTCGTGCCTCGTGGCGTGGCCTGCGCGCGTGTCCGCTCCCCTAGCACTCGATCCCACGTAACCTGCAGCCAGTCGGGAGACGGGAAGCGCTTTGATAGCGCCGCCTCGGCAGCACGGAAAATGCGATGTAAGACGATGAACTCGAGGATCGTCACCACGCCGTTAGCAAATCCAGTTGCAAAGGACTTGCCCGCGTCGTCAAGCGCTGCATCGTCTTTAGCCTCGTAGCTCTTTATCAGCCAGTCTTTTAGAGGCTGATATATGTCCGATAGGCGGCTGTAAATCTCTTTTATGCCGATATAAAGCAATAAAGCATTTACTGCAGCGCCGATCGGCCCACCTATCAGACTAACAATAAGCCAGCCTGTGAGGATAAGCGCCAAGCCCCAGATATTTTTTACATTAACCACTTTCAGAAAAGCCGCTAGGGCTGCGTCATCCATATACTTAATGCTGTTAATCATCGACAGCATCAAGCGTGCCGCTGCTGCGCTTAGGTGCTTCGCTCCAGTCGTAATTGGCGACCCGCTATCAAATCCGCGATAAAATACATCCATTTTGTTACGCCTTTTTCCCGGCTACGTAATTGCTTGCTTCGGTTGTTGAGTAGCCAAGAAAAATCAAATACTGCAAAGCCAGATTGATCAACTCTGGGTCTTCTGTTGATGCTATGACCTGGGGGGCCGTTGGTCTATTTGTGGCAATTGCCGCCCGCTCTGGGATCTGGCTATTAACAAACCTTGCGGCGCTCCTGAATTGCTGACTTTTTAGGACTTCGCCGATCGTGCGAAGTCCGATCCCCTTTATCGCTTCATTGACCACAGCCGCCAGATATGCCGGATCTTGATTCTTGCTTAGGCTCTCGCTTATTGGATTAAGCTGCGCCGAAAAGATGTCAAGATATACCCACATAGCAGGGACGCCGCCCGGTCCTAGTAGGCGATTAAGTGCCGCTCGATTTTTTTCCTGACGACTAAGATCCCAGCTTGCCAAAATAACCGCCAGCGGCCACAAAAAGGAATCCGGTAGTTTGCTTTTTAGCGTTTCGGAAATTTCGCTATGTGATTGCTTAATTGCTCTGAGAGCGGCTGCAATCCTGCGCGAAACAGTGACTAGCTGATCTCTCATTTACCATCGAGCCTTTTTTGTAGTTCCGCGACTTTGTTGATTAGCGCGTTTTTTTCGGCGTTGGCTTCTTGGTCTTCATCAATTGACTTCGCCAATTGATATCGAATTGCTCTTATCGTGTTCGATAGTCCAAGATTGACCAAGAGGTTACTTGCTCTTGATGTGATATCTCGGCCTAGCGATAGTGAAAGCGTTTCGCTGTCGCGGGTCGCTAGCTCGATTATATAGATTGCCGCACCTATGGCGCTTTGTGGCAAGGACGAATAAAGGCCCACATTTTTTGCAAAGTGGGCCTCCTGACCGCCTGTACGCTGTGACCACTCACCAATCGCGCGAGCACCCAGCGCGATTAGTTCATTGGCACCGTGCGCGATAACAGCGGCACCCGCATCGGCTGTTAGTGTTCGCGTTGTGGTGTGTTCCTCTTTTGCCTTCTCCACTACTTGATCAAGTTTGCGCCTTGTTTTCACAATCATTCCGGCCATTCCTTCCGCGCCAGAAATTAGGCTGGTCATCCTCGCTTTTTGTGCTGTTAGCTGCTTTTGAATTGCTGTTTTATTTGATTTCGCCATTACGTCGCCTCTATTGCGCGCCTTAGCGCGTCGCTCGGCCTGATTGTTTCGGTTTCAAAGAGACTTGATTGATTGATAGGGTTTTGTGCGGCAAGTGCTGCAAAGCGCTTTGCAAATGCTCGGAACCGGGTAGGCTGTCGCGCTACTTGGTACAGCAGACGCAGCAGGCTTTGCGCTTCTGGGTCGCCGTCAGTGGCGGGCTTGCCAAATAGCCCGCCCTGCCGCAGATAGGCGTCGACGCTCTCGATGTCGCGCGTTAGTAGGTCTGCAAGGTCTTTTGCTGCTGCTAACATCGGCTTTCGCAGATCCCACGCTTCCCCATGTGCAGCGGCTGACAAGATCCACGGTGCGCCCGCTGCCAGCGTTGCGACCATGCCCGGCCCGAGCTGGTCAAGGATCGCGGTATTCGGGATCAATGACGCGGTAAGCAGGCGCTCGGCAAAGCGCTTGCCGTCCTCGCTAAATGTTCCATCGGGGTTTAGGTGTCGCCCCGCGTTTCTGTCGGTAATGATCCCCGCCCGGCGCAGCGCGTCGGCAAAGGTGCGAGCGCTGCGGCTACTCAAGTACTCCGCTAGCGAGCTGCCAGACTCCAGCGCCGTCGACAGTATCTCGAGTACTTCGTTGCTTATGCGTCGCGACTCCGCGAGCGCTTCAGCCCGGACCCCTAGGCCCTGTGTCAGCGGCACATTGAGGAGGCGCACAAGCTCTTGTGCGGCGCGCTTAAACTCGGGGGCATCAAGATCCGGGGCCTGCACGACTCGCACGACCACCGGATCGGGAATCGCGCTTACCTGCTCAGCGGTGAAGCCAAATTGCGCGGCGTTGTCGAGCAGGTAATCCTTCGCAACGTGCCCACCCTGTGAGTAATGGAGCTGCACCGCCTGTGTGCGACCGTTGCCACCAAGTACGATCCCTTCCTTTGTCACAACCGGCAGCCCGTCGATCGCGCCGGGTGCGCCGTTGAAAATCAGTTCTGGGATCAAGTTTTGGGCCGTCGTCAAAACTTTGTACTGCTCGCGCTTGTCGCGCTCATATTCGCGCTCTTGCACGTCGTCGGGATAGTCGGCCCGACGCGCAAAGCCGCGCCGCGCGTCGTGCGAAGCAATCAGCCGATCCGCGCTGGTCAGACAAAAGCGTGTCACCTGTGGGATCGGAGTGCCACGAGCGGATGCAAGCACAAGCGGTGCGGGAAGCCCACAGACCCCGCCCACTAGCCCCAGCTTGCAGCCTGCATTACGTGGTGGGCATGTTGGCGGAGCTGCTGCGCGAGCTGGTGCCGGTCTGGCCTTGCTAGGCTTTGCGACCTGCCGCCAGCTATCCGGGGGGGCCTGCCTCGCCTGCTCCTTGGCTTGGCTGAGCTGCGCTTTCAGCGCCCGAGCCCGATCGAGGTCTGCGGTCTGCCTGTTCTCGAGTTCTGCGCGGCGGGCCGGGCCTGCGCTGGCGATCCGATCGGGATAGAGGCTTAGGCGTTGCTGCACATCCGCTAGCTTCTCCGTCAGCTTGGCGATCCTCGCGTCAGTCTTGACCGCCGCTCGGACCTCGTCAGCTCCGAATACATCGCCCGGCTTGGCTGAGGCTGGCGGCCTAACCTTGGGCTCTGGCTGCTGTGTCCCTGCAGTGGGTAGTATCCGGCCACTCGAGGCGCAGGTCATGGCCACCGCTTCGCGTGGGGTGCGGCCCTGCCTCCATTGCCACGTTAAAAACTCCAGCAGCCCGCGTGCAACCTCTCGGTCTATCCGTATCCGAGGGTAGGAGGTCTGCGCATGGGCTAGCGCAGTGGCAAACCACGCCGGATCGACGGGCTGGCCTGCTCGCTTTGACAGTATCGCCAAGCGCTAGCCCCGCCTTTTTGTGACGCGGTTTTTGATCTTTTTTACACCTTGATCAACCAAGTCGACGGCGAGGTCAGCGACTCGGTCTCCTACCCGCGAAGTTACCCGCACGACAAAGTCGGTTAGCTCGTCCGCGACCGCATCCCGCACTTGGTCTGCTCTTGTCTGCTCGCTTGGAGCGCAGCCACAATTGCGGGCTTCCTTGCGGCTGGCCGTCAGGCATCTATTGCAAACCGTCAATCCTTGCCGCTCGCAATGTGCGCGGTATTCGGCGGCCCAACTTTGGAGCTTGACAGGATCGCGCAGTGTGTCGTAAGCGGCGCGGACCGCGACAAACTTTTCGCTACTGCCGCCGTTGTCGGGGTGAGTGGATCGGGCCTTGGACCTGTACGCGCTCTGCAGCTCCTCAGCGGATGACGGCAGCCGGGACAATCCAAGTGTGGCGAGGTGATTAATCATCTGCGCACCGCTGGCAAGTAGATCGTTGCCTGCCGATCTAGTCTTGGCCTCTGTGGTGCCATGCTGCCGAGGGTCGCCAGGAACGCCACCAGCAGCACGGGCTGAGCGACCATCTGCACTATGGCTTGATCCGTCAGGCCCACCCAAGCGGCCCGCATAAACTTCCAGGCGCTCGAGTACGAATTTACGGATTCTTTTTTTTTTTCAGCATCTTCGGTGCGGTGGGACTGGTCCGCAGTTGCGCGCTTGTCGGCCTCGGGCTTCTCGCTGCTGTCGGCTGCGCGCTTGCCGTTGTCGCGCTTGTCGTTGTCGCGCTTGCCGTTGTCGCGCTTGTCGTTGTCGCGCTTGTCGTTGTCGCGCTTGTCGTTGTCGCGCTTGTCGTCGTCGCCGGGCTTGTCGTTGTCGCGCTTGTCGTTGTCGCGCTTGTCGTTGTCGCGCTTGTCGTTGTCGCGCTTGTCGTTGTCGCGCTTGTCGTTGTCGCGCTTGTCATCGTTGCTGCGCTTGTCGTGGTCGGCCTTCTCCGCTACTCGATCCGCTGGTAGCGCTCCAACGTGCTCGCCTTTGGCTACTGCCTTAACGGCTTCGGCGACCTCGCGCACAAAAGCTGCTCTATCTACCTCCTGCCGCTTTCCGCCAAAGGTTTGGACGATCCCCAATACCCCGTCCAGAGTGGTTTTGATCAAACTACCCCAATCCAAGGGCGGGGCGGGTGGCGCTTCTGGTTTGGGCACTTTCGAGTATGCTTTTGCTAGTCCCTCAACTAGAGAAATCTGAGCCATCTCGTGAAAATGTTGAGTCTTATTTATCTGAATGATTTTTCTCAAAATCTCGTCGTGCGAAGCTGTCACATTTGCGGTCAATTCGGCCACTTCGCCGGTATATCGCGCTTCCTTCGCCAGCCTAATGCGCTTGCGATACATATCGTGATCTTGAACTTGCTTCTGATAGTCACCGCTAAAATCAAAATTAAAACCTGCTGCTGCAGCGTTTATTTCGGCGTCAAGGTCTGCGCTTGCAGCGTCTTCGGCCTCTTTCGCGTCTTTTGGGATTTCCTCTTTTGGAGCTGCCGTCGCTGATGGTCTTTTGGTTCGCGGCTTTTCGATATTGATCACCGGGTTTTTATAGGCTTTTATCGCCCGGCTGTTTTTGTCCAAAAAGACGACTTGATGATCTCCAGGCGGCACGCCTACGGGGTATTCGATCCCCTCGGGATCGATTGAGTACATATCGGAACCACTGCGCTTTAGTGGGTAGATCTCGGGCGTCGGTTCATAGACTTGTATCCGATAGCCAATAGCCCCAGACGGGCATATTTTCCGGATCTGATCCTCTATCGATCCTACTTCATCTTCTGCCATGAAAAAATCATATCGGCACAAATCAGCGGCGCGCAATCAAAAATTTTTAATGTGATTCTAAATGCCAAATAGGAAGCCAAATCAATTGAGAAGAAAAGCACACGCTGCAAAAGTTAGGCGCGAAGTTAGGCGCGAAGTTAGGCGGCAACACAAAACGCAGTTAGATCAATCACTTACGTTGATTTGATTGCCATTTTTTGATACGCGCTTAGGCTAAAATCATGGCGACTTGCGCGAATTGCCGGAACTCCCTAGACGGGCTAAAACGAGAGGACACGCGGCGCTTTTGCTCGGAGCGCTGCCGCAAGGCAGCAGGCAACGAAGCGAACCGGCAGCGCTGGCTAGACTGGCGCGCAGCAGGCAGATCGCTGGAGTGGTACAACCCCGGCCCCGACCTTATTGTGATCGCTCCAGAGTGCGCGGCCTTCTACGTCCTCACTTGTCGCGACCGCCTAGGCGTGCGGTGGTCATTTCCGGCGCGCGGGGGCTTTCGACTGCGGCCCTTTGAGCTGCCGCAAGTACCCTTCAAGGGGCGGTACGAGGTGACCTTTTTGGACCACAGAGGCCGCAATCCTGAGAACTGCGGATTGATAGCGATCGGGCGCGCTTCCATAGGGATCGATTTGAAGCAGGGTCGGCGAAATCGCTTCGCTTGACCTGTCGCTTTGGGGGTCATTAAATCCCCTTATGCGTTTTTGCCTGAGCTGCGCCGTTCTGTGTTTTCTTACCTCGCCGGGCTGGTCGGCTGATAGACCCCTCGCCGAGACTCATTTTGAGGCAGGGCAACAGGCATACCGCGATCAGCGCTGGGATGTGGCCCGGATCGAGTTTCAAGCGGCCTATCAGTTAAGCCACGAGCCCGATTTGCTCTACAACCTGAGCGTGATCGAGGAGAAGGACGGCAACACTAGCGAAGCGGTGAGCTATGCCCGGCGCTACCTTGCCGAGAAGGGCGCGGCAATCAGCACCAAAGACGCCGACGAGGTCCGAGGCCGGATCGCGCGCCTTGATTCGCTGCTGAAACCCCCACCCGCTGCAGCGATTGCACCCGGACCTGTGCCACAGCCGGCGCCACGCCCCAAGACCGGTACGCGGGCAAACGTGGCCAATGGTGCGATCGTGGGTGGTGGTGTGCTGGCGCTAGCGGGGATCGGCTGTCTGGTGGGTGCGTGGAGCACTGGCCAAGCGGCGCAAGACCCAGCGATCAGCTATCAGCAGTGGGTCGACCTTGGCAGCACGGGCCGTGCGCTAAATGCGGCGGGGCTGGGCCTGACGATAGCCGGGGGGGCTGTGTTGGTAGGTGGTACGGCGTGGCGTATCGCAATAGCAAAGCGCGCGAGGTAGGAGCGATCGATCTGTTCCTTGGGTAAGACTTACTCAAAAGCAGATACCGATCTTGAGTAAGTCTTACCCAAGATCAGGGTCGACCGGTTGTTGTTTCGCCGCCTGTGCGGCTTTGTAGGCTGCTGCTTTCTTGTAGTCGAGCCGGACCCCGATCCCGGTGCCGTTGCTGAACTCGATCCCCATCTGAGTCAGCGCGCGGGCGATCTTGCGAATGGTTGCCGGGTATGGTTCACGCGCTCCCGATTCGATGCGGGAAATGGTCATTGTTGTTAGCCCGGACGCCTGGGCTAGCTCCTCTTGCGTCATCTGGACAAGGTCCCGCGCTGCCTTTAGCGCGATCGGCGAAATTTTGATCATTTTTCTTGACTCCGGGATGACGGTTTGTTCTGCTCAAGAAAACTAAAGAATCTACCTTTAAGTTTTGATTTTCTTGGACTTTTGCAGATCCGTCGCCGTGTGTCCATATCGGTGGTGGTCTGTGCTGCTATAGGGGCTAGCCATGTCTATTCAGTGGGCTGTGGTGTTGTTCTTGTTTCTGTGGTGCGCGACGCTCTCCCGGCGTCAACGGCGGCTTGACGCGCTAAGCCTGTATGATTCTCTGACGGGCTTGCTGTGCGGCAGGGTACTTGACCGCGAGAGGTGGCCAGCAGCGATCCGGGCGTCCTCCCCGGTGGCCTTTGTGTACATTGATCTTGATGATCTAAAGGCACGAAATACGGCAGGCGGAGACAAGGCCGGGGACAAGTACATCAAGACTGCTGCGCAACGGCTCGAGCGGCGGCGAGGTGTCGATCAAGTTTTTCGCCTGCACTCTGCTGGTGACGAGTTTGGGATCTTGGTGGTAGGGGAAAGCGCTTTACGTGTGGGCACCTTTGCCGATCTACTTGTCGCGGACTTGTCAAGCGTCGGGATCTCGGCATCGATCGGCGCTGCCTGCACCGAATCCCAAGATCACAACGTGCGCGCGAAGGTGTACGAGGCCGCAGAGGAAAACATGCGCACGGCAAAGCAGCACAAGCGATGCGCTCGCTCGACAGTGTTGTCATGAAGGCCCCTAGGGGCTTTGCCCGCCTAGGCGCAGCGCGGAGACGGGAGATCGCACGCCTCGGCGGTAAGGCTGCGCATGCTAGCGGCACGGCGCACAGGTTCACACCAGACGAAGCACGGCAAGCAGGGATCAAAGGGGGGCGCAGCGTTAGCGCTGATATCCCACACATGATGAAAATCGGTCGCCGTGGTGGACTCAGCAGATCCAAGCCATCAGGCCCAGAAGCGCCGACGCCGACGCCGACGCCGACGCCGACCGCGCCCCCGACCGTGCAAAGGTTTTTCACGGTTGGAGAAGTGATCAAGCATCTGCGCGTTAGTGCGGGCCTTAGTCGCAGAGAGCTTGCAAGCCGCACCGAGCTTGCACAGGTAACGATCCAAAGCATCGAGCAGGGCAAAAAGCCCCCGCATCGCGGGACTATTCAGAAGCTGCAGAGGTCAGCAGCGATGGCGCAGCTTTTGGCGCTCTGCGCTGACCACAAGCTACCCCTGCCCCCTCTGCAATGACTGCTGCGACGAGGTGCCCCAAGTGCGGGGCCAAAGCAGTGCGCCCCAGGCAGCGAGCGGGGCGAACGATGCGCTTTCGCAATATCCTGGCGCTGCCGATCCCTGCGGACTTTCCGATCCCTACTTGCGGGCGCTGTGCTGCTGAGTACCTAGGCCCCGCGACCTGTGACCGGCTCGCGCCGTTGCTTCTCTGCTCGTATCAAGCAGCGTTGCGCATTGCGGGGTCAAAGCTAGTGAATCAGGCAACCGCGAACATCTCACAGCGCAAACTCGAGCGCCTGCTTGGAGTAAGTCAAGGCTACCTGTCGCGGATCAAGGCGCAGGACGGGCAGCCAAGCTCGATCCTTGTCGCTCTGCTGCACCTGCTAGCGCAGCCGGGCGCAGCTGCAAGCCTAGAGCGATTTTTCGCGTTTCTGCCGTCCCTTGAGTAAGTCTTACCCAAGCAAAAACTGATTTTGGGTAAGACTTACTCAAGCGCGGCACAGCGGCGGCGGGCTCGCCATCCGCAAGCCCGCTAGTTGCTAGGCTGTCTTTTGCGGCTTGTAATACTCATCAAAAGCGCCCTCTAGCAGCCGCTGCACTTGAGCGGGCCACCATTCGATATTTCCCTTTGGGGTCAAAAAGCCTGCGGATGATAGCGCCCGTGCTAGCTTGGGGTAGCTTGGCCGCTCCCCATCCGCGCGCCTGATGATTGATTCACAAAAAGCGCGGGGCGTGTGCTGCTTTGTCTCAACGATACGACCCAACAGCCTACAGATGTTTGATTCGGCAAATTTCTTGCCCTTCAGTGGGAGATATCCCTCCTCATTCAAACGATTTGCGATCTGTTTATATGTGTGCCCCGTGTCCCGAAGCATGCGCATCCGCTGCTTGAGTTCGTCGTCGGTGTGATTCCTGGTATTTATCGGCTTTGACTGGTGCCAGCCTTGCCGCTTCTTCAGGTTATAAAGTAGCGAGATCGTCCACTTTTGCCCCTGTGGCGGCTTAATCTGTAGCTTGGTTAGTTCGGCACAGATTGCCGTTACTGGTCGCCCTTGTTCGACCCAGTCTTTGATCAAGGCTATTGTCGCTTGTTCTTCCGGGTTCTCCTGCAGTTGTCGGTAGCGCGGGTTTTCCGGTGCAGGTACTGCCTCATAGCCAAAAGGCACCTTGCCGTAGTGGTACCCCTGACCGCGTATATGTGAAATCGTCTCGCGCACCCTTTCGCCTGTGGCTTCCCGTTCCATCTGGGCGAAAGTCATCAGAATTTTTAC
>Ga0209097_10002315_pt1 | contig 15407 bp, 7 predicted proteins | sample AD_UKC052_MetaG_FD_184419 | JGI IMG/M metagenome (GOLD analysis project Ga0209097, IMG submission 184419) | Active sludge microbial communities of municipal wastewater-treating anaerobic digesters from USA - AD_UKC052_MetaG (SPAdes) (version 2) | ecosystem: Engineered > Bioreactor > Anaerobic >... | reverse complement strand
CCGGGCCCGACCTGGTTTCGACGGGAGTTCTGAAGTGCGCTTGGGGCATGCCGAGGCGGTATACCTCGTTAATCCTGCTAAACGCATTTAATTGCAAACGATAGCTTCTACGGCGAAAGCCGTCTCGCAGCCTAATTAAAAACTAGGTTCGAGTGTTGCAGCAGGGGACGTGGACCCTGCGCCGAGCCGGGCAACTGGTAAAGCAGCAACATCATTTTCCCACGGGTAGGGCGCGCGGATGTCTGCGACGAGCGCCCGAAATCTAGTGGACTGGTTGGCGGTAAGGGGGCTCACGCTCGTGCCGTCGGCGAGATCAAATCAGAGAGATAAGCATGTAGTCCTGACCACTAATGGCTTTCGGACGCGGGTTCAATTCCCGCCGGGTCCACCACTTTACTTGTCACAGGTTGTCTCAACTGGTAACAAAACAACGCGAAATCAAATACTTAGCGCGTATTAGTTGTAACACTGTGGAACACCAAAGCACACTGCATAGCAGTGGGCGATGGGTACGAATCTGGGTAGCCACCACCCTAGAACTTTTCGTACCCATAAGATGGCAACTAATTTCCTTACCGACTCGCGAATCCGCGCCGCAGCGCGCGCTCTTGCTGGCGCAGCTAGCAAGAAACTCAATGACGGCGAAGGCCTGTCGCTGATCGTTCGTCCAGACGCGACCGGGCTCTGGCGCTTTCGATATCACTTCGAAGGTCGCGAAAAAATGCTTGGTTTGGGCAAATGGCCGCATGTGACCATTGCCTCCGCAAGGCAACAGCGCGACGCGCTTCTGCGGCAACTCGCGGAGAAACACGACCCTTCGGCCGTTCGCCAGCAGCGGCGAGCCAATACAGATGAGGCACAGCGCATTCAGTTTGAGCGTGTCGCACGCGAGTGGCACAGCAAGCGCACCCACCTTTGGACGAAGAAACATGGCGAGCAGGTACTGCATTCGCTTGCGGTGACTGCCTTCCCGGTCTTCGGTGCGAAGGCGATTCGCTCTGTGTCGCGCCGCGATGTGATGACGGCGGTCCAGCCAATGATTGATCGTGGTGCAATCGAGCTTGCTGCGCGCGTTCGGCAACGCATCGGTGAAGTGTTTCAGTACGCGATGAGTGTCGAGGGAATGGATGACTTAGATCAGCCCGACTGGAACCCCGCCAGCGCGATTCGCAAGCTCATGCCGACCCCGCCGAAGCGGCACTTCCCCGCGCTTTCTAGCAAAGAAGTTCCCGAACTGGTGCAGGCGATTTGCCGGTACCAAGGCCGCGCGGAAACGCGCCTCGGGCTCCTGCTGCTCTTACACACGTTTGTGCGCCCGAGCGAATTGCGCCTCGCGCAATGGGAAGAGTTCGACACCGCGGCGCGCCTTTGGCGAATTCCTGCCGAGAGAATGAAGAAACGACGGCCGCATCTGGTTCCGCTTTCCGAAAACGTGATTCGGTTGCTTGAGGAGCTGCGTGTAGTCACTGGTCACAGCGATTTGCTTTTTCCCAGCGCTTCGCGGCTTGATCGTCCCATTTCCGACGCCACTTTTAGTAAGGCGCTACGCATCATGGGGTATCGCGACCGACAGGTTGCGCACTCGTTCCGAGCGTTGGCGTCAACATGGCTAAATGAAGTGGGGCGGTTTAACCCCGACGCTATTGAGCGTCAATTGGCGCACGAACCGTCCGATCAAGTGCGCGCCGCCTACAACAGGGCCGAGTACCTGGCCGACCGCGTGGAAATGATGCAACGATGGAGCCTGTTCGTGACAGACATTCCATGATTTGTCGCTGACGCATCTCCGCCATTCGCGATCCAGCGACTAACGCTCAATCGCACCGACTGTCGATTCGAATTAAGGGTCAAACCGGAAATGCGTGAGTGGACGGGGTGTGCTCGCATCGTTAGTTCCGCTCACTTCGCCATCTATGGTCAGCACGCGCACGATAAGGCACAAGCAATTTTCATCATGCCTACCGCGCTCGCTGCCGAGAGGTGGGCGCAAGACACTGCCTACGTGTGGTGCCGATTTCAGTCCCAACTACTTCTTTTGGAGAGGGCGCTGAATGCATCTGGCGAGATCTAGGGATCTCACCCACATTGCACCGTTCACCCGAAAGTTGCCATACTCAATGCCTTCTGGCTCGATGATCTGCGTCAAATTGGTCGTCGTGGCGCCCAGCATCCTTCCCTTGTTTAGGGAAGCAGTCAACCATCGCCGACTGACGCTTACGACGGCAAGAACGGGATGATCCCGTCTGCGCGGCGCGTCTGTTACGCTTATTTCAATAGGGGCAGCCGTTCCAGAACCTTAGGGCAACGCCAATTGAGTACAGAGACGAGCTGCCATCTAGTGATGTGGTGCATTGTGGACGAGATTCTTTCGCAAAAGAACGCGTCACCCGATCAGCAGCGCCTCGAGTCGGAGGTGGATTGATGGTGGCACCGCAACTGATCGAAAAGCTTATGCGCGTGATTGATGAAGTCGGCGCACTGCAGAGCAAGCTCGTCCTGCTCATCGGGTCGCCCAATTCCGGCAAGACGGCATTGCTGCACTCCCTCGCAAAGAACAAGGCGGTTACGCCGCTGAATGTCGGGGCTGAGTTGGGCGGTCGTCTGGCAAGCATGCCTCAGAGGCAGCGCCACCTGAAGACCACCACGATCCTGCGTGAGCTGGCCGATCAGCATGCCCCCCGCGACCTTCTGCTGGTGGACAACATTGAGCTCTTGTTTGACCGATCGCTCCAGCTCGATCCACTCGATCTGCTGAGGCGCCACGCACACGCGAAAAGGGTTGTTGCGGTTTGGCCAGGCGAGTTGCAGGGCGATGCGAGAACGGGCCGACTGACCTACGCCGAGATGGGGCACCCAGAATATCAGGACTACAGCCTTGCTGGCGTAGTCCCCTTCGAAATTCAGTAAACAGGCCAGAGAGAAAAATATGCGCTACGGCGATCTCATTCAATTCGAGCCGATCGAATCGGTCATTCAACTGCTCGATGCCAACCGTCCGGACGAAGCCAAAAAGCTCATCTCGACTTACGTCATGTCCGACGACATGGCCGTTCGAATCGCCACGCAAATGATTCCGCAGCTTTCCTTCGACGAGTCGGTGGATCACATGGGTTTGCTGGTGGTCGGCAACTACGGCACCGGTAAGTCGCACTTGATGTCAGTGCTGTCCCTTGTGGCTGAGGACGCGGCCTACCAGCCCATGATCCGTCATCCTAAGGTTGCCGAAGCAGCGGGGAAGATCGCGGGCAAGTTCAAGGTCCACCGCATCGAGATCTCCAGCCAGATGTCGTTGCGGGACATCATCACCCAGGAGCTTGAGCTCTTCCTTGAAAAGAACGGCGTCAGCTACTCGTTCCCGGCCGCCGACAAGGTCGTCAACAACAAGGCGGCGTTCGAGGAAATGATGGCCGCGTTCGCCGAGATTCACCCCAACCACGGCGTGCTCTTGGTGGTCGACGAGTTTCTCGACTACCTGCGGTCCCGCAAGGACCACGACCTGGTGCTGGACTTGTCGTTCCTGCGTGAGATCGGTGAAGTCACCAAACACCTGCGATTCCGGTTCGTGGCTGGCGTGCAGGAAGCCATCTTCGACAGCAACCGTTTCCAGCACGTCGCCGACAGCTTGCGTCGCGTGAAGGACCGGTTCACCCAAGTGCTGTTGGCCCGGCAAGACGTCAGCTTCGTGGTCGCGGAGCGCCTGCTGAAGAAGACGGCTGATCAGCAGAACCAGATCCGGACCTACCTCACCGGGTTCGCCAAGTTCTACAGCGCCATGAACGAGCGCATGGACGAGTACGTGCGGCTTTTCCCCGTTCATCCGGAGTACATTGGCACCTTCGAGAGGCTGATCTTCACTGAGAAGCGCGGCGCCCTCGTGACCCTGCGCGACCAGATCCAGGCCGTTCTGAATGACGAGGTTCCAAACGATCGCCCTGGACTCATAGGGTACGACAAGTTTTGGGAGACCGTGACATCCAACTCGGTGCTGCGCTCCGACCCCAGTATCGGCCCCGTCCTGAAGGTGTCGGAAGTCCTGGCTGAGCGCGTGTTGAAGGCCTTCACCCGGCCCGCCTACAAGCCGATGGCACAGCGCGTGATCGCCGGCCTGTCGGTGCATCGGCTCACCACCGGCGGCGACATCTACGTGCCGGTCGGTCCGACCGCTGACGAGTTGCGGGACACGCTGTGTCTGTACCAGCCCGGCATCGAGGACATGGGTGGCGACCCAGCGGACGACCTGCTCACCGCCGTGCAGACCACCCTGCGGGAGATCGTCAAGACGGTCAACGGCCAGTTCATTTCCAAGGCGCCGGACACCGAGCAGTACTACCTCGACCTCAAGAAGGACGTCGACTACGACGCGCAGATCGAAAAGCGTGCCGAGGCCCTGTCGGATGACGCGCTGGACCGTGCCTATTACGGCGCCATCAAGCAGTTGATGGAACGCACCGACGAGAGCACCTATGTCACCGGCCATCAGATCTGGCAATACCAGATCGAGTGGCAAGAACGCCGCGTGGACCGCAACGGCTATCTGTTCTTCGGCGCTCCGAATGATCGGCCCACCGCCCAGCCGGAGCGCGATTTCTACGTCTACTTCATCCAGCCCTTCGAGCCGCCCCGCTTCCGCGACGAGAGCAAACCGGATGAGGTCTTTTTCCGCCTCAGTAAATCACTGGATGACGTTGGAAAACAAGAGATCAAGCACATCTTGCAAAGGTATGCCGCAACACACGATCTGGCCTCCACCGCCAGCGGCGGTGCCAAGGCGGTCTACCTCGACAAAAACAAAGACGCGCTGCGTGACATGAGCAAGTGGCTGCAGGAAAAACAGATGACCGCTTTCGAAGTCAGCTACCAAGGCAAAACCAAAACCCTTCAAGGCTGGGCCACCGGAGTCAACATTCGGGACAGGCTCCGCCTTGGAGGCGACGAGCGCGCCAACTTCCGCGACATCGTCAACGTCGTCTCTGGCCTGGCGCTCAGCCAACAGTTTGCCGAGGTGTCGCCGGAGTACCCGACGTTCTCGGTGCTGGTGACCGAGTCCAACCGCAAGCAGTTGGTGGGCAATGCCCTGAAGGCGCTGGCCGGCGGCACGCGCACCAAGGACGCCAATGCCATCCTCGACGCATTGGAGATGCTGGATGGCGACCGCATCGAGCCGGGGCGTTCGCGTTACTCGCAAGAAGTGCTCAACCGCCTCAAGGCCAAGGGACACGGCCAGGTGCTCAACCGCAGCGAGCTGCTAAACGGACAAACCGACGTGGAGTATTTCCACCCGGTGAAATTCCGTTTGGAGCCTGATCTGCTGGTGGCCGTACTGGGTGGCCTCGTCTACTCCGGCGATATCGTGCTGGCGATCACTGGCGACAAGATCGACTCCGGAAAGATCATGCTGCTGGCCGAGCGCAGCCTTGAAGAGCTCAAGCAGTTCAAGCATCTCGAAGCGCCCAAGGAAATCAACGCTGCGGTATTGCGCTCGTTATTTGAATTGCTCGGACTCGCGCCAGGGCTCGCCCAGCTTGCCATCGAGGGAAAGGACGAGCCAGTCAAACAACTGCTGGAGACGAGCTCCAAGCTGGTCGGTCGTGTCTTGACGGCGGGCACCGATCTGCAAGGCAAGCTCACCTTCTGGGGCAAGCCCCTGCTCACGGACGACGAAATCCGCGACTGGCGCACCCGCCTCGAAGCGCTCAAGAGCTTCACCGAGGGGCTGACACCGTACAACACAGTCGGCAAACTGAAGAACCTGCGTATCGGTTCCGACGACATCGACGCCCAGAAGAAAAACCTCGAGGTTCTGGCTGCTGTCGAAAAGCTGCTGGAGCTGGTGACCGAGTTGGGCAGTACCGCTGCCTACCTGTCGCAGGCCGAGATGGTGCTGTCCAGCGACCACGCGTGGGTCAAGCAGGCGCAGAGCGCGCGCAAGGACCTCCTGGACAAGCTCGCGTTGGACCGCAACGCACAGCATGCTGCCGAATACCGGCAGACCTTGGCCCAGCTCAAGAAGGACTACCTCAACGCCTACATCGCCCAGCACAGCAAAGCGCGCCTGGGCGTGGCCGAGGACAAGACCAAATCTGCGTTACGCAAAGACTCGCGTCTGGTCGCCATGCGAGCCCTGGCCGGCATTGCACTAATGCCTACCAGCCAGCTCACCACCTTCGACGACAAGCTCGACAAGCTCAAGAGTTGCGCGTCGCTGGTGGAGTCGGAGCTGTCAGCCAGCCCGTATTGCCCACACTGCAGCTTCCGCCCTGCCAACGAGCAAGGTGACTTCCTGCCAGCCGCCAATGTGCTCAAGCAACTGGATGAGGAACTGGACCGTCTGCTCGACGGGTGGCAGCAAACGCTGCTCGACAACCTGGACGACCCGATCATTCAGGCCAACCTTGATCTGCTGAAGGCGTCTGCCCGCGAGCTGATCAAGAAGTTCGTCACGTCAAAGAAGCTAGCCGACCCTGTCACACCGGACTTTGTCAGCGCCGTGCAAGAAGCCCTGTCAGGACTGGAGAAGGTTCGCATCAGCGGCGATGAAATCAAGGCAGCGTTGCTGCGCGGTGGCTCGCCTGCCAAGCCCGACGAGCTGCGTGAACGTTTCGAATCCTTGCTGCGTGATCAAAGCAAAGGCAAGGACGCCAGCAAGTTGCGCTTCGTGGTGGAGTAACGATGATTCTTGCGCGAATCATCGGCCGCGAGGCTATATGGACCATCAAAACTGAAAAGTCGGCGCTGGCAGGACGGCGCCTGAGTACGGAATGCGAAGCTGATCATGGATAGAAAAGAATTGCAGGCACGCCTCCAGACGATTGAATGGAGCGATATCGAGTTCAAGGAAGCTTCGTGGCAAGTGCCCAAAAATGCACTTTCCACGGTCAGTGCGTTTGCCAACACCGAAGGTGGGCATCTGGTCTTTGGCGTCAAGGAAGCCAACGGCACCTTCACTGTCACTGGCGTCACCGATCCCGACAAAGTGCAGAACGATTTTTTTGGGCAGGTACGAGACAACAAGAAGGTCAGTGTGTTTCTGCCGATTGATGGTGATGTTCACAAGTTCGCTGAAGGCACCGTGCTGGTTTTCTTTATTCCCGAAGCGGCACGTGCAGACAAGCCCGTCTTCATCGATGGGAATCCAAAAAATGCCCATATCCGTCGTGGCGGTAGGGACGACACCTGCACAGGGGACGAGCTGCTTCGCTTCATGCGGGATGGCGCGACCGATCGGTTTGACGCACAGCCTCTAGACCTCGATATCACGCAATGCTTCGACCAAGCATCGGTGCGATGGTATCGAACGCGTTTTGCCACCAGCAACCCAGGCAAGGACGGCACTGACGACGATCCGACCTTTTTGCGTAAGTGGGGATTTCTGATTGAGCGTGGCGGCGTTTTGCTGCCCACGCGTGCCGCAATACTCACGCTGGGTGCAGATGAATATGTCCGGCAGGTGCTACCACGCATGGTGGTTGATCTACATCTATATCGCCATTCGGCGGCAGAGTACTCGCCGAGCGTGCGCTGGGCAGACCGTCTAACGGTCGAGGAAAACCTTATCAAGGCCTGGCAGGCCATCGTTGATTTTTATTTCAAGCATGGCGAGCGTCCGTTCTCGGTCGATGCCACAACGCTGCGTCGCGACGATGATCCACCGGATTACATTTCTTTCCGCGAGGCGGCGATCAACCTGCTCATTCATCAGGATTTTGGTGATACCACACGGGTTCCAGTCATCCGCTTTTTCCGTGACCAGGCTGAATTCTTCAATCCCGGTGATGCATTCGGCTCGCCCGAACAATTGCTCGATCCGGGCGACAAGGAAATTCGCAATCCCAGCGTCGTTAATGTGTTCCGCCGCGTGGGCCTGTCGGACCAGGGTGGCACTGGCGTTGGTGCAATTTTCGAAGGGTGGCGCAAGCTCGGTTATCTGCCGCCCGAGATTGAGAACAACAAGGGGGAGAAGAGTTTTCGCCTGCGTCTGCGCAAGGAGAAGCTTGTCACTGAGGCTCAACTATTGGCCCAGGCAAGCCTAGGTGTCAGCCTTTCCGAGCACGAAGCATCTGTATTTGCTTACCTCCTGCGCAAGGGCCAAATCGATCTGGCCGATGTCAAGGCGCTAACGGGGCTCAATGGTGCTGCGGCGCAGGTACTTGTCCAGCGCTTGACTGTACAAGCCTTGCTCGCACCCCCTGCTGACGGAGGCCATCTCTTTACGTTGGCCGAACACCTGCGTCCTCGTTTCTTTTCGGCCACAGAAAGTTACGCAGAAGAAAATCAACAGGTTACGCCACAAACGCCTACCAACTCAGGGACTGAACAAGTCACTGAACAAGTCCCGGCACCGGCCACTGAACAAGTCGCTCAACTTGTACAGTTGAGCCATGTTCAATGGACCATCGTTCAGCACACCGACACCCCGAAGACGCTCGTCGAGCTAATGGAAGTCACAGGTTACAAGCAGCGCCCTTACTTCAAAACACATCACCTCGAACCCCTGTTGGCCGGTAAGGTATTGCGTATGACCGTACCCGACAAACCCACATCGTCCAACCAGCAATACGTGCTCACAGATGTCGGGGTAAAACTCAAGGCGATGCACGGGCAAGCCGGTATCGCAACCGAACAGGAACCAGAACGATGACAACCTCCCACTCCCTATTCGCCGACGAGCCTAAGCCATCCGGCCCGGTCGAATGCCTTGGCCAGACATTCTCAAGCGACGAAGCTCGACGCGAGCACTACCTGGCAATCCTTCGTGAAAAGCTGAAAGACCCAGTCTTCCGCAAGATCGAAGGATTTCCCATCGGTACGGACGAGGACATTCTGGCGCTGTCCGATCCGCCCTATTACACCGCCTGCCCCAATCCCTTTATTGAGGATTTCATCAAATATTACGGCAAGCCCTATGACCCGTTGGTGCCTTACAACAAAGAGCCATTTTTTGCTGACATTAGCGAAGGGAAATACGATCCCCTTTACAAATTTCACCCATATCACACCAAGGTCCCACATAGAGCAATCATTCGGTACATCCTCCAGTACACATCGCCTGGTGACTTGATACAAGATGCTTTTGCGGGGAGTGGTGCAACTGGAATAGCAGCTCAGCTTTGCGGAAACCGTGAAGTGGTGCAATCCCTTGGCTATAAGGTTGATTCAGAGGGAATTATATATAGGGAAGAATTAGAGGACGGGAAGGCCAAATGGATACCGTTTTCCATGTTAGGTGCTCGCAAATCCGTCCTCAGCGACTTGTCTCCAATAGCCAGTTTTATTGCATACACATACAACACACCATCCGATACGCTTCAATTTCAACGGACTGCCCAGCAGATATTGAAGGATACAGAAGACGCGACCGGCTGGATGTTCCAGACTTTGCACAACCCTACCAGCGATCAAATTCATAGTGCAATAGCCAAGATTGAATCTGATGAAAGCCCTGACTTACATAAAACCTGTGTGGTCGGAAGGGTAAATTACACCGTTTGGTCTGATGTTTTTTCATGCCCAGAGTGCGCCAGTGACGTCGTGTTCTGGAACTCAGCCGTCGACAAAGAGGGGGGGAAGGTAAACGATCAATTCCCGTGCCCTTCATGTGGTGCAGAGCTCACTAAGCGTTCAATGGAGAGGAAGAGGCATAAGTTCGTAGACCCTTATTTGGGCGAAGTAATTGAGCAGGCCGTTCAAGTTCCGGTCATGATCAACTATAAGGTTGGGAAAAAGCGTTTTGAAAAGGTGCCGGATGCGGCAGATATAGCACTAATCAACAAAACAGAATTAATTCGAACGAGCGATTGGTGCCCAACGTTCCAGCTCCCCTCTGGATTCAATACTCGCCAGCCGATTGAATCCCACGGATTGACTCACATTCACCATTTTTACACTGGTCGAAACAGGATTGCTCTTGCGGCATTTAATGCGCGCTGCAAGCAACCACTGCTTAAGTCGTTAATAACAACCGTTGCATTTCGAATTACCAAGAGGTACGGACTGACTTATCAGGCTGGCATATGGGGCGCGGGCGGCGGCCCTACTAATGGCACTCTATACATTCCATCGCTGGTTAAAGAGCTCAACATGTTTGAGATGCTTGACAACGCAATTTCAAAGTGCGAATCGAAGAGTGAGATAACGGCTTATGAGGCCATCATCTCTACTCAGTCAACTCAGGGAATAAAGATACCCGCCAACTCGATTGACTATGCATTTATCGATCCTCCGTTCGGTGCAAACATTATGTACTCAGAGCTCAACTTCCTATGGGAAGGATGGATTGGCGCCCTGACAGACAATAAGTTCGAGGCCATTGAAAGCAAGGCCCAGTCAAAGTCATTAAATGACTACAGAAAACTTATGACCGAGGGACTTCACAAAGTGTTTGAGGCACTTAAACCGGGACGGTGGATAACCATAGAGTTTTCGAATACACAAGCTAGCGTGTGGAATGCGATCCAGACCTCCTTACAAGAAGCAGGTTTCGTAGTTGCAAACGTCGCTGCGTTAGACAAACAGAAGGGAAGCTTCAAAGCGATCACGACGACGACGGCGGTTAAGCAAGATCTGGTTATTTCTGCTTACAAGCCAAACGGAGGGCTAGAAGAACGCTTTTCCAAGGCAGGCGGCAGCGAAGACTCCGCTTGGGATTTTGTCCGCACCCACCTGAAATACCTGCCAACCGTGAAGATCAAGGATGGGCAGATCGAGTTTATTGCCGAGCGCGATCCGCGCATCATTTTCGACCGGCTGGTGGCCTGGTTCGTCCGGCACAGTTTTCCGGTGCCGCTCTCCAGCCAGGAATTTCAGGCGGGGCTGTCACAGCGCTTCGCAGAACGGGATGGCATGGTCTTCCTGCCCGAGCAGGTCAGTGAATACGACAAGAAGCGGATGCAAACTGCCAAAGCGCCGCAGATGGAAATGTTCATTGCCGATGAGCGTTCGGCCATCGACTGGTTGTCCGACTTCCTGAAGAAAAAGCCTTCGACCTATCAGGAAATCCACCCCGAGTTCATCAAACAACTGGGTGCTGGCTGGAAGAAGCACGAGGCCAAGCCGGAACTCTCGTATTTGCTGGAAAGCAACTTCCTCTGCTACGACCCCAAAGACAAGGATGGTGTTGAAGTCCCTTCGCAGATACACAGCTATCTGTCGACGAATTGGCAGGAGTTCCGCAATCTGGAGAAGTCCGACCCACGCCTGAAAACCAAGGCGACTGACCGCTGGTATGTGCCCGACCCGAGCAAGGCGCGTGACCTGGAAATGATCCGGGACAAGGCCTTGCTCAAGGAGTTCGACGCCTACCGTGCGTTTACCGGCCGCCGCCTGAAAACCTTCCGGCTCGAAGCGATGCGCACTGGTTTCAAGCACGCGTGGGGGAACCGAGACTACGCGACCATCATCGCCGTTGCCCAGAAAGTGCCTGAAGAGGCGTTGCAAGAGGATGAAAAGCTCCTGCTTTGGTATGACCAGGCGCTCACCCGCATGGAGTCTGACACCTGATGCCGGAGATCGGCCAAACCATGGTTGGTCATTCCGTCGGCGCGTGGTGCTGGCACGCGCGCCACTCCGCGCCCTGCCGCGTGGTGGATAGGCAGGACATGTGGGGCGAAACCGCCTATCGCGTGTGGCTGCCCACCAAGGATGCGGTCGTGCGTGCGCGTTCGCAGGACTTGGCCACGCTCGACAGCGTTCAGCCAACGGTTGCGCACATTCTGCATACCGCAGCGGCTGCCAAACTGCTGGACGCCCTGGAGGACAACCTGCTGCTGGCCCCTATCCAGTCCAGCGTGGTTCCGTTGCCGCACCAGCTTTATGCACTCAACCGCGCCATGAGTCAGCACCGCATTCGCTACTTGCTGGCAGATGAAGTGGGCCTGGGTAAGACTATCGAGGCCGGGCTGATCCTGCGCGAACTGAAGTTGCGCGGCATGGCCAAGCGCGTGCTGGTGGTGGCACCCAAGGGGCTGGTGCGCCAGTGGCAGGCAGAGATGCGCTTGCACTTCGGTGAGAAGCTGCAATTTATCGACCCGGCCGAATTGGCGGCCTTCCGGCAATGGCGTAATGATGAAGAAAACCTCTGGCGGCTGCATGACCAGGTGATCTGCTCATTGGACTCGGTCAAGCCGATCGAAGGCCGCAAAGGCTGGAGTCTGGAGCAACTGAACAACTACAACCGCGAGCGGTTTGAGGATTTGATTTCGGCGTCGTGGGATCTGGTGATCATCGACGAGTCGCACCGCATGGGCGGCAGCACTGACCAGGTGGCACGTTACAAGCTGGGCGCTGCACTGGCCGAAGCCGCGCCCTACCTGCTACTACTGTCGGCCACGCCACACCAAGGCAAGACTGACCAGTTTTTACGGCTGATGCAGTTGATCGACCGCGAATCCTTTCCCGATGAAGGCAGCGTCAGCCGCGATCGTGTGCGGCCGTTTGTCATCCGCACCGAAAAGCGCGAGTCGATTGATGCGGACGGTCAACCGCTCTTTAAGCCCCGAATCACTCGGCTCCAGGCTGTGGCGTGGCAAGACCGGCACCGCGCGCAGCAGCGTTTGTATGAGGCGGTAACCGACTACGTGCGCCATGGCTACAACCAGGCCTTGGTCGCCAAGCAGCGGCACATCGGGTTCTTGATGATCCTGATGCAGCGGCTGGTGACGTCCAGCACGGCGGCGATTCGCACCACGCTGGAGAAGCGGCAGGCGTTGCTCAATGAACCCCAACCGCAGGCATCGCTGTTCGATTCGACCGAGATGGACGAGTGGGCCGAGCTGGACGGTCAAAGCCAGGTCGACATCGCTGTGCAGACCTCGGGCTGGGTGCAGGAGAAGGCCGAGGTTGACCTCCTGCTGACCCTGGCCCGGGAAACCGAGGCCCAGGGCACCGACGCAAAGGCCGAGGCCCTGTTGGAGTTGATCTACAAGCTGCAGCAGGAAGAGAACGATCCGACCATGAAGGTCTTGATCTTCACGGAGTTCGTGCCGACACAGGCCATGCTCGCTGGCTTCCTGGAAAGCCGTGGCTTCTCTGTGGCTCTGCTCAACGGCAGCATGGACCTGGATACCCGCACCAAGGCGCAGCAGGTCTTCTCGCAAGACGTTCGGGTTCTGGTCTCGACCGACGCTGGCGGCGAGGGTCTGAACCTTCAGTTCTGCCACGTCATCGTCAACTTCGACATGCCGTGGAACCCGATGCGCATCGAACAGCGCATTGGCCGCGTGGACCGTATCGGCCAGCGCCATGTGGTGCGAGCCATCAACTTCGTTCTCGAAGACACGGTGGAGCACCGCGTCCGCCAGGTGCTGGAGACCAAGCTCGAAGTCATCGCCCAGGAATTCGGCGTGGACAAGGCCTCCGACGTGATGGACTCGGTCGAGGCGGAAGCAATGTTCGACGAGGTGTTCGTGCAGGGCCTGCAAGACCCAGGCTCGATCGACAAAGCGTGCGACGCCGTGATCAATCAGGTTCGTGACAAGGTTGCAGACGAGCGCAAGAATAGCGACCTGCTCGCGGATGCCCATGCGCTTGATGCCATTGAGGCTCGCAAATGGCGTGACCACCCGGCGCAGTTTTGGCTGGAGCGCGCCATCACCTCCGGATTGCCGGCACGTGGCGGCAGCGCCCTGAAAACCGGTGACGCATGGCGCGTGAAATGGGTGGACGGCAGCGAATCGACCAAGGTTTGCTTTGACGCCAGGACGGCGGAACAGAACCCGGACCTGGAGTGGGTCACGTTGGAGGACCCTCGCGCGCGAGCGGTGATCAGCGAGCTGTCACGTTGCGTAACTGGGCAGCCCTTGCCGGCGGTCAGGATCGCCGGCCTGCCTGAGGCTGTGCAGGGTGTCTGGTCACTGTGGGAGATCAGCCTGTCCGCTGAAGGCCTCAACCGAAAGCGCTTCCTGCCGGTCTTCGCAACAGACGACGGACGGACCTTTGTGCCCACGGCCAAACGCATCTGGGACCTGCTGTTGACTGAGGCGGTCGAAATCACCGGTGCTACCACCACTGAGCAGGCGGTGAAGTGGTTCGAGGCTTCCATGACGGCGGCCAAGACCCAAGGCGAACGACTGTTCTCAGAACTGCTCGGGGAGCACCGTTCAAGGCTGAAGGAAGAGAGGGAGCGGGCCAAGTACGCCTACGACGCCCGCTATCAGGCCATTGGTCGAATCGGCTTGCCTGCTGTTCGCGAGCATCGCCGCAAGCGCCTGGATGCCGAGCACCAGGCACGGATGGCAGCGTTGGATGACGCCGAGGCCAGCGTGCCGGATCTCAACGCCGTGATGATGCTTCGGATTGGTCTGCCGCCCAGCGCTGCAAATTCCAAGGCGGGATAGTCTCATGGACACTTTGATTGGCACGATCCTTGGATTTCTTTTGGCGGCGACGATAGTGGTATTCGTTTGGCAAAAGCGCAAGCCGAGCTGCGAAGATGCATCGGCTATTGAAGTGAAGCTGGAAGCGCCTAATCCATCGAGCCACAACGTCCCTGTGCAACAGAAACCGAGCAAGCCAGCAGAGTTGATTTTTGGTGCCACGTCAAATGCCCCTGTGTTGAAGGTTGAAGCATGGGGTGTTGCGCCGGTGCCCCCTAGCGCAAGGCTGATTGAACCCCAGAGTGGCGGGCTCATGGGCTTGTCTTCACTGCTGCAGGCGATCCCGGCGGTATTGACTGCATCGGAATTTGGCAATGGGCAATACATGAAAGTGGTAGTCAACGGTACTTTGGCCTCGGCGACTGATGGAGGTTTCTACCCATTCGTTCGAGGATCGGACGGTCACATCACGGACCTTGCCGGGCTAAATGCTCCCACCCAGCTTGGATCCTTGATCAATGCGGCTGCCGTCTGGCAGATCGCCTCGACCGTGGTCGTGCAAAAGCACTTAGCGGACATCAGCACTAAGCTTGACGACCTCAAAGACACCGTTGGCGAGGTGCGCCGACACCAGAAGGACGAGCGGCGGTCGAAGATAGAAGGCGGTCTTACCAAGATGCAGGAGATCGCGGAAGCGATCGGTCGGGGCGAACTAACGCTCGCAGGGCGCGAAAGTTTAGAACGCATCTACGATCAGCTTATTCAAATCCGAGCGCATATTCAGCAAGACATCCGCAACAAGATTCGCGGAATTGATGAAGTACGCGGTAACGACACGATTGGTACGGGCGATTTCGTTCTTAAGCTTTCTCAGCACGAGGAGGGTTTGGCAGAGCTGGTCGATGAATGGTCTTACTGTGTCCAAGCCCTCTTGATGAGCTGGTACGTTTTGTCATCGTATGCCGGGGATTCTCAGACTAAGGCGATTAGGTTGAAAAATATCAGGGCATCAGTTGATGAATTCCTGACAAGGCAAGGTGGCTTGAATGCGTCGCAGGTTCGGGCCGAATGGGACAGAAAACTCATTGAAGTTCAAGC
>Ga0209097_10002313_pt1 | contig 15413 bp, 9 predicted proteins | sample AD_UKC052_MetaG_FD_184419 | JGI IMG/M metagenome (GOLD analysis project Ga0209097, IMG submission 184419) | Active sludge microbial communities of municipal wastewater-treating anaerobic digesters from USA - AD_UKC052_MetaG (SPAdes) (version 2) | ecosystem: Engineered > Bioreactor > Anaerobic >... | reverse complement strand
CACGAGCCCGCCCATGCTGTGCGCAATGAGCGTGAGCTTGGATTCGCCCGTCAATGCCAACACTTCATCCACACGAGCAGAGAGTAGCGCACCCATCGTATCAATCGATGCGAACAAGGGTTGATCCATCGTGAACACTCGATAGCCGAGGCGCTCCAATGCGCGCGCGGTGAAGAACCACACTGCACCATTGTTGACATAACCATGCTGTAGCAGCAAGACACGCCCAGTACTCGCAACTTTGCGTTCGTTAGCGGTTCGAAAGAGGCCACGCAACGGAATCAGAACCAAATTCTGGATGCACAAATGCCAGTATTCAACGACAAAAAATCTAAACCAACCGACGACACTTAGTCGATCAGTTGCCGCCAGTGGCGAGCCTTTCCAGCGCGACAGTGCATAACTGGCCAGTGCGACTATTAACCGGGCTATCAACGCAAACGCAAGCACCGTGAGCATCGCGCAGCCTACTCCGTAGTGTGGTGCAATCTTGGTGAACGCCCAGAGCGCGTAGATCGAGAATTCGGCCGTCAACAAAAATAAGTTAGTCGCCCACAGTGGGACTGGAAACGTGTCGCCCGCCACCGCCGGATCGGATGCCATCGAAAACCTCTTATTCCAACGAAATTAGGCGCGACGCATGTCGCCCGCGAGCCTTGCCGCATTGCGCCAAGCTAAACCATAAATCGACAATTGCGGGTTCGCACCAATCGAGGTCGGAAACACAGAGCCGTCGAGGACGCTCAGGTTTTCAACTTGATGGTGCCGGCCATACACATTCACCACGCCGTCCTTTTCTTCTTTCGCCATCGTGCAGCCGCCCATCACGTGCGCGCTCGCCACGCGCGTTGAATAGGCGCGCAACGCCAAGGCCTCAAGACCAGATTTCGCGTCCGCCCATGATCTAAAACCGTTGATCCGCTCATCAACCGGAAACACTTCTTTCGCGCCCGCCGCAAACTGAATCTCAGCCATCGCCAACAGCGCACGTTTCGCTGCGTCAAAGAAATAGCTATTCAACGAGTAGTCCAATTGCGGCGAACCATCCGCACGCAATTTCACTTGCCCACCCGAGCTTTCCGGATGAAAGCCATCGCGACAAAGCGCAATCGTGACCTGCGTATTCGGCATGTTGGTGATGCGCGCGCGGTGATGTTCGGTCATGCCGTTAACGCTAATGGAATAGAGCACCGGGTGGATCGGCGGCACCTCAAGCTTAAAACCCATCGCGCCATCAATCGGGTGCGTCATCAGAAAGTGATCGCTGTAGGTGGTTTGCGGCGCGCCGGACCAGCCCTCGACCTTGCTACCCATATCCGCGCCCGAAAGCAACGACGGATGCAGAAACGTGCGCTTTCCTAGCAGGCTATAAGGGTCGGGCACACCCGACCGCATGAGTAGTGCTGGCGAATTAATCGCACCGCCCGCCACCACGAAGTGTTTCGCTGTGACACGCACCTTCACGCGACCAACGTCGTAGCCGGTGCCTTGCATACTCACGCATTCCACTGCGGTAATGCGCCCCTTTTTCACTTCAAGTCGGTCAGCTCGCGCACGGCTCACCAAAACAGCGCCTTGATTGAGCGCTGCGGGAATGGCGGTAACGAGCATCGATTGTTTGGCGTTGGTCGGGCAACCCATGCCACAGTAACCAAGGTTGTAGCAACCTTTGACATTGCGACGAATTCGCTCGACTTTGATGCCAATTTTTTGGCCGCCGCGTTCTAGCACCGCATTATTCTCGTTTGGTGGCACAGACCAATCGGAAATGTTGGTGAGTTTCTCAGCGCGTTGGAACCAGCCGGCCATGTGCTCATCAGTCAGCTCGGTCAGACCGTAGCGCTCGCGCCAAAATTTGAGCGTGGGTGAAGGTGTCCGAAAGCTCGTCGTCCAGTTGACTGTGGTGGAGCCGCCGACTGTGCGGCCTTGCAAAATGTTGATCGCTTTGTCGGCAGTTTTACGCGACGCTGATTCTTGGTAGAGCGTTGGGTAAGCCTCTGACTCAAGCATACGGAAATCGGTTGACGAGCGCAGCATGCCCTCCTCAATCATCACGACCTTGAGCCCTGTGTCTGAGAGCACATCGGCCGCAATGCCACCACCAGCACCCGTGCCGATGATGCACACGTCTGCCTCAAGCGTGGCGTCCTGCCCGAGCGTTGATGCGTCGATGTGCATCCAGCCTTTGGCGAGGCCTTCGCGAATAGGGTCAGCGATCATATTGAAATCTGTGTTCAGTTTTGGTTGAAGGACGTCGACGCTATTACGCGAGCTTAGGCGGGCCGGGGTAGCCCGTGGCGATCCATGTTGCGGGCTCGGAGTAGAAACTGCCGAGCACAAGATCATGCAGCGCGAAGTACGCTTGTTGTTTGAGACCAATAGAACTATCGCGCAAACCCTCTAGAAACGTGCCCACCACCAAAGGATCGGCTCCGAGCCAATCACCTGAGTAGCCGAGTAACGCGCGCGCAGGCTTCAGTGCGAGCAGACCGAACAGATCCCCGATTTCCTTGCGAGTCGTCGGCGGCAGGTTATCAACCAACGCCCCGATGGCTTTGTTGACGCGCGCAAATTCTGCTTCACGCGCCTTCACGTCAACGGACAGGGCCGTTCCGAGCAGCGCAGCCATCACGGCGCGCAACATCGCATCATGTTCATTGGCGAGCTGCGTGCCGCTTGGGGCAGCTGCGGACGCGCGAAGCTGCGGAAGCAATACGACTGCACCCGCTGCGATAGCGCCCGCTACACCTACAAAAATAAATCTGCGTCTAGACCACATCGACGGCCTCCTCCTTGTTCTCCCAGCGATTCTAGGGAGCGCGGTTAGAGCGAGTTTTCTACACGAACTGTGGAGCAGACGCGTGCGAACATTTTCGCTACGCTTACGCCATGGTCAAACCCATTTCAAACGAGTCGGCGCTACGCAATCATCTCGCTGCGGCACGCGCTGAGCGCGAAGCTGCCGCGCGCTTCGCCGTGAGCGCTGCGGACCGATTAGCCGTGCGTTCGTGGCAGCAAGCGAGGCTCACACAAACGCATGCTGACTTTCTCGCATCCGCTCGCTACGGACCGGCCGCGAAGTTCTTCGTCACCGAGCTTTACTCTACAAAAGATCTGTCGCAGCGCGATGCAGACATTGAGCGCGTCGTGAAAGTATTGGTGAAATTTCTACCCGACAAGGCACTAGCCACACTTGCCACTGCCTTGGAAATGGATGCCCTTTCCGAGCTCCTCGACAACCGACTTGCGGCTAGGTTACGCGACGCCCAAGGCGACGAGGGGCCGTTGCGTATCGATGGAACCGCGTACCAAAGGGCGTATCGTGAAGCGGCAGACATGGCGCTGCGCAACCGGCAATTTGAGCTCACCGAAGAGATCGGCGCGTCACTCGACACCTTGACCAAAGTGCCTCTCTTGCAGGGACTATTGCGCATCATGAAGCGTCCGGCTTATGCGAGCGGTGTGGGGCAGTTACATGAGTTTCTTGATCGCGGTTACGCTGCCTTCGCGCACATGAAAGGTGGCGCCGAATTCGTGAAAACTGTCGTCGCGCGCGAACGCACCGAGCACCAGCGGCTCATCGGTTGACGCCTACGCGCGGGAACCGTGCCTCGTCTAGCGAGCCCGTCGCGCGTTGTATCTTTTCTACAGGCCGCACCATCGGTCGCCTAGAAATTTATCGAGGCACGCGTCAGATTTGTGGTTTTTCCAGACACTCGCGGCTGCGTTCGAGGCAAACACGCGCCCATTCGTGTTGGCCCATCTCGGCCATACGCTCCATGTGTACGATTTCAACGCTCACTGGCAAATCTGCGGGGAGTGCCTCAAACAAACCTTTCACATCAATGCTGCCCTCGCCGGGCAACAAGCGCTCGCAGCGTGCTGTGTGAATCATCGCCTCGACGTCGAAGTGTGTTCCAGCCGTGGCATCGCAAATTTGCGCGTAGTGCAGCAGCGCGCGAGGAATGGCGCGGATGTCGTCCAACGTTGTAGTTGATCGGCCGAAATGCAGTGCGTCGACAAGGATGCCAGCGTTGCTTGGGTTGCCTGCTGCCTGCACAATTCGCATCGCAGATTTGGCGTCTGGAACTCTCGTCCACGGCATAAATTCAAGATCAGCGGTCAGTCCAAACGGCAACATGACGTCGCAGAGTTGCGCGTAGCCGTCCACCAAGCGTGCGAAGTCGGACTCATCACCGGCCACAAGCACGGCACGCGCCTTCAATGCAGCCCCCGCCTCAAGCAGCGGGAGATACGCGCGAGCGTTAAATCCTGGGCCGATGCGAATGATTTCAAGATCCAGTACGCCCACGCCTGTGTCGCGCTGCGCTGCGACCGTTTCACGCAATACATCGGGAAGGCCGATGAGAAACTGCTGCGGTGCGCCCGCTGCGTTAGGCAGTAACCGCAGGCCGACGTTCGCATAGCCTAAGTCCGCCGCGAGACCGATTGCTTGGGGCGGTGTTAGTGTGTTGGACGTGAGGTACGCCAGCGAGTAAGAGCGGGGCATGTTGGTTCGTCGTTTAAGTCGGGCGTGTTAATTAGTTGTCGCGAACACGGTGGGTTCTGCCGGCACCGTTCGCAATTCAACGAGCACAGAGCGAAACGGCCAGCCCCAGATTGTCTCGACCGCTGATGCATTCAACACGCGTACGACCGATCACCGCGCCACCGAACAATGCGAACTCGGCTTTAGTCATGTACTACGGGGGCAGTCAGGCAACGAACTGGACGAACGTTGACGTGAATTGTATTGAGCCCGTCCAGCAACCGGAACGAAGTTCAGCATCAGATTTTGTTCTAATTTCTGTCGTCGGTGACCGTGTGGACACATCAACACGAAGTGCGCCTCGCAGCTCGGGCGCGGCGGGTACTAAGACACAAAAAGTCCGTGATGTCTGAACTGGCAATACTTACAGCTTTATCGCTCTATGCGCTACCAGGTGGCGATTGCAGCGCAATTTCCTTATTACTCGACTGCTCAACAAAAACAGCTGAAAAAGCCGCCCGACTGTCGTTCAAAGCAAAAAGCTGTAAGCCGGAGTTGAAAACTTCGAAGCCGAATCAAAGGGCGTCGCCTCACGCGCGCACCTAAGGCACTTGGTGCGAATACGGCCGGAACCGCCAATCGAAATCGTTGCCAGGAAAATTAGGGGCGGAACACAGGTTCTCGGCCCGCAAAAATCTGGCCATCAACCGCACAAATCGCGCTTGGCCACACTGAGCGAACCCACGTCGTCGAGTCCGACGATTGCGCCGGAGGCTGGCACGTCGCGCATGTGGAATGTGTGGCGCGCCCGACAGGAGTCGAACCTGTGACCCTTGGCTTCGGAAGCCGAAAGCTATATGATTAAAAACAATAACTTACATCGTTATTGCAGCGATTTGGCACAATTTTGGCACAGTTGAAAAATTCTTAGGCTTTATTTTCCATCATGGCGACCATTCGACAAAAGGGCGACAAACAATGGCACGTGCAGGTGCGTAAGCGGGGCTACCCGCCCGCCACACGCACTTTTGGCACCAAGACCGCAGCCCAACGCTGGGCGACGCTAATAGAGGCCGAAATGGAGCGCGGCGTTTTTGTTTCGCGCACTGAGGCCGAAAGCACGACGCTGAACGAAGTGCTCAATCGATACGCAAGCGAGGTCCTACCAACCAAGCGCAGCGTAGCTCCAGAAATGAGCCGTATTCGCACGCTGCGCGAACACTTGGGGCGATTTCACCTCGCGTCGCTCAACTCCACCAAAATCAGCGAATTTCGCGACCTTCGCGCAACGCAAGTCGGCGCACAAACTGTGATCCACGAGATCAACCTGCTCAATCGCGTTCTAAAGACCGCCACCATGGATTGGGGCATATCGCTGCCCGCAGGGCTACCCACTGCCCTCGTCCGCAAGCCGACGCGCCCTAGAGGCCGCGATAGGCGCGTTTCCGCGGAAGAAATCGCCAAGATCATCGAACACTCCGAATCGCCCTACATTCGCGACGCCATCACACTTGCTGTCGAAACCGCGCTGCGCCGTCGTGAACTTTGTGAACTTCGTTGGGAACACATCGATCTATCAAAGCGCACCGCGTACATCCCGGACGAATCCGCGAAGACCGGCGTCTCCCGCAGCATCCCGCTTTCGACCACAGCAATCAACACGTTGAGGGCCATGCCGCGCAATCTGTCGGGGCGCGTTTTCGAACTCGCCCCCGACTCGATTTCCCAAGCGTTCGACCGCGCATGCAAACGCGCGGGCGTCGGAGGCGCGCGCTGGCACGATCTGCGTCACGAAGCGGCAAGCCGCCTTTTCGAACGCAATCTCAACGTGATGGAGGTCGCGTCGATCACGGGGCATAAAACGCTCGATATGTTGAAGCGCTACACCCATTTGCGGGCGGAAGATTTGGCGAAAAAACTAGCCTAAGCGCAACGTCGCCAAACGCACGAACCTCACAATATCTCCGCGTTCACGGGGAACAGTGCAACGCGCACAGCCGACTAGCAACATCCGCATCAGTGTTCGCAGGCAGAACATTGTTCGAATGCGTCCCGCGCTCGGTGTTCCAGAGCGCGATAAACGCGGACGCAGTGATCGAACCAAGCGAACTCGTGTTCAACATGTTGTACCCACCCGCGTAATTGAAATGATGTACCCCGTCCGCTCCGAGCCAAGGGTGCCAACCCATGTTGCCAGTTGCGAACAGGTCGCTGCGTTGCGTGATCACGAGGTCAGCTCGACGAACGACCGCACGTACGCCGGCCATCGAGTAAGTCCCGTTCGTGCGCTTTTCACTCCAGAAAATATCAACATCATTTGCCGAGGTCGACTGAACGCGTACGGCCGAATGCGCGAAGGAGTTCTGCTGTAGATATGCCTCGCCCAACGGCACCTCCGCCAGCGACCCGTTACTCAAGCGCAGCAGGAAAATGCTGTTACGCGGTGCAACGGTGCCGTCTGCGTCGATGTAGCGATCATTGGCGTTGACCAATTTCGCAGCCAGGGCCCAAGTGGTGTTGCCGTCGCGCCAAACGTCGCCATATTTGTACTCACTCAATTTTGTCAGCGTCAATGTCGGCGCCGCTGGGAAGCAACGGTTGAGTACTCTTGCCCTAACTTGCGCCGCCGTAGTCGCCGTACCCGCTGGCACAGCCACGCCTTGCAACAGCCCCGCATCTGGCTGCTGCGCCATCACGCGGCCTAGTATGAGCCCATCAACAGTTCCGGGAACCGCACCGACGCTAATTCGCCCAAAGACATCAAACATCGCAGGCGCTGCTAAAAACTCTTCTATGCGCTGATAGTTCGAGCGCGGTCCAGGAATCGTCAAACCTGCCGTCAACGATGCGCCCTTGAACCCCATCAGATACCGCATCAAGATGACGCCATCGATCGTCGGCGTTGAGAGGCCATCGCCATCAACATCAAGCGAACAACTCGCCACGGCAGCACTACAGCTCGCCGACGTGGCGGACGCGCCGAGCCCACCGCAACTCCACGTCCAGGCCGTACCGCTAGAAACTGCGCTCGGTTGTCCCGCGGCGCACAGTTCAGTAGGCTTCGCGGCGCTGGTGATGCCGTTCTGCCTGCCGCAAACGCCCGGCGCGTTTGCCTCTCGCATAGCAAAATTTACGCTCAACAAATCGACGCGAGCTTGTGTGTTTGAGTCCGTCGTTACTACAGACTGAAAATAGTGTTGCCCGGCCGAAAGAACCGTAAGCGGAATGCGCTCCGAGAACGTACGCCCCACGTCGGTGACACGAAGGGTCTTTGCAAAAACTAGGTCGTCATCCAAATACATCCGAATGGTCGTAGCGCCTGCGCCGGCCACATACATGTAAGACACTTCGATTTGGTTTGAGACGCTAGTTGTGATCACGCTCGACCGAGCTGAAGCGACGGCAACGACACTCGCCGCGTTTACGCTCGCAGCGGTAATCGCTTTTGCTGGGGCAGCGCTCGGCGCGCTCAAGCCACAAGTTTGCAAAATCGCTGCAAACCCTGCTGAAGTAGTGACACCCAAATTCACGGAATCACCGCAATACGACCTGGTCGTTGGCGTTTCGGTAGGCGCAACTGGCGACGCGATACCACTCGTCGACGCAGCCGAGTTTCGAATCAAGCAACTTGTCGCGCTAGCGGCCTCGTTGGTGCCACGCACGACGCATCGAAAACCCCGCGGATACGTCAATGAAAGGCCGTTGTAATAAGACGTGATCGCAGCAGAACTTGTCAAGCCACGCGGCAATGCGCCAAGCTGCGCACCAATCACATTCGTGCGAACGGTACCCCACGCCGGATCCAACGGCAGCGTACTAGCAGACTGCATATAGACTCGATACGGGAACGCGTGGAACGCAACCGCATCCAATTCGCCGTCATACTCCGACAGGGGATCGAGGTCGGTAACGTCAAAGTTGTACGCGTTCGCAAGGGTCTCGTTCGTAAACAAAAGCTTGCTATCGCCCAAAGTTCTGCGATCAACGTACTGTTCAGCCCACGTGGCCGACTCCCCATACTTACAACCCGCCAGGATATCTGGGCAATACGCGTCAAGGAACGTTGCATGCCTCGTCGGTGGCGTTGCGCTCGCTTTGAACACACCAAGATACTTCTCGACGAAACCCGATCCAGCGGAGTGTCCAATCGCTTGGACAAAGTTTGGTGCAAGTCCGATGTCCTTAAGCAATAGAGCGAAGTCTTCACCATGCTTCTCTGCATTGGCCAACGCCCCGGACGGCAATCGCACGACGCCCGACTCGTGCCCCGTAATACGTGCATCCTGATGCCAGTTGTACCCCGCAACAAGCCACCCGCCCTGAATGCACCACGCCGAGACGCCCGATATGGTCTTATCGGCAGCAGCGATCTCGGTTTGCACTGTGCCGCCAATCCGACCGCAGAACCGCCGAACAAGCGCGTCAGGCCAAGAATTCGCTTCAGCGTTCCAACCATGCGTGACCACGACAACCCGCTGAATGCTCGCAGCCTGTGTCGTCCACGACGCGGGCAGCCCAAAAGTCGTTGTTGGCAACGGGTCTCGAAGCGCCTCTCGTCCGAGTTGCTTGTCCGCCTCCTCGAACAGCAGCGCAAGCTTTAGCGCGACGTACTGCCGGTTAATCTCCTCGCCCTGCTCGCCAAACCAGTTGTTGATGTCTTCGGCTGTGGCAAACATTTTTGAGCGCGCGAGAACGCGGTCAGCGATCCGTTTCGATGCGTTGTAGGTGTCCACCCATGCGCCCACGATGGGCACTGCACCAATCGCCGCGTCCTCTAGGCCGTTCAACAGCTCTTCCGTCTGTGTCGCGCTCAGAAATCCGCTCGTCGTCATCACCGACGCACTATGTACCGCTGTGGCAGAACTGAACTCAATGATTCCATCGCGAACAAAGTCGTTAAGCCCCGCCGCGGGTGCGCCGTTACGCAACCACGAGGTTAAGTAAGGCATATTCGTCGTTGTCACCGTCGTGGTAACAGGCAAGTGGCTCAATGCAGCGCTCAGCGCAACCTGCGAAAAGCCCTCCACGAGCGTCGCAACCCGCTCCTTTTCGTCGGTCGTCCAACCATAGACCGCCTTACTGCCCACCTTGAGAATCGTAATCAAACTTTCATCGGCAACCAGGTATTCCCCAACGCGCACCAACTTCGAGTCACCAGATCGAAGCAGAGCCGACGAATAACTGCTCATTTTGGCCAGCTGGGGCCACGACTTTCCAGCGTAGCGCGCAGCATCAACCGCGTTTCCAATTCCCGTTGCGTCCGCCACCGCCAGCGCACCGTTCATCGCAATCGCCGACGTGAGCTGCGCCCAGTCCGTCGGCTCGTACTCACCGTACTGCGCCAACACGCCACCGGCAAAACGCAGCGGTGTGCGGAGCCAATTTTTCCAAGTGAACCCATCAGCCGTGCCAATCGCCTCCACCAGCTTGTCGCGAGTAATAGCGCGCAGCTGCGTTTGCGCATTTTCGCGCGCAGTCGCAATGGAGCTTGGTGTGCTCACGTTTAGCCCCTCCTGCCGTAAACGCTCCTGTAACTCCATCAGTCGCGAGAACGGCATCTCGTTCCAAAGCATCTTTCCGTCGCGTCCGTAATACGGGTTATCGCGCAACTCGGCGAAGACATTCAGCCGATCAGCAATCGGAATAAAGCTCCCCGGAGCGGCAATCGCCACGGCGCACCCAAGCGGCTGCACCACGGCGCACCCCGGAGGTGTCGGCCCTGCCACTGCGGGAGTGCTCCGCCAATCGGCGAAATTTTGTGTGCCGTTCAGCGCCTTAAAGCGCAATTGCCTATTTCCCCCGCTAACCGGAAGACAAGAAAAATAGCGCAACATCGCGCCTGGCGTGAAGGTATCGGACGGCGTGAACGATCTCGGGCGCTCGGTCATCTTACCGACACACCCGTCCAACTCCACGTCCGCAACGAAATCCAAATCCTCACCCGTGATCGCAAATTCGGTCAACACGAAGGGCGGCGCTGTGCTCGGGTTGATGTTCTGCACCCACGGTCGGCGCACTTGAATCTCGATGGTGAATGCGCCGCAGGTGATGATCGCCTCACCCGGGCCCACGCCCGTTACGACGCTACCGTTAACGGTCGCAATGCCGGTGTTGTTTGAAGTGCACGTCCCAAGTCCAGCATTGGCGGGCAACGGCGTCAGGTTAGCCGTCTGCCCCGGCAGGATTTTGTACGGCGTGAGCCCAAGGCCCGTCAAGCCAATCACGTTCCAAACCAAAGTAGGTTGATTCGTCTGCGCTTGGTACGGCGTCTGCGCGCCGCGCACGTCGAACGAATCGATCATCACGTAGTACGTGCCAGAACCCTGCGTATCAAAGTACGAGCGGCAGCTTTGCGAGAAATTCTTGGTGCCGCTGGGCTGTGTGCTGTTGTACGGTGCGCCCACGTCTATCGCGCATTCGGCACCGCCCACGGTTTTGTAGACGCGAAGCCGCAATTTGGTCAGCAAATCGCCCTCGGGATCGTTGACCACCATCCCGCCGCTGACCACGCCAGCGCCATCAACGGCAACGCTCAACTGGCTAATCGTCGGTGGCAGGTTCGTGGGATTGCCAAAAGTCTGGCCGCCGCGCACCAGCCGAACCTGGCCTGCAAGGCCCCGGTCGTCGTAGCCGGCAAAGCCGTCGCCGAAGCCCACGGTCCACGCGTAGCTCGAACCGTTGGCGAGGGGCGAACCCGACCACACGCCCGAGCTATCCGTTGAAGGAAATATTGCGGCATTGATGGCCGGGCTCGCGGCGCATTCTTCGACCAAGCTGCGCAGCTCTTTCAGATTCGGTAATCGCCAATCGTTCTGGCCTGCATACACCGAGCCTTCGGCCAGCGCGAGCGCGGCTGCCCAGCTATGTGTCGTCGCGGATCCAGTGCAGCTACCCGCGTTCCAGGTTTTTCCCTCGGTGCACACTTTCCACGTTAAGCCACTGCGGGTATCTGTCGCGGTGCCATCGCCATGCACGGCATAGACGTTGTCGGGGTTACTGGCGGGCAGGTTGTTTTGACAGGTCACCGCGAGGGCCGAATGCGCGGCCAACAGCGCTGGGATAGCAATCGCCGCGCCCCGCCATGGCGCTGCCTGCCAAACGCGGGCAGCCCGGGCCAATACAGCACTACGGGAAGGCAAAACCGCAGCTGCGAGCGTTCCGCTGCGCGCGAAACGGGTGATAGTCTTCATTGCGTTCATTGCCTTCATTGGGTGGCTTTCGCTGGAAACAGGTCGATTCAAAGGGATCGCGATGGGCGCGCGCGGCCATCCGCCGGCCCCGCGGACGCACGGGCCCGACGAACGCGGCGACCAGCTCTCGCCGCCGCAGTCGCGCGCTGAGCCGTTGCATAGGAGCGTCGGCGTGCACTTCGCTATACGCGACCCAGGTCTGCCCGGCCGCCGTCCAGCGCCGTAGCAGAGCGCGTGTCGCAATACCGCACCACATCCCGTTGGCACGGGCGCGGCGCGGTGGGGCTAATGCACAGTGATGTCGGCTCACGCCGCCGCTCCAGCCATCTCTGGCTCCGGCGCGGCGGCTACAGTCCGTGCCCGTTTCCACCACCCCCCGCTCTGTTTGCCCAGCGCCACTGCGCATTCGGCAATCGCCTGAAACTGGGCAAAGCTTGCGAATGCGCGCAGTTCTTTGGCCAGGGTCACGGCGATCTTAAAATCATCTACGGTATGCGCTAGCGCCTCGACCAACCGCACGCGCTCGGCCGCCTCATGGCGCTGCGACGCGCGCGCCACGAGGCGGCAAATCTCCATGGCGAGCCGCCGCAACTCAGCACCCACGGCGTATTTGTGATAGCGCGGAAAATCGCTCACCGCCCGCTCCACCAACAACAAGCAATGGTTGGCATCGCGCCACAGCGGCAATTTTTGGAAGGCAGGGCGTCGCTCTTTACTCATGCGTTGATCGGCTTAGGTAGAAACATCAAAAAGCCAAGTTACTGTCCGCCGCGCACCAGCCGAACCTGGCCCGCACCGCTTCGGCCGCCGTAGCGGTTGCTGGCATAGCCGACGCTGAAGACCACGTACCACGCGTAGCTCGAATTGCCGGCGCTGGGCGAACCCGACCACACGTAAGAGCTGGGCGTATTCGGAAAATAAGTAGGGTCAATCGCCGGAGAGCTGCGCCCCAGATCGGTGACACCTTCTAGCTCTTTCACAGTTGGCATGCGCCACCCCGTGTATGAGCCGCAAAGGCCCGCAGCATTCACGTCTTGCACATACTTTTCAGTGTCGCAGCGACCGAGCGTGGCGCAGGTTGAGCTGCCGGTGGTGGCGGCGGGGGTGCCGTTGTTGCCATCGGGGCTGCCGGTCATGTACCAAGTGTACGTATGGCTCATGCTGCGCAGGCCGCTGGTGGTTTTAACCTCCCACAGCAGGCCTGTGACGTTATCTTTGGTGCAACCCCATTCGTTGGTGCCGTAACCCGGCGTCGTTGGGTTCGCAGGGCAAGTGCCCTGCCCAGCGGTCTGGCCCGAGTTGCACACCTTGGTGAAGTCAAAGCCGTTGGTGCCTGCGCTGCCGCCGGTTTTGCTGAGCGTGCCCGCCACGGCCGCAGCATCGCGACCGGCGCGGCAATCTTGCCGGGCTGGGTCGGTCGCGAGGCACGACGCGCTGTTGCCGCTGGTGGCATTGCCAGAGAACGTGATGCCTGTGTCGTTGAGCGGGCGGGTTTGAGCCCACGCTAGGCCCGAGCACACCCAAAGCGACGCGACCATCATGCGCCGAAAATTTGTGGCCACCGCGTCTAAAAAAGCCCCTCGCATACGCTCACTCCGATGTGGTCTGAACGAGCGCGAAATGCTGACCGCGCTGCGCTCACATTGTTTTTCGTGATCGTAGAATATCAGCTTTCATGTCACATGAGTAAGACACAGAAGATTCTTGACCCATGCGCGCAACACCATGAAATCCCACCCTATCAAGCGGTTGATTGATGCCGCATGTGAGCGTAATGCGCTAACTCACGCTGAAGTTGCGAGTAGAGCCGGCGTGTCGCGTGAAACGCTTTATCGCATCATGCGCGGCAATGGCAATCGCGCGAGCGTCGAGACTGTTTGCGGGATCGCCCGGGCGGCGGGGATTGCGCCGGTGATGTTGCTGCGGTTGATGTACAACGACTTGGACAGTGGTGCGCTTACGTTGCTGCCTGTGCGCAAAGACGGCGACCACATTTCATTCCTCTCAGACGTCACCATCCCCGACGGTTCGACGGTGATGGCGGGGCAACGTTTCGTGAAAACCTGGGCCCTGCAAAACACAGGTGTTGTCGAATGGCGCGACCGCAGGTTGCAATGCGTTGACGGCGAGTACGTTATGGCGCGATGGGTGGTGCGCAAAGGCGAACGTGTACTCGTGCCAGACATTGCGCCGAGGTTACAGCCCGAAAAGCGAGAGGTCGCCATTCCGCGAACGCCGAGCGGTGAATCGGTGAAAGTCAGCGTGACGTTTCATGCGCCGCAGCTGCCCAGCGACACCGCGTCGCGGTGGGTGATGCTCGACGCGGAGGGCGAGCGCTGCTTCCCGAAGCACTCGGGAATATGGTGCGCGGTGTCGGTGGTGGCGATTTGAAACACCGGCCCGAGCGCATGTCGCGCATCAGCAACCGATAGCTATCATTAAAGCCCCACCCCCGATCCATCTCAATTCGACCGAGCCGTATGAGTCAACCCGCCCTCTCCGCTTTCATTTGGTCCGTCGCGGACCTGCTTCGTGGGGATTACAAGCAATCCGAATACGGCAAAGTCATCTTGCCATTCACGGTGCTACGGCGGTTGGATTGTGTGCTGGAGCCGACGAAAGATGCGGTGGTCGCCGAAAAAGCCACGCGTGAGAAAGCCGGCCTGAATCCCGAGCCGTTCCTGCTCCGCAAAGCCGGCCAACTTTTCTACAACACGTCGCCGCTTGATCTCAAAAAGCTCATGGGCGATCAGGACCATATTGGCGAAAACCTGCGCGCCTACATGCAGGCGTTCTCGCCCGCCGTGCGCGACATTTTCGAGAGCTTTGAGTTTCACACCCAGATCGACAAGCTGGCGAAGTCCGGGCTGCTCTACGTCGTCACCGAAAAGTTCGCCAACATCGACCTGCACCCCAACGTGGTCAGCAATGAGCAAATGGGCGCGGTGTTCGAAGAACTGATCCGCAAATTTGCCGAGCTTTCCAACGAAACCGCTGGCGAACATTTCACGCCACGCGATGCGATTCGGCTCATGGTCAACCTCATCTTCATTGAGGACGACGCCGCGCTGACCAAGCCGGGCGTTGTGCGCTCGCTGTACGACCCCACGGCGGGCACCGGCGGCATGTTGAGCGTGGCCGACGAACACCTCACGAGCCTCAACCCAGGTGCGCGGCTCGTCATGTACGGCCAGGAGCTCAATCCCGAGTCCTACGCCATCTGCAAGGCGGACATGCTGATCAAGGGGCAAGACATTGCCAACATCATCTTTGGCAACACTTTGTCCGCCGACGGCCTGCATGGCAAGGTCTTCGACTACATGTTGTCCAATCCGCCTTTTGGTGTGGAATGGAAAAAGATCGAAGCGGTGATCCGCAAAGAGTTCGAGCAGATGGGCTTCAACGGCCGCTTCGGCCCCGGCCTGCCGCGCGTGAGCGACGGCTCGCTGCTGTTCCTGCTGCACCTCATCAACAAGATGCGCCCGGCGGTGGACGGCGGCAGCCGCTTCGGCATCGTGCTCAACGGCTCCCCGCTGTTCACCGGCGGCGCAGGCAGCGGCGAGAGCGAAATTCGCCGCTACGTGGTGGAGAACGATCTGGTCGAGGCCATCATCGCGCTGCCCACCGACATGTTCTACAACACCGGCATCAGCACCTACATCTGGATCGTCAGCAACCGCAAACCCGCCAGCCGCAAAGGCAAGCTACAACTAATCGACGCCAGCGGCAAACGC
>Ga0209097_10002310_pt1 | contig 15428 bp, 25 predicted proteins | sample AD_UKC052_MetaG_FD_184419 | JGI IMG/M metagenome (GOLD analysis project Ga0209097, IMG submission 184419) | Active sludge microbial communities of municipal wastewater-treating anaerobic digesters from USA - AD_UKC052_MetaG (SPAdes) (version 2) | ecosystem: Engineered > Bioreactor > Anaerobic >... | reverse complement strand
AGCGGTTCAATTCCGTTTCACGCAACAAAATACAAATATTGTTCTTAATGCCTGCTACCATCAAGAACAAGAGCGTAAAACCTCAAATAAATTGCCATCCGTGTAGCAGCGACAGGGCTTTTTTTATTTTAATGCACATGGAAAATATAATAAAGTTTAACGGTTGCGAACATCTTGACTTTGAGCCGCATTTTACAGCAAAAAGACAACAAACAAATATAGGTCTGTTTTGGCTTCGAGATGTCGAACCGTCTATGGTTCAATTCTGCAAAAAGAAAGGCAGAATTTACGGTTGTCAATCATGCCTTTCAGAGCGCAATAAACAATGTAACTCGTATAATGAGGTTGAACATTGCATTTCCGTTCCTAAAAACGAATTAGAAAACTAATATAACTTAAATATTTTCACATTTTTAATCAATTCAAAATGTTAGATAGCAACAGAAAAGGTTATGCAGTAATGTCGAAAGACTTAAAAGGTATTTCTTTTCAGCATGAAATTCTTGAAGAATGCAAGAAATGTTGTAGAAAAGGTTACGTAATAGTTGAAAGAATACCTTATGTTTCTGGGTTTAAAATTATGTTATATTTACATAAATGGCATAAGCCTATTAAAATGCTTGGATATTACCCAAAAAACTTTTTATGGATTCATTGGTCTGTCAGTAAAATATACTCTCATAAAGTTGGTAAAATCGTTTATAGTTCTGAACAATAAAAAATATTTTACAAAAAGTGAAACAAATTTCTAAAAAGTACGTATCTTTGTGGTATAAATTATTCTAAATACCCTCCACTATTTAGAAAAAAAAGAGTGAAATATCTCTAAAATTAAAGGGTTAATGCGTGGAAGGCATTGCCCTTTTTTTTATTTTAATGCACATGGAAATCACAACATCTCTACAAGAAGTAAATTGCTATCAGTTATTATCCGAAACAATAAATGATACGCTTGGCAATACAGGCAACCAAATAGATGCTATTTATGATTTATTTGTTTCTGACTTGTTTTGCCCCGAAAATAATTTAAAGTGTCAAGTAATAGAAGACATTAATGGTAAAGCAGAATATCATATTGATTTTGACGGGTTCTCAAATAGCGGAAAAAGTCCATCGGAGGCATTATCAAAAATACTTTGGGATATGTCGGCAGAAATTAGCGGTTATCGGTACGGAACGGCTTAATTAATTACGACTTGTAAATATCATGCGCAAAAAATATTTCATAAAAAACGAAACTTATTTATTTTTTTTGCGTATCTTTGTGGTATAATTTTTCTTACCGCTTCCACCAGTAAGAAAAAAAAGAGTGAAATATCTCTAAAATTAAAGGGTTAATGCGTGGAAGGCATTGCCCTTTTTTTTATTTTAATGCACAACCTATTTATCAAATTCATACTTACGTCAATAGACAGCGACCTCAAAAGCCGTTGTTTATTGACGTATTTGCGTTTAATGAAGCGGGCGGCGAAACGTGGGGGGCGATTTAGTGTAAATGATTTCGATGTTGCAGGAGTGCAAAAACGCACTTTCAAAAAGCATATCGAAAAAATGGTTTCTTTTGGGTGGTGCATCGCATTGCCCAACGGAACGTTTCAAATAAAAAATCAACTCAAGATAATTCAAAATAAGCGGGGGTGGTGCTATAATTTAAGCGAGGTTGAACTTAATGAGTTTAGCCACGCTCGAATTGCATCTTTCCGTGCTTTTTTATCCGAGTTGGTTTTATCGTATTATAAAGATGTTTCTCAAAAAGCCATTATAAAAGGTTTTAGGGTTACAAATCAGTCTAAGGAGGGCAAAACAAAATTTCTTATCAAAGATGCGTCATTAAGTACAACGCATGACTTTGTGGGGGTTAGGTTTGCAAGCCAAAAGACTAAGAAAAGTACATCAACGGTGTGCAATTATCGTAAGATTCAAAAAAAGAGCCTTTACAGCAACGACTTCCTTGTAGTAAGTGAAAGTTACTACAAGCAGTTAGATAATTGCACATTGCGCCAAATCAATGAATACAACGGTAGATTAGGGCGGTTTCTCTATGGTAAAAATGGAGTGCTTCTTTTTTCTACGCTATCCAAAAGAGTGAGTAAAATTGAACTTTTGAAAAAACGGTAAAATTTTGCTTTTTTTACTATATATAAGTTATATATAGAATTATCTTTAGGGTTGGATTGGTTGGGGTTTAAGGTTGGTAGTACTTATACTATATTTCAAGGTTGTACGAGTTTTATAACTTGTACCTTCATTGTAATTTATAGACAAAAAAACCAATCATAAATGAAACAAATTACAAGTTTCTACGTAAAATGTAGTATCAATTAACCAATCAAAACAAAATGCCAAACACATACGTAAAATACCAACCCAACGTCTTTTGTGCGCAATGCACGGAAAAGCACGAAAAAGGCGAAGTGATAGAAGTTGAAACGAAATACGGAAAGATTCACAATTGTATCGTTTTCAACTTGGTTATTGAAAAAAACGGTTTATTTTACTACTCCGTAATCCGTGAGGACGGTTTTAATTATCAAGAGTGGGCAAAGCGTAGAGCTGAAAGGCTCGAAGGTTACGCCGCAAATGCCAACAAAAAATCGCTTGAATATTCCGAAGCATCAAAGGAGGGAAAGGATTTTTTAGAACTCCTAGAACCTATCAAAATAGGTCATCACAGCGAAAAGCGTCACCGTGCGCTTATAGACAGGAATTGGAATCGTATGGGTAAAAGCGTAGAGTTTTCAGAAAAAGCGGAAACATACGAATCCCGTGCAGCATATTGGGCGAGCAAAGCGCAAATCATAAATATTTCTATGCCGGAAAGCGTTGAATTTTATGAGTTCAAAGTCGAGGAACTCAAAAAAAGGCATCAAGATATGAAAGATGGAAAAATAGAACGTTCACATTCAATGTCTTTGGCTTATGCCAAGAAAGACGTAAACGAAGCCGAAAAAAATTTAGTGTTGGCGCAAAAATTATGGGGGTAAAAAATATTCCCATTTGTGAAACAAATGCGTTGTTTATTCGTAAAATGAATAGACAACGCATTTTTTAATTATCAAAAAATCAAAATGAAAATCAAAGTACATATAGACATGGACGGTCGTATTTTTTCTGCTGAAAATGCAAACATAAATCGAAGTGAAATTATAGACTTCATGGAAGATATAACAGAAGAGTTGATGATGAAGGCACTCGACATTGAATTGTCTGAAAGAAAAAATACAATGCCTCCGGTGCCGCCGTTGGAATTGTACGAAGATGAAACTATTTCAACAACTTTTTAAAGTCGCCACTTTCGTAGCTTGGAAGTGCGTAATGTACAGCGTATCGGAAAGCATCGGTAAAATTTTGCGCTTCGACCCCGTACCCACCTTTTTTATAAAGCTCAATTTTGTTATTTTCCATTGCTTTTTGGTCCAGACGGGCAAAAGATATTTCTTGTATCACTCTTTCGCATTTTGGGTGAATATAAAAAGCAGGGTGGTAGGTCATTGCGGTATTGCATAACTGCCTACTTTGTGCGTGACCTAAGTTCGACCGCCTTACGCCGGGATTGATTAATTTATCGTTCGCGTCCTTTGCGTTCCCGAACAGTATCCTTTGCCAACTCAATTTTAACCACTTGGCAATGACGTTGCCCGATACGTCCTTTGTGCTTTTGTTCATTGCCGTTTCATCACCTCCGAAATAAATGTCCGTGGTATCGTGTCTAAATGCAAATTCTTGTATTTTTTCTGCCATAGCAACGTCCATGGTTATAGTATTGCCTTTGGTGTCGTCCTCCGTGACTAAAATTTCATCTATGATGTGAAAGAAACTATCTCGGTTATTATCGTTAAATGATTTTTGCATCACAACACACGCAAAATCCCCGGCATTGAAATCGCAAAAAAAGTAAAGTGGTAAACGCTCCTTGTAAACAGCCTTTTCGCTAATATGTCTTTTTGGTTCAAATGAGGTAAAGAACGGATTTTTATTTTTTGTTTCAGCCCAAAGAACCTCGCCTATTGCCATGAGATACTCACTTTCATTTACCGAACGGAAAGACTTTAACTTTTTAAAATAATCCTCTTGGTCTATAAAATCATTGTGCTTGTAGTTGGAATAAAACTCGTTAAACTCCGTGTCGTCTAATTCTGCTCTTATCGTATTGATGAAATCTTTGACGTGCAAAGCCCTTGCAGTCGGGTTGAACATTGCTGTAAACGATAACTTTTTGCCCTTTTCACCCCTTAGACGGGTGTATAGGATTGTCATTTCATCAACATTCAATTCGCTAATTTCATCAACTATTATCCGGCTCAACCCCTCGATGCCTTTTATTTTTTCAATATCGTGGTCAAGCCCTCGACTTATGTACTCCGTGCCTGTGACTAGGTTCACAATACGCCCCGAACTATCAAAAAACTTGAAAAATTCCTCAACACCTAAATCGTGTACGGCTTTTTTCATTTCTTTATACAGGGAATCACGGATAGAAGCCTTTGTTTTCCGAACCATAAGCCCCGTTATCCTAGTAGGTGAAAGTAGCCCTAGTATTACTTCTTTCTTTACCGCCGTGTTTGTTTTTCCGCTACCGTAAGCCCCCCAAAGAAAACTAACCTTATAATCAATAAATGAAAACTTATCATTTACCATGTGACGGTAAAAGTAGTCGGAAATCGGAACGATTATCTGTTCAGAATTTTGAGTTACTTTTTTATACCCCGAAACACCAGCAGGAACGATTATTATTTTTTTCCCCATTGAAACATTTTAGGCAAAAATACGTAAGTTGTAGTTAATTATCAAATTTCAAAATAAACAATGAGCCTTGCAATATCATAATTCCTGCATTTTATTCCGATGTCTATTCCGGCACCGTTCTAAAATTAGACCAACACGAGGAGCTTTTTTATAGAATCCAAATGTATGCAACCTCAAATGCACTACTACAAGAGGTACATACGCCTGTTGGAAGCACACGCAAGTTGAAAATGCAAGTACTTTCAAAAAGTCAAATTTTAGAGTGCTTTAACGTGAAACTTCTGAAACATGAGAACAGAGCGGTAAAGGCATACATTCGTTCACTCGGTAAAAATTTCATATTTTTTGTTTATTTTCATTGATTTGTGAAACAAATGTTGATGTTTTACGTACAATAAAGTATTAATATCACATCACTAATTTTAAAAATCAATATGGAATACTCAAAGTCAATGTCAGCAAAATTCTATACCGAGATAAACGGAGCTGAACAAGAGATTGAAATTTCTTGGACGCAACAAAACGAAGGACAAGGAATTGATGTTGTCATTGATGACAACGGCGGAGTTTCTGACAAAGAAGCGTTGGAGCTTGTTTTATACCACCATTATTAAAAATTCCATAAGTCGGAAATTGCATTATCAATTACTTGGTTCATTGCATCAATTTCACTTTCTGAAACATCGAAAATAGTTTTGTTGAACCTCTTTTCGTTACCGATTGACTTATCAACGGAATCTTTACCCAATATTGCAATTGCAGCGTCTTTGCCATACAATACCCCCTGCACGGATTTTGCAAGCGATGTTGAATAAACCAAATCAACGGTATTTGCTTGTAGTTTTACGTAACGTCTAAGTCCTGCGTATCCGTCCTCGAATGTCATTGTTTTTCTACCCTTTTCGGGCTTAAAATATGAATCGTGACCCTCGAACATATCTTTGCTTGCATACAGCTTCTTTGTGCTGTAATCCCCTATCTTGTTTCCATTAACATCAAAACCTTCTGAAAACCTTTGAACTACAAGGGCGGCTCCCGTGATTACGGCGGGCAACTTAACGTATGTGTCTAAATTATCAGTTATATTTTTCGACACCTGTTTTATACTAATTGAATATTCGCTTAAATTCATTTTTTTATTTCTATTTGTGAAACAAACGGCTTTTATTTTCGTATAATGTAATGCAAATTTAATCATTTATAATCAGTAAATAAAAATGGCACAAATAGAAAAAAAAATAGAATTTGAAGAAGAGTACGAACTTGTTACTGTTCATACAACATTTGATTTAACTAGTGGTCAATTAAGGTATATATCTATGATTGACGGAGTTAGTTCACTTCAAGAGTTTACTAGGTATAAATATCTTTTACGCGTTGGTAAACTTTTCGATGTCAATGCAGCAAAAGAAGAAATCACTAAGTTCCTTATCGGTTAATTAATAAATCATCAAATCAAAATGCAAACAGAAAAAGTAACATTGAAGCAAATTGTTGATACCCTTCAATCGGTTTCGGTCAAGGAGTACGCAAAGGAAAAGAATAGATTGAAATATTTGTCTTGGTCAAGGTGCGAACATATTTTGAATACCTACTTTCCAAATAACCAAATAGACGTAAATTATTTTGATGGAAAGCCGTATCTTTATGATAACGTTCTAGGGTATATGGTATCTATTACCGTCACAATTGAAGGTCATTCTAAAACAATGATGTTGCCTGTAATGGACGGGGCAAATAAGGCTTTAAAAGCCGAAAGACAGTCATATTTTGTTGCGAATTGGGTGACAGAGCAAGGTAAAAAAGTCAAAAACGGTGAAATAGAAAAGTTTATTGACGCTGCAAATATGTTCGACATAAACAACGCATTGATGCGTTGCCGTGTTAAGTGCATTGCATTATTCGGTTTAGGCTTGGACTTGTACGAGGGGGAGGATATGCCGAAAGTTAAAACACCGGAGGACGCAAAGCCATTTCTTGAAGCAGGAACAGAACGTTTCGATACTGTGGTAACTCATATCAAAAACAGCATTGGGAAACTAGACCAAATACAAATCATGGCGCAAATTAGAAAGCGTTACCGATTAGATGACCATATTGTCATTTTACTTGCAAAATATTTTACCGATGGAAAAGATTAATTTCAAGGCTCGATGTTCTTCTATTTCAGACATTATGGCAGAGCCTAAATTAAAATCTGAAACCCTATCGGTCGGTGCTAAAACCTACTGTGAGGATTGGTTAAAATCAATTATCTACGACAAGGATAAATCCTTTACATCGAGATATACAGACAAGGGTAACGAGTGCGAAAACGATTCTATTTTTTTGATTGAAGAATATTTGTTTGAAGTTGATAAAATAGACTTAGGGTTTTTGGTAAAAAATGAGCAGGAAAAGGAAAACGAATTTATCAAAGGCACGTGTGATATTGAAACTGACGATGTGGTTATTGACATAAAAAATTCATGGGATTGTTTTTCTTTTCCTCTTTTTAGCACCAAAATAAACCCAAAATATTATGCGCAATTGCAGGGGTACATGGAGCTGTACGACAAGGAAACAGCATACCTAATTTATACACTAATTGATACCCCTAGACACATATTAGAGAAGGAAGCATATTATTTATGTGGTAACGGGGTATCTTATGACGACACGTTGGCTGAACTCATAAATAACCATTCTTACCGAAATGTGCCGATTGACAAGCGGGTGAAAAAATATGTTATTGAAAGAGATAGGGGCTTTATAGAAAAGGTAAATAACAAAGTTTTGAGTTGCCGTGACTACATAAATTCACTTTCAAAATAAAAAATCAAATGAAACCAACCGAAAGCAAAATAAAAATTACCCTCAAAAATAACCATGAATTTACGTTCAACGGAGTGACGAAAAAGCGTTCAATTGATGGACGTGATACCGTTTATATCGTGGAGGAAAACTTAGATACTTTCACCATCGAAAGCCCAAACGAAAAATTGAACGGTGACCAAGCTATGCTGTATGTCGCTATTTCAATGCTATCATTAGACCCGAAAAAAGGCTATCAATTCGAGGTAGTAGAGGATAAAACAAATAAGGCAGGAATTTCATTGTTACAGCGTGACGGCATTTTAGAAACCGTTAAGTTGCCTTATGTGCATGACAAGACAAACGAAATTTGCGACTTGCTTGGTGTCCCGAAAAAAGCAGGAACAAATGAGTATATTTGGTCAAATACAAACCGTGTATCGGTCGCTGTTTATGCGCTCGAAAAAGCGTTTAAGATGTACGACATGGAGCAGCCGCAAAATGATATTGTTGCAGTAGTTGAACAGGTCGAAAATACGGATTTGGTTGTTACTATGGTAGAGCCGTTGCCGGTAGTGGTGGGGGTAGATGTTACCAATACATCCGCTCCAATTAAAGCCGAAAAAGTCGAAACGGTTGAACCGAAACCGAAAACAGAATTTGAACAGTTACTCATTGATATTGACAACATGATACAAATTGCACAAGACGACAAAATTGCATACGTAGATAGGTCAAGAGCAAACACAAAACTATCCGTGTATGCCAGCACCCTGTCAAATCATTTGCATCAAACTTCAAGTCAATATGTAAGAGAAAAGTATATTGCAGAAAAAGAATATTACAGGCTTTACCATGAGTTTTTGAACGATGCGAAAAACATGGAAGGTAACAATAAAAAACCATCGGCGGCGGCGGCAGACGCTCATGCTACGCAACAAACATTGGAGCTTTACGAAGCCGCCGACTTATCGGAGGAACTATCAAAGTATATAAATTTGAGATTGAAGACTATATTTGAGATTACACGCTCGGTATTGCAGGAAGTCTCAAATGAGAAAAAGAACCAAGTATCAATGGCTGAAACAACATGAGTAAATTATTGCAATCCGAGTTGGGTATATGCCCCAAAATAGGGCAAAAATACAAGATATGTCCAACGCACTTCAAAGAAAATCCTATAACGATAACGATTACCGAGCGATGCGAAGGCGAGCGTGGTATGTTTTTAAAAACAGATACAGATTTTTGTATTTTAAAAAAAGGTCGTGGCAGGTACTTGTTGATGCATCATAAGGATAAAAATGTTTGCCCAACGGTACACCGTGGGAACTCAATAAAAGATTCATTCAAATTCACCCTATAAATTTCAAATCAAATGAAGCAATTACTTTTTTTCTTTGCGTTCCCGTTGTCGGTTTTTATCGGAGCGAAGTCCGGCGCAAAGGCTTATGAAAAATTAACCGTGATAGGTTACAAGCCTTCATATTTTGTCGGTCAAAACCAAGTAGTTTTGGATAGCATTATTCAAGATACAACGGAGTTCAAAAAGCAAAATACATGGTTTGTAGCAAGAAAGCACAATTTTATTCAAATTTCAAAAATCAACTGATGGAAATTACGGAAAAAACAACTATTAAGGAGATATTTCAGCACCTATTCGACTTGCTTGCTGATTCTGATATTCCTGCTGCTTTTGATGGAACGCAACTGCAATACACTAAAAGAGCAGGGTATGATTGGGTCATTAGTTTTTTTTTCTTTGAAAATGACAAATGCGTAGATGTTATTTATGTGTATAAGTCACAACATACCGAAGTGATTGCTTTCAATACCCAAAAAATAATCAACATCATAAACACAATAAAAAATGATAATTCTTAAATTCCTAGCGTATTTTATCCCGTGTCTAATCGTTTCATTTGCTTTTTTTGGCGCAATTATTCACGTTTTCAAAAAAAATAAGGTGCAAAAGTGAAACAAACGAAAAGCGGAAACGTATAATTAAATGAGTGGCGGCGGTGATTTGTGTTATTTGTCAGATTTGCAGGTTGTTTGCCGTCACTTTTTTTTCATCTAATCAATGTTTTTTTATGTCCTACAAAATAAAAGGAAAAATCATTCAAATTTTGCCCTCCGTAAAGATAAGTGAAAAATTGTCTTACACGGAGGTTGTCATTGAAGTTCAAAGCGGAGCTTATACAAGCACACCTGGCTTTCAATTTCAAAATCAATACGCCGACCAAGTTCAAAATTTTGAGCAGGGGCAAGAAGTCGAAATTTCATTTGATGTCAAAGGACGCTATCACGAACCAACAGGAAAGAATTTCACCAACGTTACAGGTTGGAAAATAGATTTTGTTGGAGTTGGCGATGCGCCGAAACAGCAAGCGCAAAGAGCCGCACAGCCGAAGCAGCAACCGCCTGTTGAACAACAAGGAGTTGATGACGATTTGCCGTTTTGACATGATAAAAGCAAGGATTGACATAAAGCCCCTATCTATTAATGCCTATTTCACGACAGTGATTAGGAGCGGAAAAGTATTGATAACGATAAGCGATAGGGGTAAATCATACAAAGATGAGGTAAGATTTAAGGTTTTGCCTAAATTGTCAAGATTGGAGTACTCTAAAAAGTATTTTGCGGGGTTTGTATTCGGTTTTTCAAACGCCGCTTCAGATGCCGACAATGCGGTAAAACCTTTTCAAGACGCAATGATTGACGCTTATAATTCTAAGTTTGGGGCATCACTAAACGACAAACAGATTTATTTTCCAATAGCGCAAAAGGTGGTAGTAAAAAAAGGTGAAGAGTTTATCGACTTCTTCATTGCTCCACTTGAACTTTATGCAGAAATGATGCAAAAAATATCTGAAAAAATGGAAAATGACGATGCTTTTGAGTTGTTTTACAAATACATAACCCCGCAAAGTTTATAAAATGGAAATCTCACTTTTAAGAAAAACGTATTTTTTGGAGCAGGTGTTAAGCGTTGCGAACACCCGTTCACCGATAACCGAAACGGCGGTCACAAAGTCGGATATTGCTATTTATTCTGATTCGGTAAAAAATAGAGCCGAAGGACAAAATGAGTATGTGTACGGGTGTCCATGGGGTGACTTATCAACAAAGCAACAACTAGACGAGTGGATTTCAGTTTTCAAGAAAATGAAGTTATTTTTTAGTACTGATAATTCGACAGAATCAAACACGCCGCCGGAGGTTTACTCTATGGCAGCGGCTGCCATAATAAGCCAACCAAAATACAACACTATCCTACCGTTTGAGATTGAAAGGTATTTACTGTTTAACCCCAAAGAAGTAGCCGGAAAGAAAAAGGAGTTTGTTTCATACACGGTTACTTTTTTCACAAACATAGTTGAAGATTACCGCATCGGTCGGGCGTTGGTAAAAGAAGCATTTGAAAAGGCAAATGATAATATCAAAAATGAAATGCTAATGTTGAAAGAAGCGGAGGAGGATAAAGAAAAAATAGACCTTAGTTCCATCGGCTCGTTTGATACGCTCCTATTCTTTCAAATTGAAAAAATCTACAAAGATTACATCAAAGATACCGCTTTAGAAATTGAAAATAAATCAGATGCTTCGACTTATGCGATTAAGGAAATAAGGAAAGAAGCCGAAAATTTAATCTTGAAACGTGAATTTTCAGAAGGTAGGAAAATAATTGCATCACTCAACAGGGCTGTTTATATTTCCGAAACCGAAAACGGCGTAAATGTCAAAATCGACAAAAATTCAGATATTTTCGGCAAATTTATGCGTCACTACAAAATATTTTTAACCAAACTCTTTTTATCAAATGGCGAAGAAAAAAGCAACAACTCAACTGTTAATTGATGGTGTCATCAATGATGAGCATGAGCTTAGTATTGATGAGTTCACTAATGATGTAATTGCCGAGATATGCAGCCGGGCAAAAATAGAGCAAACGGAAATTCTTTCAAAGCACTTGAAAATGTGGCACTCGAAAAGAATTGAAAAACAGAAAAGTTGCGCTCGTTCTGTTTACGCATACGTGACAAAATTAAATCGTTTTCGAGGCAAACCAACAGCATACGTAGAGGACGCTATTTTATTGGCTTACGAAAAGGCGTGGTTAGATGTTAGGATAGAGTGGGTAAGCAATGTAAATAAAATTGATGCCAAAGAAACAAACGCAAATTCACAAACAGACTCTTTTTATGAAGGGTTTTTAAAAAGCATACAAGATGCCGGAAAATAAAAATAAAAGCGGGAAAATCCTATTCAAAAGCGTAGGTGGCGAGGTCGTACCAATTGCGCAAAAAGGCAAAGAGCGTAGAACGGAATCGCTATCAATGCGAGTTTCGCCGCAATTCAAGGCAAAGCATCAAAAGTTTTTTGTACAGTTGTCTGACCTGCTTCATAAGTCGATGGACGGGATAGCAACAAAAAAGCAATTCAACGAAATTTTAAAATACCTGAAAGATGAAAAAGACAATATTTAGTCAAGAGCCTAGACACGTTGAGGCAAGGCAAAAGTACGGTGTAAATCTTGGGTTTGTTTCTGCCGGAGCAAACATAACGCAAGTTGTGGAGGGAATAAATAGCAGTATCATTATGTTGATACTGTTTTACTCTCACGTTGGGAAGTATGGAATAATTGCCGTTGCCGCTGCTTCGGTAGTCGCTATTGCGTTGGCGTACACGGTACAATCAGTTATTCGTGGGGCTTTTTCTACATACTCAAGGTTGAAAAATGACGATACAGCAGACAGTTTTCAAATGGCTGAAATCCGCTTTTCATTATTTGCGGGCATTGTTTCGGCTTTAATTGCTTTATGCCTTACATTTGGCAGTAGTTACTTAATGTCAAAGGCTGTAAACGCTACCGAGCGTCATTCAATGGTCGATATAAACTCCTCCTACGATGCAAAAATTGAAAGTGAAAAATCGTTTTGGATAAAGTCGTTAGAATCGGAGCGTTCCGACTACGAAAAAACAGTTTCAAATATTGAAAACAAGTTTGATGCAAAGGCTAAAACAGCAAAAACAGAAGTAGAAAAAGCGTATGTTTTAAGCCAAAGACAGAAGGTTTTAGATAAAAACAAAGCGAAATTTGATGCTAAGGCGAAAGACATCGAAGAGCAGAAAAATAAAGCAGTTCAAGTGATTTTAGACGCTAAGGATGCCGCAACATCGGCGGCGGAAACAGAAAATGGAACAAATGAAACAATTGAAAACAGCGCAAACAATATAGCATGGTGGTCATTCTTTATTGTTTCGGTCGTTTTGGTTAGCGCATCGGTTGTTTTCGTTTACAAAAAGGCGGAGTATATGGAAAAATGCGGAATCAAAATTATTCGAGAGCAAAAAAAGCCGGAACATTACCATTTTTGGGTTATATTTTGGACTACATTTCGCAGAACTACGCTAAATTGGGGCAAAAACATAATGATAGATATAAACAATGCTTGGGGTGTTGATGTAAAAGACATTGATGGAGTTGCGATACCAAACAGTTCAAAGCCCAAAAAAACAAATAGCGAAAAGATTGTTTTCACCGCTCCGGCTGTTTTGGAACATGATAAAACAGTTGAAGTTGTACCTCCGAAAGTTGAAACAGTTAAAACAGAAACGACTGAAAGCAATGTTTTCGAGTTTGATTTAAAGCGCAATCCTATTGTGCAACAACAAAACAGCGATAGGTCGGAGTTATTTAAAAACTATGTTTATAAAAACATGGGTGGTGTCACGGTGAACGGTAGCGTTGAAAAAATGCTAAATTCTTACCGAGAAAATGAAAAAGGACGGTTACAAATTGCAGCCCGTAAGCAGGGGGTACATACTTATCTCAAACGGTTCTATGATTATGCAGCAACAGGCAAAGAACCTATAAAAGTCAGAAAACAAGCCGAAACAGTTTTAGCCAACGGTTTATGGCTAATTGAAAACGGGTTTTCGGTCGAGTGTTCCGATGACACGGGCAAATTACAAATCATCATAAACGAAAAGAAAAAATGAAAACAGAAATAATTGTGTTCCTTGTTTTGTTGGTGGGGTGGGTGTCTTGCTTTGCGCTCTATCACATAGTCAATTACTTATGGATTAGAAAATCAAAACCGTTTGAGTATGTAATTCGTTTCGGTAATGTATTTTTCAACGGTAGCGAAATTCATTCCGGCAGGATATTGAAAATTAAGTCAAAAGATATAAGGAAAGCAAATATTTACCCAACGTCCGAACAAGTTACACTAGAGCAGGAAATTTTCAGACACAAAGCATACATAAAAGAAGAGTACATCGGAATTTACGACACGGAAATAGAAGCGGTAACCGCAATTTATGATAAATCAAAGCAATGGAAATAACAGCCGAGTTGATTATCGCGATAATGTACAATCAAAAAGCAACCGTAAAAGGCGAGCCGATGGATAAGCTCCGAGACGGCGAAATTGCAGAATTGCTTTTTGGCGTAAAAAATGCACTTGAAGAAATTGAAAATATAAACAAATCACTCAAACCAAAACAAAATGGCGAAAGCAAAGAAAAAACAGGAAGTGGAAATGACAGCCGGTAATGAGGTTGTCACAAACTTAAACAAGGTAATGTCACCTTACGGGATAACCGTAAAAGACGGCAGTTACAATTCAATTTTTGAGGGGTTGGCAAAGTTGGCAATGGCTAAAAAAAGCCAAAGCACTTACGATGTTCGTAATATGTCAAATAGGCAGGTAATTGAATTTCTTGAACAGAGATTTAAAAATGAAAATGACTTCTTTATGCTCGTCACAATGTCCAAAATCAAAAAGGACGGCAAAGAGTATGCAAGAATCCAACGGAGTACTTTTGACACGTCAGTTTTGGAAGCGATTTTAAAATCAAACGCCGATACATCTTTATTGGCAGCCCTCGCAAATGCTTGTTCGGGCGCATTGAATCACTTCCGAGAAAAAGAAGCGGAGTTAAAAGCCAAAAAGGAACAAACCGAACAAACCGAACAAACCGAACAAACCGAACAAACCGAACAGGAGGGTACACCAAATGACTAACGAGCAAAAAGAAAAAATGATACAGTTGCTACCGTCCGAAATTTCAGACGGTGGCAACTTTGCCGTTTATATCCATGACGGCACCGGGTTTAATCTTGTCGAGTATGACAAAGACGTTTTCTTTACAATTTACAGCCCCTACCAAAACATATACGGGTTGGTTATCAAAACCTTTGATAATGCAATAATCAAATTGGTATTTTATGGATTTGGCGGTACACCTTCTTTCAACGTGGCGATGTCCAACATAATGACGATAAACTCACAATCAATGATTGTGTCGGCTCAAATGCTTGCAGGGTTCAAAGAACTTTGGAACGATACTTTGAAGTTGGCAGTATCGCCAGAGGTAAAAGTTGATAGGGCAACAGGGATATTTTCGGAGCTTGAGCGATTGGCAAAAACCAACAGTCAAGGGGTAGATTATTCCATTGCCGCTTCATTGTGCTTTTTCTATGGCAACCACATCGAGAATGACGGAACAATTTTGAAGGTCGCAAACAAAATACTACAATCGTCAATTGAAGCTGCGTTTTTTTTTTCGCAATTTCAACGCACTACGAGGGGTTTGTTATCGCCGCCTCAAAAGTTCTTACTTCTGCCTTTTCTTCGGACGGCGACGGAATAGACGTTACCTACTTCGATAGACTTTACCCAAACGTTGTACAGGAAAAGTTTGGTAATGTCAGTTACATTCAATTCCTAGAGATTCAACGGTACGAAATGTTGCAAGCATTAACAGGTCAAGATATTTCAAAAATTGCCGATTACGAAAAAATGGAATATGAAAAGTTTTTGCTATTTTTGCATAGTTCACATAATTACGTACAATCGCAAAATACAAAAATGAAGAA
>Ga0209097_10002307_pt1 | contig 15440 bp, 14 predicted proteins | sample AD_UKC052_MetaG_FD_184419 | JGI IMG/M metagenome (GOLD analysis project Ga0209097, IMG submission 184419) | Active sludge microbial communities of municipal wastewater-treating anaerobic digesters from USA - AD_UKC052_MetaG (SPAdes) (version 2) | ecosystem: Engineered > Bioreactor > Anaerobic >... | reverse complement strand
AAAAAATTAAATTTGCACCGTCGCGATCTGTTATTTTTATGGTTATATCCATGGTGTAAATTTAATTTTTTTTTGGGAGCTATTTCCCGCTTTTCACTGCAATCTTTTTGCGGCTCCGCTGCGCTTCGCCGCAAAAAGGATTTTCGTTGCAATCGGGGCTATCGCTGCCACGAGGGCCGTCTTTTGCCTTGCCGCAAAAGAAGCAAAAAGGCAGTCGGCACATAAGATTTTGCTAAAAATCAAATTCGTTCGCTAAAGCAAATAAACTCGCTGCGCTCAAACAGAATTTGCTTCTTAACGCTCACTCATTTGATTTTCTTAACGCAAATCTTATGACTGCCGCGCCAATTCTGAAGTGTTTATTGATTTTCGGCTTGTGGCCAACGCGCCTCCTGGCCCCTTCGCTAAAAATGTCCACTGGACATTTTCTTAACGCTCGGCCCTGCCGAAAATTCTAAACCGGATGATTCATCCTTTGATTCTGGAACTTTCTTGGGAGGATTTTTCGTGCCGCTTCAGCAAATGAAAAATAAAATAGACACTTCCTAAATGGCTGGCCCTTCGGGGAAAAAGCGTGAAAAGCAACGAGAAAATTGGCAGCGAAGGGCGTGGGAGTCGAGCCTTTTTAGGCGAGCGGCTTAGCCCGTAGCCCAATTTTCGAGGTAGCTTTTAGCTTTTTATCCGGAGGCCATTGATTTTTTGTTTCTTTTGTATCAAGACAAAAGAAAGGTTTTGCTTCTTTTTCAAAAGAAACCCTAATCAATAGCCTTCACCACCGCTTTCTCCGCTTCCTTCCTAGTCCCATCAAAACCATCAACGCCAGAAACCGTCGTATACTTCATGACATATTTTTTCCCCGGATTCATGCGTTGGTAGACGCTTTGGCACATCAAAGTTGCTTCGTGGAAACCGCACAAAATCAGTTTGAGTTTGCCTGGATAGGTATTCACGTCGCCTATGGCATAGATGCCCGGGATGTTGGTCTGGTAATCGAGGGCGTTGTCTACCTTGATGGCGTTCTTTTCAATCTCCAATCCCCAATTGGCAATAGGGCCAAGTTTGGGTGTAAGCCCAAAAAGCGGGATGAAATAATCGGTGTCGACCTTGCAGCGGGCACCTTTGTCATCTTCAATATCTACCGATTCGAGGCGCTCGGCACCGTTAAGGCCAACGACTTCGCCAGGTGTAATGAGTTTAATTTTGCCTAGGTTTTTGAGTTCCTGCACTTTTTCTACAGAATCGAGTGCGCCGCGGAATTCATTGCGGCGGTGAATGAGCGTCACTTCGGAGGCGACATTAGAAAGAAAAATGCTCCAATCTAAAGCCGAATCGCCGCCACCGGCAATCACCACGCGCTTGTCGCGGAATTTCTCAGGATTCTTGATGAAATATTTTACGCCTTTGTCCTCGTAGAATTCAATGTCGTCAATCAAGGGTTTGCGCGGCTCGAAACTTCCCAAGCCACCGGCAATGGCTATCGAGTTGGCGTGGAATTTCTTGCCTTTGCTGCTCGTGACGATGAATGTACCATCTTCTAAAGTTTCTATTTCCTCGGCGCGTTCGCCCAAGGTGAATCCTGGCTGGAACTGCTTGATCTGCTCCATGAGGTTGTCTACCAGATCGCCCGCGAGTACTTCGGGGAAACCGGGAATGTCAAAGATGGGTTTTTTAGGATAGAGTTCGGCCAATTGCCCGCCTGGTTGCGGCAAGGCATCGATGATGTGGCATTTGAGTTTTAAAAGTCCGGCTTCAAAGACGGCGAAAAGCCCGGTTGGGCCTGCGCCGATGATAAGGATATCTGTTTCTATCATTGTTGTGGTACTGTAGTTTGGATTCTGGAGCAAATTTCAGTAAACCCGAATGGATATAATGTGATATTTGTCACCTTTTGCTCAAAATGGATACGGCGGCGCGTGAGGGATGGCAGCGGTATCTTTTTACGGCAGCGTGCAACGCAGACGAAAAAAATATAGCGAACAGCCCGACCCGCAGGGGCACGCCAAAAAAATTTACGAAATATTGACGACGGTTTCTATCTGCGGCGCGAATTTTTTAATCGTGGTTTCTACGCCTGCCTTGAGCGTCATGTGGTTCACGCTGCACGAGATACAGGCACCTTCAAGACGAACCGTGACGTGTTTGTCATCCTCGATCGAGACGAGCTTGATATCGCCGCCGTCGGAGTTGAGGAACGGACGGATTTCCTGGAGCGCTTTTTCGACATTAAGGGTTAATTCTTCTGTTGTCATTTTCTTGTTATTTTTTATTTACTGCCGAGCAGCCCGCCATGGTGGTGATCTTGATGGCTTCGGTCGCGGGCAGGTTTTCATTTCTGCTCACGGTTTGCGCTACGACGTTCCGGGTGATTTCCTCAAAAACGGTTTCGATCACTGAACCGGTCTGCATGGCTGCCGGACGGCCGTAATCTCCGGCTTCGCGGATGGATTGTACGATGGGTACTTCGCCTAAAAACGGCACATTCAAGTCCTCAGCGAGATTGCGCGCGCCTTCTTTGCCGAAGATGTAATATTTGTTGTTGGGCAGTTCTTCTGGTGTGAAATACGCCATATTTTCTATGATTCCCAAAACGGGAACATTGATGGATTCTGAGAGGAACATCGACACGCCTTTTTTGGCATCGGCGAGCGCTACGGCTTGCGGCGTACTCACGACAACCGCGCCGGTGATGGGCAGCGATTGCATGATGGAAAGGTGGATGTCACCGGTTCCAGGCGGTAGGTCGATGAGCATGAAATCGAGCTGGCCCCAATCGGCATCGAAAATCATTTGGTTCAAGGCTTTGGATGCCATTGGGCCGCGCCAGATGACGGCTTGGCTGGGTGCGGTGAAAAATCCGATGGAAAGCATCTTGACTTCGTAACTTTCTATGGGTTTCATTTTGGATTTACCGTCGACGGTGATTGAAACGGGTTTCTCGGATTCGACATCGAACATGATGGGCATCGATGGGCCGTAAATATCGGCATCGAGAACACCAACGTTAAAGCCCATCTTGGCAAGTGTTACTGCGAGGTTGGCAGTAACGGTTGATTTGCCCACGCCGCCTTTTCCCGAGGCAACGGCGATGATATTTTTGATTCCTGGAATTGATTTTCCTTTAATCTCGTTAGAATTTGCCGCAGTTGGCGCTTCTACCTTGATGTTCACCTTGACTTTGGCGTCTGGCGAAATGCGCTCGTGGATGGTTTTGCGGATGTCGTCTTCTGCGCGTTTTTTGATGTGCATGGCCGGTGTGTGCAACACGAGATCTACCACACACTCGTCGCCAAAAGTTACGACGTTCGTGACCGCGCCGCTTTCGACCATATTTTTACCTTCGCCCGCTACAGAGATGGTCTCGAGCGCTTTGAGGATTTCTTTTCTGTCTAATTTCATAGGTATTTGCTTGTCTTAATTAAGACTGATTTTAGATTGCAAATATAGCGTGAAAAGTTTTGATTGTAAAGAATTTGGATTGGTTTTATCGATGGGTTTATTTCTCGACTTCCGGCTCCCAAAAATGCTTCTCGAAATCAACAATCTGGTTGTCAACCACCTCAATACCCTCGCTTTCGAGCAGCTGTTGCATCAGATTCGTGCCGTCAAAATGGTGTTTGCCGGTGAGCAATCCTTTACGGTTCACGACGCGATGGGCAGGAACATCGTCGCGTCCGCCGCAGGCATTCATCGCGTAACCTACCATTCGGGCCGAGCGTCCGCTGCCGATGGCTTTGGCGATGGCACCGTATGAAGTGACTTTGCCATACGGAATTTGGCGCGCCACGGCGTATACCCTATCGAAGAAATTGGCTTCCATCAATAATAGTAATTTAAGATGCTGCAAAGGCTCAGGAAGGCAACGATTGCGGTAATCGTGCCCAGGATTTTGTTCATGTTCCTGAAAAAGAAATCGGTTTTGGACTCGATCTTCTCGAAAAAACTGATGTAGTAGTAAAAAATCACCGCCGAACCCAGCATGACGCCAATCAGAAATAGTGAAATGGGCCACTGGTTGAACGAAAACAACCGATACGACGCCAATGAAATGGTGATGAAAACGTAATAAGGCACCGGAAAGAAATTGATCGTGGAAAGCAACATCCCCAGAAAAAAACGACTCGTTTTGCTGCGCATATTGAGGGTCTCTTTCTTGATTTTTTTGGGCGTTTTGGCGAAAAAGAAAAAATAAAAAGCGAGCAAAGCGAAAATACCGAAACCCACTTCACGCAGCAGTACCACGATTTCTGGCCGCGCATCGATGTAGCGTGCAAAAAGCACCGCCGATAAAGTCTGGAAAAAAATGATGATCAACGCGCCAAGAATAAACATGAGTGCGCGCTCGCGCCCGTCGCGAATACTGATCTTAGCGGCAGTCATGTTGATAAGCCCAGGAAGCGCTATGCCTACAGAAGCGGTAAGAAAACCGGAGAAGAAAGGCAACACGAAGTTCATGATGGCGCAGGGTTTAAGGGTGCAGGGTTCAGGACTTGGGCGTAGGATAAAATGTAGGTTAGGGATGTCCCTGAACCTTGTACCCTGAACCCATTCAACTACTTAATTCTGAATCGAATATACGTAATTGCTTTGCTCTTTTCCAAATATTGCTTCTCATAAAACGTCTGGATGGCAGTCACTTCTTCTGGAGCGCCGTGGTTTTCATAGACGTTATGGTTGGCATACAAAACTTCGTGACCCGAGCCATGTAACAATCCAAGTGTGTAACCATGCATGAACTCGCTGTCGGTCTTGAGGTTCATGACGCCGCCGGGTTTGAGGATTTTTTGGTACAAGGCCAGGAAATCGGCGTTGGTCATGCGGTGTTTGGTGCGTTTGTATTTGATCTGCGGATCGGGAAAGGTAATCCAGATTTCGTCTACTTCGTGTTGGGCAAAGATGTGGTCGATGAGCTCGATTTGCGTGCGAACAAACGCCACGTTAGCCATTCCAGTATCGACGGCGGTTTTGGCACCGCGCCAGAACCGTGCGCCCTTAATGTCTATGCCGATAAAGTTTTTGTTGGGATATCTCTCGGCCAAACCGATGGTATATTCGCCTTTGCCGCAGCCGAGTTCTAATACGAGAGGGTGGTCATTCTTGAAAAAATCGATATTCCACTTGCCTTTTAGCGCGAATGAATCGGAGGTGACCTCTTCTCTGGTCGGCTGGAAAACGTTTGCAAAAGTTTCGTTCTCCTTAAATCTTTTTAGCTTATTTTTACTTCCCACGGGTTCCTTAATGTTTTGGCAAAATTAAGGAAATATACCGCACGGGAAATGTTTTTATCTTGCCGTTACAAAATCTGTCCGCACCGCAATGCCTTTAGACCTGACTTCCAAAAACATACTCGTGGCGCCGCTCAATTGGGGTTTGGGCCATGCCACGCGCTGTATCCCGATTATTAAGGCGCTCGAAGCCAACCAATTTACACCCATCATCGCTTCGGATGGCGTAGCGCTCGATATGTTGCGAAAGGAATTTCCGCATTTAATCGCACTCGAATTGCCATCTTACGATATTGAATATGCCAAGAACGGTGCTAATTTCAAATGGAAGATGCTCAAGAACATGCCACGCATGATCGATGCGGTACTCGCAGAAAAAAAGCAAGTCAAGAAATGGGTCAAAGAGTACAACCTCACCGGCATTATATCAGACAATCGCATTGGGGTGTTCAACAAGAAAGTGCAATCGGTATTCGTGACACACCAACTCAATGTTTTGAGCGGGAACACGACCTGGTTTTCGAGTAGGTTGCACCAGCAGGCTATGCGAAAATTCGATGAGTGCTGGGTGCCCGATTGGGAAGAAAAACCCAACCTTACCGGCAAACTCGGCCATGTCAAAAAAGCCGACTTCCCCATCAAATACCTCGGCCCTTTGAGTAGGCTTACCAAAGAAAATTTGCGCAAAAGATACGATTTGATGGTGATCCTTTCGGGGCCAGAACCGCAACGCGGCATGCTCGAGCAGCGGCTGCGCGACTTAATTCCAGAGTATGATGGCGAGGTGATTTTCATCTGCGGAAAGGTCGAGGCCAAACAAAAAAAAGAGCAGTCCGGGCACGTCACCTATTACAATTTCATGACCACCCAACAGCTGCAGGAGACTTTCAACGAAAGCGCGTTGGCCCTTTGCCGTTCTGGTTATACTACGATTATGGATCTGGCCAAATTGGGAAAGAAAGCCTTTTTCATCCCAACACCGGGACAATACGAACAGGAATACCTCGCCAAAAAATTACAGCGCGGCGGCCTCGTCCCTTTTGCCGCTCAGGACGATTTTAAACTCGAAGACCTGGCGCAGGCCCAAATTTATAAGGGGTTGCCCGAGCGCGAAAACGCCGTGCACTGGAAAAATTTATTTTGCCTTTTCGAGTGTGAATGAAAACTCCGAACCCGCTCCGAATTGGCTTTCCACGTAAATTTTCTCGTCATGTGCTTCAATAATGTGCTTCACGATTGACAAGCCGAGACCCGATCCGCCTTCACTCCTCGCACCGCTTTTGTCTACACGGTAAAATCGCTCGAACAGCCTTGGGATGTTTTGCTTCTCGATGCCTTCGCCGTTGTCCTTGAAACGCACAATGACTTTGTTTTCGGTAAGATTTTCGATGCTGACCTCTGTAGAACCTTTCTCCTTACCATATTTGATGGAGTTTACCACTAGATTAATGACGACCTGCTCTATTTTCTCTCGGTCTGCCTGCACCATGATGGGTTTGTTGTAGCGCATATCAAAAAGGAGCATGATGTCTTTTTTGGAGGCTTCCATTTCGAGCAAATCAAAGACATCCTGCACGAGTTTGACGATATTGAACTGTGTGATGTCGAGGTTGAGATCGCCGAGTTCGAGCTTGGTGATCATGTCCAGATCCTGTACGATGTAAATGAGTCGCTCGACGCCTTTCTCGGCGCGTTCGAGGTATTTTTTGCGCACGGCTTTGTCGTTCATGGCGCCGTCGAGCAAAGTAGAAAGGTAACCTTGTACGGTAAACAAAGGGGTTTTGAGTTCGTGTGAGACGTTGCCAAGGAACTCGCGGCGGTATTCTTCGCGCACCTTGAGCATCTCGATCTCGAGTTTTTTGTCTGTGGCGAATTTTTTGACCTCGCGCGTGAGCGTGGCCATGTCTGTGGTGACCGATTGGTTCCTGAACGAAGAGGATTCGAGCAGCGAGACGTCATCGTAGATTTTCTTCACGCGGCGGTAGATGAATCGCTCTACGCGGTATTGCAATACAAAGAAGGAAAAAGCCGCGATGCACACGGCAAAATACAAGCAAAAATCGAGTGAAAATTCAAAAAACCACCAGGTTAAAAATGCAACCAATGCCGTGGAGAAAAAGGTGATGTACAACGCCGAGCGGATTGCAAACTTGTAGGTCTTTTTGAAATTGATGGCCATTTACACTTCAAACTTATAGCCAACGCCTTTGATGGTCTTGAAAAAGTCGTCGCCGATTTTCTCGCGCAGTTTGCGGATGTGCACATCTATGGTACGACCGCCTACGATGACCTCGTTGCCCCAGACTTTGTCGAGGATTTCCTCGCGCTTGAATACCTTTCCGGGTTTGGAGGCGAGCAGGTAAAACAACTCGAATTCCTTTCTGGGCAAAACGATTTCGGTGTTGTCTTTAATGATTTTATATTCTTCGCGGTTGATTTCTATACCGCCAACGTTGAGGGTTTCGGAGTTTTTACCGTCATCGTCCTTGAGCCTTCTGAGCAACGCCTTGACTTTGCTCACCAGCAATTTGGGTTTGATGGGTTTGGTGATGTAGTCATCGGCTCCGGCGTCAAAACCGGCTACTTGCGAGTAATCTTCGCCGCGAGCGGTTAAAAAGGTAATGATGACCTGGCTGAGCTCTGGCGTCTTGCGGATGATTTCGCAGGCTTCCATCCCGTCCATCTCGGGCATCATGACATCCATGATGATGAGTTGCGGCAGTTCCTTTTTGGCTTTGGCTACGGCTTCTTTCCCGTTTGCGGCAGTGACGACCTGATAGCCTTCCTGGGTGAGGTTGTATCCTACAATCTCTAAGATATCCTGTTCGTCGTCAACCAGTAGAATCTTGATGTCTTTTTTCTTCATTGGATGAAAAAGTTGGGGTTTGAGATTGTAAATGTAAAGATAAAAAAATACGCCAATTTGGAGTTAACCGTAATTTAATATGTTAACAATTCGGTAATCTTTAGCAAACCAAATCGTAATAGGCGAGTAACATGAACTTTACAGCTTGGGCGTTACTTTGCCCCAAATTAAACTAAACACCACAAATGAAATTACGATTTTTAATGCTCACCTTATTTGTTAGTTCTTTCGTGCTGGCGCAAACCAAAGGCACGATATCGGGCACGATTACCGATAAAGAATCTAATAACGCCCCTTTGCCGTTTGCCAACGCAATGATTAAGGGAACCCAGATCGGGACCACTTCGGACGAAAACGGGAAATACACCTTTACTATAGCACCCGGAACCTACACGCTTGTTTTTAGCTTTTTGGGTTATGAGAATGCAGAAACTTCAATAACGGTTGTGGCCGGAGAAACTGTCACCGCAAACAAGGTTCTCGGTTCGGGCAATTACACGTTAGAAGATGTTGTGGTGAAAGCGGCGGCTGTAAGCCGTGAGAAAGAGACCGCTCTATTGCTCGAGCAAAAGAAGGCAGTAGAAATCAAGCAAAGTATCGGCGCCCAGGAAATGTCCCGGAAAGGGGTAAGTGACGTTGAGGAAGGTCTTTCTAAAATTACAGGGATTGCAAAAGTAGAATCGCGCGGATTGTTTGTACGCGGACTCGAAGATCGTTACAACAACTTATTGATTAATGATTTGCAGGCTCCGTCTAACAGCCCTTTTAAGAAAATCATCCCCTTGGATTTGTTTCCAACCGATATTGTTGGCGTACTCAGCGTCTACAAAACCTTCAACCCCAATATCTCAGGCGATTTTGCAGGCGCCACCATCAATATTGAAACGGCGCAGCCCCGCAGCAGCATCACAAAAATCAGCACCGGATTTGGGTTTACCACCGGGAACAACGGACGCGATTTCCTGATGGCTGAAGACGCCAACACTACGCAAGGTTTTTTGGGGTTCCTCGGCAAAGACCGTGAACTGCCTGCTTATTATGGAGGAAGACCCTCGGGCAGAAAAGCGAGCGCGACAGACTACGCCAATTCGTCGAAACAAAATTCATGGAACGTTGACCAGACTTCAAGCCCCATCAACAATAGCATTGGTTTTCTGCATGCCGAGAAGTTCAAACTTGAAAAAGAGCGTTCCATCAGCTATATCTTTTCGTTGAACGGCGACAACAATTACCAGGTTCGCAAAGGTTTTGACCGGACTTTCAACCAGGGACAAGGCAATTATGACAACAACCTTTCTACGACTAAATATTCTTACCTCACTTCATTTTCAGGATTGGCGGGTGTGAAATACAAATCCAAGCGTTTTGGGATTGCTTTGAATTCGTTTTTACTGCGATCGACTTCGAGTATCATCCAGGATCAGTTGGGCTTCACAAACAGTTTGTCGACGAATCCGAATATATTTATCCGTGTAAACCAATTTGAGGAATCCAAATATTGGAACAACCAATTGTTGGCCAATTACGACCTTACCGAAAGCGGAAACCACAGCGTTAAAGGCGGACTTTCCTTCGTAAAAACTTCTTTTGGGCAGCCCGACCGCAAATTCATCACTGGCGAAAAAATCAACGAAACCCAAATCAACACGACCTATGGTGGAAACAATTTAATCCGCCAGTTCCTCGATGTGTCGGCCGAGCATTACTTTTCATCGATGCTCGAATATACTTTAAAGTTTGCTGAAAAGCCGAACGGTAAGTCGAGCCGCATCTCGGTAGGCTACAACGGATTCAGCAACGAAGAAATTTCTTCTTACCGTTTCATTTTTGGCAAGCCGTTGGTTTCTACTTCCTACAGCGTCAATGTTAACGACATCAATGACAAAATCAACGAGGACGTCAATTCGGGACTTCTAGTCTTTACCGAGGAATCTACCGGAGCATACAAATCCAAACTGATCCAAATGGTCAATGCCGGTTATGTGAATGCCTTTTTCAATTTTGGCGACAAATGGGAAATCAATGCGGGTGTACGTGCCGAAAATTCGACAAGGGAAACCAAGTACCGAGAAGTTAGTGACTCGTTTACTTCGAAGTTCAGAAAAATTACCAAAGAAAAACTCGACATTTTACCTTCGGTGAATCTCAAATATTTGCTCAACGACCGCAACAATATCCGATTTGCGGCCTCAAAAACCATCACCAAACCAGTTTCTATAGAGGTAATGCCTATCGATTACGTGAATCCTGATGGAACTGTTGAGCGTGGAAATCCGAACGTAGAAAACAGCGATAACATCAATGTCGATTTAAAATTTGAGATGTTCCCCAACGCCAAAGAACTTATTGCGGTAGGCATTTTCGGGAAGCAGATTGAAAATCCGATTGAACGTGTATTCATTCCAACGGCGAGTAGCGGTGGACAAATCACCACCTATCAGAATTCAAAATCGGCGATACTATATGGCGCAGAACTAGAGGTATTGCTGCAGCTCGAGCGTATCAGCCCTGCTTTAGACGCTTTTTCTTTTGGGTTCAACACTTCGCTAATGCAGACTGAAGTCGAAGTAGATAAAATTAAAAATCCGCTCGAAAACAACAACAAAAGAGATTTGCAAGGTGCAGCGAATTGGGTCATCAACTCCGATTTAAAATACGATTTTGAGTTTAGCGAGGAAATGAAAAACAGCATCTCATTGGTTTACGGCGTTTCGGGCGACAGGATTTACGCGGTAGGAACTGCGTTTTTGGATCATATCTACGAAAAGCCTTTTCATAAACTAGATTTCGTTTGGTCAAGCAAACTGTCAAAAAATATCGATTTGAAATTGGCGGTTGACAACATCCTGAATCCGTCATTCAGGAGAAAACTCGGAACCAGAAGCACAGCCAACATCACTGAATCTGATCTTACCGTACGTGAATTTAAGAAAGGAACCGGTGTATCACTCAACATCAATTACACATTTTAAAAAATTTAAACACAACTATATTTCAACTATTAAAAACAAAAAAAATGAAAACCAAATTTTTATTGATGGCTTTTGCCGCGACATTATTCTTAAACTCTTGTACGTCTAGTGACGATGAAGATGTAATCGTTACGCCACCATTGGGGAGCGGAGAAATCGGCGGACAGGCAACAGCAAACAAAACCTTCGTCAAAGGAAACTACACCCTTAGCGGCGTATACAAAATCAAAGCGGGTGTAACGATAACTTTTGACGCCGGGTCAATCATCACTGCCGACGTCACCAACGGAACCGATGCTATTGTGGTAGAAAACGGCGGAAAGCTCATCATGAACGGTACCGCTGCCGAGCCAATTGTTTGCACAGAAAAATCTAAAGTAGCCGGTTCATGGGGCGGAATCATCATGTACGGCGATGCGCCAATCGTAGGAGCAGCCGGAGTTGCGACTGCTACGGCAGAAGATGGTTTAACCAATGACGCCAACACGGCTTACACTTATGGCGGAACCAACGCAGCGCATAATGGCGGAACCTTAAGATATGTACGCGTAGAGTACGCCGGTAAAAAAATCACCGACGGAACCAGCGAAATGAACGGATTTTCATTTTACTCAGTCGGTTCGGGAACCATCCTTGAAAACCTCGTTTCTTATAAAGGTGCCGATGACGGTTACGAATTTTACGGTGGTACGGTAAGTGCAAAGAACCTTATTTCTTATGGAAACTCGGATGATTCTTTTGACTGGCAAGATGGCTGGAGAGGCCAAAACAACACCAATTGGTATGCTTACCAAACCGGCACAGGAAACTTCGGTATGGAAATCGAGGCTAAAAGTGTGAACAACAGCTTCTGGCCAGTAATTGACAACATCACTTTAAAAAGAGCTGCGGGGACTATCACCGAAGGGGGTTCTTCTGCAGCAGAGTATGATGCGATTCAATTTAAAAAACAAGGAAACGGTGTGTTTAGCAACATCTTGATTGCGGGATACACAACCGCTGGTGCTACTGCGGTTCGCATCCAGGACAATGCTACCAACACAGACCAGATCAGTTCTGGTAAAGTGAAATTGCTCAATGTGCAGATCAATGACGGTACGTCACAGAGCGCTGGTGCGGTAGGCGTGATCGTGAATTTCGCACCGAGCAACTACACCTTAGGTACAACCGCGGGAGCAACTATAACTCCTGGCGCCTGGACGGTAGTAGACGGCGTAAACCTCTTGCAATAAACAGTATTTGAATTCAGTTTTGAGAGAGCACCCACCACGGGTGCTTTTTCTTTTAAACATACTAATTATCAGTTATATCGGTTTTTTTTACAAGAGTTCCAGTTTTGGCTTGATGTTTGAAATTAATTTTTTACTTTTACCCCGTAAATGTAACCATGAAGAAAAATTACCTTTATATTATCGCGCTTTTTTTCTTGTTTGCCTTGCCTGCTTTGGCCCAAGACAAACAAGGAATCGACGGTTTGAGTTTCTACCCAAACCCCGTGAGCAATGGCAAAATCTACATTACTTCTAAATCCTCGTTAGACAAGGAGATTACCATTTTTGACGTTTTGGGCAAAAAGGTACTCCAGGTGACCATGAACTCACGCGAACTCAATATCGCCTCCTTGTCTCCGGGCGTTTACATTATCAAGATCCACGAAGGCGACGCCACAGCGACCAGAAAGCTGATTGTGAAATAATTTTAACTTGTTTTATTCTTTTTTTCACACTAAAACGGCTCCAGCCAAAAAAAATACTAGTTATCTTTGTCTTATAATTTAAAAACTAAAACATGAAAAAACTTTACACTTTATCTTTCTTCTTGATTGCAGCGACATCTTTTGCACAAAGCGTTGTGATTAGTCGCGTGGTTGATGGTACTTTGGCTTCTGACGGTTGCGCCGGTGCTTCAGGTACTTCAAGCCCAAAAATTACTGAGCTTTATGTATCAGGAACTGTTGACTTTACGAACTACCGTTTACAGACCGAATCAAACGGTGCAGCAGATGCCGGAGCTATTTCCTGGAATTCAGGTTTGGATTTGACACCACTGGGCACGGTATCTAATGCTTACATTCATTTGGTGGTAACCCCTACCACTACGTTTAATGAAATGTACCCATCAATTGTTTTGCCAACCGGATTAACTGCCGGAAACATCCCGAACGGAAACGGAAACGATGCTTATAGAATCGTAATCACCGACGGAGCTACACCAACTCCTGCGGTAGTTTCTGTTGTAGACCAATTCGGAAATCCATTGGATATTCCTGGAGGTTCTGCAGATTACAGCGCAGCCTGGGCTTACCAAGATAGTTATGCCAAAAGAAATGACGGTGTGGGTCCAAACGGAGGTGTTTTTGTAAACTCTTCTTTTACTTACGGAGGTCTTGCAGCTTTCGTTGATCCTAACAACAATTGTGCATTCATTTCAAATGCAATCAGTTTGGGAACTTTTGCTTTGGCTAAACAAAACTTTGACATTGCTGGATTAAAAGTTTACCCTAACCCGGTAACCGGTGGTAACTTGTTCGTCACTTCAGACAGCGATGATGCCAAACAAGTGATTATTTTTGATGTGTTGGGCAAACCCGTTGTAAAGACAACTGTAACCAACCAACCAATCAACGTTGCTGCCTTAAGCGGAGGAGTTTACATGGTTAAAATTACCGAGGCCGGAAAAACAGCTACCAGAAAATTAGTGATCAGATAATTCACTTTTCCTTCATACTAAAAAACTCCAATTGCAAAGTTGGAGTTTTTTTATTTCCCTACTTTTGCACTCAAGGCCACCAACCTGGATACTAATAAAGCACCTTGCATCTCATTCCCGACATATTCACCATCACCACCCAAAAGCAATTCGAGAAGACCGCGCTTAAAGTGTTTCGTTTCCAGTACGAGAACAATAAGGTATACCGTGAATTCTGCGATTTCCTGCATACCGATGTCGGCACTGTAAAATCCCTTATCCAGATTCCATTCCTGCCGATTCAGTTTTTCAAAAGCCACGAAGTCGTTTCTAATACCAACCCAATCCAGGAAACCTTCACCAGCAGTGGTACGACCGGCATGATTACGAGCAAGCATCTGGTTACAGACATTAGCTTGTACGAAGAAAGTTACCGCCGGGCGTTTTCAGAATTTTACGGCAACATCGAAGATTATGTCGTATTGGCCTTGCTTCCATCCTATCTTGAGCGCGACGGGTCCTCACTGATTTATATGGTGAAGGATCTGATCGACCGCACCAACAATCCCGAAAGCGGATTCTACCTCAACCAATACGACGCACTGATTGAAAAGCTCACGGCGCTCGACAAGGCCGGGCAAAATGTAATACTTATCGGGGTGACTTATGCACTGCTCGACCTCATCGAAAAGCACCAATTTCAACTTCAAAACACCATTGTCATGGAAACCGGAGGTATGAAAGGACGCCGTCGCGAAATGATCCGTGAGGAATTGCACGCGCAATTGTGCGAAGGCTTCGGGGTGTCGGCAATCCATTCAGAATACGGCATGACCGAGCTCTTGTCGCAGGCTTACTCATTAGGTGACGGCGTTTTTGAATGTCCACCGTGGATGCAAATCCTGATCCGCGACACCGAAGACGCACTAACTTACATCGACAAAGGAAAAACCGGCGGCATCAACGTGATTGACCTGGCCAACATCAACTCTTGCGCATTCATCGCTACTCAGGATTTAGGTAAAAAAAAGTCCAACAACTCGTTTGAGGTATTGGGCCGTTTTGACCATTCGGATATTCGGGGTTGCAATTTGATGGTTTTGTAGAGACGGCTGCGCTTTTGGAAACGCCCTTTGGGCTTTAGACGTTGGGACGCAAAGACACGCAAAAATTAAAACACAGATTCCACAAATTTCACAGATTGGATTGTTCTAAATCCGTGAAATTTGTGGAATCTGTGTTTTTTAACTTTAAGCAACGATACGCAACACGAAATAGTTTTTCTTGCCACGTTGGAGCAATACGAATTGGTTGTTGATTAAGTCCTTTTCGGAAAGCGAAAAACCTTCGGCTACTTTTTCCTTGTTTACCGCGATTGAGTTCTCGGTCAAGGCACGTCTGGCTTCGCCGTTGGATTTTAGGAAACCCGATTTTTCGTTGAGCACTTCTACGATGTCAATCCCGTTTTTTACATCGGCCATGGCAACTTCGGCTTGCGGAACGCCGTCAAAAATCTCAAGGAAGGTTTGGCTGTCTAACGTTTTGAGCTCTTCCGAGGTTGAGTTTCCAAACAAAATATTCGACGCCTTGATGGCCTTGTCCAATTCATCCTGTCCGTGTACAAAAACCGTAATCTCTTCGGCCAGCTTGCGTTGCAACACGCGCAAATGTGGTGCTTCTTTATGCTGTGAA
>Ga0209097_10002306_pt1 | contig 15442 bp, 10 predicted proteins | sample AD_UKC052_MetaG_FD_184419 | JGI IMG/M metagenome (GOLD analysis project Ga0209097, IMG submission 184419) | Active sludge microbial communities of municipal wastewater-treating anaerobic digesters from USA - AD_UKC052_MetaG (SPAdes) (version 2) | ecosystem: Engineered > Bioreactor > Anaerobic >... | reverse complement strand
CGAAGACCATTTTGTAACCCTGGCACAGGTGCGCTGGTTTAGCGGCATGGAACTGCGCAAAAGTTTTTTGATTGCCCATAAAAACCTGGCCATTGAAACCGATTTCCGGTATTTTGATACACAGGGTGAATGGAAGAAGCGGTTGAAACAGCAATACCCCAAGCATGGCAACCGCGAAATGATCGAGATATTCGACGGGCCACGCGAATACAGTACAAGGCTCCGTGCCATATTTGGCATGCGGAGCGAAAAGGCCCAAAGCCTGTTCAACCAAACCATCAGCCTGAAAATACTGGGTAACCTCGACGAGTTCATCCGCACCCAAATGCTGGAAGAAACCGACATGGAGGAGGATTTTGAAAGGCTGAAAGACCATTTTAAGACCCTGAGCGAAGCGCACCGGAACATTGAAAAAACGCTGGCGCAGATTGAACTGCTGCAGCCCGTTCGCACCCATTACAACGACTGGCGCAACCTGGAGGGTGAGAAATACATTTTGCAGCAACATCGCGAAACGTTGCCCGCCTGGTTTGCAAGCTTCCACAAGCGCCTGCTGGAAACCAACATTAAAAGGCTGGAACAGGAACGCGAAGCCGCGCTGCACCGCATCGCCGAAATACAAACGGTAATTGACGAAGAAAACGGGCAACTGCTGGAAGTGGAAGCGCAACTGCGGACAAGCGAACCCGGGCGTTTGCTTGCCGAACTGGAACGTACCCTGAAAGAACTGGATGCGGAGAAAACGACGCGTCAGCAGGCAGCACATCGCTATGCAGCCTTTGCGGAAAAAATTGGCTGGGATGCGCAGGTAAACGATAAGATTTTTGAGAAAAACCTGAAAAAAGCGGATGATAAGAGCGAAGAACTCAGGCAGGACCTTGATGAGCGCCGTACCGCAGATGTACGTACCAAAGATGCCATTACCGCCCTCGACAAGGAGCGTGATGACCTGGAAGCCGAAATTGACCAACTGAAAAAGCAGCGCAACAATATCACCGGGCGTATTTCGCAGATACGGCAGGAGATACTGGAGTACACTGGGGCTACCGAAGCCGAAATTCCGTTTGTGGGCGAACTGATAAAAGTTGCTGATGGAGAAGGTGGGTGGGAGTATGCCATTGAAAAACTGCTGCATTCTTTTGCCTTGCGGCTGCTGGTGCCCGAAGACTATTACAAAATGGTGAACAAATACGTGCAGGGCACCGACCTGCGCGGGCGCATTGTGTACGAGCGTTACCGCGAAAGCAATTATCTCGCCAACCTGCTGCCGCTCGAGAAGGATTCGGTTCCCGATAAGGTGGAAATACGCACCGAAAGCAAGTATGCCGACTGGGTGGATTTTATGCTACGCAAGTACTATAGTTACCTGTGTACCGATAACCTGAACGAACTGGCCCGCACCGATCAGGCCATTACCTCGAGCGGGTTAATAAAAAGCGGCACCCGCCACGAAAAGGATGACCGCAACCAACAGAACAGGCAGCAGTATGTACTTGGCTGGGATAATACCGCCAAACTGAAGTTGCTGATTGCCCGCCTGAACGACCTGGAAGAAAAATCCACAAGGTTGCACAAAGACCTTGCCGTGATGCGGATGCGCATACAGGCACTCGAAGATCAGCAACGCGCGCTGGATGAAATGCGCCGCTACCGGCATTTCAGCGAGCTGGATTGGGAAAACACCGTATCGCGTATTGACGCAAAGGAAAGGGAGCGCATGAAACTGGAAAAGGGCGATCCAACCTTACATGAGTTGCAGCATCAAAAGGAAAAACTGCAAAAGCGGCTGAAAGAACTGGCAGGGAAAAAAGAAGAGAAAATCCGCGAAGAAGAAGGGCTGAAAACAAACCTGCAGCAAGCCCGCATGAAAGTGATGCAGGCCAACGAAGTGCTGGACCGGTACGAAGGCATCAACCTCGAAGAAAAGCTGGCAGAATTTCAGCGGCTGTACATTGTAAAAATTGATTACACCATTGATCTTGATGTAATTGACAAGGTACAAAAGCAGGTAAGTGAAATCATCCGCAAACGCAGCGATGAACTGAGCAATCAGGCATTGAGAAGCCGGGAAAAGTTGCATACAGCTATTACCCGCTTTAAAAATCCGCCCGATGAAAAATTGCGGCAACGCTTTCCCGACTGGAGTGGCGATACCCACCGCCTGCCCGACAGCATTGACCTTGCCGGCGAATACATGGACCTGCTGGAAAAACTGGAAGGTCAGGAACTGAAAGATCAGCAGGAGCGGTTTAAAAAGTACCTGAACGAGGAAATGATTACCCGCATGAGCAGTTTTGGCGGCCGTTTGGGTGAACACCTGCAGCAGATACAGCGCCGCGTAGGCGAACTGAACCAAAGCCTTTCGGGCATCAGCTACCGGCAAAATCCCAATACCTATATTCAACTGGATGCAAGGGAAGATTTTACCCCCAATATCAAAGATTTCAGGCAACGGCTGATAAATTGGAAGCCAAACCTTGCCGAGTACCACCGCACCAAAGACGACAGCATATTGGAAGCGAGCTACCTGAAAATAAAGGAACTGATTGAAGAACTCGATACCAAAGAAACCTGGCGGAAGGAAGTGATGGACGTTCGGCGCTGGCTGCGTTTTGTGGCACGCGAAGTACGCGCCGAAGACAAAACCACCTACCGCAGCTATACCGGTACCGAAAAACTGAGCGGCGGCGAACAGGCGCAGCTTACCTACACCATTCTCGGCAGCGCCATCGCCTACCAGTTTGGCATTACGGCCGATGGATTGTCGCAACGCAGTTTCCGTTTTATTTGCGTGGATGAGGCCTTCAGCCGGCAGGATGAGGAAAAGGCACGCTACCTGATGAACCTGTGCAAGCAACTTAACCTGCAGATTATGGTGGTGAGCCCCGACAAAACAGAGGAGTTCCGCATTGTGGAGCCGTTTATTGCCCGTGTGCACTACGTGCAGCGCCGGGGCAACCGCGACAGTATTCTGTACGATATGCCCATGAAGCAACTAAAGGAAATATTGAAATCAAATAAAGAAAGGTTGGAACCGGTATGATTTCCTTTGAGGAATTAGACAAGCGTATTAAAAAGCAATACCCACGGGTGCTGCAGGCGCATGTGCGGGGTGAAAAAATCTTTCCCCTGTACATCCGTGCCGATAAAACTGCTGATGCCGATTTTGTTGCCCGTAACAAACAGTTGGAACAATTATACGCGCATAGCAGCCACCATCATCTGTTTGGCTATCTTATTGAAACGGCAACCGCTTACCGCCGGCATCACGGTACGCAGGATGAACCGGTTGCTTTTTATTTTGATACCCTTGAACGATACCTTGGCTATATTGGGGAAGAAGAAAACTTTATTGCTTTCGTTGAAGATATTGTCTTCATCCGGCAATTATTTCCAACCTTGGTTGGTTGGCTTGCTGATCATACATCGGAGGTAATTTATTATAAAGGAAAATGGCCGGCATTGATGCAGGTAGTGAACTATTTTATAAATAATCACCGCCCCGGGTTATTTGTCCGCGAACTGCCCCTTCAAGGTTTGGGTACCAAGTTTGTGGAGAATCATCAAGCCATTTTGTACAGCCTGCTCAATCAGTTGCTGCCGGCAGAAGCCATTGATGAAAGCGCCACCGGGCTTTCCCGGTTTGAAAAGCGTTTCGGGCTTCGTACCGATGCACCGCGTATCCGTTTCCGCTGGCTCGATCAGTCCTTCTCCGAAATATACACCGGCGGTATTGAGGATCTATCGGTGCCGGTAAATGAAATTTCGCACAAACCCTGGCCGGTAAAACGGGTGTTGATTGTTGAAAACAAAACAAACCTGCTAAAGGCTGATGTTTACCTCACTTTGCCCGAAATGCTGGGAACCATTGCCATTTTTGGCAGTGGCCGTGCTGCGGCTTTACTCGCCGGCATTGAGTGGCTGAAGCAGGCGGAGATATTGTACTGGGGCGATCTGGATGCTGAGGGATTTGAGATACTCAATAACCTGTTGCAATATTTTCCGCAGGCAAAGGCTTTTTGTATGGATGTTGAAACCTTACAGGCCTTTGCCGGCGATGTAACAAAAGGCAGCGGTGCGCAAATGAAGGAATTGCCCCACCTTTCAACAGAACAAAACCTGCTTTACCTGCAGCTTTGTGAAGAAAACAGGCGATTGGAACAGGAACAGGTGGCGTTGGATTGGGTGAGGGAACGGGCAAAAATTTTAATTGCCAGCCGGGGATAATGTTCCCTATTCATTTTATTAATTTGAAAGCCTTCTTGTTTTAGTAAACCAAAACATGCAACTTGCGCCAATCACCCCAAATATTCTTTATGAACCTAAAATTACCTGCTCATAAGTTAATTGCCTTTTTGCCTTTAATAGTTTTAAGCCTGACCTTTTTAACTACCCAAAGCTATGCGGCTTTTGTTCCTTCAAAGGAACAGGTTAAGAACGGGAAAGAAATAAAGGTTGAAATTCCACAGGACACCTATTCCTTTATATCCCGCTTAAGCAATAAGGAAATAGAAAAGCTTACCGGTAAAAAGTTGACCATCAGGGAGAAAGCGGGTTTGTACTTATTAAGAAGGCAAGCCGGCAGAAAGGTGGCCGGATTAACCCAAAACCCTGCTGATTGGGAGGATAAATGTTTTTCCATGTACCTGAAAAACGGGGATGTACTGGAGGTGAAACTGATTCAGATTACACCGACTGAAATTAAGTATAAGCGGTGTAATAAACCCGAAGATCCTGAAATAGTGATTTCAAAAGAAGATGTGTTCAGCATAAAGGACAGCAATGGCGATGCAATTTATTCATCGAAGGATGAAAGCTGGAAAAATGGATATGCAGTTGCCGATGGCGCAACAGATAAACTTGCCCTTGCCTCGGGAATAACCGGTATTGCCGCATTAACCCTTGGCCTTTTATTTTGGCCGGTTGGTTTAGCTGCGGGTATTGCCGCAGGTATTATGGGTATTATGTCAATGCGCAGGTTTAGAGAAAATCCCAAACTTCGTGGAGAAGGCTGGGCCATTACCGGTATTGTTGCAGGGGGATTATGGATATTTTTTGCAATATTGGTCTTAATTGCCCTGGCTGCGGGCTGGTAGTATATAAAACAATTCCTGATTGATGCAAAGAGAATTTCGCCAGGAGGCGACGGAATAAGAATCCGAAGGCCCCGGCCTTCGCGATGTTATTATGTCGGCTTTGCCGATGCCTTCAATTACTTTCCCACCCCGAGTTTTTCCAGCAGCCAGTTGGTCAACCTTTCATTTTGCTCCGGAAAAGTCCAGTGACCGGTTTCCTGCACCACAAAAAGTTCTTTTGGTGCTTTTATCTGGTTGTAAGAGGCATACATTGAAGTTGGCGGGCAGGTTTCATCATTGTATCCAAAAGAGTAATAACCGGGCGTGTTCAGGTTACGGGCAAAGCTTACCACATCATAATACCCGAGGGTCGCAATTTTTTCTGGTTTATTCATCAAGGCAAGGTTTTGCCCGGTAAACAGGTGTGGCCAACCACCTGCCCTGCCTTCGAGGTAGCCGGTCATATCGCTGAGAGCCGGGTAATAGGCGCTGAGGTATTTGAGGCGGCTGTCAAGCGCGGCGGTAACAATGGAAAGTGCTCCACCCTGGCTGCCACCGGTAATTCCCATATGGGCCGTATCGGTTTGTGGTAACTGACTTAAGAAATCAACCGCTCTAACACATCCCAGGTAAACCCGGCGATAATAGCTTGTTTCTTTATTATCGAGGTTAAAACCCGGGTAATTTCTTAATGCGCCTTCCGACAAGGCGGTGTACACATCCGGGTCGAGGTTAACCGGAATGCCATGAATGCCAATCTGAAGTGTGATGACGCCCTTTTCGGCATTGACGAGGTCGCCGCTATACGGCCTGATACCCGCCCCGGGCACATGGAGCAACGTGGGGTACTTTCCTTCTTTTTTGGGCATACAAAGGATCCCGAAAACGCGGGAGTTGGCAAAGTTGCGGAAGCTTACATGGTAAACATTTACCGCATCGGTGCATCTTTCCGGCAAAAGGGTAAGTTTGGGTTGCAGGGGTAATTTTGCCAGGTCTGCCTTCTCCTTTTCCCAGAATGCCATAAAATCGGAAGGGGTTTTAACCGTCGGTTGAATTTTTTCGGGTTCAAAAGCAGCGGTTCCGATCCCTTTATAGGTTTTACCATTGTAGTCGGCCTCTACCTCTACACGCAAAAAGCCCGGTTGTTTCATGGTACCTGCTTCAAGCGAAGCCATACCATTGGTGAGGGTAAGGGTGCCGGTTTTTTCCTTAGGCATTTTTTCGGGCATAATGGCATAGCGCACATTGGTTACCGCCACCGGTTCGCCCGATTGCAGAATGCTTATTTTGAAACTTGCCTTTTCGTTCAGTTTGTACACCCAGTCGGTATGGTCGGGGGCCACACTGATTTTAATGAATTTTTCAGGGGGTTGTGAATGGGCAAAAAGGATGGATACAGTAGTTATAAACAACATCCAAAACAGCTTCATTGTGGCGCTCAGTTTTTTCATGGCAAACTTTATGGGGGAATAAATATTTTAAAACATAAGAAAAATCAAAATCCTTACTTTCTATTTGATTTTTGGAGGGCCTAAAATTAGGGGTGTTGGTAGATAAAAGGACTTAATCTTTCCGAATTAAATAGAAAACCTAACCCAAATACGAACGCTGATACTCCTGCGGCGTTTTTCCCGTTATCTTTTTAAAGGTTTTATAAAAGTTGGTGACATTATTAAACCCGCTGTCGTGGCAAATCTGGGTAATGGTTCGTTTGTTTTCAATAAGCAGCTTACTTGCGTGCCCAATGCGCAATTCGTGCAAAAAGCTGTTGTAGTTTTTTTTGGTATGGCCTTTAAAAAAGCGGCAAAACGCGGTGGGGCTCATATTGGCAATGGCAGCTACCTGCGCCAGCGTAATTTTTTCCCTGAAATTCGAAAGGCTGAACTTGTAAATCTCGTTGATTCGCTCTGTTTCCCCGGCACTTACTTCCAAATGATAACCGGCCGAGGAAAAGCTATGAAGTTCTTTTTGCTGTGCCAGCATGTGCAAGGCCTTCAGCAATAAATAAATTCTTTCAGCACCTTCTGCAGGCAACATTTCCTTTAAAATGTCAATAATGCTTTTCCGGATATTATCAGGCACCAAAATCCCTCTTTTCGCCCTATACAGCAAGTCTCTGATTTTCTTGTTTTCAGGCAGGTCCAGAAATTCAACACCCCAAAAGTTGTCCTTAAAATGGGCCACATTGGCAATGGCAAAAAGGTTGGGCCTCGATTCAAAAAAAGCATCATCGCAGCGCCAGTAATGCGGTAAACCGGAACCAATCAGCAGCACATCGCCTTTACCAAAATGGCTGATGCTATCACCCATAAACTGGATGCCATGACCTTCTTCAATATGCACCAATTCAATTTCGGGGTGAAAATGCCAGCGGTTATAAAAATAGGGAACCACATCGCGCCGCACACTGAAGGAGTGGTTGGGATTGGGGATTACCTTGATCAGTTGGGGGTTCATTATCCTATATTTCTTATAAAATGAGTATTGTTAGCTAAATTATGGTAAAATAGTGTAATGATGAGTAAAAAATGATTAGTTGCTGTCTTACAATGGGCTTTACTTTAGCAAATTGAAATTTTGTGATTGCTTCCATAAAACTTGCCAGTAAATGACCAGTAAAAAGTACCTGACTGCATTTATCATTATTACCAGTTTATTTTTCATGTGGGGGCTTGCGCACAACCTCAATCCCATCCTCATTCCGCACCTTAAAAAGGCTTGCCGCCTGACCGATTTGCAGTCTGCTTTTATTGACAGCGCGTTTTTTATCGGGTATTTTGTAATGGCTATTCCAGCAGGCATGATCATGAAAAGGCTGGGATACAAATCGGGTATCATTATCGGGCTGCTTCTTTTTGCAGTAGGTGCATTATTGTTTTACCCTGCAGCAGCGGTACGCACGTTTCCTCTCTTTTTATTGGCACTTTTTATTATTGCAAGCGGGCTTACTTTCCTTGAAACCGCTGCTAATCCTTATGTTACCGTGCTTGGTACACCCGAAACTGCTACCCAACGGTTGAACTTTTCCCAATCATTCAACGGGCTTGCCGCAACCCTTGCACCGTTGCTCGGTGGTATTTTCATTTTATCGGGCCGGAGCATCAGTGATGCTGATTTGCAGGCACTTACACCAGATGCGGCAGAACAACTGCTTCAAACAGAAGCAGAAAGCGTTCAGGTACCCTACCTCGTTATTGCCGGACTTGTGTTGTTGCTTGCCTTTATAGTATGGCGTTCTGTGTTGCCCGAAATCAAGGAAGACGAAAATGAGGGTAAAACAGATGATGCACATCAAAGGCCGATTTACAAGGAAGCCAATCTGATGCGGGGGGTAGTTGCCCAGTTTTTTTATGTAGGCGCACAGGTATGTATCACAAGCTTTTTTATCCGTTTTGCAGGTAAAGCTGCCGAAGTGGATGAAAAAACAGCTGCAAGGTTCCTTTCTGCCGCAATGCTTGCGTTTATGATTGGCCGTTTTGCCGGCACAGCATTTATGAAATTTATCGCCCCTTCCAGGTTGCTTTTACTGTATAGCCTTACCAATATCGTTTTGTTGCTTATTATGGTTTATTTCGGTGGAATGGTTGCTTTATATGCCCTTATTGCGGTCACCTTTTTTATGTCCATTATGTTTCCTACCATATTTTCATTAGGGATTGCCGGGTTGGGCAGCCAAACCAAACTGGGTTCATCACTTATTATCATGGCCATTGCGGGTGGTGCCCTTATGCCGGTAATCATGGGTTATATATCGGACCGAACCAGTATACAAACGGCTTATATTGTACCGGCTGTTTGCTTTGTTGCAGTTGCCTGGTTTGCCATAAAAAGTAAAAGCAAGGACCCTGTTGAAATGGCTGTTCATCATTAATAATCAACAAAATGAAATGTTTTTGTCTGGCACTTGACTTAAAGAACGATCCGCAACTGATAGCGGAATATGAGGAATACCATAAAGCCGTTTGGCCCGAAATTTTGCAAAGCATCAGGGATAGTGGGATTACCCGTTTGGATATATTCCGGGTACAAAACAGACTGTTCATGATACTGGAGGCGGATGATTATTTTAGTTTTGAAGCCAAGGCTGCTGCTGATGATGCGAATGATAAGGTGGTGGAGTGGGAAACCCTGATGTGGAATTATCAGCAGGCTTTACCGGGATCCAAACCAGGAGAAAAATGGGTGTTGATGCAAAAGATTTTTTCATTGTAATTATATTTTATGAGCGAGCGTTTATCCTTTCTACAAATTCATCCAAAAGACAACCTGCTGGTTGCCTTAACCGACCTTGCGGAAGGTACCGATATTCATTTTGGCGGCATTGAGTTTAAACTCGCTACTGCCGTAAAGGCCAAACATAAATTTCCGGTTGCCGATTTAAAAGCAGGGGATGAATGTTTTATGTATGGTGTCCTTGTAGGAAAGGCTACGGTTCCCATTGCACAGGGCGAAGCCATTACTACGGCCAATCTGCATCATGCTTCCCAATCATTTGGGTTGGGCGAACGAAAAACCGGTTGGGATACGCCCGAGGTTTCCAAATTTTCCGGCCGAACTTTTATGGGTTACCACCGTGCCGACGGTAAAGTGGGTACTGCCAATTACTGGGTGGTTATTCCGCTGGTATTTTGTGAAAACCGCAATGTGGAAACCCTTCGTTATGCATTGGTTGACTTATTGGGCTATGGCAAACCTGCAGCATACCAAAAGCAGGCTGCAACGCTGGTAGATGCCCTGAAGGCAGGCGCTACCCCCGATGATATCAGGCAGATGCCTTTGCAGCAAAGCATGGACATAACCGGTAATCAGCAAAGGGTTTTTCCGAATGTGGATGGGGTAAAATTTCTTACCCACGATATGGGCTGTGGCGGTACCCGAAGCGATGCGCAGGCCCTTTGCGGTATGCTCGCCGGTTATATCACCCACCCCAATGTGGCAGGTGCTACCATCCTAAGCCTGGGCTGCCAGAATGCGCAGGCCGCTATACTTGAAGAAGAAATCGCCAAACGCGACCCTAACTTCACCAAACCATTGATTGTGCTTGAGCAGCAAAAGGAGGGCACCGAATCGCAACTGCTCGATAAAGCATTGAAACTCATTTTTGCAGGGCTGATGGAGGCCAATCAACAAAAGCGCGAACCGGCGCCCCTTTCCAAAATTACCATCGGGCTCGAATGCGGTGGAAGTGATGGTTTCTCTGGTATTTCGGCCAACCCTGCCATTGGCTATACCTCCGATCTGTTGGTGGCATTGGGTGGTTCGGTTATTTTGGCCGAATTCCCTGAACTGTGCGGGGTGGAGCAGGAGCTGAGCGACCGCTGTTACGACGAAAAAGCAGCCATCAGGTTCAATGAACTGATGACGGTATATAACGATAAGGCAGAAGCGCTTGGCTCCGGGTTTCATGCCAACCCCTCGCCGGGAAACATTAAGGATGGACTGATTACAGATGCCATTAAATCGGCCGGCGCGGCCAAAAAGGCAGGAACTTCACCGGTAATGGATGTGCTCGATTATCCCGAACCGGTTACCAAAAAGGGTCTATCGCTGTTGTGTACACCCGGAAATGATGTGGAAAGTACAACTGCCGAAGTTGCTTCGGGCGCCAATGTGGTGCTTTTTACAACCGGGTTGGGAACGCCTACCGGCAACCCGATTGCACCTGTTGTAAAACTGAGCACCAACACAGCTTTGTACAAGCGGATGCCGGATATTATTGACATCAATTGTGGCTCCATTATTGAAGGAACAGAAACAATTGAACAGGCCGGGGAAAGAATCCTCGAGTATGTGATTGCAGTAGCGAGTGGCGAACAGCAACCCGCTGCCGTAAGGCTTGGGCAGGATGATTTTATTCCATGGAAAAGGGGGATATCGCTTTAATCGTCATGCCGAGGTACGAGGCATCCCGGCTTAGGTGAAGTGGCTTTTGTCTTCGCAGTCGAGACCCCTCGTACCTCGGGGTGACGTCAGCACAGGGTGTCGGGGTGAAGGTGCTGTTCGAGTGACGAAAATCGGTGGTCATGCCGACGAAGGAGGAAAAAGGGACGTCATGCCGAGGTACGAGGCATCCCGGCGGTAAGGATTAAATTTTTTACAAAACTGGTTTATTAAAATGCAGGAAGTATTATTTTCTTTAAAAAACAAAACAGCCATAGTAACCGGCGGCGGCAGCGGTATCGGCCGGGCTATTTCGCTGCTTTTTGCCAGGCAAGGCGCTACGGTACATATTATTGAATTGAATGGCGACGCGGCAGCTGAAGTGGCAGGGGAAATTAAAGCTTCAGGAGGAGCCGCACAGGTTCATACATGCAATATAAGTGAACAGGAGCAGGTACGTGTGGTAATGCAACACATTGGAGCGGCGGATATACTGGTGAACAATGCGGGGATCGCACATATTGGCAAAGCAGATACCACCGAGACTTCCGATTTTGACCGGGTGTACAATGTAAATGTAAAGGGAGCCTACAACTGCATGCATTGTGCAATTCCATTATTGCGACAATCTGGTGGCGGAGTAATTTTAAATATGTCGAGCATTGCCGCCGTGGTAGGTATCACCGACCGTTTTGCTTACAGCATGAGCAAGGGCGCTATTCTGGGTATGACGCTTTCTGTAGCAAGGGACTATCTCGCTGAAAATATCCGTTGCAACTGCATTTCGCCCGCACGGGTGCATACCCCGTTTGTAGATGGTTTCCTGGCAAAAAATTACCCGGGAAAAGAGGCAGAGATGTTTTCCAAACTATCGGCATCTCAACCAATTGGTCGCATGGGAACACCTGATGAAGTGGCTGCTTTGGCTTTGTATTTGTGCAGTACAGAGGCGGGTTTTGTTACCGGTTGCGATTATCCGATTGATGGCGGGTTTGTGAGGTTGAATAATTAGGTTGTAAAGTTGTAAGGTTGAAAGGTTGAAAGGTTGAAAGGTTGACAAGGTGAAAGGGTGGAAATTTAAAGTATATTTTTAAGAATAAACATCATGAAACTATTCAGATACGGCAATTCCGGTGCCGAAAAACCGGGTGTATTTGCAAATGGACAACATTATAGTGTGGCCGAAGCTTTTGAGGATTTCAACGAAGCCTTTTTTGAAGCAGACGGTATGGCAAAACTGACTGCATGGTTTAACAGCAATGTAGATGGATTGACGCCATTGGAGGAAGGTTTCCGTTTCGGGCCGGTCATTGCGCGACCTTCCAAAATTGTGTGCATCGGACTCAATTACGAAGATCATGCGCGGGAAACCGGTGCGGCAATTCCTGCAGAACCGGTGGTTTTCCTGAAATCTACCACCGCCATTATTGGGCCAAATGATGATGTGATGCTTCCTGAAGGTTCGCTGAAAAGCGATTGGGAGGTAGAACTAGCGGTGGTAATAGGTAGAAAGGCCCGCTATGTTCTGGAAGATGAGGCGCTGGATTATGTGGCTGGTTATTGCCTGCATAACGATCTTTCGGAACGGGAATACCAATTGGAACGGGGTGGTACCTGGGATAAGGGTAAGGGTTGCGATACTTTTGCGCCCCTTGGTCCCTACATTGTTACACCCGGGGAGGCGGGCGATGTTCACCATCTGCCCCTTTGGCTCAAACTCAATGGTGCTTATGTACAGCAGGGCAACACGGCGAGTTTTATTTTCAATATTCCACAGGTTATATCTTACGTCAGCCGTTTTATGACCCTGCTGCCCGGCGATATCATTTCAACGGGTACGCCTCCCGGGGTTGGGCTTGGTATGAAACCGCCTGTTTATCTTAAAGAAGGCGATGTAATGGAACTGGGTATTGATGGGCTTGGAACTTCCAGGCAACGGGTAATTGCTTTTAAAAAGTAGCTCACGGGTCTATAGTCGCAACGTCCTGATGCCTCCTGAGATCGGTCTCAAAGACGTTGCTCGAAAACGATTTTGAGCATCGTATCCTGAACGGACGGAGTAACGCAGGAGGGGCAGCGCATGCCGTTTGGGGACGTTGCGGCAGGTGCCCTCTTTTATTCCGGCTTTTCCACCCTGAACCAGTCAAAATCAGCCGCCCCCGTATTATTCAGCTTCGCCTCCCGTGTGCAAAATAACCCAATTTTAGCCCCTTTCCACCGTGCAACTTCAGCCTTAAAAGGTTCGCCAACGGGGGTGAAAGTGGTGCCATCAAGGCTATAGCTAAAACGGCAAAGGGCATTGGTGTCCACATTTACCCTGAAATACAGGTCCGCATCGGCGTTTAATTTCATGATCTCCGTTTCCTGTTCTTTGTTGCCCTTTACCGCATCCTTGCACACAGTGTAAACCAGGTACAGGCCTTCCTTTTTGTTTTTAACGCCAAGGTTGGCATAACTATACCCCATAATGGTAAGCCCGGCTTTTTCATTCAAAGCGGTGGTAAAAGGCCGAAACTTCATTTTGGTGGTCGCCATAAACTGATCAGCCGGAAACTTCTGTAGCAAAACGCTGGGTACATCAAACAGGTTTTTGGCTTCCGGGGGAAATCCTTGCCCGTACAACCGCATGGTGCCGGCACCGGGGTTCATGAATAGCCAGGTGGCCTGCGGGTTGGCCTGCCACTGCCATTGCAGCCCGGGGTTGAGGCTGTTAAATTCATCCGAATCGGGAGGCGTGGCAATCGGGTATACCTTACCTACGTTTGGCTTTTTGTGAATGAGAACAGGTTCTCCTTTACCATCACCATCCTTATCTGCCCCAAAAACCGGCCAGTCATTCACCCATTTCATGGGCTGCAGGTGAACAATCCTGCCATAAGCCTCTTTGTCCTGGAAATGCAGGAACCAATCCTCCCCGGTTTTGGTATCTACCCAGGCACCCTGGTGCGGGCCATTGATGGGTGTGCTGCCCTGATCCATCACCACCTTCCGCTCATAGGGCCCGTAAATATTTTTGGAACGCAGCACCAGTTGCCAGCCGGTGGCAACCCCACCTGCAGGAGCAAAAATGTAATAAAAACCGTTTCTTTTGTAAAACTTGGGGCCTTCAATGGTAGGGTCGGTATCCCCACCATCATAAACCAGTTTTCCTTCATCAAGGCATTTGGTGCCATCGCTGCTTAACTGCTTTATCGCAATAATGCTTTTAATGCCTGCCCGGCTGCCAGCATAGGCATACACGAGATAGGCCTTTCCATCAGTATCCCACAGCGGGCAGGGGTCAATCAAACCTTTTCCTTCGGCTACCATTACCGGTTCGCTCCAGGGTCCGGCTGGATTGGTGGCCCTGGTGACATAAATACCAAAATCGGGATCGGGGTAATAAATGTAAAATTCGTTTTTGTGGTAGCGGATACTCGGCGCCCAAACCCCTTCGCCATGACGGGGAACAGAAAAATGACCGAAAGGGGGCATCCGGGTAAGTGCATGACCAATCAGGGTCCAGTTCACCAGGTCTTTTGAATGCAAAATGGGTAAGCCGGGAATATCTTCAAAGGAAGAGGATACCATGTAATAATCATCTCCCACCCGCACCGCATCGGGGTCTGAATAGTCGGCATGCAGGATGGGGTTTTTATAGGTGCCATTACCTAAATCGGCCACCCAAACTTTTGAATGGGTTGCCGGAGATTTGGAACCAGTAGTTTGTGCATTTAACCATAAACAACCGGACAAGGCAAAGCAACCTGCAACAATTTTATTCATTCTCAGTTGGTTAATAATATTCAGCAATTGAATATCGGGGGTACTTACAAAGAAAAGGATAATAGCCTTTACGGTAATCATGGTCTTTTGTGAGTATTAACGCAATCGTGCCCAAAAATTTTTACAGAAAAACATTACAGCAGGATACCTCATGATGCTATAAAGTGCAATACCCGGTAATATGCAGGCCGAAATGAATTAAATGACTGCAGTACGGCCAAACATTGCAGTTGGTATTTTGCTCACACTTGTAACTTTTGCTGCTTATGAAAAGGAGATTTCCCCGTGTATTGATATATACTTCCCTGTTGTTTTTGCTTTTGCAGGCAAACCGGGTCCAATCCCAAACCCTCCCGTCCAAAACGGCATTGCTGAAGGTAATGAACCTGACCAACCAGTATTTTATGGACAAATGGCCTGATGCCGGCAAACCCATTTTTACCAATATTGAACGTCCAAGCAATATCTGGACCCGTGCGGTGTATTACGAAGGTCTTATGGCCCTTTACAGCATAAAGCCGCAAAAAAACTATCTTGATTATGCCATACAATGGGGCGAGAAGCATCATTGGGGTTTAAGGGGCGGCGTTAATACACGGAATGCCGACAACCAATGCTGCGGCCAGACCTATATTGACCTGTACATGCTGGATAAGAAGGAAGAGCGGATCAGGGATATAAAGGCAAGCATTGATTTGATGGTTAAGAGCGAAAAGAAAGAC
>Ga0209097_10002305_pt1 | contig 15450 bp, 16 predicted proteins | sample AD_UKC052_MetaG_FD_184419 | JGI IMG/M metagenome (GOLD analysis project Ga0209097, IMG submission 184419) | Active sludge microbial communities of municipal wastewater-treating anaerobic digesters from USA - AD_UKC052_MetaG (SPAdes) (version 2) | ecosystem: Engineered > Bioreactor > Anaerobic >... | reverse complement strand
AGACCGGACTTGCCAAAATGTTTCTCTTTAAGTTCACGCCATACCGGAAAATTTAACAATTTGGAATTTGCCGAGAGACAGCCGTTTGATAAATTAAAGATACTTTTAAACGCCTGTATTATTCACATTTGCCCGTCAATGTACGAGGGCTTCGGGCATTATATTAATGAAGCACGTAGCACCGGGGCGGTTATCCTGACCACAGATAGACCTCCGATGAATGAGTTTATCACAGACAAAAGATTTTTAGTGGAGGGGCAACGGGCGAGAGTGCATAACCTTGTCCCGTTATTCAAGGTAAATCCTATTGACTTGTCGAACAAAATTCAGGCAGTCTTTAACATGGATTTTGAAGAATTAAGGCAGATAGGAATTGAGAACAGGAAAAAATATTTACAACTGGATACGTTTTTTAAAGATAAATTGCTTAAATTTGTAAAATAATTTACACGGCATGAAAAAAATAAAATCTTGGATAATCTTTAAATATTACTGGTACAAACGTAAATTCCAATTTAGGGCGGCAAAGGCCAAAGCTGACCAAATGCACTTGATGACCGGGCGCAAATATTATGTTGTTCCTTCCGGCAAAAAATTACAGGTAGTTACTGGTGATGTGATTAAGGTTTTTAATAAGAATACCAAGCAAAACATGAATATTCACGACCTTTTGAAAATGGCTTATTACTCAACAAAATAGTTATGTACGCTTTTTGGGCTTGTAAGGACATTGGTAATTTTGGCGATATGGTAACACCCTATATTCTTGAAAAATTGGGGCAAACCGTAGAATTTAGCTGGATGCAAGGGATAGCATTAGACGGCTCGATATTGGGCGTTGTTAAGCCTAACATGCACGTTTACGGGGTGGGATTTATGAACGTAACTGACAAGTGCGAAAGTAATAATATAAAGTATGTTCGTGGTGAAATTTCAAAGGCTATTTTAAAAGCACAGGGCTTTGACGTTACGAATATCGAAATACATATACCGGCATTTTGCATTGCTGAATTTATACAGGATAAAAAACCGACAAAAGACAAGGATTATGCTTTTCACTACACTGATTACTCTGACCTTGGAATTGATGTCAGGCAGCCAGTTGAAAATGTGGTTAACCAGATTTTGAATAGCAAAAATATTATTACTTCATCATTACACGCTTATATCGTTGCCCGTATGTATGGCAGGGGCGCAGCGTTGGTAAGAACAAAACAACCTGTTGCCGGGGACGGGATGAAGTACGTGGATGCCTTTTCCTGTTGGGGTGAAAAAAGTTATATACCTTTGGATATTCAAAACGACAGTGGGATAGAAAACGAACTGAAAAGGACTTACGGTAACCCCATTAAATTTGACAACAAACAGTTTTTAAAAGACTTAAACGATTATATATGTCAGTTGTAGTTATTCCGTGTATGAGTAGGGCTGATTTTTTAGAGGTATGCCTTGACCATATTTGCAAGGCCGATGAGTTTGACAATCACAAATACTTGTTTTGCTTGGATTACGGGTATAATCCTGAAGTTATAAAAATCATCAATAAATATCCGATAACAGCGGCATTATTAAAAGTTCCTAACAACCATCTAAAAGACGGCAAACAGTCGCATAATGTCATTAATGGCCTTGTAACTGCTGCCGGACATTCAGATGATAAGGTTTATTACATAGAAGACGATTGCCTAATAGCGAAGGACTTTTTTACATTTACCGGCGGAGTTATTGAAAAAGAAGATGTCTATTGCTGCATAGCATCGATGTCCGACAGGCCAACAATTAAGACGTTGAATGATGAAAATTGCTATTATGTAAAAGAAAATGACAACGATTACCGTGGTATAGGAGTATGTTTTTCAACTGCAAAGATTAACGAATATCTGAAACCTCACGATGATATGCGTTATTACCGCAACATCAAAGGTTATTGTCTGCGTTATTTTCCAGACAGTGAACTAAAAGGACAATGGACAGAGCAAGACGGACTACAAAGGCGTATCATAGAAAAGAACAAGTTAAGGGTTGCTTTTAGTTCAGTACCCCGTTGCTTCCATGCCGGTTTTTACGGCTATCACAGGAGCGTTAAAGTGGCTTATGATATGCTTTCACACGAGGACAAAGTACGGTTTATTTACGACCATGTTTTTGACTTGGAAAAGGTAAGAGAAATCAGCAACAATAACGACTGGATACAGGACAGCATACCTGTAAATTTGAATACAAATCACAGCAAAATTATTAACCAAAACGAAAAAAAATGATAAAAGTAATTGACCAAAGAGGCGAGCAGCACGAGATAACCGAAAAAATGTGGGAATCATTAAAGACAATGCCGAAATGCAGGTTCAGGCTTGCCGAAGTCCCGGTACCCAAAGAGGTAATTGAGTTCAGGCCGACACCTACAAAAGCGCAACAACCTAACGACATTGAGAAGTTTATCGAGCACAAAGAATGTTGCAAACAGGAATGTGAAAAAAAGATGTATGAAATTAATCCGGAAGTTTTGCAAAATTCAGACGAAACAGTGGCTGGTTACGAGCAAAAACAGGACAGACCAAAAGCAAAAAGAACCACAAAAAGAAAGGCAAAGAAATGAGCTATCTCATAAGAAACAAAAAGACCGGCCTTGAATACTGGGTTGAACAGGAAACGCTTGACGACATTACCGATAAAAAGATGTGGTCAATATTCGAGCGTATAAACCCCACGAACTCAAATCAGGACAACAAGCCGGTAACCACACCAACGGAGGTTATCGAGTTCATCAAACAAAAACAGGAAGCAAAAACAGATCCGCAAACCAATAAACCGAAGTATAAATCAAAACCAAAAAAGTAAAATCATGGCAGAAACAGACAACGAAAAATTATCCGTTTTAATGAGTTTTGTTACCAAGGCATATAACAAGACCGAAACAGAATTGAATGACATCATATGTGATGAAACAGGCGTAAAACAGGATGCATTTGAAAACCTGTTAACCCTCGACAGCGCAAGGGTCAAAAAACTAAAAGGCGACAGCCAGGCAATGTTCGACAAAGGCTATCAAAAAGCCGAGGCCGAAATAAAAAGCAAAGCAGAAAAAGCCTTTAAGGAAAAGACAGGCTTCAACGAGGAGTCCGAAAACTTTGAGGAATTGCTCGATAAGTATGTGGAGCAGCAGGCAAAGAAAACAACTCCGGCCACCGATGACGATGTGAAGAAATCTCAGGCGTATCTTGCGCTCGAAAAAGAGTTCACAAAATACAAAGGCGAAAGCATACCGAAAGCTGAACACGAAAAGTTTGTGAACGAAATAACACGCAAGGAAAAACTGTCGAAAGTTAAGGAGGCAGCCTTAAAACTGCGCAATGAAATTAACTTTGAAAAGGTGGAAAACACGACAGTACAAAGTAAACGTGATGAGTATTTTTTGAGGGACATTACAGACGAATACGATTTTGAGCCTTCCGGAGAAAACGACTTTGTGATTATCAAAGATGGTAAACGCCTTGAAGACGAACACGGCAACCTTATCAAGTTTTCCGACTTTGTGGCAAAAAAGACCGCTGAACATTTCGTGATATTGAAACAGTCGCCAAAAGGCGGTGCAGGAAATGAAAATCCCGACAACAAAACTACTACCGGAATAACCATTAAAGATGAGGCGCATTACAAGGAGCTGATGCAGGAACTTGATACCAGACAAAGCAAAGAACGGGATCCGGCAAAAGTAATCGAGATAAGAAAAGAGCGTGCGAAACTTGGGGAAACTTGGATGTCGCAGGGCAAATAAAATTGCCAATGTTTTTAAATCAGCCTGTCTTTTTAGATGGGCTTTTTTATTTTAACATTTATTAAGGTTTTTTAACATTTATTATAATTTACTTGTGTTTTAATGTATTACTTTTACACAAAACTTAAAAAAACAAAATTATGAACTTGGATAAACTTATAGAATCCTTAAATGATGAAGAATTATCATATTTAAGAGGTAAATTAAATTCACTTACGAGTAAAAAAACCACAGTAACCTCATTTATTGAATCACATAAGCACGAAATGTCAACTTGGCTTATTAAATGTCTTAAAAGTGCTACAATAAAAACAGGCAGCAGGATTAGCGGAGGCAGGTATATTCCGCTTGAATTTATAGACGATATAACGGAACCAGATTTTTTGCGTTCACAATATTGCGGTACAAAGACGGTTTATGAATTTTATAAGTTATTGAAAAGAAATAACCTTAATGATATAATACACAACGGGCAATTTAATAAATGTGAATACTTGAAAAAGTACACTCAATATAATTATTAAACATTGCCATTTATTTTAATTAGCCTGTCAGAAATGACGGGCTTTTTTATTTAAGTTTGAAAATATTTTAAAATAAATTTGCATAATCAAAAATTATGTATTAATTTTGCCTTTAATCTCACAAGCCTGAGTTTGTCGATTTTCTCCTTAAATCGAATGTAAGGATGCCAGAACCTAATCTGGATGCGGTTTGCCGGAACACAAAACCGGATGCAAAACAAACTAATTACATTTTATTAATCAATTTAAAATTAAGGAGAAATCAATATGTCTACAGTAAGTGGAGTGTTTTCAGAAACGACGCTATTAAACATCAGATCGAAAATCGATGCTATGATGTTCGGTGATCGTGTAGACTTGCAATATAAAGCAAGAGTAGGAGCATTAACGGAGACTATGCCAAAGATTATGACGGCAAATGTAACACCGTTCAAAGACAAAAAAAAGAATAACAAGGTAGAAGTTGAGTGGATGAATGCCTGTGAATTGGTAGATCAGGCCTGCACAACCTGTGCTGTTGGAGGTGCTGAACTTTCAACAAATACAGAAGTTTACGAACTGACACAGTGCCGAGAAGTTCCGTTCACAGTAAACCGTGAAGACTTCCAGACCAATGACTTTGGTTATGAAGAAGCCGTTGCAAAAGGACTTTTGACCGCTGACAAACTGTTAAGTGAATACGTGGTACAGCAATACCTCACATTCCTGTTTAATTCAATGGGGGTTAACCAAATGCCGGCCTTTACAGGTGATATTGGAACGGTTGCAGGTCATACAACCAATATTGCCACAGCAAATTGGGATGCGGAGACAGTGCCATACATAACCAAAGTAACCGATTACAACCAGTTTACCAACCCTGTTAACCTGTCTGGTAATTTACTGTACAATGATTTAAAACAGTATCAATTCCTTGATCAGAATCTTGTACGAAAGGGTTATTTAGATATGATTAACTCTGGTAATATTACGTGGGATGTTTTCAATATGCAGAAAGCCGGTTTATCAGACTATCTATTTTCAATTTCACAGGGCGCTATTGCCTGGGCGAGTAAATCATATTACGGCCCCGGCATGGAAGACTACGGAAAAGAGGGTAAAAAATGGAGCATTAACTCACAATTTATACCCGGCCTTGTTCTCGAAGTCCATTACAACAATGACTGCGTTAATGATTTCATTAAAGAAAACTACAACGTAAAAATCAGATTTGACTTCTGGTTAAATCCTGCCGGATGCGATGCGGACAACACCGGAATACTTTCATTTCATAGAGTTTAAGACGCCGTGATGTCATTTAGGGGGCACGGGGTAATTCCCTCCCCTATTTGATTATCGTAAATTGTGGGTTGGAGCAGTCTGGTAGCTCGTTTGGCTCATAACCAAAAGGCCGCAGGTTCAAATCCTGCACCCGCAACAAAAGATTAAAACAATGTCAGAAATTACACCAATTAATCCATGTTTTGAAGACATTATAGGACTTAGCCGTATTGATTGCGGTTGCTTTGAAGACAATCTATACATGACTTCAAACAGCACCTTATATCTTGATGAAGCCGAGGGGCTTAACCTGAGAACAATAGACAGCATAAAAAACTGTGATAATGCAAATGACTTATGGCTGTTAATGGACACGGCAAGGAACAACGGGATAAGCCGTTTTATTTCCGATACAAATATTGCTCTGATTCAGAAATATGCACCACAAAGAAGTAATTACAAAGGAACAGTAGGCGAGCAGACATATAAGACGAACAGGGCAATTAATCATACTTACGCAGGAGTGAGAATGAGAACGGCAAATGTTGTTGGTGGGTTTATGAAACTCACAAATATTAAGACTATTTTTTCAGGTACCGATACATTTAACCTGTTCATCTATAATAACCTTAATGAGTTACTTCATACGGTAAGTATTAACACTACGACAAATTCTGTTACGAATAATCTCGTAAACATCACGCTCCCTATGTGGGATAAGCGGACACAGGAACTTGAATATATTTTTATTTATCAATACGATTCATTGAACCAGCCTAAAGATAATCAATTGTCTTGTAATTGCGGCGGGGTTACTTATCCTTTTAATTGCCAGTATCCATACTTCCACAGCCCAAGCAATAAAATGAAAGGCTGGAGCAAGTGGATTATGCCGGGCAATATTGAAACAGATACTTTAGACTTTTCAGATTTAAGTTGTACATCCGGCAACTATATGAACGGATTAACTTTTGACATTTCATTTTGGTGTGATTTAAGCCGACAGTTTTGTTTTGATGAAGCTGATTTGAATGACAGGCAATTTATTTCAGTTGCCTATGCTATTCAACACATTTCAGCTTATTATTTATGCACTCAAATTTTAACTTCGCCAAATATCAACCGTTACACGATGATTAACCACGAACAGTTGAACGCCTTAAGGCAGTTGCACGAGGCGAAATATAAGGAGTTGATAACATACCTTGTTGAAACAACAGACATCACGAATACTGACTGCCTACAATGCCGGGACAACATAAGGATTGGAAAGGGTTTGCTATGACCGTTGAACAATTCATTACGAATGTGAATGAGTTGAAAAAGTACCTTGTCGAGGACTTCAATAAGGATATTATGATTGTAGTTAGTAACGATATGGTTTCAGGCATTAAGGAGCGTGTTCAAAAAACAGGTATGCTTCACGATGGGACGAAAAGGCAATATTCAAGGCATGGTTTTTTATTTCGTGCCGACCAATTTTTGCAAAAATCGGCAATACCAAAATCAAAAGGCGGTGGAGTACCTGTCGAGGTGTTTTTAAAAGGTGGTTACGAGGAATTTCGCAGAATTCAGGGATTACAAACAGAACACAAAGATTATAATTATACGGGTGATATGTGGCGCAATACCGGAGTACTAAAAGAGAAGACAGACAGCAAATTTGTGTACATAGGAGGAAAAACCCCAATGGCTCAAAATCTGATTAACAAAAATAGCCAGCGGGACAAGGAGCCGATTATTATGCCCAGCCCCAAGGAAATAGAGGACAGAGCCGATATGGTAGGTGAATTATTAAGTATGAAAATAAACGACATATTAAATGTGTAAATGTAACCAACCAAAACCAAAACCAGTAAAGAGATGATAGAATTTATTTTCAACTGTTTTCTATTCTCAATATTTGGTGTTTTCCTGTCATTCGTAGCTTGGACGTATGCGGAAATATGCACCGAGCCGGGAATGATATTTAATAGGCTTTTTACATTCGCCTGTGAGCGATTACCTGCGTGGTTGGCAAAACCATTTATAACCTGTGTTTTTTGCGTTAGCGGTCAAATTTCACTATGGGGGTATCTAATATTTATTTTCACATCAGACATTAATTATAATTTTTTTCACCACATAATAACGATATCATTTTCAATATTTTCAGTATTAATAATTGACAAACTTTTAAATCATGGCAAATCTAATTAGAATCAATTTTGAAAAAGGGGAGTTAGTAACTCCTAAGCATCGCTACAAAATAGCTGATTCCATCCCTGTTGAAAAGTACATCGAATTTGAGCGGTTACAATGCGAGGTTGCTTACGGGTATTCATTTGAAGAAATAAATAGGGTAATAATTGCAGCGATAGGACACCTAAACAAGGCTGATTTTGTTCAGGCGGCAGTATTGATGGACAATTTACGCAACAGTATTAAAAACGGAATTGAAAAGCGTGAAAGCCCGATAGTAAGGTTATGTATGTTGTTTTTGATTCGTGAAGACGAAAACGAAAAGGAGTATTCAGAAACATTCCACAAAGAAAAATACAATGATGTAACTTCGTCCGGCGTTGATTACCAAGATTTTTTTTCCTTAGCAATAAACATATTGCCGGGTTTATTGCAGGCTTACAAGGAAGTTTCTCAAGCTACTTCTCAGGAAACGGCAAAAATGATTCAAGAGTTAAGCCAGTCAGAGACATTAAAGGGGAGCACCGGCAATTCTGGAACAAACTCATAACAGACATGGCAAAGGCAACCGGACAATCATTTTCTGAACTTAAAAGGCTTGACATTGTAGACTTTTTGATAATTTATACACAATTAACGAAGGAAAATAAATAATGCCAGAACCTGTAATAATAAAAGTCGGTGCCGATCTCAGTGAACTAACAGCAAAATTGGACTCTTTGCAGTCGCAATTTGATGAATTTAAGGGTGCGGCTAAACAGTCAGGCGAAGCGGTCAAGCAGGCTTTTACAGGTCAGGCGGTATCCGCAACAAAAGATTTATCGAAGTCGATGGATGGCGTTAAAATGTCCGCAAAGCAGTTAGATGCTGAAATACGTGCCGTTAACGAAAGTATCAAAAAGACAAATGACCCAAAGGCAATAGCTGCACTAAAAGAATACCGACAGGAACTTATTGCAGAAGAAGCACAATTAGGAAAGACAACACAGAAATTTGAGAGCATGAGGGGTAAAATCATGGCGATCAAAAATGAATTGTTTAAATTAAGGGCAGAAGGGAAACAAGGTACGGCGAGATTTCAGGAGTTAACCGTTGAACTTGGAAGACTTGGAGATATGAAGGATGATATTAACGAACTTGGGAAAGCCATGTCGTCTGATACCCGCCATATTGACGGTATGATTCAGGGAGTACAGGGGTTGGTAGGTGCTTTTTCTATTTTTCAGGGCGTTCAAATGCTTGTTGGAAGTGAAAATAAAGAGTTTCAACAGGCCATGACGAAAATGATGGCTACAATGCAAGTTCTTAACGGCGTGCAACAGGTGGCTAATATCTTGCAGAAAGAAAGCGCATTTATGCAAACCGCAATGGCTGCCGCTACAAAGATGGAAACATTATTAATGATGAAATCAACAGCGGCAACTGTTGCAGATACGGTGGCTACAAATGCAAATACGGCCGCAAAAACTGCATCAAAGGGTGTTATAGGACTTGTAATAGTGGCTGTCGCTGCATTAGCATATGGAATATATAAATTATCAAAAGAAACAGCACAACAGGCAGAGGATGCAAGAATTGGTGCTGAAAATTGGGAGGCATACAGACAGGGATTAAGAAATATTGAAACACAGGCGGCGGCAACACAGGATAAAATGTCAAAGTTGGCAGACGCTTTTGATAAATTAGGTAATAAAACACTCACAAATCAGGTTAAGTCGTTTACTCCATTCATAAAAACTTGGGATGCAGTAAACGTGATGATAAATGCAACGCAGCAAAGTATTAAAGACGTTGCGTTGGAAATTATGCCACTTATAGCAAATTTTGATAAACTTGATAAAAAAGCCATAACCACTATGGTTTTAAAACTATCTAATTTACAGGATAGCCTTACTGGAACGGATGAAAAAACCCTATTGATGAAAAAATCAATAGATGATGCAATATCCGGATTATCAGAACAGGTTGCCGTAATAGATGATTTAAATAAAAAAACACTAAAACAAAAAAATATAACACAGGAGAGAGTACCTTTAATAGAAAAAGTAAAAAAAGCTGGGAGCGAAGTAGTAGAACTAATATTATTACAACTAAAACTTGAAAAAGAGTATAATGAAGAACTTGAAAGAATAAACTTTAATTACGAAAATGGTTTTTCTTCAATAGAACAATATAACAAGGCGTTAAACGATCTTAATATTACATACGGTAAAACATCGGACATAATAGGCAAAATTGATTTATCCGGTTTTATGAAAGATTGGGAAAACCAATTCGCAAAACAAGATACATTTTTTCAATCTTTTGTTCAAGAGGGCGACACTTGGAACCGTGAACGCACAAAGCAAGTCATTGACGGCACTATGTCACTGTATAATCAATTAAACGACATTCTTTTAAAAAACGAAGCACAAAAAAACGATCAATTAATAAAAGGTATTGACGATAAATACGCAAAGGATAAAGAGAAACTTGATGAAGACCTTAAAAATAAAAAACTTTCGCAGGAGCAATACAATAAAGAAGCCGTAGAGCTTGAAAAGAAAAAAGAACAGCAAATTTCAAAGATCAAGCGGGAGCAATGGGAAAAAGAAAAAAAGGCTGCAATAGCAAAGGCAACCATTAATACTTTGGTAGGTACTACTCAGGCATTAGCTGAGGGCGGTATCGCTGGGATAATAACAGGTGCTTTGGTTTTAGCTGCCGGTATTGCAGAGGTTGCCAGTATTGCATCCCAGAAAAACCCATACCGCAAAGGAACAGCCCAAATATTAGGCGGTAAATCACACGAGGGTGGTGGCGTTGACTTGGGAGGCTTTGGAACAGCCGAAAAAGGCGAAATGATTGGAATATTAAACAAACACAAAACAAAGACCTTTGGAAAGCCTATGATGGACCTGTTCGATGGTATCAACAAAGGCAACAACGGCCAAATGCTAAAAGGTTTGTCCGGGCTTGTAATTTCTGCAATGCCTGAAATAAAACAGGGCAACCAAGTTGTGAACGTTCCGAAGCAGCCGGAACTTGGCCAGATGCTTGACATTATGCGACAGCCGCATGAAACTGTTACCATACAAGGAAATAAAAAGATTATTAAAAAAGGAAATTACACAAGAATTGTACACTTATAAACTCAAATATTACCCGGGTGCTATTCAGGGCAAAGGAAACAACCCTGCCTTGATGGTCGAACATTGTATTAAGCCACTTGTTGATGGTTCATTAGTTCGTGAAATGCAGGGTTATCGGAAACGTATTAAATTTGAGGGCAAAATAACGCTTGTAGATAACAAAAAACAAGGTTGTAATGATTACAGCCTATTCAAGCAAATAGAGGCGTTAAACGCAGGGAAAACGATATACATCGAGATTAACGAGGGCAACCTGATATTCACAGGATATTTTTATCCTTTCAACTGCATTGTTAATGATGATAATTGCACGGTAGAGTTATCCGAACTTATGCCTGTTGACGAATATACCGTGTTTGATGAGTATGGTGATATTGAATTCAATCTTATTGATGAAGTACAGCCATATACGCAGGTTAACATTAATGAACCTGTAAGAATGGAATATTATGTAAGTGAGCGAGATTATGATTATGTAACTATGCCTAACGGTTATCCGCATCAATGGGTTTCACCGTCGCCTGGTAACTTTTCGACTATTGCCTATATTGGTATGCCTTATGAGGTAGGATTAGGGCAAGGGTTAGACTGGCATCCATCATATGGACAATATATTTTATTTTCAAGTTGGCAATTAAGATTTATGCCAACAGTATTTCCTTATGGAGCTGTTAATACACCAGCAAGGGATGCGTTAGTGGCTTTATGTAGGATTGTAAAAAATGAAATTAAAATATTATCACAAAATCAATACCCATATTATACAATTAATACAAAAACAACTTGGGCGTTAGAGGTTAATTATTCTGCATACAATCCAGAAACAGGACAGCCACAAATGCCAACAGGAAGCGGTTGGACACTATTAGAGTCCGGAGTTATTATTCATGGTGTACCTCATTCTAAATGGGGCCGTATCCCTTTTTATGATAAGTATATTGTTGACGATAACGAACAGACGTATATTTATGCCTTATCAAATTCTGTTGCTTATGATTATTTTGAATATTCCTTGGTTAATCCATACAGTGGTAGCTCTTACAGCCTTTACAACACTACGATAGCCTACCGTGGTAGACCATTAGTAAACGTCATTCAGTTTTTCGCTAACAAAATGGGGTTAAATGCAACAACTTCACAATTTTTTTACGGTACTTTAAACCCGATAACAGGCGAACCAAATCAATATTACACACTCCATACTGTCAAGGATATTGCAGAGCCGACATCCCCTGACGCATCACCTTTAATGGAGATGTCTTGGAATAAGTTAATAAGTGCTTTACAAGGCTTGTTCCCTATTGACTGGGTAATGGATAACGGCGTTCTAAAAATAGAACATCAAAAGTATTTTGAAAACGGGGGTAGTTATACGCAGGATATTAATTTAGTTACAGATGTTCGTGGGCTGCAAAATATTCAGACGTTTAGGAGCCAGATAGTGAGGACAAATAAATACACATATGATGATGGAAACATATTTAACATAGAGAGCTTCCGTAATGCTGGATTTTTCAATATCGAATTTAAACCTGTATCTATTTTATACGGAATTTTTACAAAGGACAGGAGAGAAAATATACGCACAACTCAATTCATTACGGATATTGGTGGAGTATTTAGCAATACAACTCAATTTCCTGACGATGGCATATGTCTAATTGCCGCAAAAAATATAAACGGGGTGTGGGAATGCGAATCGGAAATTGACTACCTTACAAATCTTACTATTGCCAATGGTCATTTGTCTTCAGCCAATATAATAACAACATATTGGAAAGATTATCGGATGTTTATTCGTGCGAGTTTTGAAAGCACTAATATTATATTTAATTCTGAAAGCAATAAAAAGGTGCAAAATATTTTGATTTCCGATTGTAATTGTGTATCTTTGTACACAGATAATTTAATCAAAACTAATTTAGGAGTTGGTAAAATTATCTCATCACGGCACAACTTACTAACGAAGACAACTGAACTAACTTTATTGATAGGTTATGCCGAAAATTGATGCCACCATAATACAACCTTTAAGATGGTACGATAGTATCGCAAAGCAGAATTTCCGCAGGCCGTGGGTAAAAGGATTACGCAAATTTAATACAGTTATAACTCCGGCACACTCTATTATACCATTTCAAATTAGGAGATATCATAGCGTAATGCCTGTTACAACATTAGATATCTATGATGCTGAAACAGATGTATATATTGATAGCGTGTTATCATTACTTCCTGCGCCTGTCAATAATCACATTAAAATATATTCTTTAGGAGTAGTAGATAACATAGTATATTCGCAGGTTTCAGCATTTGTTAGTAATATGGTAGGTGGTTACTATTATCTGCATTTTTCAGACGGTGTAAATAATTTTTATTCAGAAGTATTCATGGTGTCATGCGACTTCGAGCCGCAGACATTGGAAGGATTTACACAAATTAGCAATGATTTTACACCGGTAGAATTACTAACTGTTAACAACACAGGAGAATTATTAGAAATTTATAACATACCATACTAAAACACATAAAAATGGCAAGACCTTATGAATTACCGGACACAGCACTACCAGTTAATGAGAACTTTCAAGTTATCGTTGACGATAGTACGTTGACAACGCCACAAAAAATAACAATTGCAGACCTTACAGCACCGGCAGAGGCGAGGATTAGCGCAGATGTAGCAGCAGTAACGACAGGTACTGGATTAGATGCCGGAACAGGCGTGTATACTCCTGAGGAAACAAGCAATTATCTGAATACAAAATCATTTATAAATGCCGGATTGGTAGCAAGTTTGTTTACAGCCGATATGCTATTAGACAGCAAAATAAAAGACATTGTAGATGTTAGTGGAAAGTATTATTCAATCACATTGACAAGTTCGCAGATTAAAAATTTGTTAGCAACAAAAGTATTGATACTGCCAACTCCCGGGGCTGGGTATATCAACCATGTTAAAAGGATGTTTTACAAATTAAATTTTACCACAACTGCATACACTCTTCCCGGTGCCGGTGAATTTCAGATGTCATATAATTCTGGAAGTTCATCAATAGGGAGTATATCGTCTACATATCTATCTTCGGCGGCCCAGCCTCAACCAATGGTTGTAACAGTTGATGATGTTGAGTTATACGCCAATGAGGCTATATATTTGCAAAGCACATTTGGAGGTGAATTAACTCTTGGTGATAGCACATTATCTCTGATACTTGAGTACGAAACTATTGCAGATTTTGCAATTATAAGCACTCCTCCTGTACAACAGAACTGCCTGCAATCATATCAGGGAACATTTACAAATGCGACATTGACGGCGTTGGGGAACCTTGAAATAAACCATAATCTAAACACCGATGACATTTTAAGTTTAGTTATCGTTGACGATAAAAATACACAGGTAACGAGCATATTTAACCTTGGCACAGAGGCCGGTGCGAATACTTTGAATGTTATAACCGTGCCGATAGGATTAGGTATTACAGGAACATGGACTTATGCATTAATAGTAAACATCTGTTAAAATGGCATACTTAAAACTTGAATATTGGGATTCGTGCAACTTCGGAGGATTGGTATATCAATTAGGGTATAAAAATGTGATGTACCTTGATGTTGACGTTGGCACTCCTACAATTGAAGTTATTGAAGAGGGTTCAGAAGATGGCGATAAAAACTTTGTAACATTTTGGAAAAAAATGATAAAGTCATACAAATTTTTCATGCCCGTGCCTGAATACCAGTTCGATGCCTTGAACTTCGCTGCCATGCACGACAGCAAAGAGATAACGCTCAGGAACGGGGAAAAATCAAGGTGTCTTACGTTCAACGTGGAAAATAAAGGATGGGACAACAATGGTGCAAATGTGCAAGTGGAGATTAGTTTTTCAGTAGACTACATAACTAAATCAAATTGTTGTCAGGATAAGATAGAATACAGTAGATGTGCCGCATGTCAAAAGACACTATCTGGTATTATAGTAGCAAATTCAGCACAATACAATGACCCAATTGCCAATGGAATACTTATTAATCGTTACTACATGGTGTATTCAACGATTACAGGATTGAGCACATTAATGTTTTTGGGCGACAAGGATTTATTATGGCGAGATGTCTATGATTGGGATTATGTATGTTATGGAACTTATAAATGGTACTTGACAGGAACGCAATACAAAATTTATCAATACTTGACAAGTTCAGTAGCTGGACTGGTGGCTAATTTGCAATGCTATTGTTTACCGAATAGCTATGCACAGCTATATGTTAGCGACAATGGAGGAGCATATACCGCAACAGGCAGTCCCGTATGGTACAACTTATCGGTAGTGCCGGGCATAAACTACACAATGACGGCAGGGCACAACTATAAGTTTAAGTTTTATTTATTTAACAATAATTGCAATTATGGCTACTCTAATGAAGTAACCATATCAGCATAAAGAAATGGTTTTGTGAGAGAAATCATAAAAAAAAGAAAGGACAAAAAATGTCAGAAAATGTAAACCCAACCTGTCCGACAGATTGCAACAGCCTTTTGCCGAGCGAGCATTACGATTTTTGCAAGCCGACT
>Ga0209097_10002301_pt1 | contig 15457 bp, 9 predicted proteins | sample AD_UKC052_MetaG_FD_184419 | JGI IMG/M metagenome (GOLD analysis project Ga0209097, IMG submission 184419) | Active sludge microbial communities of municipal wastewater-treating anaerobic digesters from USA - AD_UKC052_MetaG (SPAdes) (version 2) | ecosystem: Engineered > Bioreactor > Anaerobic >... | reverse complement strand
CTAAATCACGAATCGGATTTCCTTTGTCATTGGTTGTCGCTGTACGGGCAGTCAGACCAGAATAACTTCCCCACATATCAGACAGGGAGAAGAATTTACCACCAATCTGTCCATCCGCGTTGGCAGACAGGATAAAGTTTTTGTACTCAACCGTAGTTTGTGCACCAAATGTATGCTTGGGCAGTACACTACCATAGTTAACGGAAGGATCATTTACGTATAAACCATTGGCATCCAGAATTGGTTGGCCATTGATACGTTTGATACCATTACCGAAGAGCAGACCCCAGTCATAACCTACTTTGTGAAGCATGTATGGACCGGTTGCACCCCATCCACCATCAATTCCGGTAGTTTGTGTAATGCCAGGTCCGAGATCTTTTACTTTATTCTCAGACAGGATACCCCAGTTGGCATTCAGTTCCCATTTCACGGCGCTGTTCCAAACCGGGCGGCCCATTAATTTAAAGTTCATACCACGTTTGGTGATCAGACCAGCGTTGGTCAGATAACCGGTAAATCCGCTGGCACCATTGATAGCCAGGGTAGTAGCGAAGTCTTTATCATCACCCAACCAGTAAGTGAAGGAAGTACCAATCCTGTTTCTCAGGAATTGCAGGTCGATACCAACTTCCTTCTGAGTGGTTACGAAACCACGGATATTCGGGTCTACTAATACATCCGGTGTGCCCATCAGAATATTTCCGTTCCATTGTACGGACTGAACGCCATAAGCGAAACCGGGATAAGCATACGTTCCAACTCCACCTGGAATCTGACCGATTGAAGCACGAAGCTTACCAAAACTCAACCATTTGGCATTAGGCAGCAATTTGCTGAATGTGAAGAAAAGACCACCTGCCTTCGATGCAACAAACGGCTTGCTCGACGGTAAGTCGGACATCCAATCCTGGCGTAAAGTAAGATCCAGTCCTAACATATCATTATACGCTACTGAACCTGTGAAGAACAGGGCACTGTAACGATAGTCAGAGCGGCTGTTTTCTACAGTAGGCTGATCTTTCGAGTTACTAATAGCATACAAATTAGGTACACTCAGACCATTCACTGTTCTGGCTTTGTTTCCTTTAATCAGCTGACGGAAAATATCCGTACCACCAGTAGCGTTTACTGAGAATTTTTTGAAGGTCTTGTTGTAATTAACCGTCAACTCCATATTGGTTCTGTTGGCATTGGAAGTAGATGTTTCATAATAACCACGGCATTCGCCACAGTTACCGGTAGTCTGCGTTCCACTCTCCAGCAGATCAGAAGAATATTTGGTTTCGTTCCATATCATGTTGCTGGATTTACGGTAAGTACCTTTTACACGTAAAGCTTTACTGATCTGATAGCTCAGGGAGATATCTCCGAAATAACGGTCAGTCTGGGTCAGGGGCTTCACGAGATCAAACCACTTGTAGAAATTATACCAGTAGTTACCTGCATAGAACGTTTTCTCATTATTGGGATCATAAGTAGTAGGGTTGTTGTGGTTCCAGCTGGACCAGATGCCAGAGGGAGTACGCAGATCCTTCAGTTCCTTAATGATATTCATATCCAGGTTACGGTGAAACCACTGGTTGAATGAACCGGTAGTCTGGTTGGAATACTGGTCATCAAATTCACCATTCAGAATCTGAGTGGCGTAGTTGAAGTTGATCGCAGCAGTCAGCTTCTTAGTCAGTTCAATAGAACCACTCATATTAAATACGTTCTTTTTCAACCGCGTGGTTGGTACAAGACCTTTTGCATCCACATTATTGAAACCTAAACGTAATGATACATTATCAGTTGCTTTAGAGAAACTCACTGAGTTATTCAGCACCACCCCGTTGTCATAATAGTCACGGGCGTTATTGGGCTGGGCTACCAGGGAAGTAGTGGTACCGGCATAGCGGTGACCATCATACCAGGAGTACCAGGGAATATATTCCTGGCCTACCATACGGGGACCCCAGCTGGCATCATCGGAATAGTCATGATAATATTTACCACTCAGCTGCTTCCAGAGTTCCGGATCGCCGGCTTTCCACTCATACTTGATCATATCCTGAGTGTTACCACCAGCATAGGAATTCTGGTAGTTGGGGAGGATATATACTTTATCCAATTGAGCACCGAGATTCACCTCAATACCCACACCCTTGGCAAATTTCTTAGCTTTTTTCAGTGTAATTACAATGGCTCCACGTGCACCCTGCGGACCGAAGATCGCAGAAGCAGCAGGTCCCTGTAATACAGTCAGGTCTTCCACATCATCCATGTTCACATCGTTGATGTTGGGGAGGATCGTACCATCTACTACGTAGATAGGTTCACCACCACCACCAAAACCAGTTTCACCACGAAGACGGAGAGAACCCGTACCGGAATTACCCAGCTTGGCAGAAGACTGGCTTCTTACCTGCAGACCTGATACTTTACCCGCAAGGGCATTGTTCAGGTTGGTCTGACGGATGGTGTTCAGTTGCTCACCGGTAACCACCTGCGTGTTGGTAGAAACGTTCCGTAAGGACTTTTTCATACCATAAGCACTGGTTACAATTACCTCAGTACCGGTAGTTGCTTTAGATTTCGCCTGAATGGCTACAGAGTTACCAGCACCAACCGTCACTTCGATGGTTTCGATGTTGGTACCAGACACCACCAGTACGTCGCCGGTATTGGCTAAAATGCTGAATTTGCCGGAGTTATCGGCGGCAACACCCGTACGAACTCCTTTAATCCTTACAGATGCGCCGGGCACAGCGTCGCCCTTTTCATCGGTCACAGTTCCGGAAATTGTCCGGTTTTGACCGAATGCTAATACAGAAAAAAGCATTAGCATCGTAAACAGTGATGCAATTTTTCTCATGTTAACGTTAATTTTTAAAATTAAAAAGCATTGATAATCAGGGAAATCCGATAAATCTTCAAGGGTAAGGATGCTTATCAAAGACAGAAATGCCTTAGAAAATGCTGCGGCAAGTTAATTTTTTTTTTAACAAATAGTTAAAAATTGATCAAAAAATATTGATACTGATAGTATTGATAATTATTGGAATATGTATCGCAACTGTAACTTAAACAGGGATCCGGCTTTCCCGACCGACCCCTCTCCCTCATCTGTTGCATACTTTTTTTCCAAAAAAAGCGTTTGGGCCCATTTTGCCCAAATCGTCAGACGATCACCGGCATCCAGCTGTACATTAATATAATACCGAAATCCCTTTCCTGAAAAAGCCGGGATGGAATAATTATACAGCACATCATTTTCATAGGCATAAATTCTTGAATTATAACCATCTGTCTCCCCATATTGAAGCCTTAACCCGCCCGACCAGGGCTTCATCAGGGGTTTATAAAGTAAATCAAGTAATCCAAGAAACCCACTCTCTGCTTCCACCCCTCCCCGGTTATACCAAACCAGCTCCACCCGGCTCCTGAATGTCCACATTGCTGAAACCTTATAATTTAATTGCGTACGCCAGCTTTCCCGTGCAATCAGGCCGGTAACGTGTAATATGGCCGTATCACCTGCCTCATTTCCTGTTTTTGTTTCCCGCCGGTATCTGGTATATAGAAGGGTCTCCCGGTTTGGGGAGTAACTCAGTTGTATCACCCAGTCCTTACCCCCACCTGGTGCATCCACCCGGTACTTCAGCCAGGGGAAGCGGTAAAAATCAAGATACCCGTCCAGCTTCCACCCTGTATAAGGCCGGATACTGATCCCCATATAAAAACCGGTTTCGTTGGATGGCAGCGTATTCTCCGTAAAAGCATTTCCCTGCACCGATTGGTAGGCGGGAGAAAGTTTTCGGTGCATGAAAGAAAGATCCACTTTGTTATCGGTACTGACCAATATTCCGTTGAGCAAACTAGCATATCCTGCCTGATCAATAGCGGCTTCCCCAAAAAAATGCAGGTTCCGCCAGGTATAACTGTAATCAATAGATGTATTTTTCCATTCCCTCCCCCGCCAGGCGAATAAGTTATACGGCTCTGGTCTTTTTTGCAACGGTTTATCATACCGGTAATACACCATGTTCCACCCAATATGTCCCTGCCGCAACCGGTACTGAAAATTTCCACCCGCAGAGAATTGTGAAAGATTATGACGGTCTTCCAGTTCGCTGTTATTTCGATGATACCCTCCTGTCAGCAATGAACTCACATAGTCTTCCTGATTTACCGTATCCGCATTTATATTGGAACTTAATTTTCTTAATGAAACAAAAACCGTCGACTCCAGTTTTCCTTTCCTGATCGTAATACCTAACCCCCGTTGAAAATTAAATTCACCCGCCGAATGATAGGGACGCAACACCGCAGATTGTCTTTTAACAGCGGTTATCGCCGTACTTTTTTTAAACGCCAGGCTTTGCCATTGGATCAGTCCCTGTCCCAGATTGACCGTAAAATCGCCAATGGCCAGCGATTGAATAATGCCTAATCGCCTTGCGAAGAGATGTACTGAATAAAAATCAAATCCTGCCTTCTGCCTTCCTTTAAAAAAGGATTCTCCTGCATCTTTATCACCGGTTATTCCGTACTGCAGACTGTTTTTAAACCGGTAAGTATACCGGAACATCAATTGTAAAGGACTTCCCTGGTAGCCGTTTTCCTCTGCCCTTTTTTTATACTCTATCCCTTTTTCAAGCAACTGGCCCATGCGTAATAATAACTGATGTTCCCCTTGTCTGAATCGCTGACCGGTTTCTGCAGCCATCGACATAACCGCACCAATTTTCAGATAAGGTAAAAGTTGCCGGATAGTAGCCAGGTCCCATCCAGGAATGGCCTGCAACTCCAGCAAATGAAGGAGCTTCCCGGTTAACCGGCGGTAGTTTATAAAAGAAGTTATCTGCAACTCATTGAGCAATGCCAGTTGTCTTAACTCCTCCGCTCCGGCTTCGTTCAGATTGACCGGATGCCTGCGAAAATGTTCCAGTTCCTGAATTTGCTGATCATCCTCTGTATCGGATTCGGTTTCCGCTGCCAGGTTTTCGAGTTGTTGTTCAGGCACTTCCTGAGCGCGGGAAACAACAGTATGGATCAAACTCAATAGCAGCAAAATGATTGGTACTTTTTTCATACTGCTATTTTTTAAATTGAAATAAAATTCCCGTTCCCGGTGTAAACCCCAGCTGCGGATGAAAAGAAACAAATACATCAAAGCGGCAACGGCTCATTTGAAATCCGGCACCAGCCCAGGTGACTGAGGTGCCGGTCCCCATACCCGCCCGCAGCAATAAACGGGTTGCCGGTTTGTACTGAAAACAGACGGAGACAGAAGCGGATTGCTCTTCTTCTTTGATGATTTCTGCACTGAAATAAAAAACGGAGGATGCTTCATACCCTAAACCAAAGACATAAACAGCCGGCAGCTTTTCCGTTTTCCCAATGCCCCACTTTCCACTGACGGGATTGATCAATTGTAATCCCGTATGCAGTTCACTGGTTACATGAAGTAGTAATCCGGCTTCCACACCCGGCATGCCGGTCTGTCCATATCCGTCGATCCGGATACTGTTATAGGTAAAACAAAGACCGGCCGACAATTTTGTTCCAAGGTTCCGGGCAAAAGAAAGTCCGAATTGTCGCTGTGTATACCCCTCATCGCCCCGGAGATCCCCTTTTATACCCAACGTTCCGGACGGAACCGGGAAAGCGGCCAGTAATTGGTACCGGCTGAGCGCGGACAATAAGTAAGGGCGCATTCCCGTAACACCCACACCGGGAACTTTGAGCGAAGCCAGGGCCGCAGTCTGTTGAAATCCGGAAAACAGGTCAGCCTGAGATTGACTATAGGCCCCGGTACCGATATATACCTGTTGCGTAAGGTCGGCTTGCTGGGAAACTGCCGTTTTGGGCAGACAGGCGCTGATGAACAGCGCAGATAGGATTGTTCTGATCATTTGATAAGGTTTTGGTCGAATTTATTACGGATAAAATGTGAGAAAATAACCGTCGCCGAATATTTATTCACACTCCGCCGTACCCGGGCAAAACCTACCTTTGCGCCATGCAAATTTTAGACGGTAAGAAAGCTTCCCAGGCTATCCGGGACGAACTGAAAATTGAAGTAGCCCAACAAAATGCCGAGGGCAAAAAAATACCTCACCTGGCGGCGATCCTGGTGGGGAATAACGGGGCCAGTTCCACCTATGTGGCAGCCAAAGTAAAAGCCTGTGAGGAAGTGGGTTTCAAATCCACCCTGATCCATTATGAAGAAACGATCAGTGAAACCAAACTGCTGGATAAAATCCGTGATCTGAACACCGATCCGGATATTGATGGCATCCTGGTGCAGCTGCCCCTGCCCAAACATATTTCTGACGAAGAAGTGATCAACAGTATCGATCCCGATAAAGATGTGGATGGCTTTCACCCGATCAATGTCGGGTACATGGTACAGGGTCTGCCCACTTTTGTACCGGCTACCCCGCATGGCATTATGTTATTACTCGAACATTTCAAAGTAGAAACCAAAGGGAAGCATGCCGTGGTCGTCGGCCGCAGCAATATAGTAGGCCGCCCGATGAGCATTTTGTTAAGCGGCAATACCAACCCTGGTAACTGCACCGTCACTATTTGTCATTCGCAGACCAAAAACATTAAGGAATTCTGTCTCCAGGCAGATATCATTGTGGCCGCGCTGGGCAAACCGGATTTTATTACTGCGGATATGGTTAAAGAAGGCGCGATTGTGATTGATGTGGGCATCACCCGTGTGGAAGATGCCACAAAAAAAAGTGGCTTTAAATTAAAAGGCGATGTGGATTATGAAAATGTAGCGCCGAAATGTTCCTGGATCACCCCCGTACCAGGTGGTGTAGGCCCCATGACCATTGCTGCCCTGATGAAGAACACGTACCGTTCCTGCAGTCAGAAAAATTAAGTTTTTTTAAAATGAATGAAGTGAAGAATGACATGGTGGCGCTTCCGGTAATGGAACATTTTTATACCCTGCAGGGCGAAGGCTTTCACCAGGGAAGAGCCGCCTATTTTATCCGGTTAGGAGGTTGTGATGTAGGCTGCGTGTGGTGCGATGTAAAAGACAGCTGGGACGCGGATAAACATCCGAAGTTCTCCGTTGAACAATTAGTGACAGCCGTAAAAAAAACGCCCACCCAACTCGTAGTGATCACTGGTGGTGAACCCCTGATGCATCAACTGGATGAATTAACCATAGCCCTTCAGGCCGCCGGCCTTGAAACCAATATTGAAACCTCCGGTGCTCATCCGCTCAGTGGTCACTGGAACTGGATATGTCTCTCACCGAAAAAATTCAAGGAACCGTTGCCCGGTATTTTACCACATGCACATGAACTGAAAGTGGTGATCTTTAATAAATCAGATTTCGACTGGGCCGAGAAATACGCGGCACTGGTCTCCCCATCCTGCAAACTATACCTGCAACCCGAGTGGGATAAAGCCGCACAGGTTACTCCCCTGATCATCGATTATATAAAGTCCCATCCCCAATGGGAACTGAGTTTGCAGGTGCATAAGTATATTAATGTGCCCTGATTCTTACGTTATGCGAGATATCTTGTTTTGTTGAGCTGTTGTTGTCATGCTGAGCTTGCCGAAGCACTGACGAAGTATTACTTATACACCATTCGACACGCTCAGGGTGACAACGAGCATTTCTGCCATGCCGTGGATGTAGTTTTGTCATGGTGAGCCTGCCTGTCCGGTAGGCAGGCTTGCCGCCCTTCGGTACGCCGGTGAACATTTTTCAGCAACCCTGTGCTTTTTGGTTACGGCTACTCAGGGTGACAATGGCGCACTTGTCATGCTGAGCTTGTCGAAGCACTCCTTTCTTTAACATTTTCCGCTAAAAAGAGGAATAATTTTAGCTTAGCTTCGTTATAGAAATCCCAATTTCCCTGCATGAAGCAAACGCTACTTTTAATTACCGCTTTCTTTTTAATCCAGTCCGGATTTTCCCAGCCCTACGACCCGGGGAAAGTAAATAAAAAAGCCCAGCAATATTTCGACCAGGCTTACGAAAGGGCGGCGGATGGCAATTATGCCAATGCCCTCGGACTCCTGCAACTGGCCGTTAAGACCGATCCCCGCTTTGTGGATGCCTACCTCGCCATGGGGAATCTTTATGGTAAGATGAAGAATTACAAAACCAGTATCGAAAATTACGAAAAAGCCTTTGCCATCGACTCCGGCTATACCCTGCCGGAACGATTGCCCTACAGTGTAAACCTGGCCGGAATCGGCGAATTTGAAAAAGCCCTGGCCGCTGTGAATGAACTCCTGGAAAAAAAGAAACCCAGTAACCCCATCACCCTGGAAAACCTGGGCAAACGAAAACTTTCTTATGAGTTTGCCGTGGAATATGCAAAGAATAATCCGGAGAAAAATTATGTTTTCGCTCCCATGAATATGGGCGACAGTATCAACTCCAATGAATCCGAATATTTTCCCTGCCTCACCGTTGATGGAAAGGAGTTCACGTTTACCCGTAAACTAAATGGAATCAATGAAGATTTCTTTTACAGCGAGCTATACAAAGACAGCAGCTGGAGCCGCTCCAAACCCATGGAGGGCAATGTGAATACGGAGAACAGTGAAGGAGCCCAGAATATTTCACAGGATGGACAATGGCTGGTGTTTACCGGTTGCTACCGCAAGGACGGCATGGGTGGTTGCGACCTGTATATTTCCTATAAAACAGAAAAAGGCTGGAGCGAAGCGATCAATCTTGGGCCTGGTATCAATACCGACCAATGGGATGCACAACCGAGTCTTTCACCTGATAAACGCGAACTCTATTTTGTAAGCCGTCGCTTCGGCGGATTTGGCGGAAGCGATATTTATGTCTGCCGCATGCAGCCTAATGGTCGCTGGGGTAAACCTGAAAATCTCGGGGGTGGCATCAATACACCCGGGGATGAACAATGTCCCTTTATCCATGCCGATAATCAGACTTTGTATTTCACTTCCTCCTTCTGGCAGGGCTACGGCGATGAGGATCTGTTTTTTGTCCGCCGCCAGCCTAATGGCAGCTGGACACGCCCCGTCAACCTCGGATACCCGATTAATACCATTGACCGCGAAGGCACTTTGTTTATTGCTTCTGATGGCAAGACGGCATATTATGCCAGTGACCGGAATGATTCCAGGGGTGGGCTCGATATATATCGTTTTGAATTGAGGGAAAATGTCCGGCCATTTAAAACACTATGGGTGAAGGGAAAAGTATTTGATAAAAAAACAAATGCCGGTCTCCCCTCCACTGTTGAGCTGATTGATCTTGAAACCAAGAAACCCATGACCCAGGTGGAAACCAATGAAATAGGCGAATACCTGATCACCTTAGCCATAGGGAAAGACTATGCGTTCAATATCAATAAAAAAGGATACCTGTTTTACTCGGATAATTTTTCCCTGAAGGGCATTAACCCCGATACCACCTATGAAAAAAATATCGGGCTGCAGCCTTTTGAAGTCAATGCGAATATTGTCCTGAACAATATTTTCTTTGATGTCAACAAGTTTGAATTGAAAACCGAATCCCAGGCCGAACTGGACCTGCTGGTACAGTTGCTGCTGGATAATCCCACGGTGAAAATTGAGATCGGTGGCCATACCGATAATGTCGGAAAACCGGCAGACAACCTGGCCCTGAGTAATAACCGTGCTAAAGCGGTGGTGAATTACCTGGTCAGCAAGAATATTCCGGCCCAACGGCTGACCGCCAAAGGCTATGGGGAAACCAAACCCGTGGCTGATAATAAAACAGAAGCCGGACGGGCAATTAACCGAAGAACCGAGCTAAAGGTGATCGGTAAATAATTTTTGGGTTTGTCCCCCTATATTTGGGTCTGACCTTATACCTATGCGTTCAGACCTTATTTACCAGCTCGCGCTGACCATGGTGCCGAATATCGGCACCGTGCAGGCGAAAATCTTATTGCAGCATTGTGAAGCGGAGGAAATTTTTCACGCCAAGCGTTCCTTCCTGGAAAAAATTGAGGGCATTGGGCCCGTACGGGCCGATGCCATTGCCCGTTTCCGCGATTTCTCCCTTGCCGAAGAAGAGATCCGCTTTATGGAAAAGCACCATATTACTGCAGTTTTCCTTACCGATCCTGCCTATCCCAAACGGTTGCTGAATTGTTATGATTCCCCTACCCTGCTGTTTATGAAAGGTGAACCCGATCTGAACGCCTCCCGGATGGCAGCCATCATCGGCACCCGGAGTAATACGGAATATGGCCGTCAGCAAACAGAGAAAATAGTGGAGGCACTGGCTGCAGCTAAGGTTACGATCGTCAGCGGACTGGCCTATGGCATTGATGCCATTGCCCATAAATCCTCCCTGAAAAATGAAATACCAACGATTGGAGTACTGGCCCATGGACTTGACCAGGTTTATCCACCCGCTCATAATGGAATGGCCAAAGAAATGTGCCGGACGGGTGGAGGACTGCTCAGTGAATTCCGTTGCGGTACAAAGCCTGATAAGCATAATTTCCCCAGCCGCAACCGGATCGTGGCGGGTATGACCGACGCAACAATTGTAATAGAAACCGGAGAAAAGGGAGGCAGTATAATCACCGCCGAACTGGCCAATAATTACAACCGGGATGTATTTGCCCTTCCTGGTAAGGTCACGGATCATAAAAGTGCGGGGTGCAACAACCTGATTCGTTCCAACAAAGCCGCTTTGCTCACTGAACCTGCCCAACTGATCGAACTGATGGGTTGGGAGGAAAAAACCCAAAAACCTGGTCGTGCCAGCCAGCGGGAGCTGTTTATTGAACTAAGCCCGGAAGAGCGGATCATCGTGGATTTACTAAAAGAAAAAGAAACCCTGCCCATTGATGAACTCAACTACCTGAGCGGACTCAGCAGCAGCGGGGTGGCCGGGGCCCTGTTGAACTTAGAATTACAATCCGTGGTACTATCTTTGCCAGGAAAGCAGTACCGGCTGGCCTGAACGGGCAACGTTTTGCCCGTTACTGTTGTCTCTATTCACCAAGTACCAACGAATGAACTTTACGTATAAGCAATACATAGTATTCACCCTTATTTTTTTGTGTGCTTGCAACACTATGAAGGCACAGGTTTGTTCCAATCTCGGACAAACACCCTCCACGGCCTTCCCGGTATGTGGTACTACTGTTTTTCGCCAAAATAATGTGCCCATCTGTAATACAACTGATGTGTTTGTTCCCGGTTGCCCCGGTGCTGCTGCAGGCGGAGCTGATTATGAAAATAAAAATCCTTTTTACTATCGCTTTACCTGTTTTGTGGCAGGCACGCTTGGATTTACTATTACACCGCTGGCGGCCAATGAAGACTATGACTGGCAACTTTATGATATCACCGGAAAAAATCCGGACCAGATATTTACAGACAATACAACCATTGTCACTGGAAACTGGGCTGGAACTTATGGGCCTACCGGCGCTTCTGCAACGGGTTTCAATGGTATTCAATGCGCCTCCTCCCCTCCAGACAATGCCCCCACTTTCGCCAAAATGCCAACCCTGATCGTAGGACATGAATATATTCTGATGGTAAGCCATTTTACAGACACACAAAGTGGCTATAACTTAGCTTTTAGCGGAGGAACGGCGGTTATTACTGACCCAACTGAGCCTCACTTGCTGAGTGCAAAGGCTGATTGCGATGGCACTAAAATCACCGTTAAACTCAATAAAAAAGTACGTTGTAACAGTAATACCATCACCGGGTCGGAATTCAGTATAATCCCTGCCGTAGCTACAGTAATTTCAGCCACACCGGATTCCTGTGCTTTTGGTTTTGATTTTGATGAGATCGTGTTGACCCTCTCCGCACCGATGACCAACAATAACTACCAGCTGGTCATTAAAAACGGAACGGATAATAATACCTTATTGGATATCTGCGGCCGTAATATTCCAGTTGATGAACAAGTGCCTTTTCTTTACGCCATCCCGCAACCCATTTTTGCAGATAGCGTCGGAAAAGCAGGTTGTGCCACCGATTCCGTTATCGTTTATTTTCCAAAAAAAGTCGCCTGTAATACGATCAGTCCGGATGGCAGTGACTTCACCGTTACGGGGCCGGCTCCGCTCACCGTGGCCACTGCCTATGGTAATTGTGTCAATGGAAAATCAGATTACGCGATTGTAAAGTTCACCACCCCGATTCATGTGGGCGGTACCTACCAGCTTACCCTCAAAGCCGGAAATGATGGTTCTGTAATACTGGATGAATGCGGCCAGGAAATGCCGGAGCATACCCGTTCCTTTGTGGCGGCCGATACAGTCAATGCAGGGTTCACCTACACCACCGTGCTCAGTTGTTTGCAGAATACGTATACGTTCAACCACAACGGGGCAAATAATGTAAACAGCTGGAACTGGACCTTTAATAATAATATCCGCGCCAATACCCCATTGCACACTATTATTTTTCCGGCCACGAGTACGAATGATATTCAGTTGATTGTCAGCAATGGCACTTGTGCGGATACCGCTGCACTTCAACTGGTACTGAATAATGAAGTAAGAGCTTCCTTTACCATGCCGGATATTATTTGCCCGGAAGATCCGCTCGAAGTGGTCAATACCAGTACCGGCATTGTTACTTCCTGGGAATGGAAATATGATGTCACCGGCAGCAGTACACTCAAAGACCCTCCTCCCTATCTTTTTCCCGCCCGGAATGTGGATGCTTTTTATACCGTGAAATTGCTGGCTTATAACAATATTATTGGTTGTGTTGACAGTGCCCGGAAAGTGGTCCGTGTGCTGGATTTTTGCCTCATCGATGTGCCCTCAGCCTTTACGCCTAACAATGACGGACTGAATGATTTTTTCCATCCGCATACCGCATTCAAGGCCGAAAATTATGATTTCCGGGTGTACAATCGCTGGGGACAACTGGTCTTCCAGTCCCGCAACTGGCAGGAAAAATGGGATGGGCGTTTCGGGGGTGTCCTTCAGAACCCCGGTGTATTTGTCTGGATGCTGAGTTATAAGCACCGGGATACCGGCAAGGACGTTTTCCGGAAGGGAACCGTGACCCTGATCCGCTAAAAATTTTCATTTGGGTGATTTTTTTGCTTGCGCTATCTTTGCACATGGCAACAAGAAAATCCCCCTCCAAACCTAATTACGCAAAATTTTTTGGTGAAGGTCTGACCTTCGACGATGTACTGCTGATGCCCGGCTACAGCCAGGTATTGCCCCGTGATGTGGAAATCAAGAGCCGGCTGACCAAAAACATTACCCTCAATGTGCCCCTGCTCTCTGCCGCGATGGACACCGTTACCGAAGCAGCCCTCGCTACGGCCCTGGCCCGCGAAGGCGGTCTCGGCATCCTGCACAAAAACATGGCCATCGACAAACAGGCCGAGCAGGTACGTAAAGTAAAAAGAAGTGAAAGCGGACTGATCATCGACCCGGTCACCCTCCACGCCGATGCCACCATTGGTGATGCGCTCCGGCTGATGCGGGAAAACAAGATCGGGGGAATTCCCATTATTGATAAAAGTGGTAAACTGGTGGGTATCCTTACCAACCGTGACCTGCGTTTTGAAGATGATCCCAAACGCAAAGTCAGTGAAGTGATGACCAAAGAAAATCTTTACACCGCTCCGGAAGGCACCGACCTTAAAAAAGCAGAACAGTTATTCAAAATGACCAAAGTGGAGAAATTACCTATTATCAATAAGCAAGGTAAACTCACCGGTCTCTTTACCTATAGTGATATATTAAAACTGAAGAGTCATCCCAATGCCGTAAAAGATGGCTTCGGACGTTTAATCGTAGGTGCGGGTGTGGGCATCACCAAAGACATGCTCGATCGCGTAGCTGCCTTACAAACCGTTGGAGTGGATGTGATTGCCCTGGACAGTGCGCATGGACATAGCAAAGGGGTGATTGATGCACTGAAGAGTGTGAAGAAGAATTTTAAAAACATGAATGTGATTGCCGGTAATGTTGGAACCGCCGCTGGTGCCAAAGCCCTGGCAGAGGCCGGTGCCGATGCCGTGAAAGTGGGAATAGGCCCAGGCTCCATTTGCACCACCCGCATTGTGGCCGGTGCCGGTGTGCCGCAGCTGACCGCCATCATGGAAGCCGCCTCTGTATTGAAACCAAAGAATATTCCACTGATCGCCGATGGCGGTATCCGTTATACCGGTGATATGGTGAAAGCCCTGGCCGCCGGCGCCAACTGCGTTATGATGGGCAGCATCTTTGCCGGTACAGAAGAAAGTCCGGGTGAAACCATCATCTACGAAGGACGTAAATTCAAAGAATACCGAGGTATGGGTTCACTCGGGGCCATGGCCACGGGCAGCAGTGACCGCTATTTCCAGGATCCCGAAGCGGATATAAAGAAATATGTACCTGAAGGAATCGAAGGCCGGGTGGCTTACAAAGGATTATTACGGGAAGTAGTGTATCAGTACACGGGTGGACTACGTGCCGGAATGGGTTATTGTGGAGCTAAAAACATCAATGACCTGCAGGGCGCCACCTTTGTCAAAATCACCAATGCCGGTATGCATGAAAGTCATGCACACGACATTGATATCACCAAAGAAGCGCCTAACTACAGTCGTCGCTGACATTGAAACAACAATAAAAAAAAGGGTCCGATATAACGGCCCCTTTTTTTATAAAAGCTTGCATTAAATACTGAACTTCCGCTAAAGAACAAACGTCTAAACTTCTAAACAATTAGTCAACGGCATACTCGATCTTAATCGTAATCGACGCCGTCTTATTTTTTGAGCTGGTATTGAAGGCTCCTCCGTAACTATAATCCTCATCACTGTTCTGTCCCGTTATCTGGAACACGCCCATATTGGCTTTCTTGATCGCTCCTAATCCGCTACCGGAATTTTTGGCAATGGTCTCCGCCCGTTGTTTGGCATCCGCACTGGCTTTGGCCAGCAGGTCGATCTTCAGTTCGGATAATTTGGTATAGTAATACGAGGGGGAGGAAGAATTAAATTCAATCCCGCTCTCGATCAGTTCGGTTACTTCGCGGGAGATCTTTTCCACTTTCTCAATATCCTTTGAATCCACTGTTACATTCTGTTTCAGGTTGTATCCGGTAAATTCACTGCCGGTAATCCGGCCATTTTCATCATAGCGGCTGGAAAACTCTTTATCAATTGAAATGGCAGAGAACACCATTTCTGCATCGGTCACGCCCTTCCCTTTCAGGTAAGACCTGATCTTGCTTTCATCTTCCTTCAGTTGTGAATAAGCGGATTTAAGATCCATCGTCTTGCGGCTGTAATTGCCGGTCCAGACGATCTGATCGCTGACAAAATTGGTTTCCGCCAGTCCGGTCACGCTGATGGTTTCCTGGGTTTTGAATTTGTACTTGTAGGCATTGCCTAAAACAAAAACACCCGTGATAATCGACAACGCGATGATCAGCGGGGTAACATAACTTTTCATGATGTGGGGTTAATGGTAAAATAACTGGACCTAAA